>Ga0068707_1000968_pt1 | contig 19740 bp, 19 predicted proteins | sample YNPNPMetaG_FD_66600 | JGI IMG/M metagenome (GOLD analysis project Ga0068707, IMG submission 66600) | Anoxygenic and chlorotrophic microbial mat microbial communities from Yellowstone National Park, USA - YNP NP MetaG | ecosystem: Environmental > Aquatic > Thermal springs > Hot (42-90C) >...
GTTGCTGGCTGACGGCCAGGACCAAAAGACTCAGGGCCTGGGGCTGCCCGGGATTGAGATTAAGTGATTCCTGGATGGCTGCCAGGGCCTCCTGCGGCCGGTTCCGCATGAGCAGCAGCTCTCCCAGGGCCTGGTGCAGGGCGGGATTTTTGGGACTGCGCCCCAGGAGCTGGCGCACCAACTGGATGGATTTGTCCGGTTGTTGCTGTTCCTGGAAGATAGCCGTCAGCAGCTGCAGTCCTGGCAAAAAATCAGGCTGTTCTTTCAGAGCCCTCTCCAAATATTTCACCGCCTCGTCGCTCTGCTTAAGTTTTCGGCTTAACAGGGCTTGTTTGAAGTATCCTTGGGGGTTTTTGGGCTCAAGGTCGATCATCTTCTGAAAGGCAGCCCGAGCCTGTTTATTATCCCCTTTCAGCACATAAAAATCCCCCAGATAACTCCAGTTGACCAGGTCCTTGTCATTGAGCCGGAGATATTCCTTAACAGTCTGAATGGCCCCGTCATAATCTCTGTTCTGCAAATAAAGTTCATAAAGAAAGCGCCGCGCCTCCAGGAAATCGGGCTTCAGGGCGATGGCTTTTTTGACGTTTTCCTTGGCCAATTCCGGCTCTTTGTTGAGCAGGTGGCTCCGGGCCAAGAACAGCAGGGGCTCAGGGTTCTGAGGTTGGTCCTGGGCCAAAACCCTAAAACAGTTGATGGCGGTCAGAGCATCTTTGGCCGCCAGGGCCACGAGCCCTTTGATGCGTAAGGCATTGACATCTTTGGGGTTTTCCTTGAGGACCTCGTCGGCCAGTTTGCCGGCTTCCTCCCGATGACCCTGGGCCAGACGGATGGTGGCCAGTTTGTTTTTGGCTTGCACGAGGTTAGGCCCCGTGGGGTTCTTGGCGATGATGTCCTGTAAAAGCTTGTCGCTGCGCCCCACCTTGTTATTGGCCAGGTAAAAATCCACCAAAGCAAAGCGGATCGGCATGTTATCAGGGTTTTTCTGACTGAAGTCCTGGAGCACCCTCTCGGCCTCCACGGATTGCCCCCGGCTGGTCAGGAACTGGGCCAACTTGATGGCGTTACCCTCCTTGGCGGGGTCCTTGGCCAGTCTCTGACGCAAATTCTGTTCCACCTTAGACCACTGTGAGGTGAGGCCATACAGGCGGATAAATTCATCCTGCAATTTCTCGTCCTCCGGGGCGAACATCAGGGCCTGATTCAGGAAGTCCTCCGCCTTCCTGAAATCCTTTTGACTTTCGGCCAAGCGGGCCCGGGTGATATATAGATCAAGGGCCTGGGGATTGTGTTTGATGCCCTCCTCTAAGATGGCGTCGGCTTCCTTAATTTCTTGGCGTTGCCCATGAATAAGCGCCTGCATCAGATAAGCCGCCACTTTGGTGGGCTCCAGGCGGCGCACCTCCGTGAGAATCTTTTGGGCCTCATCGGGTTTTTTCTGGGAGGCCGCCAAAGAGGCCGCCACCAGCAAGGCTTCGGTATTTTTAGGCTCTTTGTCCAGCACTAGTTTGATTTTTTCCTGCGCCTCGTCCGGTCGCTTGGCGGCCAGATAAATTTGGGCCAAGATGATCTGGGCCTCCAGCAGATCAGGGTTCAGTTCCACGGCCTTGCTCAGGTTGCCGAAGGCTCCCCGGGGATTTTCTGTTTTGAGATCCGTTTTGCCCAGCCAGAGATAGGCCTCGGCAAACTTGGGGTCCAGCTGGATGGCGTTACGGAAATGTAGTTTGGCCGCCACATAATCCCCTTTGGTAAAGGCCTCTTTACCTTTGGCCATGAATTTGTCCCGTTTTTCTTCCATGGTGGCGCAGCCCACCAGAAAAGTAAGCAAAAACAACCAAACAAGGCCTAAACGCCAAAAGTCAAGGTGCCGGGAATGGGCCATAATGTACTCCTTTAAGCCGGTGATTTTCTATAGCCACTTCATTAACAAGACTATCATGTTTCCAAAAAATTCCCAATATTTTTGGATAAGTTGCCCCAACGTCAGCGTCAACCTGAAGAGAAAAACGCCAACCCAGTCGCCAGGCCTGCTCCCCGCCTACATCATGGAGTTTGTCATCGACCCAGTATCGGCGCTGTGGTACTTTAATTTTGAACTTTGGACCCGATTCTTGGGTGGAGGAGGGTCAGAAGGGGATGATTTGGCGGGTAGTCCAGGGTTTTTTCCCACCAAGGGGGGCCTTTTTCCCGCAGCTAACCCGGTGGCCTTCGGGATGGGGGCACCGAGCTTGATTTTTGGCTCAGAGATCTTCCATCGGGGCGAGCCTACCCTAAATTGGGGTGGGGGTATCTTCCAATCCAAGCCTTTTTTCGGGGGTGGCGCCGTTCCTTGGTTGCCTCCTGCTGAGCTCCGGCGTGCTTTCCACCGGCCCGCTCCTTCCCAAGGTTGGCCGGCATAGGCCAGCATAATACTGGCCACATAATTTTGGGTTTCCGCAAAGGGGGGGCAACCGTTATATTTGTCCACATTTTCCGGTCCGGCGTTGTAAGCCGCCAGGGCCAGAACTACATCATCGTGAAAGCGGTCCAGGCAGCGTCGGAGAAATTTAAGGCCTCCGGCAATATTTTGCTCGATATTGAAGGGATCGGTGACCCCCATGAGGGCGGCGGTCTCCGGCATGAGCTGCATCAGTCCCATGGCGCCTTTGGGGGAGACGGCCCAGGTGTTGAAGCCGGATTCCTGGCGCATCACCGCCCAGACCAGTTTTTCTTCGATACCGTATAAGGCGGCGTATTTTCTCACCAAGGCCGCCAGATGTTCGGGTTTGCGGCAACGAGAAGCTCCTGTCGCAGTCCGGGAAGCTGCCGCATAGGAGCCAACCCGCCAAGAGGCATAAGGGCGGGCCAGAGGTGACCCTTTTAGTGCTGCGGACAGGTTATTTCCCTGGAAAGAACCGGGATCAGAAACGGCCTGGCTTTCCTGGCCAGGGGGGGTGGGGCTTGGACTATTATGGGTGGGTTCCCGGGTGGGCGTCCCCGCCAGCCAGGGAAGGAGCAAGATAGTCAAAAGCAAAAGCTTTGCCGGCCAGGGCCCTTTCAGGCTGGTGGAACTCATTATTTCTCCTTGCCCAAGAGTAATGTTCTCTGATTATATAATGCAAGGCACATGCCAACAAAGCAATGTCCCGCATTTCTGTCACGTCTTATAGCCCAACCCAGATTTAACCCTCTGAGGTCATGCCCTTCCCACGCAACCAGAAGGATGCCGACACCATAAGCCCAAGGGTTGGCCTTTGTCAATAAACGATGGTGCTTGTCAAATCTTTCCTCGGCAGTGGCAAATGTTCCAAAAAGTGAACAACCCATAGCTTAGTAGGCTTAGCTCTGTGATATACTTAGAAAAAATGATGTTCAATTTCTTGACTGACCCGCGGGGAAATTTTGCCGGGAAAATATACTCTCAGGGTGCAACGGCCTTGAAATCTTTATTCCTTTTTTGATATGAATAGTAGATTTTGAATTTTCGTCGGTCTGAGTTAAGGAGGTCTTTGGGGGTTTCGCCAATAAGGAAAATCTCTCTCTCGGGGTGGGTTTTCAGCCCGGTTTACGAGCGGGGATTTTTAGGCAACCAGCTTTGACTGTAAGGTCAAGACCGATAGGGGGAGACGCCGTATCTTCTGGACCGGGAAGAGGTCACGAGTGCGGCAGGTGGAGCAGACAGCTATGGAGCTCAGAGGCCGAGTGCATAAATTCGGGGATGACATCAATACTGATGAGATCATCCCGGCTAGATATTTGAACACCAGTGATCCCCAAGAGCTGGCCCGGCATGCCATGGAGGATGCTGATCCGGAATTTGCCCGACGGGTGCGGCCCGGGGATTTTATTGTGGCCGGCCGGAATTTCGGCTGTGGCTCTTCCCGGGAGCATGCACCCATTGCCCTCAAGGCGGCTCAGTTATCCGGGGTGATCGCCCACAGTTTTGCCCGGATTTTCTATCGCAATGCCTTTAACATGGGCCTGCCCATCTGGGAATGCCCGGAGGCGGCGGCCGAGCTCAAGGATGGGGACGAAATCAGCGTCAAGGTGGATACCGGTGAGATTGTGGTGTTGGCCACGGGGCAACGCTACCAGAGCCAACCTATTCCACCTTTTATGCAGGAGCTGCTGGCTGCCGGCGGGTTGATGGCGCAGGTAAAAAAGTCTTTGGAGGCAAAGGGGGCATGACCTATCGAATTGCAGTGCTGCCGGGCGATGGTATCGGCCCGGAGGTGGTGGCCGAGGGGATAAAGGTGCTTAAGGCCGTGGCCGGGCCGGCCGCCCTTAAATTTGATTTTGTTTATTATAACCTGGGTGGGGACCATTACCTGCGCACCGGGGAGACCTTGCCTGACTCGGTGATCGACGAGTTAAGGCAGTTTGCCGCCATTTATTTGGGGGCCATCGGCCACCCGCAGGTAAAGCCCGGCATCTTGGAAAAGGGCATTCTGCTCAGGCTGCGTTTTGAATTGGACCAATATATCAATCTGCGGCCGGTGGTGCTTTATCCCGGGGTGGACACCCCCCTCAAGGACAAAGGCCCCGAAGACATCAATTTTGTCGTGGTGCGGGAAAATACCGAGGGCCTGTATGCCGGCGCCGGGGGGTTTTTGCGTTATAATACCCCTGATGAGGTGGCCATTCAGGAGTCCATCAATACCCGCAAAGGGGTGGACCGGTGTCTGAAATTCGCCTTTGAGCTGGCCCGTCGGCGGGACCGCAAGAAAAAGCTCACCTTGGTGGCCAAGACCAATGTATTGACCTATGCCTCCGACCTCTGGTTTCGGGCCTTTGAGGCCATGGCCCCCCAATATCCCGAGGTCACCACGGACTATGCCCACGTGGACGCCACCTGTATGTGGATGGTGAAGAATCCTGAGTGGTTTGACGTGCTGGTGACGGATAACATGTTCGGCGATATCATTACGGATTTGGGGGCCATGATCCAGGGGGGCCTGGGACTGGCGGCGGGGGGGAATCTCAACCCCGAGGGGGTGTCCATGTTTGAACCCATCGGAGGGTCGGCGCCGAAGTACACCGGCACCCAGAAGGCCAATCCTTTGGCGGCCATCGCCGCGGCCCAGATGCTTCTGGAGCATCTGGGGGAACATAAAGCTGCAGCGGCGGTGGAGGAAGGCATCAAGGCGGTGTGCGCCAAACATCTCAAGAGCATGGCTGCCGGTCAGATGGGTTATACCACCAGCCAGGTGGGGGACCTGGTGGCCGATTATGCCGTGCAGGCCTATAAATAAATGCCTGAGCCGCCACTAGAGGTAGCCAGGTCTGGAGTTCACCTGGAAATACATAGAGGTATGCCGGGTTGTTGTTACGGGAAGAAAATCCACCTCAGGTAATCTGAGAAAATCACCCGCAGGAGCGGGGTTGACAGCCGCTCCTGCCTGAGCGTTCAGATAACAGGGGGAAAAGGAGCTATGGGGCGGGCCTATAGGGTTGCCGTGGCAGGGGCCACAGGGGCGGTGGGACAGCAGATGGTCGCCTGCCTGGAAGAACGGCGTTTCCCGGTGGCGGAACTGAGGCCGTTGGCCTCCGAAAGGTCCATCGGCCGGACCGTCACCTTTCAGGGCCGGGAAATTCCGGTGGAGGTGTTGACGCCTGAGTCCTTTCAAGGCATAGACATTGCCTTGTTTTCGGCCGGCGGCAGTGTGAGTTTAAAATATGCTCCTTTGGCGGTGCAGGCCGGGGCAGTGGTGGTGGATAATTCCAGCGCCTGGCGCATGGACCCGGATGTGCCCCTGGTGGTGCCGGAAGTAAACCCTCAGGAGGTGGCCGGTTACACCAAGAAAGGTATCATTGCCAATCCCAATTGCTCCACCATCCAGATGGTGGTGGTGTTAAAACCGCTCCATGATGCCGCCCGCATCAAAAGGGTGGTGGTCTCCACCTACCAGGCGGTGTCCGGCACCGGTCAGAAGGCGGTGGAGGAGTTGGCCGCCCAGGTGCGGGCGCTGTTCAACAACCAGGAAGTGGTGAAAAAAGTTTACCCGCACCGCATTGCCTTTAATGTCCTGCCCCATATTGATGTCTTCCTGGACAACGGTTATACCAAGGAAGAGATGAAGATGGTCAACGAAACCAGGAAGATTATGGGGGATGACAGCATTGCGGTAACCGCCACCACCATCCGGGTGCCGGTATTTTACGGTCATTCGGAGTCCATTAATATTGAGACGGAGCGCAAACTGACCCCGGAGGAGGCCCGGCGTCTGCTGGCGGCAGCCCCTGGCGTGAAGGTGGTGGACAATCCCAGTAAGAATGAATATCCCATGCCTCTGGAGGCTGCGGGTCAGGACCTGACCTTGGTGGGGCGCATCCGGGAGGACTTTTCCATCCCCAATGGTCTGAACCTCTGGGTGGTGGCGGACAACATCCGCAAGGGGGCGGCCACCAACGCGGTGCAGATCGCGGAGCTCCTTATCGAGAACTACTTGAAATAAGGTGCGGATTATCGGAGGTGTGCTTCGGGGCCGGCGCCTGGCGGCGGTGAGAGGGAGGATGCGGCCCACCAGCGGCAAGGTGCGGGAGGCCATCTTCGATATCCTGGGGGCGGGGGTCCTGGGGGCGCGGGTGCTGGACCTGTTTGCCGGCAGCGGTGCTTTAGCCCTGGAGGCGTTAAGCCGGGGGGCTCGAACGGCGGTGGTGGTGGAGGACCATCCTGGTGCTCTGAGGGTGTTGCGGCACAATGTAATGCACCTGGGGCTTGAAGAGCAAGTGACGGTGTTGCCGGTGCCGGTGCGCACGGCGCTCAGGAAACTCCAACTTCAGGGTGACGATTTTGAGGTGATATTTTTAGATCCCCCTTACGACCGGGGGTTGGCCGCCCAAACCCTCCTGTTATTGGGGGCCTCCACCTTGCCCGCCACAGGTGGGATAGTAGTGGCGGAGCACAGCATCCGGGAAGAATTGGCGAAGGAGATGAACAGGTTGCGCCTGCGGGAGAGCAGGCGTTATGGCGATACCCTGGTGTCCATTTATCTACTTCCGGACCGACCGGATTTTATGGAGTCACCCTGCTGATGCCCAACATTGCCGTGTATCCCGGTTCCTTTGACCCCATCACCAACGGCCACCTGGATCTTGTGGACCGCGGTCTGAAGATTTTTGATCACATCATTGTGGCGGTGGCGAAAAACCCGGCCAAGAACTACTTGTTCACCGTGGAGGAACGCCTGGAGATGATCCGGGTTTCTCTGGCTGGCAATCCCCGGGTGACCATCGACACCTTCAGCGGTTTATTGGTGGATTATGTCCGCAGTCAGAACGCCCGGGTGATTCTTCGGGGGCTACGGGCGGTCACCGACTTCGAATATGAGTTTCAGATGGCCATGATGAACCGCCGTCTGGAGCCGGCCATTGAAACAGTCTTTCTGATGACGGGCTTGCGTTGGGTGTTTCTGAGTTCCAGCATTCTTAAAGAGGCGGCGGCGCATGGCGGCAACATCGAAGGGATGGTGCATGAGTTCGTGCATCAGAAGCTGCGGGAAAAATTTCACCTCCTCAAAGCTGGGGGAGGTGGTTAAAGGACGGCTACAGGTCAAGGAACAGCAGGATGCGTATCTGTGTCATTGACGGTCAGGGTGGTGGTATCGGGGCGGCCATTATCAAGCGCTTGAAAGAAGTGTACCAGGAAGAGCACGAAGTCATTGCCCTGGGCACCAACGCCGTGGCCACGGCCCAGATGATGAAGGCCCGGGCCAACCGGGGGGCCAGCGGGGAGAATGCCATTGTGCGCACCGTGGCCACCGCCGACGTCATTTTAGGGCCGCTCTCCATTGTCTTGGCCCACGCCATGATGGGGGAGCTTACCCCCCGGATGGCCGAGGCCATCGCCTCGTCTCGGGCCCCCAAGATTCTTTTGCCTCTGACCCAGGAGCGGGTGGAGATCGTCGGTCTGGTGCCCGAACCCCTGCCGCACCTGGTGGAGAAGATCGTCAGCCAACGTTTGAAGGAGTTAATGAACCATGTGTGAAGCTGCAGCTTATATTCTCAAGGACGGCCGGGAGGAGCTCTTCCTGGCGGATGTGGACCTCATTGAGCCGGATGGGGAAAATTTACGACTGGTCAGTATTTTCGGGGAGCAAAAAGTCTTCAAGGGCAGCATTCACAGCCTGAATCTGGTGAACCACAAAGTGCTCCTGGTGGAAAGTTAGTGTGGCCAGCCGGTGGCCTCGTCCCTTTCCTTTCTCGCCAACTTGGGGCATCTTAAGGGTGTGCCCGGCGGGACCTTTAATGCCGCGCCGGGCGCACCCTAGCGATTTGGGCCAGCTTATTTCACTTGGACATATTTGCCGTTTTTGATTTCGAAGAGGTAAACGCCGCCGGCCACGCCGCTGCGCACCACATCGTGCTTGTCGTCGAAGGATAATTTCCCGGTCACCCCGTCAAAATCCTTCATTCCATCCAGGAATTTTTTGATCCCCTCGCTGGTGGGGCCGTATTTTTTCATGCCTTCCAGGAGCATGGAGGTGGCATCATAGGTCAGGGAGGCGAACATGATGTTTTCCGGCTCCTTGGCCTTTTTGGCTTGGGCCTTGTAGTTTTCCCGGAATTTCCGGTTCTTGGGGGTGTCGTAGTTTTCGTCATATTCCCCGGCGATGAGATGGCCTTCGGCGGCTTTGCCGGCCAGCTTGGCGTATTCCTCATCCATGTCGCCATAGACGCCGACGATGCGCTGGTTCAGGCCCAACTGCCGCGCTTGGGCCGCCGCAGGGGCGGTTTCCGGGGTATAGCCGGGAATGAAAAGGATATCCGGATTGGCCCCTTTGATGGTGGTGAGTTGGGCCTTGAAATCCCGGGAGCCTCTTAAGAAGGACTCCTTGGCCACCACCTTGATGCCCAGTTTCTCGAAATCGTTGCCGAAGACCTCGGCGCAGCCCTTGCCATACGGTTCGTTGGAGAACAGAATGGCGACGGTTTTGGGCTTATAGTTTTTCGCCACATACTCGGTCAGGGCTTTGGACTGGGCGTCAATGCGGGAGCAGCCGCGGTAGATATAGGCCCCGATGCCGCTGATTTTGGGGGAGGTGGCCGTGGGGGTGATATAAACTACTTTGGCCTCTTCGGCGTTGCGCCAGGCGGCCAGGGTGCCCCCGGAGGTCATGGGGCCCACCAAAGCGATGACCTTGTCCACGTTAATGAGTTTTTGCACGGCGTTCACCGAGGCCGTGGGGGAGTCCTTCTCATCTTCAAAGATGACTTCCACTTTGCGGCCGTTGATGCCCCCGGCGGCATTGACTTCATCCACCGCCATCTGCACGCCCCGTTGGGCCGGGATGCCGTGTTCGGCGCCGATGGACAGCCGGAGCACCGAGCCGATTTTGATGGGCTTAGCCCCCCAGGCCGAGCTGCCGGTAACCAGAGCCAGAATTGCTGCCACTACCACCAAGCCACGCCAATGTTTCATAACCTGCCTCCTTTAATTTTATTAGGTTTCAGGTGTTACGCCTCGGGTTTCAGGTGAAGGTTGTTGGGTTGTAAGCCGCTCTGCAAACCCGGGAGCCCGACTGGAGCCTCCCGGAGTTTTTTCATTCCTTCAGGGTGATTCTGGCGTTGATGCCCAGGTGGTCCTGGAGGTGGCGGCGGACCACCCGGCAGAGGCCCTCCAGGGTCTTGATTTCATCCGAGAATAGCTGGTCCTCCATGTTGATTTCCAGGTCCAAAAGTTCCAAGCCCTCTTCCACCACCACCTGCCAGCGATAGCGGGGCAGGATTCCCCCCAAAAGGTCTTTGAGCAACCGGCCGATCTGCTCAGGGTGCACCTTGATGCCGCCGACAGAGAAGATGTCATCCACGCGGCCGCTGATTTCTCCCAGGCGCACCAGGGTGCGGCCGCAGGGGCAGGGGGTGGGGTTCAGAAAAGTGCGGTCGCCGCTGCGGAAGCGGAGGAGGGGGAAGGCCACGGTACTTAAAGTGGTGATGACCAGCTCTCCCGGGGTGCCGGGAGGAAGGGGGTCGCCGGTGTCCGGGTCGATAATTTCGGGATAGAAGTGGTCGGCAGAGAAGTGGAAACCGGCGTTGGCTTCGCAGCCGAAGGCCAGCCCCGGGCCCATGACCTCGGTGATGCCGTAGGCGCTGGAGATTTTCACCTGCAGCCCGTCTTCAATCTCCTGGCGGAGGGCGGCAGGGAGGGGGGCCGCCACCAGGAGAGCCTTCTTTAAAGAGAGGTCGGCGGGTGTCAGGTCCAGGCGGGTCATGACGGTGAGGAGGTGGCGGGCCAGGGGCGGAGTGGTGATGAGGACCGAAGTTTTATAGTCCCTTAAGACCATAAGTTCTTTAGCAAAGTTAAGGGTGGCGGCCGGAATCACCGAGGCGCCCAGGTATTCAGCCCCGGCCTGGAGGTCGCGGCGCCAGTTGGCCAGACCCGGGGGCAGGATAAGCTGGACGATGTCATCCCGGGTGACGCCGGCGGCCGTATAAAGGCGGGCTAAAAGTTCCAGCCAGAGCTTGAGGTCCTGGCTGGTATAGCCCACCACCAGGGGTTTTTCGGTGGTGCCGGGGGAGGAGACAATCCGCACGATGTCCCGCAAAGGCACGGCAAAGAGACCATAGGGGTAGTTTTCTGAGAGGTCTTCCCGGGTGGTGAAGGGCAGGCGGCTTAAGTCAGACAGTTCCCGGATGTCCTCGGGGCGCAGACCCAGGCGGTCAAATTGGCGGCGGTAGAACTTCACCTGGCGGTAGGCCCGGGTGAGGGTGCTCTGGAGGCGCTCCAATTGCAGGAGTTCCAGTTCCGCCGGTGGCATGGCCTCAACTTGGGGCTGACGCAAGAGCCTTACCTCCCTTCGGTGAATTCCTTGTAATCCCGCCCCAGATAGGCCCGGGTGACCTGCCGGTTCTGCAGCAGGTCCTGGGCGGCGCCGCTCAAGATAAGGCGGCCGGTCTCCATGACATAGGCGCGGTCGGCCGCTTTGAGGGCCTCCCGGGCATTCTGCTCCACGAGGAGGATGGTGACCCCTTCCTGGCGGAGCCTTCCCAGGGTGGCCAGGATATCCTCCACCACGATGGGGGCCAGTCCCAGGGAAGGTTCATCCAGGAGCAAAAGGCGAGGTCGGGCCATGAGGCTGCGACCGATGGCGAGCATTTGCTGTTCCCCACCGCTTAGGGTCCCGGCCTTTTGTTCCCGGCGTTCCTTAAGTCTTGGGAAAAGCTGGTAAACCAGGTCCATATCCTCGGCGATGGCCGCCTTGGGCTCCCGTCGGTAACGGTGGTAGGCGCCCAGTTCCAGATTTTCCCGCACCGTCATGGGCGCGAATAACTGGCGGCCTTCAGGGACCATGGCGATACCCAGGGCCACCAGGTTTTCTGGGGCCAAGCCGATGAGAGACCGTCCCAGGAAGGTGATTTCCCCCTCCCGGCGTACCAAGCCGCAGATGGCATTGAGCAGGGTGGTCTTCCCGGCGCCGTTGGCCCCGATAAGGGCCACAATCTCCCCCTGGTTGACGTGGCAGGTGACGCCGCTCAAGGCAGTGACAGCACCATAATAGGCGAAAAGGTTGCGGATTTTCAACATGTAATTACTGCCAGTCCCGGCCCAGATAGGCGGCAATGACCTCCGGGTGCTTTTGGATGAACCGTGGGGGGCCTTCGGCGATGAGCTTGCCGTAGTTGAGAACGGCAATGTCTTCGGCCACCTCCATGGTGAGGCTCATGTCATGTTCCACCAGGATGATGGTGAGGCCGCGGTCCCTGAGGGCCAGGATCATTTCTGCCAGGCGTTCGGTTTCCTGGGTGTCCAGGCCGGAGGCGGGTTCGTCCAGCAGCAGGAGCTGGGGTTCGGTGGCCAGGGCCCGGGCGATTTCCAGGAGGCGTTTTAAACCCAAAGGGAGAGCGGCGGCGGGATGATGGGCCCAATCCGTCAGACCGACAAACTCTAACGCCTCCCAGGCTTTGCGGGTGATGTCGGCTTCCTCCCGGCGGGTCCAGGGAAGCCGCAGAGCGGCGGCCAACAGCCCGGCTCGGCTGAGGCGGTGCCGTCCCACCATGACATTTTCCAGGACCGTCATGTGGTTGAAAAGCTGCACCAGTTGGAAGGTGCGGGCGATGCCCCGGGCCGCCAGGACATGGGGCGGCTGGCCCTGAATGGCCTCGCCGCGGAAAATAATGCGTCCCTGCTGAGGGGTGAGGAAGCCGCTGATCAGATGGAACAGGGTGGTCTTGCCGGCGCCGTTGGGGCCGATGACGGCTTTGACGATGCCGGCGGGCACCTGAAAGGTGACCCTGTCCAGGGCCTGCAGGCCTCCGAAGGCCAAGCTTACTCCTTGCAGATCAAGAAGGGGTGCAGTAATCAGGGCTTAACCTCTCTGGCCGCCGGTGGCGGGAGGGAAATATAAGTTACAGTTTTCCCGGTTTAAGTCCAAGAAGGAGCACCGATGCATATTAAGATTTCTGGTGGGGCCTAAGGGCCCGGGAGGATTGTTCCCATAAATCCAGAATACCGCGGACCAGGCCCCGGGGCAAGAAAATCATGACTATCATCAGGATGGCCCCGAAGATGACCACTTCCAGGTCATGGAAGACGACCAGGAGTTCCGGCAGCATGGTAAGGACGGCGGCCCCCAGGAGCGAGCCCCAGATGCTGGCCATGCCTCCCACCACCACCATGGTGACCAACTTAATGGAGAACATGAAGCCGAAGGAAGCCGGGGCGATGAAGTTCAAGGTGTGGGCGTAAAAGCTGCCGGCCAAGGAGGCGTAAAGGGCGCTCCAGACGAAGATAATAAGCTTCAGGCGGCCGGTGTTGACGCCCAGGGAGGCGGCGGCGACTTCGCTGTCATGCAGAGCCCGCAAGGCCCGGCCTAACCGAGAGTCCACCAGATTGGCGCTAACGGCCAAAATCAGTCCCACCGTGGGCCAGATCAAGGCAAAGAGTCGTCGGGGGGTATTGAGGGGCCAACCGCCCAGGGAAAGGGAGGGGATATCTGATAAGCCCGAGGGGCCGCCGGTCCAGCTTTGCGCCTCATTGAGCACGATATAGACGATGATGCCGAAGCCCAAGGTGGCCATGGCCAGATAGTACCCTTTGAGCTTTAGGGCCGGGATGCCGATGAGAAAGGCGGTGAGGCCGGAGACCAGCAGACCCAGGAGGAGGGCCAGCCAGGGGTTGAGGCCCATGGTGGCGGTGAGGATGCCGGAGGTATAGGCCCCCAAGCCGAAAAAGGCGGCGTGGCCCAGGGAGATCTGACCGGCGTAACCCATTAACAGATTCAAGCCCACCACCAGCAGGGTATGGATGCCGATGAAATTGAGCAGGGAAAGATAATACTCATTGTCAACAGTTAAAAAAACGGCCAAGAGGGTGAGGGCAAAGAGGAGCCAGCGGTTAAGGAGAAGCCGCATTTAGTCTCGTCCTCCCAGGAGTCCTTGGGGTCGGAGGAACAGGACCAAAAGGAGGATGAAAAAGGCCACAGCATCCCGATAGCCGGAGGAGATCAAGCCGCTGGCCAGCGCTTCGGCCACCCCTAGGAGCAAGCCCCCCAAAACACCTCCCAGGCTGCTGCCCAAGCCCCCCAGGATGGCGGCGGAAAAGCCCTTAAGGCCGAGCATGGTACCCATGTCATACATGCCCATGGTGAGGGGGGCAATGAGGATGCCGCCTGCCGCCCCCAGACCGGCGCTCAGGCCGAAGGAGAGTTGGACCATGCGTCCTGGGGGGATACCCACCAGCCGGGCGGCCCGGGTATTGTAGGCGCAGGCCCGCATGGCTTTGCCCGCCAACGTCAGGCGGAAGAAGGCCTCCAGGGCGGCGACGAAAAAGGCCGTCAGGCCCAGGACCCAGAGGTTTTGGGGCAGGATGGTGGCCGGCCCCAGGTACAAAGGCACATTGCTGGTGAAGGGGGGCAGGCTGTAAGCGTCCTTACCCCAATAAAGCATGGCCAAGCCTTTGATAAGCACCGCCCCACCCACGGTAATGATTATGAGGGTCAGGGGGGTGGGTTCTTTAACCCGGCTCAGGGCCAGACGCTCAAAGACCAAGCCGATGACCACGACCACCGCCACTCCTCCCACAAAGGCCAGGGGCAAGGAGGGCCGCAGATGGTAAAAGCTGATGGCCGACAGTGCCCCCAGCATGACCATTTCCCCCTGGGCAAAGTTAATGATGGTGGTGGCGTTGTAGATGATGCCGAAGCCCAAGGCGATGAGGGCATAGATGGCGCCGTTGGTCAGGCCGGAGAGCAGAAATTGCAGAAGGTCGGCAAGTACAGTCAAAGATGGCGTTATCCTTACTGAATTCAGCCCCAGGCCGCCAGCCCACAGGCGTTGGCTCATGGCCGGGGGAAAGGGGATCTGAGAAAAAACCGGGATTTGCTTTGGGGCCTCAGAACAACAATTTCGGCCGCTCTGAGGCGGCAAAGTTAACCCTCCCGGGAGATATGGGAATCAAGTCGGCGTTGGCAGGCTGGAAGCCTGCGCTACCTGGAAGCCTGCGCCAGGGTTTGCAGGCTGGAAGCCTGCGCTACACGGGAGGATATAACTGAAAAATGAGTAAATAGTTCCCGCCTCAGCCTGACCTCTCCCCCCGACGGGGGGGAGAGGTGATAAAAGACGCTCTGCCCCCTAGGCCAGGGGTAAGGTCTAATCCAGCAGTTTGAACTCCCCTTTATCGATTTTCACCATCACGAAGGCATCGGGGCTGAGGCCGTTGTGGTCATCCGGGCTCAGATTGAAGACGCCGCTCACGCCCACGAAATTTTTGGTGGCTTCCAGGGCGGCCCGGATTTTGGCCCGGTCTTTCCCCCCTTTGTCCATGGCCTGGAACAACAACCTCCAGGCGTCGTAAGCATAGCCCCCGAAGCTGGAGGCCGGGGCGTTGTATTTGCTCTGATATTTTTTATCATACTCCTGGCAGACGGCCTTTTGGGGGTCAGTGTCGGGCAGGAGTGGGTAAACCACCAGTTTGCCGGCCGGCAGGATGATACCGTCACCCGCTTCCCCGGCCAGTTCGATGAATTTTTTGGAGGCGGCGCCATGGCTCTGAACCAGGGGGATGGTCATGCCCAACTGTTTCATGTTTTTGGCCACCAAGGCCGGGGCAGGGCCGGTGCCCCAACAGATTACCGCCTGGGCGGGGGTGGCGCGGATCTTGGTGAGCTGGGGGGTCATATCCGTATCTTTCTCACCGAAGACCTCCTGGGCCACCAATTCCATGCCGTATTGGGGTGCCAAGGCATTGAGCTGCTCCTTGCCGGAGATGCCAAAACCCGTGGACACCGTCAGGATGGCGACCTTGGAGAGGCCGTTTTTTTGTAGATACTGATAAATCCGGCTAACGGCCATCTGGTCGGTTTGGGCGGTTTTGAAGACCCAGTGCCGCTCATGGGCTGGGGAGGTGATGCCGATCCCGGCGGCGCAAGAGATCAGGGGCACCATGGCCTTCTGAGTGACCGGCAGCATTGCCATGGAGGTGGGGGTGAGGCTGGGGCCGATAATGGCCAGGGCCTTGTCTTTCTGGATAAGTTTTTCGGCATGGAGGCGGGCCTTGGTGGGGTCGCCTTCGTCGTCGTAAATGACCACCTTCACCGGTTGGCCTTTATAGCCGCCTTTGGCATTGATCTCGGCCGCCATCATTTCCAGGGTCTTTTTTTCCGGATCGCCCAGATAAGAGTGGGTACCGGTGACGGAGAACACCGCGCCGATGACCACCGGTTGTTTGGCGGAGGCAGCGGTGGTGGCCAGGATAATTATGCCGAGTGCCACCGATAAGAGAAACAGCCGGCCAAAAGTTGTCAGCTTCATGATCTCCTCCTCCTTTTCTATAATTTATAAACTTCTTCTCCTTTATAAATATGGACGCCGGCCTTCTGGAGCAGGGAGATGGCCTCCTCCAGGTTGTCAAAACGGAAGATGATGACGGCATTTTTGCCGCTGTGTTGCACGAACGCGTACATGTACTCCACATTGATGCCGGCCTGGCCCAGGACTTGGAGCACCGAGGCCAATCCGCCGGGGCGGTCGGGGACCTCGATGGCCACCACTTCGGTTTTGCCGACGGTGAAGCCTTTTTCCTTCAGGACTTGCCGTGCCTTGTCGAATTGGTCCACGATGAGCCGGAGGATGCCGAAGTCAGTAGTGTCGGCCAGGGAGAGGGCGCGAATGTTGATATTAGCTTCTCCCAGCACCCGGGTAACCTCCGCCAGTCGGCCGGCCTTGTTTTCCAAGAATACTGAAATCTGCTGCACTTTCATGAGTTACCTCTCTTAGGACGCCGGATTGACATAAGGCTTCTATTTTAAGGGTCTTTCGGGGTTAAGTGCCTTTCCGTTTGTCAATGACCCGTTGGGCCTTGCCTTCGCTGCGGGGGAGGCTGCGAGGTTCCACCAGGCGCACCTTCACCGACACGGTGAGATAGTCCTTGATCTGGCGTTCGATTTTTTGGGCCAGGGTCTGCAGCCCCTTGATTTCGTCGGAGAAGAGGGATTCATCCACTTCCACCATGACTTCGAGGGTATCCAGGTGGCCTTCCCGGTCCACGACCAACTGATAATGGGGGGCCACTCCGGGTATATCCATGAGCACTGCCTCGATCTGCGAGGGGAAGACGTTCACTCCCCGGATAATGAGCATGTCGTCGCTGCGTCCCTTGAGGCGTTGGATACGGGCCAAGGTGCGGCCGCAGCGGCAAGGGGCATAGTCGATGGCGGTGACATCCCGAGTGCGGTAGCGCAGGAGCGGCAAGGCTTCTTTGGTGAGGGTGGTGAGGACCAGTTCGCCATCCTCTCCGGGCGGCAGTTTTTCCAGGGTCACAGGATGGATGATTTCCGGGAGGAAATGGTCTTCAAAGAGGTGCAGGCCATGTTTCATTTCGATACATTCGATGCCGACGCCCGGGCCGATGATTTCCGAGAGGCCGTAGATGTCCAGGGCGTCCAGGTGGAGGCGGCTTTCAATCTCCTGCCGCATGGCCTCACTCCAGGGTTCAGCGCCGAAGAAGCCCACCCTAAGGCGGCTGTCGGCGAAATCGAAGTTCATTTCGGCACCCACTTCGGCCAGATAGAGGGCGAAAGAGGGGGTGCAGCAGAGCACGGTGGGGCCGAAATCCTGAATCAGCATGATCTGGCGCCGGGTCTGGCCGCCGGACACCGGGATGACCGCGGCCCCCAAGCGCTCCACGCCGTAATGGAAGCCCAAGCCGCCGGTAAACAAGCCGTAACCGTAGGCGATATGCACGATATCTCCGCGGTGGACGCCGCCGGCGGCCAGAGTGCGGGCCATCAACTCCGACCAGGTATCCAGGTCCCGGCGGGTATAGGCCACGGGGGTGGGTTTGCCGGTGGTACCGGAGGAGGCATGCAACCGGACGATATGTTCCATGGGGACGGCAAACATGCCGAAGGGGTAGTTGTCCCGGAGGTCCTGCTTAGTGGTAAAAGGTAACAGTTCCAGATCGTTAAGGCTGCGGATGTGCTCCGGCTTGACCCCGACTTCGTCCATGCGCCGGCGATAGAAAGGCACGAGGTGATAGACCCGTTCCACCACGCCCTGGAGGCGCTTGAGCTGTAAAGCCTCCAGCTCCTCACGCGGCAAGGTTTCATGATAGGTGTCGTGGATCATGACAGACAAGTCCCTCCCGACTAGATAACTTGCCCAAAATATCACAAAAACATTTGTAAGGTCAATGAGAAAGTCTGAAAAGTCATGGGCAAGTTAACTTGTAATTGTCCGTCAGGCTGTCCAGGCGGTTTTTGGGGCAGGCAAAGGTCAGAGCGGCGTCTCACCCCCAGAACCTCTCTCAGGCATTAATCACCGTAGCGTTGTCAGGTCTCTTAGCTCCTGGCAAGAAAACCGGCCATGTGTTATAATGCCAGTATCTGTTTTTGAAGGGGTTGGGGGAGGGGGCAGGGGTCTCAAGACCCCTGGCTTCCTCCTCCCACAAAATAACTTTTCAGGACAGGCGAGCGGTAAAAAATTGGGTGCCATGATAAGTGGATGACCAGGCGACGGCGTGACGGGGAAAATCCCTTGGGATTACGGCGGTTTTTTGCCAGGAATTTTGCGACTGGTGAGATGGTGGTTCTGGATGCGGAGCAGAGTCGCCATCTCAGTCGGGTATTGCGGTTGGGGGTGGGGGCGCGGGTAGTGCTCTTTGATGGGCGGGGTAAAGAGGCGGAGGCCGAGGTGCAGAGCCTCCAGCCGGCGGGGGTGGTCTTAAAAGTGGTACAGGAGCTTAAGGTTCAGGGAGAATCCGGATTAAGTCTGACTCTGGGTCTGGGGTTGGCCAAAGGTGATGCCATGGATAAGGTGGTCAGCCAAGCGACGGAGATGGGGGTCAGAAAGATCTGCGCCTTTATCTCCAGCCGTTCGGAGCGGGTCAGTGCGGAGCGGGCCGCCCGCCGTCTGGCCCGCTGGCAGCGCCTGTCCTTGGAGGCCCTGAAGTCCTGCCGGCGCTCCTATGCACCGGAGATCGGCCCCATCATGGATTTTGCTGAGGTGCTTCCCGGGCCGGAAGAAGAGAAACTGTTGTTTTGGGAAGAGGCCGAGCCCGGAGGCATAAGGGGAGTGCTATCCGGGAAGCGACCGGAATCTGTAAGGCTACTCATCGGTCCAGAGGGAGGTTTTGGGCCGGAGGAAGTATCACAGGCCCAGGAACAGGGATACAGGGTGGTGAGTCTGGGACCCCGGCGACTGAAGGTGGAGACGGCGGCCCTGGCGGCCTTGACCATTTTGCAATTGGCTTGGGGTGATTTATCATAAGGGGGTTAGAGGTTAGATGAAACAAGTCTTACAGATGATTGATTAATGATCACTGCAAACGGGCCATGGAGTTGGTCACCTTTGTCCAATAACTGATCAACGGGCGAAAATACTTTGACAATCTGAATCAGTCGGGATGGAGCATATATCGATAACAGGGAGAGGCAGTGGTATCATGGAAGATACGGCCAGAGCAGTCATGGAGACCAGGTTTTTTACGGTGCGACCGGATTTGAGCATCGTCGAAGCTTTAAGGGTTTTTCAGGAAGCCAGTGCCCAGCTCCGTCGGCAGGTCTTTGGTCTAGTGGTTCTCGACTATCGGGAGCAGTTGGTGGGTATGCTGTCGATGTATGATATATTGTTGCTTATCCGGCCGAAACATATCCACATCTGGGGAGGCATGACGGACCTCGATCTGACCGGCATCCTTAACCACGCCTGCCGTCAGGCCAGCCGGCTGCTGGTGAATGATATCATGACCACTGACCTGATTACCGTCACCCCAGACACCCACTTATTATATATTATTGATATCATGATTAAAAAACACGTCAGGCGGCTGCCAGTGCTGGAAAACGGCAAAGTGTTGGGCCTTGTATATCTTTCCCGGGTCTTTCAGCATCTGTTGGAGAAATTTGGCCACCTCTCCCAAGATTAACCTGAGGAAAGGCGAAAGAGTCATGCCGTGGGCTGCTCACAAGTTGATCTTGCAACGCCTGACGGTCAAAGAAGCCATGCGGCGCCAGGTGGTTCGGTTGCCACCCACTGCTAACTTGGCTGAGGCTGTCCGGGCCATGCTCAAATATAAGGTCAACGCGGTCTTGATCAGCGCTGATGCGGCCTCAGCTTTAGGGGTGGTCTCCAAGACCGATCTGATGACTGCTTATTATAGCGGCTTGCCCTTGGGGACATTGGTAAAAGAAATAATGGTGGGACCGCCGCGGTTCTGTCAGCTCCAAGATTCCCTGGATACGGCGTTGACGCAGATGGAGGAATATCGCATCCACCGTCTTTACGTGGTGGAGTCGCCTGGGACGGCCATCATCGGCGTCTTGGCCT
>Ga0068707_1000972_pt1 | contig 19713 bp, 24 predicted proteins | sample YNPNPMetaG_FD_66600 | JGI IMG/M metagenome (GOLD analysis project Ga0068707, IMG submission 66600) | Anoxygenic and chlorotrophic microbial mat microbial communities from Yellowstone National Park, USA - YNP NP MetaG | ecosystem: Environmental > Aquatic > Thermal springs > Hot (42-90C) >...
CAAAAGCCAACCACTGGCAAGCAGCAGCACTGTCTGGGCCAGCGCAGCAGCCACATAAGCAATGGGGAATGGGTCGCGAGACCCACCGCGCACGAGATGTGTGAGGCTATGTAATGACCATGGAATGTCGAAGATACCTTCTAGGAAAACATAAACGCCCACGGCGATCAGCGCGACGGACAGCATATCCCGCTTTGACATGTCTAGTCCTATCATTGCATTTTCAGTAATGGGTTAAACTAGTTCCGACCGTCGACCTCCTGGTTTCAAGACAAACCCTCGGGACCGGGCGGTACCCGAGGGGTAAGTGGTCGGGGAACGCGGGTACATTAAGGTTTCCCCGCGCAGTAGTCGAAGCAGCGTCTCACGGTGAAACGCCGATGATTTGAATGTGCTGAGCGGAGAAGCCAGTCGCAACGCTTCCGTAGCCGCTCATCTTGACCCGCATTCCGGGTCTGAGGTTCATAAACGCCATTCGTTCGTTGTTCTGCTGCACGCAGGTGTCAGTGTCGGCAGAAACGACGATGGCAAGCGTCTCGGTCTGCATTTTAAAGGTAAACGACGGATAGTCTATCTGCTGGATAATACCAACAACACTAACAGGCCTCATAGGCATAGCGTTCTCTGCCTCACTTCTCGTGCGCATCACATTCACTTCACGTGCGCTTATCTCATTCAGACCAACAAGGTTACCCGACGACCCTGATCGAATCGCCAAGGTTCAGATTCCCCAAGCCAATCCTGGCCTTACCCGCAGCCAAAACCGCACCGTTGATATCGACAGTAATATTGCCCCGCGGTGTCTGCATCTTGATCCGCCTGGCAGTATAATCAATATCGGTAACCAACCCGCGTGCATCCCAATCAGGCGCTTTGGAGGTCGCCGGCCCTGCGCCTTTGCCCTCGCTCTCGACGGGCTCGTTGTCAATTACTATTTTGACTACTTTCTCAACAGCGACGTCCTCAGGTCTCGATGTCTGCGGATCATTTTTTCGTTCAAGGACTCTGACGCGCTTGGCATTGATTGTCTTTGGCCCGGTAACGATGCCGTATACGCGCGCTGTATCTCCGATCCGTAGCCGACAGCAATCGGTGTCGAATTGGTTGAAAATGACCTGGCTGTTCCGGACGTCTATCTTATATATGATGTTGTCCCGGCAAAGCAGAAAGAGCGTAGGTCCGTTAACATTGGTAATTGTTCCGGTACCAGTCCATCCGCGCCCCGGACCCGCCAGTGCCACTGCGGGAACAAGAGTTAGTACTGCAACCAAGGTTGCTAAGAATCTTTCTCTCGTATTCATCCCTGTCACACCCCGCTTGTGAATAGCCCCTGGCCCGGCTTTGCATCCGTGGTAGTTGTACCCCTGCACACTCTGTGGATAAACTGTGGCATTACAGCACTTGCCCGCTGCGAACCACACAAGTCCACTTTACGGAGCACTTATCCCTAAACCACGGTATATCGTATATCCTACCCGTGCCTAGTCAGAACCGCCGTAGAATACTTTATCGTAGATGCTAAATACGTCGAATCTTTCTGCTGAGCTGGTTTGGCACAGCACAGCAGTGGTATAATAAAGTAGCTTATTCATTAAGGGACTTAACAATTGCCGTGAACACACAGACGACCGCCATCGAATATGCAGAAACGCTGTCCGATGTGTTTGCCCAAGCAGTGAGCAAGTTTGAGTCACAAGCACTAAAGGACGATGCCTGTGGCGAGGGAATAACCCCCGCATTGATGGAGTGCCTGCAGTACCTTTATCTTCACGGTGAATCATCTCTCGGCGGAATAGCTAAGGCACTTGAGATCAGCATATCGGCGGCTAGCCAACTAGTAGACCGACTAGTCAAGAAAGGCGCAGTAAGTCGACGCGAGGACGAAGAAGATAGGCGTCAAATAAAGGTTGCACTCACTTACTGTGGAGAGACGCTTGTAAAAGATGCCCGGACGAGGAAATCGGCGTGGTTTGCCTCCGTAGTAGGGGCGATGACGGAGGAAGAGAGAAAGGCATTTGTGGCAGGAGTGGAGGCGTTCCTGCGAGCTTCTCTCTCAGGCGCAAAGGATCTGGGCTGGGCGTGCGCAAAGTGCGGCATAAAGCACGAAACGTTTTGTGTGGTGAACCAATTGAAGACCGAAAAGAATATGGAGAAAACATCTGCCCAGAAGCCCGAGGACCAGGCTTGTCAAAGAAAGGAAGATCACAAATGAATCAGGGCTACAGTACAAAAGTGATGGAGCATTTCGCAAACCCACGCAACGTCGGCGAGATCGAGAATGCTGACGGCATTGGTAAGGTAGGCAACCCAGTGTGTGGAGATATTATGAATATGTACATAAAGGTGGAGAATGACGTCATAACAGACGTTAAGTTCAAGACATTCGGTTGTGGGGCAGCGATTGCTACAAGCAGCATGGCCACCGAGATGATCAAGGGCAAGACCATAGAGGAAGCCCTCAAACTCACAAACGAAGCAGTTGCTGAAGCACTTGGCGGGCTGCCTAAAGTGAAGATGCACTGCTCTGTGCTTGCCGAGCAAGCAGTGAGAAGAGCAATAGACGATTATCTCCGCAAAACGACAGGCAAAGGACTTGAAATGAAAGCTGACGAGGACCTGCACCACGAAGTCGTGGAAGCTTGAATGTGCAGGCGCTGAAAGGAGCCTAAAGATGACTGACGAGAACACACAGAAAAACGACATGCGTGAAAGAGTACAGGCCGTACTTGACACGATCAGACCGAACCTACAGGCCGACGGAGGAGATGTGGAGCTGATTGACGTAGTTGACGGAACTGTCCAGGTAAGACTACAAGGTGCTTGTCACGGCTGTCCTATGGCAGCTATGACCTTGCAGATGGGTATAGAGAGAATACTCAAACAGCAGATACCCGAGGTCGTGGGCGTAGAGAACATCACGGAATAGCTCACGACGGAAGGTGACCCTTGGAGGGTCGGCATGCCGTCGTTAACCGAGAACCTTAACGAGCTTCTAAATAGGGAACGTGGGGAACTCGAGTTGATCGTTTCAGTGATTAGGGATCTGAAGGAATCCGATCCTGATGTTGTGGAGGGCGGAGTTGACTTACTGAGAACCGCCAGTTGGTCGTGTAGCGGGCTGTGTCACCGTATTATCCTACCGGGTGACACCCCAACCGTGGAATCCGAGGATCTTTCCGGCGAGTTGGATGGTCTCGACAGCACAAGGGCGAAACTGGCCTACCTTTGCGAATCGCAGGAGAAGCACAGACAGGCAGTAAGGGCCGTTCTAAAACGATCCGACTTGGACGTGGTGACTCGGCAGTTCTTGGACGATTTGGTGCGAGCTCACGACGAAGCAATAGCGTGGTGTGGGGGAAAGTTGCACGCTTGGGTACCTGATAAATAAGCGACGCCCGGAACCAACGTTCCAGGCGTCTTCGCGTCTCAAAGCTTCTAGCCGGGTATTACCCTACCCCGAAGTCTCGTGGCCCTGACGCGGCTGGGCAGATCGTGGGAGGTCAACATCTGAGCGATCGACTTCTGCAAGGCCTTCGCGCAGCGCGCTGTCCATCATTTCGATGATTCGCTGCTCCGCCTGAGCTGCTGCTCTTGCATAGTCGAATATGGTTTTCCTGCTCATTTGGCCGTCCTCCGTGCAGTTTTGAGCGGCAAACGGAAGTGTATTTGCGTTACAATTGAGATGTTCCATGGGAAGGTGCGTCAGCATCCCCGTAAAATTGCCGGTTTCCCAGTAAATTCACAGGCTTCGATCTTACGATACGGCAGGAGGCTTGAATTTGGAGTTACGTGCAGCAGCATATCAGATGCCGGTTGAGTCCTCGATAGAGGCTAACTTTGAGCGAATAGCAACGGCGATAAAAGAAGCAGCCCGCAATTCCGCTCGAATACTCGCTCTGCCCGAGTGCGCCCTCTCAGGCTATCCGCCTCATTTCTACTCCTCGCCCGATGAAATCCCCGCCGTTGAAATCGCCGAACTCAATACAGAGGTAGCTCGCTTAGCGGGCGAGCACGGGTTGTGGGTAGTGATGGGGACGGTCCTAATGAGCTCGGAAGGGCTGCTCAACTCTGCGTTGGTGGTCGACGACTCGGGAAACATCGCCGGGAAATACGACAAGCTGCATCTAATGCCGGATGATTACAGGTTCTTCGCGCCAGGTTTTGGCGTGCCCTTGTTCGAGATCGACGGCGTGCCATTCGGAATACAGATATGCTACGACGCCAGATTTCCCGAGGGTTTTCGTTACCTCCGAGAGAACGGCGCTCTTTTGGTGTTCAATATATCCAACGCTTGCCGAGGAGAGGCTTGGAAGAGGCCTGTGCTGGAGGGGACTTATCGCACACGGGCGTCTGAAAACTCCATGTTTCTCGTGGCAGTCAACGCGTGCGATCCTGAGCAGATGGCCACATCGCGTGTGTGCGATCCAGTTGGTCTCGATCTGGCTGTTGCAGAACCGGACGCGGAGGTAATGCTCTTTGCTGACTTGGACTTCAGGCGAACTTACCACGGCTACTTCGATGATCGACGCACGGATCAGTTTCGCGTGCAGCCGCTGTTCTGAGTTAGCTCGACGAAACCGCTTGGACCTCGATGGACCAATATGTAATATCCAGGTCAGGATCGCTGACGACGGGACCGTCGGCATTGTCGCCAAAATAGAGCCTCTGGTTTCTGGTGTCTATGGTGACGTAGTTTTGGCCGCTCGGCCCAAGGGCGTCCCACTCGCGACCCAGTATTGGGAAATCGCTGGGTACTACGTAGTTGGTTGTAATAAAGTTGATGTCGAGCTGCTCGATCTTGTCGGCCGGGATAGTAGACGTGGCGATTTGGCTAAAATCAATATAGACCCTTAGGGTTGAGCCTCCATCGAGAAGCTCGTACTTGATCGGCGGCTGCGGTGAAGTAGTGTTGAGAAAGTAGCTTCCAGGCAGGACCCCATAAATGTAAGCATTTGGGTTATCGGCATCGTATCGAACGAAGGATGTCAGACCGACGCTCTCAGTTGCGTTTGCCGACGTCACCCAGCCGTTGCCGCCGTAGGGCGGAAAAACTGCGGCCCAGGGACCGGTGTTGGGATTGTTGTCGTTGTCGATTGCAATGAAATAGTACCGCCTTACGCTGGGGTCTGCACTGTCGATAGGGTTGATCTTTCCTCGCACCCTCAGGGTAATGACGAGCTGCTTGTCCGAGGTCCCGGGCGTCGCCGGAAACTTGGCGCACCCGGTCAGCGTAGATAGGATGGCAACCGCAGCCGTAATGAGTTTAGTTGTTACTAAGAGTTTAGTTCTCACTAATACCATTGTTTGTTGATCCGATTATAGCGCACCTGATGCAAAAAGGTAATGCAGACACATCAATAACCGCACCCAGCGGCGGCCTATGGCGCCAACTTGGTGCCGCCGCATTCTCCGGCACGATTCTAGCTCTCGCTATGCCTACGCCGGGATTCTGGCCGTTGGCATGGTTCGGCCTGATTCCCTTGTTGCTAACCCTCAAGGATGCAAGCACTCGCACAGCGATTGCCACAGGCTCCGTGGCTGGGTTGGTCTATTACGGTATAGTGCTCTCTTGGATGCGTATCTTCGGCTACCTCCCCTGGGCTGCACTAGCGGCCGTTCAGTCCGTCGGATTCGCGATGTTCGCGCTCACCGCGGCTAGACTCGCACCCAGCAAAACCGGCTCAGCGGGGTATTTGCTGGTACCCGCTGCGTGGACAATGTTGCAATGGCTGCGGTCGCTAGGACCCTACGGATTTACTTGGGCATCCCTTGCCCACAGCCAGGCAAATGCTGCCGCGTTCGCTCAAATCGCGTCCGTTACCGGCCCGTGGGGTCTGGACTACATTGTTTGCGCGGCCAATCTGTTAGTCGCCCAGGCAATTGCCAACGGAGAACTGCGCGGATTCGCCGTTGCGGCCGGACTTTTTTTGACATCGCACTTCGCCGGCTACGGAATTGTCCTCCTCACGCCGATATCGAAGCCAGTGACCAGGGTAGCCATTATACAAGGCAACGTCAAGCAAGACGTGGTACCCGATGTAGGCTACGTCACCCGAACACTTGACACCTACACCACCATTAGCAGGCAGGTTGCGTGTAGTCAGCCGGATTTGATCGTATGGCCTGAAACTACGCTCCCTACTCCCCTGAATCACACTGTTATCGAGCCGCGCTTATCCGCGCTTGCGCGCGAATTACGCGCAGGCCTTCTCATAGGCGCTTATGACACTCCCGGGCCACCGCTAGCTCCTAGTTACAACGCCGCATTCTCCTACGACCAGCACGGCCGCCGACAAGATGTCTACCACAAGGTACACCTGGTACCGTATGGTGAGTTCGTTCCGCTTCGCAAGTTGATGCCCTTTCTCAAAAATTACGCTGTGAGGGACCAAGATGTTCTCGCTGGCCATTCCTATGATCCAATCCGTAGCCAAATCGGCAAGATAGGAGTGTGCATTTGCTTCGAAAGCATCTTCCCGCAGATAGCACGCTATCAGGCGCGCAAGGGGGCGAAGGCACTCGTAGTACTCACCAACGACGCCTGGTTCCTTAGAACAGACGCCGCGAAACAGCACTTGGCGATGGCTCAATTGAGAGCGATAGAGAACCGCCGCTATTTGGTGAGAGCAGCAGCAACGGGGATATCAGCGATCGTGGACCCATTCGGAAGAACCAAGGCAGCGACAAACATATTCGAGCGCAGCATTGTTACCAGCAATATCAGTCTGCTCCACACACCGACAATTTACACCCAGTTCGGCGATTACTTTGCCTACGCCTGCACCCTTGCAGTGACGGCAGCGTGGTTCGCCAGACGGCGGTTTCACAAATCGGACCGAGTCATCAAATACCCGGCGTAGGTGTCAGTCGTCACGTTGAAGCACTAGCTCATAGGTTTTCTTGGCGATCACAAGGGCACTGAGGATGGCAACCATAGCCATACCCGCCAGGAGTCCGGCGCCTAGTAAGAAATACATCTCCATTTCGCCTCTCCGTGGACAAGACTGGGTTCTTAATATCTATGTAAGAGGATTCCCAGCGTGGGAAGATGCAAAACCGACAGAGCGGATTTGACAACGACAAAGCCACTAGAATATTAGGCTTATAGCCATCTGACGAGCTTCTTCCAACCGACCTTCCTTTAGAAGATTGATAACCGGGCTGTCGAGCACTCTGTTGAATACAACCTCACGGTCTTGCTGAGTAGCGAATTGTGATTTCACCCGGTCTCTCAGCTCCCCCATCAGCTCGACCAGCATGCCATACTCGGGCCCATAAATCTCCTCCAACTGCTGACGTATCTTCTTGCTGAGCGCCGGACTCTTGCCTGATGTAGTAACAGCAATCAGTAGGTCGCCGCGTCGCACAAGCGACGGAACGATGAAGCTGCAAAGTTCAGGCTGATCAGCCGCGTTGAATAGAACCCCGTGAGCCTCCGCATCGAGTGAGGCCTGCCGTGCAACTGACGGATCGTCGACGGCGCAGTATACGAGCGCGAATCCCGCCACATCGCCTGGATGATACCTGCGCCGAGTTATCTCAATTTCATAGGACAACATGCGCGGGTCAACTTCGGGAGCTATCACGCGCACCACGGCTCCCGCGTCGAGCAGACCCCGCACTTTCCTCAGGGCAACCTCGCCGCCCCCTATCACAAGACACCGACGGCCTGCCAAGTTAATCGCAACAGGGTAGTAGCTCACCTATGTCGCCTCTCCTTCTGGTTAGTTCAGAGTACAATGCGACCAGCATCCCCAGCACCACAATGATTACGCCAGCCCAAATCAACCACATAAACGGCACCAAAATCACCCGCGCGACAATAGATTCCTTCAGCCCCCGACCCTTCACAGCGATCTGCACCCCGTGGCTCGCCCCACCGCTGCCTTCGTTTATGCCGACAAATCTCACGAACGTGAGAGTGTAGCCATCGACCCGAGCCGGTTTGCCAGCTCGGACCAGAACATCTACTGGCCCGAAATCGGACGAAGTATACTGGAGCTTAGCCAACCCCTCGTCAACCTGCATTCCTATCAAAGTAAGAGAAGACTCAGAACCGGGAATAGTTACGGGCAATGCATACCAACCTTCGGATGATATGGATGCTGTTGGAACCACCGTGGTGGCGCTGGTCTTCACGGCTGAAATGTAGAGATCATGGGTAATCGTCGATTCTATGAACGGCGTCTTCGCCACTCCCTTGCACGACGTTGCCCCGTAGGCGATCGAAAGTGGGGCAAGGAAAGCAGCATCACCGCGCCTGACTCCGAGAACAAAGCCATCTTTATCGAGACTCAGTCGGTGCCTACCTTCGTAGCTTAGGCGGTAGCCGTAGACACTATGACCTGGCGAGCCCTCCGTGAGCACCAACGTGCGCGGCCTACCCGTGCAAGATAGCATCATACCCAATACCAATATAACAGCGCCGGTGTGAGCCAAGTTTCTTGCCATTTCAGGCGGCCTCTTGAGCGCGACCTCGCTCACCGTCGATACCGCGCGCCTCTTCACGCCGACAAGCACTCCTCCTAACAAAAACCAAAGCAATACGGCACAGGAAAGCACAGCCGAAATACCGGGAAATGGCTCTGAAGCTATGCTCAGCACACCACTACACCGCGCAGTCGCCGCGTAGACAGCCAGAGGGAGGATAGCTAAAGTAACTACGATACTTCCGGCCATAGCATATCGTCGCTTATGAGCCACAAACAGCAAGTGAAGCAGAACGCATAACGCGATCCAAACCGCAAGTGCGGCGACTTCGGTCGGGTCCCAATTCCAGTAGGTTGCATTGCCCAGGACCTCATAGGACCAACGCATTCCTAGTCCGATGGCTACGCCGTTTGCCACACATGCTAGAAGTGTCCAACTAAAAACCGTAGATGGCCACAGCGCAAGACTGTTGCATATAAGCGAATCGACGCACAAGACAGCCGGAACACATGCCGATGCGTAACCAATTAGTGCGATCGGAGCCTGTGCGGCAATCCACGGATTAGCCAACAACGGGTTTGCGCCCACGCCGACAGCTCCGGGGCTGTAGTTGGCCTTTGGCGCAAATGGATCAGCAAACGTCAGAATAGTGAGTCCACACCCGAGCATCAGCGTCCATAACGCCATCCCCCAAGCACCCACGCGCCTCGTCAAAGCGACACCGAAGAGACCTGTCACCACCGCCCACAGCAAGAAGCAGCCCTCAGGACCGACCCAAACCGCAGCTATCTGATAGATGAGCGGGTCAACGGGAGCGGTATAGTGGTATATGTAGGCAATATCGTAACGGGCACAGGAGAGTATCTGCTGAAGCAAGTAAATGAAGCTGTAAGTTACCGACACTGCCGCTACAAAGTAACAAGTCCGCAAAAACCACCCAAACCGCGCTTTACCCGCCACGGCACAAACCACATAACCCATTAGCGCCACTGTGGAAAACACAAGTGCCAGGTAGATCGGGAAGTTGTCTTGATTGACGCTCAATTCGAAACGTCGCTCCCGCGTGAGGATGGAATCAGCACCTGCGTAGCAATAATTTCGCTTCCACGGTAAGTACCGCGCACGACAATTCGCCGAGCAAAATCGAAACCTGTTGGCTTGAGCCCCTTGAAACGCACGGTCACAACCTCACCGGCGACATCTCGCATCTTGAAAACAAACTCGTCGCTCGACTCGCCGTAGTGGACGCTGGACTTTACTGGTTCCCCAGTGAATTGGAACACCGTATCGCCTGCTTTCTTCACTTCGCGTACTAGGCGATAAGAGGGTGTAGCCGTTTGGCTTAGTTCGAGCGAACCCATAATGGCAAATCCGGCCATTAGTAATATCCCCGTCACATAAAGCCACTTTGTGCCCACTAAACGTAACCCCGGTAAGTCCAATGCCCTTATGATCGACACGACAGCCCCGCCACCATCAGTGCCATTATCCCATCGAGGTCATGCACCGTCAAGCTCGCCGTGCCGCGCCGCGCGGATATGTGTTTATCCCACGGAATTCCAAACATTTTGTTAAGATGAAACACGGTTAGGCTATGTTTCTATTCTATCGTTCGTCGCGTCGGACGCATTGTGAACCACCAAGATAACGGCTTTACCTGCCTCAGCTTTGCACTCAGCGGAATAAGCACTAAGCACCAGCCGCCGCTTTTCGCCTCCATCCACCGAACAAGCCAACGCGACTGATCAGGACAATAGGAATCACCAGTCCCTTAAATTAAATTACATGTGCACTTGCTGACCAGCGTTTCACCCGGCCTAGTTCTAACCTGATAAAGATGTAAGACGTGACATTCTTGCCAGTAATCGATTTTTTCGGGTACAATCACCAAGCATACGCTCCGGAGGTATTCGGCCTTGGCTGACGCAACCGTTGTTCTCTTTGAGGTAGACGAATGGGTACACGAATACCTTGACACCCATTGCATCGCCCCACACGAGACGGTTCTGGTGAGGGAATTGCTTGACCCCTCCACGGCGCGCCTTGCTGCCAATGCGGAAATAGTATCGACGTTCATCTACTCGATGGTTAGCAAAGCTGTGTTGGACGAACTTCCAAACCTCAAGATGCTTGCTACCAGATCGACGGGCTATGACCATATTGACATACGTGAATGCAAGCGGCGCGGCATCACGGTGTGTAACGTTCCGCGCTATGGAGAGAACACCGTGGCTGAGCACGCGTTTGCACTTATTCTGGCACTAGCCCGCAAACTCAAAACAGCCGTGACCAAAGTGAACCAACTCAAGTTCGATTTGGAAGGGCTGCGAGGATTCGACCTAAAAGGCAAAACGCTTGGAGTCGTTGGGGCCGGCGCGATTGGCCTGCATAGCATCCGTATCGGACGCGGATTCGGTATGAGAGTTCTCGCGTTCGATATGTATCCACAACAGATTTTGGCGGAGGTGCTCGGCTTTGAATACGCGCCACTCGACACTCTCCTACGCGAGAGCGACGTGATAACGCTTCACGTACCCCTCACAAAGGAGACACACCATCTCATCAACATGGAGAACATCCATCTTATAAAGCGCGGTGCAATACTGATAAATACCGCACGCGGCGGAATCGTCGATACCGAAGCGCTTACTACTGCTCTGGACGAAGGAATTCTCTCCGGCGCGGGTTTTGACGTTCTGGAAGGAGAGGAGACCATCAAGGAAGAAGCCCAGTTGCTGACCGATCAGTTGCCTGTAGAAAAACTGCGGGCGATTGTGCGGAACTACGCACTGCTTCATCGGGATAACGTCATTATAACTCCTCACGTGGCATTCTATAGCGTAGAGGCCGAGCGACGCATCATTGACACCACCATTGAGAACATAGCGGCTTACCTACAAGGCAAGCCGATCAACGTTGTCAGTAAGTGACCTACCAGAGGTAGTATTGTGCGATGTACCACAGCCCGGCGCTGACCAAAAATATAGGTACTAGATACGTTAGATCGCGCCGCGCGGTCTTGCGATCGTCCTTCTCACCTAGGAAAAGCAGCAACTCGGTAAGTATGAAAAGAAACGTTCCCACCATCACTAACCACGGTGCCAGCGGCACTAGCGATGTCAAGAGGTGAGCAAAACCCACGTACACCAGCGCCACACCTCCGACGACTAGCAATAGCAAGACCCCTGTAACAAGCACAAACGCAGCAACCATTACGTATGTAGCTCCACTATATCCCCATTTTCAAGCAAGTGGTCACGGCCTATCTGCAACCCGTCCTTAACACGGACTCCACAAGCCCGAGCATGACGAAGGCGACGGACGGAGTCCTTGCGTACAGCGGCGGCGAAGTCCAACAGTGTGCTCCCCTTCGGCAGCGTAAATGGTTTGTCTTGAGCAGGCGCCCTGCCAGGTATCCTTGTATAAACCCGTACGATACCTAGCGATTCAAAGAGGACACGTTTTAGTTGTTCAAGTCCTTCGCCGGTTGCAGCCTACACCGGCACTAATGGAAACTCCTCTCCCTAGATGTCGCGAAGCACGGCCAAGTTGTCAACAAATCCGGGAAGATCGGTTTGTTTGCGATGATGATTGTTCTCTTGCCCACGGATAACCGATCGCCATTTTCTTTCCCACCGTCACCAGACAGAGTAATTCCCGATTTGGCAAGCTCCTCTCTTATATACTCGATCTGGTCGAGTAGTTGGCCGTCCGAGCTATCGACAACTAGCGCTGAGGAATCGGCAGTGCGTATGAGAGTGATGATATCACGCTCGAAATAGTCTTTCGATATTGGCGGGGTATCAACCAACTGCACACCGATATCCTCGTGTTCCATCATACCAGGTTGCGGCCCGTGGGTAGTATAAGGATAGTCGGCGACCTCCACGCGTGCGGCCGTCACTCTTCCTACGACGAGTGACTTCCCGGAGTTTGTCGGCCCAACTAAGGCAACTTACCCCGCCCCCTGTTTTACCATAGTGAAACTCGTCAGCGTAACCTTTCTTGCCGATTTGCTTCTCTTTTTCGCGCAACTTGGATATTCGACGCTTTATGTTCGCCCGAAGCTTTTCAGTCCGCTTGTGCTTCGGAATCGTCGCGTACAAAGCTGCAAGCTTATCCTCAGTTGTCTCAGCAGCTCTGAAGCGGGCCTTCCGCTGCCAGGCAATCCGGAGTTAGGTTCGCTAGCATAAACGATTTAACTCCCCTGAGTTTCGTTAATTATACCGCGCCTGGCACGGCAGGCCAATAGCTGCAAATAATGATCAGTATCGGGCACGTGCATCTAACAATAGTCTTGTGTTTGTGATATACTAATGTCGTCTATGGATGGGAGGAATCGCTGGTGACTAAGGAACTTACCGACCGACAACGCGAAGTGCTGGATGCAATCCGCCGCTACGTTGCAGAGAAAGGCTTTCCCCCGTCAATACGCGAACTTGGCCACATGGTCGGCATTAAGAGCCTGCGTGGGGTCACCATACATCTAGATGCGCTTGAACGAAAAGGCTGGATAGAGCGCGAGCGAACGTCACGCGGAATTCGTCTGTCGAGGCAGAAAGAGGCGATAGCCGTACCATTGCTCGAAACCAGCACCGGTCTGGAGTCGCCAGAGTCGTCGCTGAGCAGCGATGAATGTGTCTATGTCCCTCCTGATATCGCTACTACGTGCGACGATCTCTTTGCGTTACGCGTGCGCGGGAATTGTATGACGGATGAGTGCATCGCAGATGGCGACTATGTTGTGGTGAAACGCACAAAGCAAATCGACGAAGACAGCATAGTGGCAATACAACTGGGCAGTGAAACGGTCGTCAAACGGCTTCACAAAAGCACGACTCATTCACCGTCACCATCGTCAAATTCGAGTCACACAGAGGTCGCTTTTGCGCCTGATGATGGACAAGTACTGGGGAAAGTTGTGTGCCTCTTCCGCAGAGTTACTTAGGTTTTCGCAGATGCAACCGCCGCCTCGACGTTGTCATAGGTCTGAAAGATGGTGTCCAGCCGGGTTATTCTTAGGATCCTCTCGATAGCGCGATTGACATTAACCAGCGTCACTGCACCTCCGCTCGGTCGCAGGCGCTTTGTGGCCGAAAGCAGAGTGCCGAAGCCGCTGCTATCCATATAGCTTACCTGGCTCATCTCTATAATGAGGTGCTTTTGTCCGGTGTTGAGGATGGCGTTTACGGCCTCTCGAAACTGCGGAGCCGTGTAAACATCTATCTCACCCGCTAGCTGCAGAACCTGCAGGCCATCCACCTCGGTAATTCCGGTGTCCAGTCGGATCTTCTCCAAGACCGTCCTCCTAAGAACGTCTGCGAAAGTATAGGCACAATCGCCGCGCGTTGTCAATCACCTAAGCCGCTACCACTGTCGCCGTAATCCGTTGCGTCTTGCGCTACCCTCCCTCCGATCACACCAATGGAATTGTGTGCTGCCAGCGCCTATGGGAACAAGAACGAGTTCCATATTAGGCCGACGCTTCGGTAGAAATCACGACTCTTATACTGCTCGAAGTCACCCCGCTACTATGTGTGGCGATTGGCAATCACCAATAAATCGAAGGTTATAGAGGCCGCCCAGTGCAAGACGTAGCACGGAACGAAAGACCTCGCGTTCATCGCTATCATACCGAGAATTATCCCAGCGCCAAACGAGGATACGATCTCTATTGTCGGTTTTCCGGCGTGAAGAATTGTGAATGCGGCCGCCTGCGCCAGCACTGCCCCCCAGCCGATTGATCGCGCAAGGCCCTGTAGTAAGTATCCCCTAAAGAAGAACTCCCAGCAGAACAAATACATACCGTAGCTTGCTTCAGCATAGATCATCAGCCATGGAGCAGTGATAAATGGATTCTGCTTAGGATAGTTCACAAACGCGCCCGTGAACTCCCGATATTGCTTGAAAAGTGGATAGTAGTCCTGAAATGCTTTGAACCGGCTGGCGGGGATTAACACGAGCAACAAGGCGACAAATAGAGCGCCTACCCAGAGCCATATCCTGCGCGACAACCCTAGCGAAAAGCCATATTGGGCCGGCTCGTCTCTCAGCACGAAAAGAATCACTAGCATCGGAAGCCAGAGCAAGCCCATCAAATTCACAATCAAATATTGACCGTAGGTGTGGCTATACGGTCCGTAGTTCAACCTATACAGGCCAGCGACAATGCACGCGCCTGTAATCCCAACAACAGTTGAAACAAACCTGTTCCTGGCCAATCCTATCCCCTATCTTGCTATCCTTTTCATGTCGGATGGATCAAGAGCTAGTGTTCGTCCTCCGGAGATAATCTCGCGCCCATCTACCATTACAAACTTTACGTCCGCCGGTGATCGCGAAACGATTGAGAAATGTAGGTCTTCTCCGGGAAAAGTATCACCAAGGTCAACAGCGATGAGATCGGCTGCCTTTCCAGGCTCAATTGAACCGATACAATCGGCAAGCCCGACAGCTCTTGCTCCTCCAAGGGTAGCCATTTCAAGCACCATTTTCGCCGTCAATACGCCTGCGTCCTTCGCAACGGCTCGGTGGAGCATCAACGCCGCACGCATTTCTTCGAAGAAGTTCAACGTACCACAACTAGCCGCTCCATCCGTTCCCAATCCCAATCTCGCGCCTGCGCTCATCAGGTCACGTAAAGGAGCGATCCCACAGCCGAGGTATGCGTTTGAACGCGGACAGTGGACAACGCCAACACCGGAAGATGCCACCATTCGAACCTCCCTGCGATTTAGATGGACGCAGTGAGCAAGGCATACGCCTTCTCGCAACAGGCCTTCCCGCCTTGCGACTTCCACAGGCCTCAGCCCGCGCCGCATCGGATCGTAACCGAGTTTTGCACGCCACTCGGCTATCGGCCCGGAACCATTCACAGTATAATCGGCCTCAGCCTGTGTCTCACCTAAGTGTAAGGATATGGGAAGGTCCGTGTTTGCACAATAAGAAAGTACTTCGTCGTTGCTCGTATACACCGAGTGGGGAGACAGACCCAGTTTAACACGATCCGATAGCATTCGCTGTTGTTTTGTGATCTCTCTAACCAATAAATCGATGCGGTCCGGGTACTCTGCCCCCATACTCTGGCCAAAAAGTTCGCGATAGATGATTCCGCGCAACCCGACTTCCTCTACCGCACGAGCCGCAACTCCTAAAAACGAACAATCGGCCAGGCACGTAATACCGGAAAGCGCGCACTCCGCCGCGCCCAAAAGCGCTGACTCGTACAAAAGCAGGGTATCTGGAGACTTGCCTGGCCGATAGCCAATCGCATCAATCCAATCCCAAAAACACAGCCCGTCGACAGCGTTGCGCTTGAGCGTGTATTCGATATGAGAGTGCGCATTGACGAAGCCCGGCAACAGAGCAACGTTACCCAAGTCGCGAACCTGTTCGTCTTCCCACATACCGCTGACACACTCCGCTACCTCAACGATCCTGCCGTCAGCTATGCGAACACATCCGCCGTAGATCGGCTCTTCGACTATTGGTAACACAACTCGTGCTGTGATAATCATTGCTCCGGTTGACAAGTGAAACTGCGGGCCGGCGCGTGCGTCCGGCCCATCTGATCGGTCAGCGGATACTTTTGTCGAACTACCCGAGGTCGTGCCGTGGCAGAACCCAAGGCTTCCGATACTCACGCTGATAGGACTGGCAAAGCATTGCTTCTTTATCGCCGATGATCTCCTGCTTGGCGCCATCCCACTTAATGCTGCGACCTATGAGATAGGACAGATTGGCCAGATGGCATAAGGTAGACGCATAGTGCATAGTCTCGATATCCGAGCGCGGCTTCTCTCGACTGCGAACGCAGTCTATGAAATTGCGCCAATGGTCGGAGGGTAGCTTTGCTGTAGGTGTCGGTCCCTCTTTTTGAGCGTCGCCCTTAGGCGTCCAGTTGTAGCCGTTGCGGTCAATCCGCAAAACCCCACGCTCACCGATGAACGCTACACCGTGGTGACCGCCACAGTCAAGCCCCGGCTCGCCGACATGAATCTCCCATTGGAGAACCCACGTCGGAAACTTCATTATGGCAATCTGCGTGTCGGGCGTGGTGCGGTCGTCATCGGGAGGTGTCACGAGTTTGCCTCCGTACGAAGCAACCTCAAGTGGATGCCACTCGCCCATAAACGTTCCCACCGTGTCGAGCATATGGACGCCCCAGTCGCCGGTAAGGCCAGCGGCGAAGTTGAAGTACCACCGAAACGCGCCAGGATGGATATTGGGCCTATACGGCTCCCACTTGGCAGGTCCAATCCAGAAGTCCCAGTCGAGGTTAGATGGAGCACCGCACGGCTTCTGCTTGCCGACGCCGGCTCCTCCGCACGTCCAAGCTCTCACGACGGTTATGCGCCCAAGCTTGCCCGAGCGCACGAACTCCTGCGCATCCACGTAATGCTGAACGCTTCTTTGCCACGTTCCCACCTGCACTACCCGCTTGAACTTCTTTGCCGCGCCGACCATCGCCTTGCCCTCGATGATGTCGTGGCCGATCGGTTTTTCCAAGTAGGAGTCTATGCCCGCTTCGCAAGCGAGAATCATTGGCAGCGCGTGCCAATGATCAGGAGTGCTGATGCTGACCGCATCCAAGTTCTTCATTTCGAGGAGCTTACGAAAATCCTTGAACATCTGCGGCTTCTTGCCGCACTTCTTCTCGATTTCGTTCGCCGCGTGATCAAGCCTCGCTGAATCGACATCGCAAACGGCTACAATGTCTACGTCCGGCATATTGGCAAATTGCATCATATTATGCATTCCCATCCCGCCGACGCCGATAGCCGCTAACTGGACCCTGTTGTTTGCCCCGACCGGTTTATCCTGTGCCGAAGCGCTTCGGGCAAGTGCGCCAGTCATCACCGCACTCAAGCCAACACCAAAAGCCGTTTTACCACCTTTTTTCAGAAACTCACGTCTGCTCAACTTCCCCATCTAACCACATCCTCCAGCAGGAACAATAAAAAAGCCTCTCACTAACACTCGGCTGGTAGATTCTTAACTCGCACGTTCGCAATGTCCTTCACGGTAATAACCTAATCATGGAATGTGCCAATTGACGAACGACATGCCCATTGCTATAATCCAAGCCGTTTGACTCGCCTATACTTGCACTTGGAGGAACAATCCGGTGGATCGAAAAGTCACGGCGGCAGCAATCTCGGTAGCATCTAACGCCACGCTGATCGCCGCAAAGATCGCCGCAGGCATCATCACAGGCTCCGTAAGCATCATTTCTGAGGCTGCGCACTCTGCGCTCGACTTGTTTGCCGCGACAATTGCGCTTTTCAGCGTACGAGTCTCGAGACAACCAGCAGATCGTGGGCATCCCTACGGACACGGGAAGGCTGAGAATCTCTCAGGAGCAGTAGAGGCTATTCTGATCTTGGCTGCCGCTGCGTTCATTGCGCATGAAGCCGTGGATAAGCTGCGCAACCCAAAACCCCTAGAGGCGCCTCTGCTGGGCGTATATGTGATGACGTTCTCGGTCATAGTAAATACTCTCGTATCGCGGTATCTGTTCTTGGTCGCCAGAGCCACCGACTCGATAGCAATCGAAGCTGACGCAGAACATCTTAGGACAGACGTTTGGACTTCCGCAGGAGTGTTTCTTACTCTATCCCTAATACAAATCACTGGCTGGCATCTTCTGGACCCGATTGTGGCTTTGGTGGTTGCCGTAATGATCGCAAAAGTTGCGTTTAGCCTCACGTGGAAAGCCGCCGGTCCCCTGATGGACGCACGCCTACCGGACGCCGAACTTGAAGAGCTAAGCAATATAATTATGACATCGCCAAATGTAATCGGCTACCATAAGTTGCGCACCCGCAAGACTGGCCCGGGACGCGAGATCGACGTCCACATAATCCTGCCAAGAAGCATGCCGCTTGAAGAGGCACACGCCATCGCCGAGAGGGTCGAGGACCAAATGCGTGATCGGTTCCCAAACACCCACGTCGTCACTCACGTCGAACCCGACACCGAAGACACTATGGGCGTACCCGAAACGACTACCAAAAACCACGACGAACCAGCAAAGGAGTCCGATGACACACAAGGCGGTTGATCCTTCGACGCTCCACTCAACCTTTGCCATTCTGCACCGCTTTGTGCTATTCTTGTCCTGCGATCAGGAGGTAGTTGATGGCTACGTCTTCTACAGACATTTGCAGGAAATGCATACTAAACCTCACGCCTTATGTGCCGGGTAAACCCATCGAGGAAGTTAAGCGCGAGCTGGGTATTGATGACATCATTAAGATGGCGTCGAACGAGAACCCGCTCGGCCCCTCTCCGGCAGCAATCAAGGCAATGAAGGAGGCTATCGGCAACGTCGGCCTTTACCCGGAAGGAAGTTGCTACGAATTGAGACAAGCACTGTCAAAGCATCTGGACGTAGACCCTGACATGCTGATTTTCGGCGCGGGGGCAGATGAGGTAATACACTACCTGGGCATCGCTCTGCTCGACAGCAACGATGAGATTGTTCAGGCATACCCTAGCTTCGTGCAGTACAAGGCCGCTTCGACCCTAATGGACTGCAAAACGCACATGGTTCCGCTTAAAAACTGGACCCACGACTTAGACGCAATGCTTGATTGCGTTAATGAACACACGAAACTCTTTTTCATCACCAACCCGAACAACCCCACCGGCACGATCGTGTCGGCAGATGACGTGGAACGCGTTTTGGAAGTCCTGCCAGAAAGGTGCCTTCTAGTGCTGGACGAGGCCTATTATGAATATGTTGACTATCCCTGCTACACACGCTCGATACAATGGGTAAAACAAGGGCTCAACGTAATTGCGCTCCGCACGTTCTCGAAGATCTACGCCCTCGCCGGGCTAAGAATAGGCTACGGCATAGCACCTTCGCATATAATAGAGCTTCTCGAACGCGTTAGAGCGCCGTTCAACGTAAACAGTGTCGCGCAGGTAGGCGCGACCGCAAGCCTAGCCGATCCTGACCAGGTGGAACGCACCAGGGAACTCAACAGACGAGCCAAAGAATATTTTTACCGCGAGCTTACCGCAATGGGCATTCCCTACACGCCGACTCAGGCCAACTTCCTCTGGATCGACGTTATGCGCGACTGCAAGGAAGTCTTCGCCGAATTGCTCAAGCGTGGCGTGATAGTACGTACCGGCGACATCTTCGGATGCTCAACGCACATCAGGGTGACCACTGGCACCGACGAGCAGAACGAACGGTTCATCAAAACCCTCAAAGAGGTGCTTTCGCTATGATCATTATTCTGGCGCCGTCAGCCTCGGATTCCGACCTCG
>Ga0068707_1000973_pt1 | contig 19697 bp, 18 predicted proteins | sample YNPNPMetaG_FD_66600 | JGI IMG/M metagenome (GOLD analysis project Ga0068707, IMG submission 66600) | Anoxygenic and chlorotrophic microbial mat microbial communities from Yellowstone National Park, USA - YNP NP MetaG | ecosystem: Environmental > Aquatic > Thermal springs > Hot (42-90C) >...
GCAGAAAGCGGGATTGGACGGACGACGCCGGTGTGGATGTACCCGCAGGGCGGCAGTCCGCGCGGGGTGAGGGATCTGAGCGGCAACGTATGGGAGTGGCAGGCGAATTATTATGATAAAAACCATGATTTTTTGGGCTTGCGCGGCGGTTCGTGGTACCACCTTTGGTACCTCGCGCGCGTGGCGGACCGCAACAACTCCCGCCCGCACACCCTCTGGAACTACCACGGTTTTCGTTTGGTTGCCCGCCCGTTGTAGGGGTTGTTTTCTGTGCAAGCCCCCGCAGCGCAGCGGAGGGGGCTTGTGTTTTCTGCGTTCTGCCGGCGGCGGGGGGATCACCCGGCTTGCAGCGCCTGTTCAATCTCGCCCTGCACCAGCGGCTCCGCCTCGCGCCGGCGGGCGGCGGCAAGGGCGGCGCGGGCGGCGGCGCTGTCTATCTGCCCCAGCGCCCAGGCGGCGTGGGCGCGCACCAGCGGCTCCGCCTCGCCCTGCAGCACTGCTGCCAGCAGAGGGACGTCCTGCGGGTTGCGCCCGTTGCCCAGCGCCACCGCCACGTTGCGCAGGTAGCCGCGCCGTTTGGGGCGGGTGAGGGGCGTCCCGGCGCAGCGCCGGCGGAAGTCTTCGGCGGAGAGGGTCAGCTCGCTGCGCAGGTCGGGCGAGGGCGGGAGACGCGGGGCAAAGAGCGGGTTGAAGGGCTGGCGCGCGCTGCGGCGGTTCCACGGGCAAACCTGCTGGCAGATGTCGCAGCCGAAAATCCAGTTGCCCAGTTTGGGGCGCAGGTCGCGGGGGATGACCCCCTTGTGTTCAATCGTGAGGTAGGAAATACAGCGGGCGGCGTCCAGCGTGCGGTCGGGGCGGATGCAGCCGGTCGGGCAGGCTTGGATACAGCGGCGGCAGGTGCCGCAGCGGTCGAAAGGGAAAGGCTCGGCGGGGGGCAGCTCGGCACTGACGAGCAGTTCCGCCAGCAGCAGGTACGAACCGAATCGTGGGGAAATCAGGCAGGTGTTTTTGCCGATCCAGCCCATGCCGGCGAGCCGGGCGAAGCCGCGCTCCAGAATGGGAGCGGCGTCGGTGAAGCTGCGTATAGCCATTTGAGAACCGGTCAGCCGCCGTACAACAGCCTGAAGCGCTTCCATCCGCTGCGGCAGGACGATGTGGTAGTCGGCGGCGCAGGCGTAGGCGGCGATCCTGCCGTAGGGATAGCCTTCTTTTACCTCGATTTGCTCCGGCGCGGGGTAGCGCACTGCCAGCGAGATGACCGAACGGCAGGTTTCCATCAGACGGCGCGGATCGGCGCGGGCGGTGATTTCGTGCGCTCTGGCAAGGTATGCCATGCCGCCGTGCAGTCCCTGCGCCAGCCAGCGGGTGAAGACGGCGTAATGCGGCGCAGGCTGCGCCGGGGCGATCCCGCAATAGACAAAGCCGAGGCGCTCTGCCTCGGCTTGCAAGTCTATGGCGATCGAAGCGGGGAAACTCATTGCGAGTTGAAGACCAGATTGACCGTCAGGATAGCGACGCTGTCATCGTTGATGAGCTGCCAGGTGGTGACGTAGCGCCCCGCAATGACCGGCGCGACCATATCCACGCGGAAGGTGTAGGTTTCATTGACGGGAACGGTTTTGTTGACCATGATTTTGCTGGCGTCACTGCCTTCCACGCCGCTCAGATAACGCAGGTAGAACTGGGTGTTCCAGGCGCGCCGCCCGACGTTTTTGACCGTCCAGAGGATGTCAAAATCCTGACCTTTGGGAACGTAAAAGCCATCGGGCGGGGTCTGGCTGACCAGCTCGGCAGCGTCGGTGTAGGGGGTGCGGGTAGGTTTAATCACTGTACCGCCTCCGCCGCTGGGAAGGCGGGTCGCCGTCGGCAATGGCGGGAGCGTCAGCGTGGGCAGGGGCATCTCTGTATGGGTCGGCGTGGGTTCAACCGGCGTGAAGGTCGGGACGAATGGGGTTTCTGTTGGCGGCACGGGCGAGGGGTTCAACGCGGCTTCGGCGGTAAGCTGGGCGATCACAGTGGCGGCAATTTCGGTGCTTAGCCGCTTGATGTCCGTTGTCGGCTGTGCGGTCGGCTGCGGCGTTTTCGGAGACAAGGCTGTACACGCAGTCAAAGCCAGCGCCGTCAGCGCCAGGCTGACTGTTTTTATGCCTTTTAAAAAATGGGTCATAGTGGTTTCTCCCTGGTAATCGTTCATGGGTAATCGCAGGTAGGAAGATTTTCGTATAGTACGCCATTCACATAACAGGCTTTGGGCGGAACCAGCGAATACCAGTTTGCACAGACCTGCGGGCAGTAATTGGCGCATTCTCCTGAATACTGTTTACTCAGGTCCTTGTTGTTGCAGATATAGTCTAGCGAAATGGGTGTGGCGGTGGGCGGGTTGGTCGCTAATGCCGAACTGCCAACGGTAAAGGTGAAATCAATCACGCAGAAGTTGATTCCCTGCTCGTTGGTCAGGACAAAGGTTGCCTTGTAAGTGCCGGCAGTTGCAGGAGCAGTGGCGTCCATGATGGCGCGCCCGACCTGATTGGGCTGTACCTCTTCCGGCAAATTGACTTCGCGCCTGTCCACAAACAGGTCTCCGACGTAATAGCGCACTTTATAGTTTTTGGTCCAGGTGGTCGTGCCGGAATTTTGCAGATACCAGACAATATCGAATTGCTTTTTGGGGTCAATCACCGAACCATCTGCGGGATCGTTGCGCTGCCAGACGCACTTATCGCCTGTAGAGACCACCGCTCTGGTCGCCGTGGCGAGGGCGAGCGTGGGCAGGCTGAGGGTTGGGATGACCGCCGTGCCTGTGCCGGCTGCGCCCGGCAGGGGCAGCCCGGTGAGGATAGGCTGGGTCGGGGAAGGCTCAGGGGTGTTTGTTGACGTTGGCTGCGGTGTGTTGGTTGGTTGTGCGGCGGCGGTCTGGGTCAATTGCGCGGCTACAGTTTGAGCCGCCTGAGTAAAGATGAGATTGACATCCGGTGTGGGCTGCGCCTGTCCGCCCGTGCACGCTGCCAGAAAAGACAGGATGAGCAACGCAGCAAACCACGTTGCAGTTTTTTTCGAGTACATGTTGTTAACCTCCAAAGCAAAAAAGTTTTGTACCACTCTTGAGAGATTGTCGTTATTGTACCAGAATTTACGAATCGCTGTTTTGGCGAAAGCATCACCTTTTCATCAAGGATGGATCAAACTCAAGGACTTATTGAGCTACAGGCGGTTTTACAGGGGGCTTCTCCACCTTAAACCCGTATTTCCCGCGAAAGGTGAAATAAGTCACTGCGCCGGGTGTAATCGTGACTTCGGTGACCATTGGCTTTTCCTGATAATCAACCGTGAGTTCGTACGTTCCTGCCGGCAAATCGGAAAGCACCACATTTTCTTGATAGTAGTCGTCCGGGTGAATCGTTTGTCCGCCGTAGGCAAATACCGTCCAGCGCTGGTCGGTGTCCAGCGAACGCACGTTCAGCGCCTGACCGGTGAGCAAAGAGCCGTTGGTGTTCATCAATCTTCCAACCAAAACGCCCCAGCCTTCCGGCGGCACCAGCCACAATTCAGGGTTGCGGGTGGCGTAAAAACTGCTGTAATTGATGCGCACCTCAAAGTGCAGGTGGGGTCCGGTAGTCAAGCCGGTTGTGCCGACTGCGCCGATCAAATCACCGGTTTCCACACGCTGACCGGGAATAACGGCAACACTGTCCAGATGGGCGTAAACGGTATATAAATCATGTCCCTGATAGCCGAAATCATGCTTGATCAGCACTGCCAGCCCATAGGGGTCGCGCTCGTCCACTTTTCCGCGGAACAAGCCGTAATTTGCCCACATGACTTTGCCGGGTCCGGCGGCGTGGACAGGGGTGCCTTTGGGTGAAGGAATGTCGACGCCGGTGTGGACGATGTCGCTGCGGAAAAACACTCCGCCATAGCGGTAATCCGGTACGGGCCAGTTGGGCTTATCCGCAGAAATAGGGCGGCTGAAGTAGAAATGGTCAAACGGTCCCAGCGCCCAGGGCACCGGATACAGCGCCGGTCGCCAGTGTGAAACAGGTGCCGGGGCAGGCGTGGGAAACGAAATGCGCAAAGAGTCGTCGGGGATTGCTGGTGGCGCAGCAGCCGGCGGAGGCGTAGAAGAAAGGACTTCGAGCGGTGGACTGCCGTCCATCAAGGGCGCTGCCTCATTTTGTGAGCTGCTTTCGTTAGGGGGGATGGGGGTAAGCGCGGGCAAAGGCGAGCGGGCGGGGTGTACACAGCCGCTCAAGAAACTTGCAACCCCCATCAAAAGGACATGGACCAATAAAACGCGTTTCATGTTCATGATTTTACTACGGTAAAGGGGTCCAGGTTGGGCGGCGTGTGGGTGTTTCGCTGGGAAGCGGGGTAGGAGTGGCGGTGAACAAGCCGAAAAATTCGGGGGTTTCGGTGACTGTGGGGGTACGAGTGGGGCGCAGGGTGGGGGTGATCAGCGCTTCGGGGGGATAGACTTCTGCCATGGCGCGGTACCAGTCCAGTCCTGCCGACATGACAAATTGATTGAAACGAGTGCCTGCGTAATAGGTTCGCCAGTTTACCAGCGCCGGCAGCCGTTCCCAGCCGTAACGGCGGGCGATTTCGGTGAAATCCACCCAATAGCCGGCTGGAATTGGGTCATAACGCCCGCCCTGGTCGTAACTGATTGGGTCACCGGAATAACGGGCATTGAGATTCCATGGCTGGCGGTTCAGCGGCGCGCCCTGCGAACCATCTTGATAACGAGCACGCAGGTACACCCTCCAGTAAGTTAAACCGTTGATTTCTTCCTTCACCAGAACCATCCACTTTGCCTGCAGGGGGAGCGGATTGATGGCAAAGGCGCGCCCGGTGTAGAGCCAGTTCTCAACCATCTCCGGAGAAGGCGCGGTGGTCAGCGGCAGGTAAGCGTTTTCCAGACTGGCAAGAACATCCCACCCCGTTTCCAGTGCTGCCTGTGCTCGCAAGGCGGTGAAGGATTCATCCACTTCATCGTGCAGGTACGGGTAGGGTGCAGTGACATCTGTCAGCGGCACAATGCCAAACCGCCCGCCGGGCGGCAGCGGGTTGGCGCTCAAGGCAGCGTTCCACAGTCTGGGAATCGGCTCGTTAGCGCCGGGGGGAAACGGGAATGTCGCGAGCAATGGGGGCAGGCGGTCTGCTTTCCAGTCCATGCCTTGAATAGAGGAGGGCATAACAACCTGCGGGAATAACTGCACGCCGTTGGAGAGCTGATAAGCGGTTAGAGCGGTCTGATTGGGATATTCCAGAATGGCTAACACGGAATCGCCGTATGGGCTCCATGCCAGTTGATCGCCAACCCCAATGAGATGCGGCGGTTGATCTGCCAGGCGTCTGTCCAGCGCCATAATGGCTCGGTTGCCGGGCAGGTTAGAGACCCAGCCGAGCAGGCTGCCATCTGGCGACCAGCGTGGACAGTTTTCCTGTGACTGCGGGCTGTGGCTTAGATTGACGAAACGCTCATCCACTTGATCGAGCTTTGCCAACCAGATTTCTTCATCACCGCTTTGGGTGGAAACAAAAGCAATTTCACGCCCTTGCGGCGACCAGGCGGGTGCATAGTCAGCGCTGGAGTTCTCGGTCAGACGAATAACGGGTTGGGACAAATCCACTGTGGACTTGATCAGGATTTCCAGGTTGTCACCGACATAACTTTCAAAAGCCAGCCATTGCCCGTCTGGTGACCAGCTCGGATTAGCGTCATATTCCGGAGTGTCAGTGATGCGGGTCAGCAAATGTGAGGACAAATCCAGGATAAAAATGTCCCAATAGCCGTTGCGCCGTGAGCTAAATGCCACTTTACTACCGTCTGGACTCAGTGCCGGAGTAATGTCGTCCCAGGGGGTATTGGTCAGCCGGGTTAAGGCAAGGTATTGAGGGTGGAACACAAACAAATGGCTGAAATTGCCATCTTTCATCGAAAGGACGATAACCCCTTGTTGTAGCAGCCCTTCCATGGTGGGAAGGATGGGCTGAGGACTGGGCATGAGGACGGGTTTTGTGGCAAGCGGGACCGCTGTAGCGCTTGAAGTTGGGGATACAGAGGGCTGACCGGTTAGGATGTTGCCGGGCAGCGGCAAAAGCTGCTCTCCGTTGTTGAAAAGATGCCAGGCGAACCATGTCGCCAGCGACAAGTTGATAAGGATGGAAATGACCAGAATCAACGAAAAGAGTTTCCGGGATTGAGGACGGAATTTTGTATCCATTATGCTGATTTTAGCACATTACGTTCAATGCGCTCTCAGATTTCTGCCTGTCCTGAAGATCGCCGCTCAAGGTTGAATGGTGAGCAGGTGAAGCGGGTCCACCATCTGGAACAAACCAGAGACTCGCCAGAGGCAGTACAAACCGGCTTCAGCGTCATTGCGCTGGGAGCCATAAAAGCCCATGCTGCCCTCAAACCGCGCTCCCGAAGGCCCAAGGCGGGTTTCCAGGTGTAAGTGTTCCTGCACCGATTCGCCGCTGGTGCCGACCAATCCGATGGGTTGCCCACATTGAACAGGCTGTCCAATGTGCAAACCAGGAGCTTCCTGCATGTGTGCATAAAGCAGATAAAGAGAACGGCGGGAAGAGTCGTAATTCAGAACGGGCGGCGGCGGGCAGATCATCGCTGGTGCGGGCAATACCGTCGGTTCAGGCTGTGGCAGATGAATTTGTGCCAGCCACTGTGGCGGCAGCATTTCCAGAGGAGTCTCAATGATAATGAGATAACCATAAGGCAGACGCAAATCGCTGACGGCGGCAACCCAGCCGTCCATAACGGAATGGATGGGCAGTCCGGCTATGCCCGTTCTACCTTTGAAGCGGTAGTAAGCGAAATCAACCCCATGATGCCCGTCATCGTAACCGGGGCGCGGTGGTTGATAGGGATTGGAGAGAATCTGAGGCAGTTCCGCCAGCTCTACGCCTTCCAGTGGAGAACACAGGTTTGTTTGCGGCAGGGTTGTTGCAGTACTGGTGGGGGAAGAGGTGAAGGCGGGCAGCGGGGTTGACGTTAGAGTTGGCGTTGGGGTCGGGGGGGCTGCAGGTGATTGTGGCAGAGGGATTGGGCTTGACAGCGTACTGGTGCATCCTGCCAGCATGAGAAACGGACTGACATATAGAACGGTGATGAGAAGGAGCTTGACCAATTTGTCTGACATAAGGGCAGAGATTGCACTTACTGCAGGTTGTCTTCTGAAGTGCACAGATCAGGATAGATCAAAGATTGTTGAGCTTTGGTTAGATATACCCAGTTCGGGGTAATCAACCGTAGCCGTGAGGGTGTAGCTCTGTTTGCTGAAATTGCGGGGATGCATGATGATGGTCAGGCGCGAGTTTATCACGCCGATCAGATGAGCGCGTGCAATTTCTACACCTGTTAGATCGCTCAAGGTGACAAAAATATCCGGCGGCTGCTGAAAAGGTGTCAGATCAAGGTAAATACGGATGCGCTTGCCATCGCTGAAAGGCTCCGCACGCAAACTTGTGCAGCGGACTTCAGCAGGTGGAAGCGCATCAGCAGGCGGACGAAAGAAATGGGGCATTCTGTCACACTACCAGTAATTCGTTGATTACCTTTTATCATAAGGGTTCAGACGATTTTACGGCACTCCATGTAAAATCTTTTCTCTTTGGCTTCGCCCATCGAAAACGTTTTCCGCGGCAGGGCACCATCCAGCACGACAGTTTTGAACAGATCGCTCTTCGGCATTGCCGGCAGGTAAAAACCGGCGTTGCCGGGCTGGGAACCCAAACGCACAGTGGTTTTTTCGCCATGAACATAGTCTATTTTTTCTGCACCGCCCCGCTTGAGCCATTCATCCAGGAAGGATTGCAGCGTTCCAACTGGCAGGTTTGTGGCAGGGTGGCTCACATAAGCTATTCCGGCGCCCTGTGAAGTGATGATACCGAAAACATGTTCGCTGCCCGCTGCCTGTTCGACTTTTTCGGACATTTCTGCCACGCTGTTGCAGCGGACAAAACGATAACGGTCGCCAAAGTGAGCTTTGAGCGCGGCTTGCAGGTCAGACTTTATATTAAACAAAACCCGGTGAATGGGTTCAAATTCAAGCCCGCGGTCATGAACATTCTCAATTTCTACCAGTGCGTAACGAGCCGGATGCTCCATACCCACCTGCGCTTTGATCTGTTCCCAGATGGATTTGGCAGTTGCCAACGAGTGATTGCCGTCTCCAACGGCAAATAACAACACATTTTGGGCAGATGAGAGATTGTATTTTCCGGCGAAGTGCTGAGGATTTGCCAATTGTTCAAAGCCCAGAACAACCTGTTTCTCCAGAGCGAGGTCATTGACAAGATAGCCGGTCAGGTGACCACTGCCCAACATAAGTTCAAAATCATATAATTTCTTAAGCTGGTGCTTCTTTTCCACCAGAGGTTCGATAACAATGCCTTGCGGGTCATCAATCAGGACAATGATGTGCGGCAGTTCAAGCGGCGCGCCCTGGCGGATGCGGATGCGCGGAGGCAGGCGTTCGAGAATTGTGCCTTCGGTTGCACGGATCAGGCTTTGTGAACCTTTGTTGAAATCGTACTGTTCCAAATCGAGCGCCAGCATTAAGCCGTGGCGGGTTTTTCCGCCTGCCGTGCGTTCCACCAGGATAAAACCTTCTTGTATCTCAAAGAGGTTTTCAGATAAATACTGTTGCATGGTTTGTTGTGTGGAGTGGATGCGGCGGGTTTCTTCTTCTGTCCCCAGATAAACTTCCGGCAGGATCATGTGTAGCGTGGAGGGGGAATCGCCCACCAGCTCGGCTACCTGCTGCCAGTATTCCGGTTCTGACGTGAATTGATCGCAGGCGATGACAGCCCACTTCTGAAGGTCAATGCCTGCCTTAGGGAGGAGAATATCAGGGATTTGAATACCAATTTGTGGGTAGTTTCTCATTGTGATTATTACCTCTGCAGGATGAATTTTTTCTATTTTACCAGACGAAATCAGCGGAGAGTGAGCTATAAAAGCAACAACAGGGAGGTTTTTCCCTGTTGTTGCTCGTGGTTTTTCACTATTACCAGTAACTTTATATGCCTGCCAGCCAGGCAATTCCAACCGTGCCGGGCCCAGTGTGTGTGCCGATAACCGGGCTAACCTCAGCCAGCACCGCCTCACTGACATCGCTGACTGGAAAACGCTCACGAGTTTTTTCCAGCAGGAGCGCGGCATCCTCGGGTGCATTTGCATGAAGTGCCGCGATATGAATTGGTTTTTGTCCATTCAATCGCTCTACCAGCAAGTCTAACAAACGATTGATGGCTTTTCCCATCGTGCGAACGCGCTCGATGGCAACTACCTTGCCGCCTTCCAATCCTAGGAGAGGTTTCAAGTCAAGCGCTGTACCGAGAAAAGCGGCTGCACCGCCAATGCGCCCACCGCGATGTAAAAATTCCAGTGTGCTGGGGATGAACAAAGCACCGGCGAATCGCTTTCCTCGCTCAGCAAGTGCTTTGCATTCTGCCAATGTGGCGCCTTGCTGGGCGGCTCTGGCGACCGTCAGAACCATGAACCCCATAGCCATTGATGTAACTTCAGAGTCGACCAATTCAATGTTGGCTTCAGGAAATACTTTCTTTGCCTGCATTGCGGAATCCAGCGTTCCAGACAATTTAGACGAGATCGTAATGGTTAGAATATCGTATCCCTGCTCCAGAAGTCGCCGGTATTCTTTCTCAAATGCCTGGGGTGTGGGCTGGGAAGTAGTTGGCATCACTTTTGTGTTTTGTAACTTCTCGTAAAATTGCTTGGATTGAATTTCGACCCCGTCTAGAAAGGTCTGTTCCCCAAAGATCACCTGAAGCGGAACAATGGAGATGAGAAGGTTATTCATCAGTTCGCGGGGAATGTATGCAGTGCTATCCGTTACAATGGCGACTTTAGCCATAATGATTGCCTCCATCATTGAACTGTGTGTTTGTGGATAAAATATGATACATAATCCCTTTTGTATAACACGTATATAGAGAAAACGTCGCGCTAACAGCTCATATTTTGTAAGCAAACAGTTGCCCTTGACCATTAGTGGGTTACAAGCTAAAATCCATAACGTCAGATACCCCGGCAGGGGTGTTTGATTATTGTTTGGTATGAGCAAGTGAAGTGAACCAATGTTTGAAAGTCTGTCTGAACGGCTAAATCAAGTTTTTCAACAACTTCGCCGGCGTGGAAAGCTCTCTACGGAAGATGTAGACACAGCGCTTAAAGAAGTGCGTCTGGCATTATTGGAAGCCGATGTCCATTACAGCGTGGTCAAGAGCTTTTTAGCGCGGGTGCGAGAGCGTGCAGTTGGCGCGGAAGTTTCGCGCGCCTTGAATCCCGCACAACAAGTGATCAAAATCGTTCATGAAGAGTTGATTGCTACACTGGGAGAGCCAGAGCGTCTAAATCTGAGCGGGCCTAAGCCGCGGCTGGTTCTGGTGGTTGGATTACAAGGGTCGGGTAAAACGACAGCGGTGGCAAAACTGGCACGTTTGATGCGTTCTCAAGGCGAGCGGGTGATGCTGGTGGCTGCAGATCCCTATCGTCCGGCAGCGATCAAACAACTGCAAACTTTGGGCACGCAAGTGGGCGTCCCAGTGTTTACTGAAGAGGATAAAAAACCACCTCTTGTCGTTGCTCACGCTTTTGAACAGGCGCAGAAAGGCGGTTATACACTGGTTCTGGTGGATACTGCAGGGCGTTCTCAGCTCGATCAGGCATTGATGGATGAGTTGCGCGCTATTTGTCAGAAGGTTCAGCCAAGTGAAACACTGCTGGTGGTAGATGCGATGATCGGACAGGAAGCGCTCAAGGTTGCCGAAGGCTTCCGTGACGCGGTAAACCTGACCGGATTAATTCTGGCAAAGATGGATGGCGATGCACGCGGCGGCGCGGCGATTTCCATCCGTTCGGTTACCGGGGTGCCGATCAAATTTATTGGCACAGGGGAGGGTCTGGATGCACTTGAGCCATATGATCCAAGACGGCTCGCCTCCCGCATTTTGGGTATGGGTGATGTGATCGGCTTGATTGAACGCGCTGAGGCGGCTTTCAGCGAGGAGCAGGCACGCAAACAGGCTGATAAAATGATGAAGGGTGAATTCACCCTGGAAGATTTTGCTGATCAACTCAAACAGATTCGTAAGATGGGTCCATTTTCCCAGATTTTGGAGATGCTTCCTGGCAATATGGGGCAGGCGGCACGCATGATTTCGCCCCAGGAGGCTGAACATTCGCTCAAAAAGACAGAAGCGATTATAAACTCGATGACTTTACAGGAACGGCGCAATCCGGATATACTCAACGCAAGCCGTCGCCGGCGTATTGCTGCGGGGTCCGGAACAGACGTGCAAGATGTCAACCGCTTGATCAAACAATATCGTGATATGCAGCGGTTGTTAAAAACCTTGAAGAAAACAGGCGGGCGCGGAGTGTCCCGTTTGTTTGGCTAGCAGTCAGTGGAAAAGGAGCTCCCGCTTCCTTCAGCGGACCCTCACCCTTTCCGGTTGATTGGCTGGCAGTTGAAATTAATTTAAGAAAGTACAGGAGTGCAGATTCAATGGTTCGTATTCGTTTACGCCGAACTGGCTTAAAGAAACAGGCAAGTTTCCGTATTGTGGCTGCGAATGAGGAAAGTCCACGCGATGGGAAATCCCTTGAGATTCTTGGCTTTTACAATCCACGTACTGACCCTCCTACCATTCAGGTACACGAAGATCGTGTTTACTATTGGATGGGGCATGGTGCACAACCCAGCGAGTCGGTAACTAGGTTGTTTAACAGTATTGGTTTGCTCGAGCGATTTGGGCGTTATAAAGCTGGCGAGCCAATAGAAACCCTGCTGGAAGAAGCCAAAGCAGCTATGGATAAACGGCAGGTTTCTGCAAAAACAAGATGAGCAGGTTTTCTAAACGAGAGGTTAACAGAAACGTTTACCACCGTGTTTTTTGTGGTTTTATCTCTCGAAAGGAGGGATCGTTATGAAAGAGCTCATCGAGTACATTGCTCTTGCTTTGGTGGATGACCCCAGCCAGGTGGTAGTCAATCAGTATCACATGAGTGGTCGGACGCGTCTTGAACTGAGAGTTGCGCGCGAGGATATGGGACGCGTGATTGGCAAGAATGGACGGGTGGCAAACGCCATGCGGGTTTTACTGCGCGTGGCGGCTGCCCGTGAACGCAAGCAGGCGACGCTGGATGTCGTTGAGCCGCGCTGATAAGGAACAAATGACGCCGCGAAACACACGAACTACGGGGACAGGCTCGTTTACGCCGGACGAGCCTGTTTTCCTGGTTATTGGTAAATTACGCCGACCGCATGGAGTGCATGGTGAAATGATTATGGAGTTGATGACAGATTTTCCGGAACGCATCAAACCCGGAAAAACCGTTTATGTTGGCGAAGAATACCGCTCGCTGAAAATATCAGGTGTTCGCCCTTATCACAATGCATTACTGATACGATTTGAAGAATTTTTGGAACGTGAAAGTGTTGGTTTGTTGCGTAATCAGCTCGTTTACGTTAAAACCACCGAATTACCGGAACTAGGTGAAGGTGAATATTACTTTCATCAGTTGATAGGTATGGCAGTGATAGATGAGAAAGGGCAACCAGTTGGAACGCTTGAGGAGATTTTGGAAACTGGCGCAAATGATGTATATTTGATCCGAATGCCAGACGGGAATGAGGTGCTGGTGCCGGCTGTTGAAGCCTTTATCTTAGGTGTTGATCTTGAAAGTCGGATTATAACCGTTCGGCTAATCGAATGGGTTTGAGGAGTGCCAGGGGTGGATTCCAGAGTTTATTGGGTTGGATTTAACCTAGTAAAAGGTATTGGCGCGGTGCGGATGCGCGCCTTACTGAATTATTTTGGAGACTTAAGTGTGGCATGGCAGGCGCCGGTAGATGCGTTGCGTTCATGTGGTATGCCACCTAAAACTCTGGAAAATTTTCTGAGAGTCCGTCGCGATGTAGATTTAGAAAAACTCTGGCATAAGATACAAGCACAGGGGATTCAGGTGATAACTTGGGAGGATGAACTGTATCCCCGACGGCTTAAGGAAATTGATCAACCGCCGCCAGTTCTCTATCTGCGCGGTACACTCAAACTGGAAGATGAATGGGCAGTTGCCATTGTTGGCACACGGCGAATGACTGCTTATGGAAGACAGGTAACTGAAGAATTGACTGAGGCATTGGCAGAACAGGGGATAACCGTCATCAGTGGTCTTGCCCGTGGGATAGATGGGATTGCTCATCAGACTGCTTTGCGAGCAGGAGGGCGAACTCTGGCAGTGTTAGGCTGCGGTGTAGATTGTGTTTATCCGCCAGAACACCGCAAGCTGGCAGAGCAGATTATCCAGCAGGGAGGCTTGCTGAGTGATTATCCACCTGGTTCCCCACCAGATAGTGTCAATTTCCCGCCGCGCAATCGGATTATCTCCGGGATGAGCATCGTTACTGTGGTGGTTGAAGCTGGAGAAACCAGTGGCGCTCTGATTACTGCCACTTTTGCAGCGGAACAGGGGCGAGAGGTGTTTGCCGTGCCAGGGAACATTTACGCGCCGCAGTGCAAAGGCACAAATCGCCTGATCCAGCAAGGCGCTCGCCCCCTTCTGTCAGTAAATGAAGTTCTGGAGACGCTTAATATCGAGCAGGTTCACGAGCATTGTTCGGCACGTTTGATGTTTCCGATGGATGCGGTAGAATCTGCGCTATTGCAGACATTGGGTTCGGAAACGATGCACATTGATGACATCCTTGCGCAGTCTGGTTTGTCGATTGACAAAGTTTCTGCTACACTTACAATGATGGAACTGAAAGGGTTGGTGCGTCATTTGGGCGGGATGAACTACATGGCAGTGCGTGAAATGTCAGCAGATTACAGGATGGCTGAAGATGACTGAGCATTATTACGCTGTTATTATGGCGGGCGGCGGCGGCACCCGTCTCTGGCCACTTTCTCGTCAGAAAAAGCCCAAGCAGATGCTGAGCCTGATTGGTCGGCGTACCATGTACCAGATGGCAATAGACCGGTTGGAAGGCTTGTTTCCTCCAGACCGAATCCTTGTGGTCACTGTTGCTGATCAGTTTGATCAGTTGAAAACGCAGTGCCCTCAAATCCCTGATGAAAACTTCCTGATCGAGCCAATGCCTCGTGGAACAGCATCGGTGGTTGGGTATGCCGCGGTGGCTTTGCAAGCGCGCAATGAGGATGCCGTCATGGCGGTATTAACAGCTGATCACTATATCTCGAACATTGAGCGTTTCCACAGTTTACTGCGTTCGGCAGAACAGGTTGCCTGTCAGGGTTATCTGGTAACGCTGGGGATTAAACCCACATATCCTTCTACAGGATATGGATATGTACAGCGCGGAACACAGTTGGGAATTTTTGAGGGAAATCCTGCGTACGAAGTTATTCGCTTTAAAGAAAAACCCGATCTCGAAACGGCGGAAAGCTTTTTGCGGCGGGGTGATCATGATTGGAACTCGGGGATGTTTATTTGGCGGGTAAAGCGGATTCTGGAGGAATTCCGTTTTCAGATGCCTGATCTGGCACAGAAACTGGATAAAATTGCAACAAACTGGAATACGCCTGACCACTGGAAAACCATACAAACCCTCTGGCCACAGATTACTCCCCAGACGATTGATTATGGTATCATGGAACACAGCCGGCAAGTGGCGGTTCTCCCGGCGGAAGGGTTAATTTGGAACGATGTAGGAAGCTGGGAATCATTTTTTGAGATAGTGCCGCCGGATGACAATGGGAATATTATTTTGGCAGAAGAATATATTGGGATGGATGTTGCCGGTTCTCTTCTACATGCTGGAACCGGCGGCAAACTTATTGCTTTGCTAGGTATAAAAGATTTAGTTATCGTTGATACTAAGGATGTGCTGTTTATTTGCCAGCGGAAAGATGCCCAAAAAGTGCGTGAGCTGGTGACGCGTTTGAAAAACATTGGATTAGATGATTATTTATAGGAGAAAGAGACTTGGAAGCCTATTGCGTTAAGTGCCGAGAAAAACGAGAGATATTGGATGCAGTGGCTGGTTTCAATGCCAATGGTACTCCGGTCACTAGAGGGGTTTGTGGTATCTGCGGTACAAAACTGGTACGTATAGGACGTACGCCAGCCCACGAGGGATTAGTAGCCCCGGATCCTGTTGAACTCAAAAAACGGAATGGAAAACTAGTGATCGTTGAATCGCCGGCAAAAGCCCGCACAGTGGGCCGCTTTTTAGGAAAGGGTTACACGGTGCGTGCCTCTGTTGGACATGTGCGCGATTTATTGCGTTCTGAGCTTTCAGTGGATGTCAATAATGATTTCAAGCCGAAGTATCGCATACCAAACGAAAAACGACTGGTAGTTAAGGAATTGAAGGAGTTGGCGAAAAAAGCTGAGGAGATCTATCTGGCAACTGACCCTGACCGTGAAGGCGAAGCAATTGCCTGGCATTTACTAGAGGCGGCGGGGATTGATCAGAAATACTCCCGGCGGGTCGTTTTTCATGAAATTACCGAGGCAGCTATTCACGAGGCTTTTTCTCACCCAAGAGAAATTGATATGAATCTCGTGAATGCCCAACAGGCTCGTCGCGTCTTGGATCGTTTGGTGGGGTACAGTATCAGTCCGATATTGTGGGAAAAGGTGCGTAGTCGTCTTTCAGCAGGGCGGGTTCAATCAGTGGCATTGCGGCTGATTGTGGAGCGCGAACGGGAGATACAGGCGTTTGTGCCTCAGGAATACTGGACAATTGGGGCGGAATTTAAACCAGAAGGGTTGGACGCCAGTTTTATTGCTCATCTGAGTAAGATTGACCAGCAAGACCCACAATTACCTAGTGAGGATGTGGTAAATAATGTCCTGCTAGATATGGAGCAGGCTGAATATTTGATTTCGAGGATCAAGCGCAGCGAACGACGACGCAAGCCTGAACCCCCCTTTATTACCAGCACACTTCAGCAGGAAGCCTCTCGGAAGTTGGGTTATACCGCCAAACGCACGATGGCGTTAGCGCAACAATTGTATGAGGGTTTGGATGTTGGCGAAGGTGGCAGCACTGGTTTGATTACTTATATGCGTACCGACTCGACCAACGTAGCTGAGATTGCACAAGCGGAAGCTCGCCAGTTTGTTTTACAAACTTATGGCAGCAATTATTTACCCGAGACCCCGCCCCAGTATAAGACAAAGGCAAAAGGTGCACAGGAAGCTCATGAAGCGATTCGCCCAACCTCGGTCATGCGGACGCCTGAGAAGGTAAAGGAATTTCTAAGCCGTGATCAATTTCGCCTTTATCAGTTGATCTGGCAGCGATTTGTAGCTTCTCAGATGGAAAATGCGGTTTATGATACCATTTCAGTTGAGGTGACTGGAAAGAGTAACGAACATGAGTATCTGTTGCGTGCTTCGGGCTCCACCCTGAAATTTGCCGGTTACCTGGTTGTCTATGAGGAAGCACGTGATGAAGATCAGAAACCTGAAGAGGAAGAAAACGTGCGGATTCCTATGGGCGTCGAGGAAAATCAGCGGCAAGAGCTAGTGCGGTTAATGCCTGAGCAGCATTTTACCCAACCACCCCCGCGCTATACAGAAGCCAGTCTGGTAAGAGTGCTGGAAGAGTATGGAATTGGGCGTCCATCAACGTATGCCCCAATTCTCTCTACAATTCAAGAACGCGGTTACGTCATTCGGGACGCAAAACGTTTGATTCCAACCGAGACTGGTATGCTGGTCAATGATTTGCTAGTGGCTCATTTTCCTGAAATTGTAGACACCGGCTTTACGGCGAATATGGAGGAAGACCTGGACGAAGTGGCAGAAGGCAGCCGCAGGTGGGTAGATGTGATCCGTGAGTTTTACTCCACCTTTTCGCCAATGGTTGAAAGAGCACAGGCAGAAATGCCAGCCTCAAAAACAGAACTGGAAAAAGTTGGACGCGCATGTCCAGAATGCGGCAAAGACTTGGTCATACGCTGGGGAAGGTACGGCAAGTTTATCAGTTGTAGTGGCTTTCCGGAGTGTCGGTATACGGAAGCCTGGCTGGAAAAGATTGGAGTAACCTGTCCACAGGATGGCGGTGATTTGGTACTACGCAAATCGCGCAAGGGACGTATTTTCTACGCTTGCAGTAATTACCCGAACTGTGATTTTGTTTCTTGGAAGAAACCGGTTTCTGCACCCTGCCCGAAATGTGGTGGGATGCTGGTGGTTGCCAATAAGCGCGAGCTGCAGTGCACGAAATGCGAGGAGACCTTTTTAGCTGAGCAGATTGAGGATGTTGAACTGGCATAAACATTGCAACACCAGAGCAGGAATAAGAATGCGTTGTCCTCCCGAAAAGGGCCATCTAGTAATTGCATAAGAGTGCAATGTGCTCTATAATAAAGTCAGCTTGTCATATACGGTGTGCCTTTCGGTGGTTTCAAATGGCGAGCATGGAGGAAGGGTATGATACAAAAACTGAAATGGTCATTAACTAATCCGGTATTTGCCGCGGCAGCGGGTTTTCTGTTGGGGTTGATTATCGGGTTACCCATTCTGGGTTGGGGGCTCTGGCCAGTAAAATGGACAGATGCTGCCCCGCAACATTTGCGTGAAGATTTGAAAGAAGATTATTTGCGCATGGCGATTCAGTCATATGCTTTGCAGCCTGATCCAGTTAGAGCCGTTGCCCGTTGGAAAGAACTCGGAGAGGATGCTCCTGCTATTCTGGAAAAACTGCGTATGGATCCAAGTCTTCCATCAAATGATGTGATTAAGTTTAGCGTGGTTGTTCAGCAACCGGAAGTCGCTTTGACAGAGGAGGGCTTACAACCAACCAGGGAAGGGCAACTGGCACCTACCGGAGCACTTGTGACACCGATGCCAACTCAGCCAGGAACACCCACGGGCGGATTGATTTTACCAACTACTAAACCAGCCGAAAAAGAGCAGGAAACAAGCGGTCTATCACTTTACTTGGTTTTATTGGGTGTATTTTGTCTGTTAATGTTGATCCTCGCCGCGGCGCTCGTGTATTTACTCGTATTACGTAAGCGCAAAACTGGTGGCGCACCTTCTTTGGCGTACCGGGAAGCTGAAGCCAGCCGTCAGGCGGTCCGTACAGATTATGAGGCAGAAGGTCAAGAGCCCCCTGTGGTGCAGTTTATGACCACGTATATGTTAGGTGATGACCTGTATGATGACTCATTTAGCATTGACGCTCCCAATGGTGAGTTTTTGGGTGAATGTGGAGTAGGAATTTCCGAAACGATCGGAGTGGGTGAGCCCAAGAAGGTAACCGCTGTTGAGGTATGGGTGTTTGACAAGGATGATATTCAGACGGTGACCAAGGTTCTGATGAGTGAATACGCGTTTAACGATCAGACAATCCGCCAGCGCCTGGCATCCAAAGGTGAACCAGTTGAGGCACGGGTTAATGACCGTGTGGTGTTAGAGACAGCCCACTTGCAACTTGTGGCGCGAGTGGTTGATTTAAGTTATGGGCAAGGGGCTTTGCCCGATCATAGTTTCTTTGATCGTTTGACGCTTGAACTGGCAGTCTGGCGAAAATAAAGTATTTGCCAGTTTTACTGTCACTCGATGTTAATGATCTTCAGGTAAATTATTCCGGCAGGGGTTTCAACAGATACAGTGTCACCAGGGCGCCGTCCCATCAGGGCGCGGCCGATTGGTGATTCGTGCGAGATGCGTCCTTGTGCTGGATTGGCTTCCTTGGGTCCTACAAGTTGATAAGTTTCGGGTTCGAAATCTTCTTCTTGTATGGTCACGCGGGAACCAATGCCGACTTCATCACGATTTTTTGCCGCATCGTCAATAACAATAGCATTCCGCAATAGAATTTCCAATTCCAAGATTCGTCCTTCAAGAAATCCTTGTTCTTCTTTGGCGGCAGTGTAATCAGCATTTTCTGACAGGTCACCCTGCTGAATGGCTGCGCGTAGCCGTTTTGCTAGTGCTTCACGCGCTGGACCCTTCAGATATTCTAATTCCTCACGTAAACGTTTTGCGCCTTCTGCTGTCAAGTATTGCGGTTCATCGGACATAATTCCAACTCTCCAAGTATAGGTTTGTTGATGTAGCAGGTTAGCTTAAGGCAGCATCAGGGGGTCAAATAATTTCTGATGTTCTTCAATTGCGAATCGGTCGGTCATACCAGCGATATAGTCACAAACGGTGCGTTCAAGCCCGCGCTCTGCAATAACTTGCTGTACATGAACTGGCAAGATACTAGGTTCTTTACAGTATGCTTTAAATAAGTCCGTGATGATCCTTTCGGCTTTGACTGACATACGGATTACGCGATAATGGCGATATAAATTATTGTATAAAAGGTCCTTAATCTGGCGGCTGCGGCGATGTGTTTCTTCGCTGTAAACCACCACATTATATGGCAAACGCTGCAAATCGTCCACTGTACGGACATTACTGGCGCGCAGCCTTTCTTCCGTCGTTTCCAACAGATCGCTTACCATCAAGCCAATGAGACGGCGGATAAGACGATGACGTGTCAGATCATCGAGGATGGTGCCCTGCCAGCCAATACTTTCGGTGAGGATGTGCCAGAGTTCCATTCCCTCCAGCATTGGAAGGGTGATGATCCCAGAGCGCAAGCCGTCGTCCAAATCGTGAGCTGTATAAGCCAATTCGTCAGCAATGTTGGCGATTTGCGCTTCCAGATGTCCTCGCA
>Ga0068707_1000975_pt1 | contig 19668 bp, 17 predicted proteins | sample YNPNPMetaG_FD_66600 | JGI IMG/M metagenome (GOLD analysis project Ga0068707, IMG submission 66600) | Anoxygenic and chlorotrophic microbial mat microbial communities from Yellowstone National Park, USA - YNP NP MetaG | ecosystem: Environmental > Aquatic > Thermal springs > Hot (42-90C) >...
CCGGCTGCGGGCGGTGGTGGCGTGGCAGGGGGATCGCTTCGAGCTCACCACACCCCTCGTGGGGCGTCACAACCTGGACAACCTCTTGGCGGCGACCGCCTGTGCCCTGCTGGCGGGAGCACCCCCCAGTGCCATCGTGACCAGCGCGGCCACCTTCCCCGGTGTGCGGCGCCGCCTGGAACTGGTGGGCGAAGCCGCGGGTGTGGCGGTGGTGGACGACTTTGCCCACCACCCCACGGCGGTGGCCCTCACCCTGGAGGGGGCCCGCGCGCGGTTTGCCGGCCGGCGACTGGTGGTGGCCTTCGAACCCCGTTCCCTCTCCGCCGCCCGCGCCGAGTTTGCTCTGCCCTACGAGGAGGCGCTCTCGCGCGCTGACGTGGTCCTCTTGGCCCCCGTGTACCACCGCGCCCGTCTCCCGGTGGAGCAGGTGCTGGACAGAACCGCCATCGTGGCTGGGCTGGAGCGACGCGGCATCCGAGCCCGCGCCCTGGAGGAGGGGGAGGACGCGGTGGCGGTGCTCGGGGGAGAGCTGCGGCCTGGCGACGTGGTGGTGTGCATGTCCTCGGGGGATTTTGGCGGTTTGCCGCGGCGGCTGCTCTCGGTCCTGCGGGAGGGGGCGTGAGGGAGCGAGCGGCCTTCCTGCTGGCAACGGTGGGCGGCCTTGGCGAGGTGCTGCCAGCGCCGGGGACTACCGTGGGCTCGCTGCTCGCCGCCACCCTGTTTCTCCTCCTGGAAACGGTGGCGAGGGCAGTGGCGCTGCCGGTGGCGTTGCTGGTGCTGGCCGGACTGCTGCCACTTTCGGTGGCTGCCTGTGGGCGCGAGGCCGAGCGCCGAGGGGTGGTGGATCCGGGACCGGTGGTGCTGGACGAGGTGGCCGGGCAGTGGCTGGCGCTCACGGGGGTGGCGCTGGTGGCCCCCGCACCGTTGGGGGTGGGGGGGGCCGCCGTCTCCTTCCTGCTCTTTCGCGCCTTCGATGTGGCAAAGCCGTGGCCCATCTCCCGGCTCGAGCGCCTGCGCGGTGGCTTGGGGATCGTCGCGGACGATCTGGCAGCGGGTGCCGCTGCGGCGGCGGTGCACCTGCTCCTGGCTTCCCACCTGCGCTTCCTGTGAGGGTTCCTGCGGGGTGGGGTGTGCCTTGCGCGCCGTGGACAGCGGTGCGAGCCGGCGCTAGCATGCAGCCATGAACATGACGGTGCTGCGTGGTTCGGCCCTGCTGGTGCTCGTGGCGTCGGCGGCGGTGGGTCAGGAGCTGGATGCAGCGGCCGCTGGCCGCTTTGCCGAACTGGCCCTGGCCTGTCTCCATCGCGAATATCCCAACAAGATCGCCCACGTGCTCACCTCCGACCAGGACGTCAAGCCGCCCCGCGAGCTCACACCGGTCTTTTTCGGCTGTTTCGACTGGCACTCTGCCGTCCACGGCCACTGGCTCCTGGTCCGCCTCGCCAGGCAGTTTCCCAAGGCACCCTTTGCCGCCCAAGCGCGGGAGGCTTTGGCCGTGTCGTTCACCCCGGAACGGGTTGCCGCCGAGGTGCACTACCTGGAGGGGGAGGGCCGCACCACCTTCGAGCGGCCGTACGGGCTCGCCTGGCTCCTGCAGCTGGCGGCCGAGCTCAAGGAGTGGGACGACCCCCAGGCGCGGCGGTGGGGGGTGACCCTGGAGCCGCTGGAACGTCTCGCCGCCCGGCGGCTCAAAGAGTGGCTGCCCAAACTGTCCCACCCGGTCCGCACCGGCGAGCACGAGCAGACCGCCTTTGCCCTGGGGCTGGTGGCCGACTGGGCCCGGACCGCCGGGGACGCGGAGATGTTCGCCCTGGTAGAGGCCCGCACGGCCGCCTACTACGATCGGGATCGCAACTGTCCCTTGGCCTTTGAGCCCTCGGGCCAGGACTTCCTCTCCCCGTGCCTGGCCGAGGCCGATCTGGTCCGGCGTTTCGTCCCCCCGTCACGCTACGCCGTGTGGCTCTCCCTCTTCCTCCCCCAGCTGCCCTTGGACGGTTCCGCTGACTGGCTCCGTCCCGCAGTGGTGACCGACCGGAGCGACGGCAAGCTCGTGCACCTGGACGGACTCAACCTGTCGCGGGCCTGGATGTTGGAGGGGATCGCCTCGGGGTTGCCTGCGGGCGATCCCCGCCTCGGCTCGCTGCTGGCCGCCGCCAAAGCCCACCGCGAGGCCGGCCTGGCGGCGGTCACCAACCAGTCCTACGAGGGTGGCCACTGGCTCGGCAGCTTCGCCACGTACCTGGTGACCGGGCGGGGGCTGGGGGGTGCGGCTCGCCCCCGCTGAGGGGCAGCCCCGCTGCTGGCAAAACCGGGGTGGCACCACTCCCCGCGCTGGTGACGCTGGCAAACTGGGCGGAGTTGCTGAAAGGGGGGGTTGACGGGGCCTGCGGGCAGGGTCACACTGGAGGTGGAGGCAGGGTGGCGCGTTCGTGCTGCCGTGCCTTTTCTTCTCACCCCTGCTCGCGCTCCTCCCGGGTGCGCAGGTCGGAAACCACGGTAAAGCCCCAGATGACGAAGTTGGTGTTGTCGCCAATCTCGCGCACGGCCCGGTAGCGCAACGCCCGGACCTGCTCCTTGAAGTCCAACAGTTCGTGGCGGGCCGGCTCGGTGAGTTCCCGGGTCCGGAAACCCCAGGCGGTGATGTAGGCCACCAGGCCTGCCACCTCACCCAGGACGGCCAGGTCGCCGTCCACGGTCAGGGGGTCGGGGAGGATGAGGCTGGCGCGCTGGCGCCCCCGCACCGTGTTCTTGAAGTAGCGCTGCATTTGGTCGCTCAGCAGGGCGCGGGTAGAGGTGTCGCGGGCAGTGCAGAGCACGAAGCCGCTCTCCAGGGGTTTTTGGTCCTCGAGAAAGAAGAAGAACCGCTCGAAGAGGTAGGCGTAATCCTTCCTCAGGTAGCCAGGGGCCGGGCGCACCACGCGGTTTGGCACGATGCTGGCGACGAAGCGGCAGCGGAACCGGGCGCACACCTCCAGCACTTCCCCCACGTAGGCGAGCTTGCTCTGGGCGAGGGCCGTCATCTCCCGCTTGCCTGCCCTCTCACCCGCCTCCAGGCACGCCCGGGCCAGCGCGTGCCGCTCTTCCAGGGGCAGCGGCGGGAGCTGGCGCGCCAGGCGGAACACCTTGCGCTTCAAGAGCCGCCGGGCGGTAAGGCGGAGGCCCAGGGCGGAGGTGCTGAGGTGCTTGATCTTGGCGTCCAGTACGGCCTGGACAAAGTTCCACAGGTCGCGGTCCTCGACGATGACGCCAGCCACCACCTCGTAGGGCGAGGAGGAGGACTCAAAACCGCTGCCGTTCACGAAGAGGACGTAGGCCACACTCGCCTCCGCTCCCGGATACCGTTCTATTGTGGCACACCGCCCTACCTCCCGCCAGGTGCGGGGGTGAACGCCGGCACCTCCTGTGCTACCGTTCCGCCCCCGGGAGGTGGGCGTGCGCGACGCTATCCAAACCCTCTGGCCCGAACTGGAGTGGATTGCCAACCCCGAGCTGCGGGCCAAGGTCCGCCGCACCTGGGAGCTGGCGCTGGAGCGCTCACCGCTCAGCGCCGAGGATCTGGAGCGCATCCCCTTCACCTTGCTGGTTCCCGGCTGCCCGGTGAGCTTCATGGCCCACAAGCGATGCGTGGTCCACATTGCTCGACGGGCCGCCGAGGCGATGCAGGAGTTCTTCGGCGATGCGCTGCCTCTGGACCTGGACACGGTCATCGCTGGGGCCATCCTTGCCGATGTGGGCAAGCTCCTGGAGTACGAAACGGTGGACGGCACCACCGTGGCCTCGAGTCGCGGGCGCCTGCTGCGGCACCCCTTCACGGGCGTGGCGCTGGCCATGGAGTGCGGCGTCCCGGATGCCATCTGCCACATCATTGCCGCGCACGCCGACGAGGGGGATCGCGTGCAGCGCACCACCGAGGCGTGGATCGTGCACCACGCCGACTTCATGGCCTTTGAGCCGTTCAAGAAGCGGTAGGCGGCAGGGGAAAGCAGCCGTTGGAGTGTGGGAGGGAACGAGCATGACCACGAGTCCCAGCTACGTCACGGAACGGATGGCCCAGTGGGCCGCTGGCCTGCGCTTCGAGGACCTCGCGCCGGCAGCCGTCCACGAGGCCAAGCGCTACCTCCTGGATTCCTTGGGGTGCGCCCTGGGCGGTTTCCGCCAACGCGACGTGCAGGTAGCCCTCCAGGTGCTTGCCGAGGTTGCGGCTGCCGGGCCGGCGACTGTGATCGGCAGCGGTGCGCGCCTGGACGTGGTTTCAGCAGCTCTCGCCAACGCCCTCATGGTCCGTGTCTTGGATTACAACGACATCTACTGGAAGCAGGACCCCTCGCACCCGTCGGACATCATCCCCGCCGCCATCGCCTGTGGCGAGCGAGCAGGTGGAGACGGTCGGGAACTGATCGTGGGCATCGTGCTCGGGCACGAGTTCGAGCAACGACTGTGCGAGGCGGCGTTCCCGGGGATCCGCGAGCGTGGCTGGCACCACGCCACCCTCACCGCCTTCGTGTCCCCCATCGTGGCCGGTCGCCTCCTCCACCTCTCCGCCCTGCAGATCCAGCACGCCATTGGCATCGCCGGCTCGCACCACGCCACCCTGGGCGCCGTCACGGCCGGCAAGCTCACCATGATGAAGAACACCGTGGACCCCATGGCCACCCAGGCCGGTGTGTTCGCCGCGCTCCTCGCCGAAAAGGGGTACACCGGGCCGCAGCACGTCATCGATGGCAAGGAGGGCCTGGTGCACTGTCTCGGTCCGGAGTGGCGGCTGGAGGTGCTCACGGAAGGGCTGGGGGAGAGTTTCCGCATTACCCAGTGCGGCATGAAGGCGTTCCCCACCGAGGCCCTCACCCACGCGCCCATCTCCGCGGTGCTCGCCATCGTCACGGAGCAGCACTTGCAACCCGAGCAGATCGTGGAGGTGCACGTCCGCTCCCTCCACCGGGCCGCCGACATCCTCGCCGATCCCTCCAAGTACGACCCCTGGAGCAAGGAAACGGCGGACCACTCGCTCCCCTACTGCATTGCCGCGGCCATCGTCGACCGCAACGTGACACCGCTTTCCTTCAGCGACGCCAAGATCCGCGATCCGCGGCTGCGGGCGCAGCTTCCCAAGGTGAAGGTGGTGGCCGACGAGGAGATCGAGAAGCTTTTCCCGGCACTCCAGCGCGTCATCGTCAAGATCACCACCCAAGACGGCCGCAGCTTCGAGAAGCAGCTGGACTACCCCAAGGGCGACCCGCGCAACCCCCTCACCGACGCTGAGGTGGAGGCCAAGTTCGATGCCCTCGCCGCAGACGTCATTGCCCCCGACACGGCTCGGGCAGTGAAAGACGCCGTGTGGCACCTGGACGAGCTCTCCTCCATCACGGAGGTGATGCAGCTTCTGCGCGCCGCTCGGTAGCGGCAACGGCCCCGGATGGCAGAGGCGGGAGGCAGGAGATGGGACAGACGATCGTGGAGAAGATTGCGCAAGCCCACATGGTGGAGGGCCCGAACCGCCCCGTGCAGGCGGGGGATTTCCTGTCGCTGCGGCCAAAGCACGTGATGACCCACGACAACACCTCGGCGGTGCTGTCCAAGTTCCGGGCCCTGGGGCTGGGGAGGGTGCACGACCCGCACCAGCCAGTGTTCGCTCTCGACCACGACATCCAGAACACCTCGCAAGAGAACCTTGCGAAGTACCAAAAAATCGAGGCCTTTGCCCGGGAGCAGGGGATCGACTTCTACCCGGCGGGGGCGGGGATCGGCCACCAGCTCCTGTGCGAGCAGGGGTACGTCACCCCGGGCTCGCTGGTGGTGGCTTCCGACTCCCACTCGAACATGTACGGCGCCCTGGGCGCCCTCGGCACGCCGGTGGTGCGCACCGATGCGGCCGCCATTTGGGCGTGCGGCGAGTTCTGGTGGTCGATCCCGCGCACGGTGCAGGTGGTGCTGGAGGGGGCGCTGCGCCCCGGCGTCACCGGCAAGGACGTGATCATTGCGCTGTGCGGGCTTTACAGCCAGGGGGAGGTTCTCAACGCGGCCCTGGAGTTTTCAGGACCGGGTCTCGCCCACCTGTCCATGGACGCCCGCATGTCCATTGCCAACATGTCCACCGAGTGGGGTGCCCTGGCGGCCTGGTTCCCCTGCGACGCGGTGACCATTGGCTACCTGCGCAAGCGCCGGGCCATCCTTGCCCAGCGTGGCATCGAGCGGTTCACCGAGGCAGAGCTCCAGGGCTGGGAAGCGGCGCCCCCCACCCCCGATCCGGACGCTGGCTACGCGGCTCGCATCGAGCTGGATCTCGGCGAGGTAACCCCCCACGTATCGGGGCCGGACACGGTGTTCGTCACCGAGCCCCTGGCCACCATTGCTGCGCGACGGGTGCGGGTGCACAAGGCGTACCTCCTCTCCTGCGTCAACGGCCGCACCGAGGATCTGGAGCAAGCTGCTGCCGTGCTTGCCGGGCGGAAGGTGGCGCCGGGGGTCACCCTGTACCTGGCCGCCGCGTCGCGGGAGGTGGAGGAGGCGGCCCGAGCTTCCGGTGTGTGGCAGACCTTGCTGGACGCCGGGGCGGTGGCCCTACCCCCGGGGTGCGGCGCCTGCATCGGCCTGGGCGCCGGTTTGCTGGAGCCCGGCGAGGTGGGGATCTCCGCCACCAACCGCAACTTCAAGGGCCGCATGGGGTCGCGGGAGGCGCAGACGTACCTCGCGAGTCCCGCCGTGGTGGCCGCTTCGGCAGCCGCTGGCTACATCTGCGCCCCCGAGAGCTGGCCCAAGGTGGCGCTTCGCCGCCGCTGGACGGAGCTGGTGCCGGCAGGGGGGGTGGCGGAGCGCGTGGAGATCCTCCCCGGTTTCCCCGTGCGGTTGGTGGGGCGCGTGCTCTTCCTCCCGCAGGACAACCTGAACACCGACGGGATTTACGGCAAGGACTACACCTACCGGGAGCTGCCGCGGGAGGAGATGGCGCGGGTGGTGATGGCGAACTACGACCCCACCTTTGCCGAGCGCGCCCGGGGCGGGGACGTGGTGGTGGGGGGGTTCAACTTTGGCACGGGATCCTCGCGCGAACAGGCGGTGACGGCCCTCCAGGCCAAGGGGATCCCCTGCGTCATTGCCGCTTCCTTCTCCCAGACCTACCTGCGGAACGCCTTCAACAACGGCTTCCTCTGCCTGGAAGTGCCGGCGTTCGTGCGCCGGCTGCGGGAGCATTTCGCCGCGGCGGTGGCGGCCGGGGAGCGTACGGTGATTCCCGGGGACGAGGTGGCCATCGAGTTCACCACCTCCACCCTCACCTACCGCGGCGAGACCTTTGCCTTCCCGGCCCTGGGCTCGGTGCCCCAGTCGCTCGTCATTGCCGGCGGGGTGGAGAACCTGGTGCGGCACAAGCTCGCCACGCGCTGACCAGGCCGGGCCGGCGTTGGGGTGAGGCGGTTTGGTGCAGTCCCCCGCGTTTTGGGTGCACCAAATAACCAAGGAGTTGATATCACCAATTGGTCATTTCTGTGAGCCCTCTCACCGCGCTTGTGTCAAGCGGCTGTCATATTCGTGTTGGTGGCTTGGGGGTCACCGGAAAGGAGGTCGCCCGATGGCAGGAAAACAACTCACAGTGGCAGCCTTGGTGCTCGTGACGCTGGCCGGGTGGGGAGGCAGCGCTCCGACCTCCGATGCCGGTTTTGCTGCGGGGAGCGGGGAGGCGGGGATCGGCACCGACATGGGCACGGCAGCGGGGACAGTGACGGGAAGGGTTCGACCGCGAGTCCCCTTTGCGCTCACCAAAGCTGAGTGGGAGGCGGAGAAGGCCCAACTCCAGGTGGAGGGCACCGCCCCGCCCGGCACGCAGGTCACGGTGGCCAACGCCACCTCCCTGGTGACGCTGGGCCTGACGTCGGCTGGCTCCGATGGGCGGTGGCGCCTGGAAGTGAGAGACCCTCGCCCGGTTCCCTGCCGGGTGCGGGCGACGGCGGGGGAGAGGTGGAGCGAGCGAGCCGTGGACCATGCCCCGGCCACCTGCGATGGCGGCGGTGGGGGGCTCTCGGCGCTGGCCGTCTTGGGGCCAGCTACCGTGGCCGAGGGCCATACGGCCACCTACACCGCCCGAGCCACCTTCACGGACGGCTCCACCCAGGACGTTACCGCGCTCGCCGTGTGGTCGGTGAACTCGCCGCACGCCACCATTTCCGGCGGTGTGCTCACGGCCGGGGAGGTGGCCGCCGATGAGACCGTGCTCGTCAGTGCCAGCTACACTCGTGGAAGCGAGACTCGTTCCGCTGCCACCACCGTCACCATCCTCGACCAGGTGCCCGTCTCCGGCTCACACGCGGGGCGCTTTGCCGTCTACGAGGGAACCAAGACGTGCCTCACCTGCCACCTCTCCGAAGCGATGGCGATGCACGCCTCCGTGCATTACCAGTGGCAGGGCAACGCCTCGGAGGCTGTGGGCCTGTCCTCTTCCTTGGCAGGAAAACTCGGTGGTATCAATGACTTCTGCATCTACCCGGACATCAACTGGTTGGGGAAGCTCGTCAACCTGGACGGGCAGCAGGTGGACGGTGGCTGCGCGCGCTGCCACGCCGGGCTGGGGGCCAAACCCGCCCCTGAGCCCACCCAGGCGCAACTGGAGAACATCGATTGCCTGCTCTGCCACTCGAAGAACTACCGGCGGACGGTGGCGCAGGTGGACGGGGCGTGGCGGTTCGTGCCCGATACGGCGGCAATGTCCGTGAGCCTGCAGCAGGCAGCGGTGGACATTACCAAGCCTGACTCGGCAACCTGCCTCAACTGCCACACCAAGGCTGGTGGCGGCAACAACTACAAGCGCGGCGACCTGGAGGAAGCCCACCGCACCCCGTCCGCCTCCTTCGATGTGCACATGGCGCCGCGTGCGGCGGGAGGTGCGGGGCTGTCCTGCCTCTCCTGCCACACCGCTGCCGCGCACCACATTGCCGGTCGCGGGACCGACTTGCGGGAGCGCGATCTCGCTGACCCGGTGCGGTGCACCAACTGCCACTCGCGCTCGCCGCACAAGGATTCAAAGCTCAACTCGCACACCGCCCGGGTTTCGTGCACCGTCTGCCACATCCCCGAGTTTGCCAAGGTGGCCCCGACCGATTTGCACCGTGATTACTCGGCCAGTGCGGAGGTGGTGGCCGCGACCCGTCTTTATGAACCGCACATGCTCCTGGCCTCGCACGTGCAGCCGGAGTACCGGTTCTTCAACGGCACGTCGCAGTTCTACGAGTTCGGGAGCGAGGCAGTTCCGGATAGCTCGGGGCGCATCGTCATGTCGAAGCCCCTCGGCTCCATCACCGACCCGTCTGCCCAGATCGTCGCCCTCAAACGACACACGGCGCGCCAACCCATCGACCCGGTGACGCGGCGGCTGCTGCCGCTCAAGATGAGCACCTTCTTCCAGACGGGCGATGTGACGGCGGCTGTGCGGCAAGGGGTGGCTGCTGTGGGCTGGCCTGACAACGGCTTCGAGTTTGCCGAGACCGAGCGGTGGATGGGGCTGTACCACGAGGTGGCTCCGGCAAAACAGGCGCTCCAGTGCAGCGCTTGCCACGGCGGCACGCGCATGGACTTTGCTGCTCTGGGGTACACCCCCCTCGCCACCCGCAACGGCAAGCCGTTGTGCTCCTCCTGCCACGGCGCCAAGACGGCAAGCTTCACCAAGATCCACGAGGAACACGTCACGGAAAAGCACTACGACTGCTCCACCTGCCACACCTTCTCGAAGGCCCAGTAACCCCTCGCGAGCAGGAACGAAAGCCCCGGCGGTCTCCCGCCGGGGCTTTGGCCTGCGCCGAAAGTAGTAAGCTCGTCGCCAAGTGGGCGGTGGCTGGGGCTCAGGGTGGCTCGTGGCCCAGCAGCACCATGCGACGGTGGCGGGCCTCCTCGCGCTGGCGGGTAAGGTGGCGGCCCCGGGCGCGCAGCTCGGCGAGCTGTGCCTCCAGCTCGCCCCGCTGCAGCGCATCCGCCGTCGCCAGAGCCTGCCGCAGGGCGCGTTCCTCCTGGCGCAGGGCGCGCAGACGCTGGGCGATGGCCACCTCCTCGTCGGTGAGTCCGCCCCGCACGGTCTGGCAGGCGGAGGGGCGAGCCACGGTGGCGAGGGTGGGCAGCGGTTTCTTCGGTAGCATCGGTTCCCCGCTCTGCTCCAGCGTAGCATCGCTCCGCACCGGCGGCTGTTTACTGGAGGAGGGGCAGGAGCACCGCGCGGCGCCACAGCTGGGCGAGAGTCGCCTTCAAGAGTACGTCCAGGAGCAGGCCGGCGAGGCCAGCGGCAAGCCAGCGCCCACGGCCGGGGAGGCGTGGCAAGCCCCGGCGCGCTAGCGGCTCGGCCAGGGCCACACCCAGCGCCACGTAGGCAGCCACCCGGACCACCGCCCAGGGGTGCCAGGCCAGCAGCACCGCCAGCGCCGGTTGCCCGGTGGCGCCAGCCAGGCCCGCCGCGTACGCGCCCATCCAGCCGAACAGCACCGTGGCAAAGGCCAGGCCGGCCAGACCGGCGGTGAGCAGGGTGGCGGCGGCAAAGGCCCCTGCGTGGAGGGCGTGCTGGGGCAGGAAACAGGCAGGCTCGCCCTCGCAGCCCGTGCCGCGGCGCGCCCACTGCAGCATCTCCTGGGCGTAGGCCGGAGCACCGGGGAAGAAGGGGGCGCAGCCTCCCGGGACGGCGAGTTCCAGGGCGGGCAGGCCCACCACCAGCGCCAGCGCCCAGCCGCCAATCCGCACCGCTGCGGCACGCCGCGAGCCGCGGCGCAGGGCGCGCAGGAAGGGGATCCAGCCGGCAAGGGCCACCAGCACCGGCACCGCCCGGGCAAGTCCCGTCATCGCCCGGCTCTCGCCAGGAGAGCGTCCAGCAGGTTGGGGGCCACCAAGGAGAGGACGCGCGCCAGTCGAGTCTCCGCCCCCAGCAACACCCGCCGTTGGCCCCGCGCTGCCGCCCGCAGCGTGAGGTGCGCCACCCGCTCGGGGGAGAGCATGCGGCGCCCGGTGGCATCGTCGCACCCCTGGGGGGTGCCGTCGCCGCGTAGAGCGCGCTCGCGGATAGGGGTGGCCACGAACCCCGGGCACACCACCGTCACCGTCACACCAGCTGGCCGCAACTCCACGCGGATGGCGTCGAACAAGCCGTGGAGGGCGTGCTTGGCAGCGGCGTAGGCGCTGCGGGTGGGTGTCCCCACCAGGCCAACCACGGAGGAGATGACGACGATGGCTCCGCGGGAGCGAATAAGCTCGGGGATGGCCAGGCGGGTGAGTGCCGCCGGCGCGAAGAAGTCGATCTCGAAGATCTCTCGCAGCACCTCTTCGCTCATCTCCGCAAACCGCGCGTTCATGGAGACGCCAGCGTTGTGGACGAGGAGGTCCAGTCCGCCGTAGACCTCCACGGCGCGGGCCACCAACGCCTCCTGGACCTCGGCGGCGGTGAGGTCCCCCACCACCGTCTCCACCTCGCTGGCAGCCGCGCACGCCGCGGCAACCCGGTCGAGGGCGGCGACGTTGCGGCCGGTGAGAACGAGGCGCGCTCCCGCCGCTGCCAGGGTCGCGGCCAGGGCCGCGCCGATGCCGGAGGAGGCGCCGGTGACGATGGCGCGGGCGTTGTGCCAGGTGCGGATGGGTTTGGCCATGACGACAGTGTACGCACCGCTGCAAGCGCACGGGCCTCGGGTGCAGACGCCCGAGCTGGCGCCCACCCGCGCTGGGGCACCCCGTGGGCTCCTGGGCTATCCGGCGTGTTTGAGGAACACCGCTGCCAGCGGCGGGAGGGTGAGCGAGAGGGAGTGGGGGTGGCCGTGGCAGGGGGTAGGCTCAGCGGTGACCGCTCCCAGGTTGCCCATGCCGCTGCCCCAGTACTCGCGCGCATCGGTGTTGAGGATCTCCCGCCACACGCCGCCGCGCGGCACGCCCAGGCGGTAGGCAAGGCGCGGCACGGGCGTGAAGTTGAAGGCAGCGGCGATGACCTCCCGCTCCCCCCGCGCCAGGCGCAGGAAGGTCAAGGTGCTGGCGTCCGCATCGTTGGCGTCGATCCACCGGAACCCTGCGGGATCGCAGTCCAGCTCGAAGAGGGCCGGTTCTCCACGGTAGGTGCGGTTGAGGTCCATCACCAGACGGCGCACCCCCTGGTGCGGCTCCCCGTCCAGGAGGTGCCAGTCCAGCTGCCCGTCGTGGTGCCACTCCTGCCACTGTCCGAACTCGCCACCCATGAACAGGAGCTTCTTGCCCGGTTGCGCATACAGGTAGGCCAGGAGCAGGCGCAGGTTGGCAAACTTTTGCCAGTCGTCCCCGGCCATCTTGGCGAGGAGCGACCCCTTGCCGTGCACCACCTCGTCGTGGGAGAGGGGGAGGACGTAGTTCTCGGTGAAGGCGTAGAGGCCGCGAAAGGTCACGTCGTGGTGGTGGAAGCGGCGGTGTACCGGATCCCGAGCAAGGTAGCGGAGCGTGTCGTGCATCCACCCCATGTCCCACTTGAAACCAAAGCCCAGTCCCCCCACGTAGGTGGGCCGCGACACCATGGGCCAGGCGGTGGATTCCTCGGCAAAGGTCTGCACGCCGGGGAAGCGCTCGTAGACGGCAGTGTTGAATCGGCGCAGGAATTCGATGGCCTCCAGGTTCTCCCGCCCGCCGTAACGGTTGGGGATCCACTCCCCCTCCTTGCGGGAGTAGTCCAGGTAGAGCATGGAGGCCACCGCATCCACGCGTAGCCCGTCGGCGTGGTAGCGATCGAGCCAGAAGAAGGCGGAGGAGATGAGGAACGACTGCACCTCCCGGCGGCCGTAGTTGAAGATGTAGCTGTTCCAGTCCGGGTGGAGGCCCTGCCGCACATCGGCGTGCTCGTACAGGTGCGTGCCGTCGAAGAAGGCGAGGCCGTGGCCGTCGGTGGGGAAGTGCGACGGGACCCAGTCCAGGATCACGCCGATGCCGGCCTGGTGCAGGCGATCGATCAAGAGCATCAACTCCTGAGGCGTACCGAAGCGGCTGGAGGGGGCAAAGTAGCCGGTGGTCTGGTACCCCCAGGAGCCGAAGAAGGGGTGTTCCATCACCGGCAACAGTTCCACGTGCGTGAAGCCCATCTCCTCCACGTAGCGCACCAGCTGCTCGGCCAGTTCCCGGTAAGCCAAAGAGCGGTTCCCCTCCTGGGGCACGCGCCGCCACGACCCCAGGTGCACCTCGTAGATGGCGATGGGGGCGTCGTGGGCGTTGCCCCTGCCCCGCTCCGCAAGCCACGCCTCGTCCCCCCACGGGTACGCGAGATCCCACACCACCGAGGCGGTTTTAGGCGGCACCTCATGGAGTACGCCAAAAGGATCGCTCTTCTCTGCCCGAAAGCCGTGGTAGCGGGAGGCAACGAAGAACTTGTACAGGGAGCCCACGCCAATACCGGGGACGAACCCTTCCCAGATTCCCGAGACACCGCGGGGCGAGAGGGGGTGCCGATCGGTGCGCCAACCGTTGAAGTCGCCCACCACCGCTACCCCTTCGGCGTCCGGAGCCCAGACCGCAAAGTACACGCCAGCCGTGCCGTCCACGGTGAGCGGATGGGCACCCAGCTTCTCGAACAGGCGGAAGTGGGACCCCTCGTTGAAGAGGAAGAGGTCATCTTCCGTCAACAGCGATATGTCGGTGCGCACACTACCCACCTGGCTCATCCCGTTCCTCCCGTCCCCGTCCCTGCTCCACGCCCCTGCCTCAGCCGCTCGAGAGCAGCTCCTCGGCCACCGAGCCTGACGCCACCCACTCCGCCGGTCCCGTGAGGCGGGAGGGGCACCGCGGCGGCTCCTTGAGGGGCTCCACCAGGAGCGTGCGGCGCGAGGCGGTGCGCACCGACACGGGAGCGGGCGTCCACCCCTCGGCCGCAGCTACCAGCGCGGCCGCCACCGCACCGGAGCCGCAGGCCAACGTCTCGCCCTCCACGCCGCGCTCGAAGGAGCGCAGCGCCAGGCCCTGGGCTTCGCCCATGGCAAAGTTCACGTTGGCCCCGCCGGGCGGCAGCTCCGGGTGGGCCCGGAGCGCCGGTGCCAGGGGGAGGAGGGGCCGTTGCCAGAAGTCGGACCAGTGGACCGGCACCACCAGGTGCGGCACGCCCAGCACCACGTACCGGCAGCGAAACGCCTCCCCTCCTACCGTCAACTCCTGCCACGCTTCTACTCGCTCCGGCGGCGGCAGGGTGAGGGTGACCGCTCCAGCAGTGACGCTGGCCGCCACCGTGGCGAACCCCGTGTCGATGGTCATCTCTGCCCACCCCCAGCGCTCGGCGGCAAAGCGGGCGGCGCAGCGGGTGCCGTTGGCGCAAAACGCCGCCTCGGAGCCGTCGCTGTTCCAGTACACGAGGCGCAGTCGCGCCGCGGCCAGCGGGAGGAGGAGGAGCACGCCGTCAGCGCCAATGCCAAAGCGCCGATGACAGAGCGCCGGCACGAGCGGGGGGAGGGTTTGGAGCAGGGCGGCATCTTCGCTGCCGTCGAAGAGGATGAAATCGTTGCCTGCCCCGTGGAGCTTGGCGAACCTCACCGGTCGATCCTCACGAGGCACGAGACGGCATCGGCCTGGTTGCCGTGCTCGTCCACCGTCTTCACCGCGTACTCCAGGTCGCCGACGGGGGGCTCGAGGTCCACGAACTCGGACCTGGTGGCACGCTCCTCCAGGTGGACCCACTCCCCCCCGTTGCGGCGCCGAAACACCTTGAAGGTCGCCCCGCTCTCCGGGGAGGGGTCCCACTGCAGGCGGACGCTGTGCGCCTCGGGGAGGCAGAGCAGCGAGGTGACGGCCGGTGGTGGGTAGACATCCCGGTAGTGGACGGTGAGCTCCTCGCTGGGGGGGCCTGCCGTGGCCATGGCCAGGTAGCGGATGCGGTAGTGCCACCGCTCCTCCTGTCGGGCGGTGGTATCGGCAAAGGTGGGCTCCTTGAGGTCCAGGGGGGCGATGATGTCCCACTCCTGTGCCTGCTCGGCCCGCCGCTCCACCACGTACGTGACCCCCTCCTCGGCGTCCCAAGAGAGGAGGATGCGGTTCGCGTCGGGCTGGGCGCGCAGCCCAGTGGCACGCCGCGGGATGGGCTTGGGCTGCCAGCTCACGATGTTGGACAGTGCCGAAGCGGTGCCGTTGCGCCGGCGGGAGCGCACCGCGTACCAGAAGGTGGACGGCGTCTTGCCGCCTGCAGGGGCGCTGACGGGGTCGGTGAAGCGCAACTTGTTGCCGCGGGTGGCGCGCACGAGTTCCTCGCCTTCCAGCCGGGCCAGGAGTTGGCCGCGGGAGAGCATGAGCTGGCGCCGCAGCTCTTCCCCCCGTGGTCCGCTCCCTACCGTTTCCTGCCCCGGCGGCAGCTCGAGCCGCCACACCTCCACGCGGGCCAGATCCACGAGCTGCCGGCCGGAGCGGGTGAGGGCAGGGTAGGACCAGGTGAGCACGACGTCCTGGGCCTCCTGGTGGACGGTGAGATCGGTGGTGGTCTCCGGCACCTCGATGATGGGTGGCAGCGGTGGCGTCTTGCGCCCGCACCCGACGAGGAGCAGGAGGGTCGCGGCAGCAACGGCAATACGTCGCACGGGCTCACTGTAGCAGGAACCGTGGCACCGCTGGCACGCCTCACAGGATGTAGCGGGCCAGATCCTCCTGCGAGAGGAGCGACTGCAGCGCCTGGCGCACCTGCTCCACGCCCACGCTCACCTGTCGCACCGTGCTTTCTGGGGCGGAGAACGAGATCTCTTCCACCACCTTTTCCAGCACCGTCACGAGCCGACGGGCCCCGATGTTTTCTGCGGTGCGGTTGAGATCCGCCGCGACCCGAGCCAGCTCGTGCACCGCCTCGGCGGTGAAGTCGAGCTCGATCCCCTCGGTGGCCAGCAGCGCCTGGTGCTGTCGCAGGAGGGAGTGTTCCGGCTGGGTGAGGATGCGCTCCAGGTCGTTCTGGGTGAGCGGATCCAGCTGCACCCGGACCGGGAAGCGTCCCTGCAACTCCGGGATGAGGTCCGAGGGCTTGGCCACGTGGAAGGCGCCGGCGGCAATGAAGAGGACGTGGTCGGTGGCGACCGGGCCGTAGCGGGTGTTGACGGTGGTGCCCTCCACGAGCGGCAAGAGGTCGCGCTGCACCCCTTCCCGGGACACGTCGGGCCCCGAGACGGCGGTGGAACGGCCCGCAATCTTGTCGATCTCGTCCAGGAAGACGATGCCGCTCTCCTGGGCGCGGAGGAGGGCTTCCCGTTCCGCCTCGGAGCGGTCCACCAACCGCTCGATCTCCTCGCCCTCCAGCACGGCGCGCGCCTGGGCCACGGTCATGCGCCGCCGGTTCTTGCGCTGGAACATGCCGCCCAGAGCCTCGCGCAGGTTGAGCTCCAGTGACTCCATCCCCTGCCCTCCCAGGAGGTTCAGGACGGGCATCCGGGTCTCGGCCACCTCCAGCTCCACCTCGCGCTCCTCCAGGGCCCCCTCGCGCAGCAGCCGCCGCAGGCTACGCCGCGACTCTTCCCGCTCGCCGCTCGAAGAGGGGGGCAGGAGCAGGTCCACGAGCCGGTCCTCGGCGGCGCGCTGGGCCGCCACCCGCACCTGTTCGGAGCGCTCGGCGCGCACCAGGGCCACTGCCGCCTCCACCAGGTCGCGGACGATGGAATCCACGTCCCGCCCCACGTAGCCCACCTCGGTGAACTTGGACGCTTCCACCTTGACAAACGGTGCCCCGGCCAGCCGGGCCAGTCGGCGGGCAATTTCCGTCTTGCCCACGCCGGTGGGGCCGATGAGGATGATGTTGGCAGGCATCACCTCGCGGCGAACGGCGGCTGGGAGTTGCTGCCGCCGCCACCTGTTGCGCAGCGCGATGGCCACGGCGCGCTTGGCGGCGGTCTGGCCGACGATGTAGCGGTCCAGCTCCCGAACGATCTCGCGCGGCGTCAAGGGGGCCGTCACGGCAGCGTCTCCACCGTGATGCGATCGTTGGTGTAGAGGTCGATGGCGGCGGCCACCACCAGGGCTTCCCGGGCGATCTCGGCGGCCCGCAGGTCGGTGTGGCGCAGCAGGGCCCGGGCTGCCGCCAGCGCCGCTGCGCCACCGGAGCCGATGGCGAGCACGCCATCGTCGGGGGAGATGACCTCGCCGGAGCCGGACAGCAGCAGGAGCCGCTCGCGATCCGCCACCACCATCATCGCTTCCAGGTGGCGCAGCGCCCGGTCGGTGCGCCAGTCGCGGGCGAGTTCCACCGCCGCACGCTCCAAGTTGCCGGGAAACTCTTCCAGCTTCGCCTCGAAGCGCGTGAACAGGGCGAGGGCATCGGCCACCGAGCCGGCAAACCCGGCCAGCACCCGCCCGGCGGCCAGGCGCCGGAGCTTGGTGGCTCCGTGCTTGAGCACCGTCGAGCCCAGCGTCACCTGGCCGTCGCAGGCGAGGGCGGTTTCGCCGTTGCGGCTGACACCGCAGATGGTGGTGTGACGAAAGCGAGGTTGCATACCCTCCTCCCGCCTCAGGGTAGCACCGACCCCGAGGGCGACAGGCGTATCCTCAGCGCTGCCGTGGGGGAGCTGGCTGCCCTGGGGACCGCCTGCTGCTGGGCCGTGACCAGCCTCGTGTTTGCCGAGGCGGCGCGCCGCGTCGGAGCGCTGCGGGTGAACCTCCTGCGCCTGCCCATGGCGGGGGTTCTGCTCTCCCTTACCCTCGCCTTTCGAGAGCTCCCCTTTGCTGGCCTCGACCGCTCCCGCCTGAGCTACTTGGCGGCCAGCGGTGTGGTGGGGTTGGTGGCAGGCGATTTGGCCTTCTTCGAGGCGTTGCGCCGCCTGGGACCCCGCCTGAGCGCGCTGGTGATGGCATCGGCACCCATCTTTGCCTTCGTCGCCGGGGTGCCGCTCCTGGGCGAGGTGCCCAGTGCCCGCGCCGGCTGCGGGACGGTGCTTACCCTGGCCGGCATTGCCTGGGTCGTGTCCGAGCGGCGCCACGGCGCCCCCGCCAGCGAGCGCAGCCCGGCCGGGATCGGGTTCGGGGTGCTGGGGGCGGCCTGCCAGGGGGTGGGGTTGGCGCTGGCCAAGCTAGGGATGGCGGAGGCGGTGGATCCACTGGCTGCCACCTGGATCCGCATCAGCGTCGCCACCACTGCCATCTGGCTGCTGGCCGCGTTGGGAGGACGGCTCGCCGGTATCGGACTGCTGGGGGCCCTACAGCGGGCCGGGAGGTTCGTGCTGGCTGGAGCGTTCTTCGGGCCGTTCGTGGGGGTATGGCTATCGCTGGTTGCAGCCCGCTACACCGCTGTGGGGGTGGCAGCCACCATCATGGCCACGACCCCGGTGCTCCTCATCCCCCTGGTGGCGGTGACGGAGCACTACCGCCCCTCGCTGCGGGCCGTGTTGGGCACGGTGGCAGCCGTGGTGGGGGTGGCGCTCCTGTTCGTGAAGTAGGTGGCCAGCCGCCGGCGTCTTGTCTTGCGGTGGCGCCGGGTACGGGCGCTGCAGAGTTGGGGCGGGTGTGGCACCATCGGCGCCCAGGGGAGGACCGATGCGCATCGCTCTCGTCCAGCAGCACGCCAGCAACGACCTCGAGGACAACCGCGAGCGGGCCGTCGCGGCGCTGAGGAGAGCCGCAGCCGCGGGCGCCAGGTTGGTGGTGTACCCGGAACTGGGGCTGCTCCCCTTCTTCCCGGCGCGCCCCGCCGACGGTCCACCGCCCCTGCACCTGGCCGAGCCCATCCCCGGTCCCACCACCTCGAGTTTTGCCTCCCTGGCGCGGGAGCTGGGGGTGGTGATCGTGCTCAACCTGTACGAGCGCGACGGGGAGAGGGCCTTCGACAGCTCGCCGGTGATCGACGCCGACGGCCGGCTCCTGGGCGTGACGCGCATGCTTCACATTGCCGAAATGCCCCACTTCCACGAGCAGGACTACTACACCCCCGGCGATCGGGGCATGCCGGTGTACGAAACGGCCGTGGGGCGGATCGGGGTCGCCATCTGCTACGACCGTCACTACCCGGAGGTGATGCGCGCCCTGGCCCTGGGGGGTGCCGAGCTCGTCGTTGTCCCCCAAGCCGGTGCGGTGGGGGAGTGGCCCGAGGGCCTGTACGAGGCGGAGATGCGGGTGGCGGCCTTTCAGAACGGGTACTTCACCGCCCTCGCCAACCGCGTCGGGGCCGAGGGGGCAGTGACCTTTGCCGGGGAGTCGTTCGTGTGCAACCCGGCGGGGGAGGTGGTGGCGCGCGCTCCCGCCGGGGAGGACCACATGCTCGTGGCCGATCTGGATCTCGAGGCGGTGCCGCGTTCCCACGCCCGCCGCCTGTTCCTGCGGGACCGGCGGGCGGAGCTGGTGCCGCTGCTCCTGGCGACTGGTTCGTAGGCGGCCAGGCGCGCTGCACCACGCGCTCGGGCTGCGGCGCAGGACCGCGGGCGGGCGAGGGGGACGGGCTTGCCGATCAGGACGCGCCCTTGCCGCGCCCGGGGGCGAGGCGAGCCAGGTAGCGGCGCGCCAGCGCCTCGGGGTCGGGGGCGCCCAGGAGTTTGGCGATCTGGAGCACGAACCCGCGCACGTATACCGGCGCTGGCAGGAGCGCAACGTCCTCCGCCTCGAGGGCTGCGAGGATGGCGGGGCGGATTTTGGTGCGTTGGGCGATGTCGGCCAGGGACAGGCCGCGCAGCTCGCGCAGGCGCCGCAGGTAGCCGGCCGGCGTGGAGGTCAGTCCGGTGGGGGGAGGGGTGGCGTCGGCGGGGGGAGCGCCGGTGGCGGCCGGGCTGG
>Ga0068707_1000977_pt1 | contig 19664 bp, 15 predicted proteins | sample YNPNPMetaG_FD_66600 | JGI IMG/M metagenome (GOLD analysis project Ga0068707, IMG submission 66600) | Anoxygenic and chlorotrophic microbial mat microbial communities from Yellowstone National Park, USA - YNP NP MetaG | ecosystem: Environmental > Aquatic > Thermal springs > Hot (42-90C) >...
CCTCTGCAATATCGGCATCCTCCAATATATCTGAGGTAATGACGTCTACGCTGTCCGGAATCTGAATAACCTGTGCCGGTCCGATTAATATCTCCAGAGCCAGCTCCTCAACACTTTTAGCACCTGGCAGGAAATGAACCGGTGCATCCACATGGGTCCCAGCATGGACACCCATAACCAGACGAGACACATTTGAATTAGCGCCTTCCTCGATTTTATTGACGCGTTCAAGAACAATGGTCGGGTCTCCGGGCCAGACTGGCAGGTTAGGGGTAATGGTGAGTGAGATGTCAAAGTATTTTTTCATTTGATCCTCCATAGAGCACATTATAACTGCACTATATAGCGGTATACCTTCGGTGTCCAACGTCAAGTGGAGAAATTACCAATCACTTGCCTTAAAAACGCCCTCAAGAAGGAATCTGCGTTCTTCGGCTGTCATAGGGCGAGGACGCGCAAAGTCCTCTAAGAGCGCGGTCAGCAATTCTGTTCCAATGTATTTCCCGTCGTAAAAGATATGCCGGTCAATAAACTCGCGTCGTGTGCCGGCGACTGGAATATCCTGTGTGCTGGGGTTTGCCATATACATTTGGTCGAAAAACAAGTTGCCTAAGGCGTAATGAATAAAGTGATTGTCCACAAAGGTCATCGCCTGGGGGTAATGCCCCTGGCTACCGCTGACAATCACAGCACCGGCTTCGGCTAGTTCTCCAAAGTCGCGTTGTTGTGCTGGTGTTGGTTGATAGACATAATATTCAAAGTGTTGCAGGGTTACAATGGGAAGATACTCTTCCGAACATAGTTGCTGAATTTGTGATTTCATTACTTCAAACTGGCAAGGTGCAATGCCAAATTCTTCATCGGTAGCCCAGATATTCGGTGGTCCTGCCAGATTGCAACCCAAAAATGCCAGCCGATTACCATTGTGCTCGATGAGAAGGGGACGGCGCGCCGCGTCCAAATTTTCACCGGCACCATAGTACTTCATCCCATGCTGGTCATACAGCTCGAGGGTGTCCAGCAGGGCTTTACGCCGCCAGTCCATCAGGTGATTCCCTGTCAGTTCGACAATATCCGTCCCGACTATTTCCAGCAGCTCGATGTATTCAGGACGACTGCAGAAGATCAGGCTCTTTTGGTATGGGTCTGCAGGTGGACAATTCTTTTCAAACGACACCTCATTACTGATGTGGGTCAAGTCTGCTTCGCGTAGCCATTTATCAATATCCCGCGCCGGATAATCCATCCCCCATTTTTCCATTTTTGCGCCAGTTGCCCGCACCAGTGCAGTTGTTCCAGTCATAATCAGCGTGGTCATTTTGCTCGAATCATAATTCCCCGATGGCACGTTAATACCTTCCGGACTCTGCTCGTTTTTCCAGCCAATTGGGATGGTTAGTGGGTACTGGATGGGGCTGAAATTGCGATCGAATGGCGACATATCGTCAATTCGCAATACTTTCCAACGCGGATTGACTTGCTCAAATGGTATGATTGCCCAGCTAGGGCGTTCTTGCCAGGCGTATTCCAGCAAGTTTTCTTCAATTTCCTGTACCGATGTTTTTGCTGGTTTGCCCCACAATGAGCTGAAAACCTGTAGTGTGTTGTGGTTCACTAGTAACGGTTTTTCCTCAAACAATCCAGAGCCTTCGCCTTGCCAGAACAACCGCAGGGCGTTAAGGGAAATCCCATCCTCAACAGTTGGAAATGGGGCAACCAGCGCATACACCCAGAAGCTGATAGCTTTTTCGGAAGGTACAATTCCAAGTCCGAAAGCTTCAGCTCGTTGGTCATCTGTCATTAGCACATTGCTTGTGAAGTGAATTTGATTGGATAAACCTGCCGGTATGTCATTTTCAATACGGATTAGGGTTTTAGGAGGGGTGGGTGTTTCTGCTGAGTTTGTAATTGTCCGAAAAGCGGGTTGAATAGGGGTCAGAGTCTCTCCAAAGGACATATCGCCTGATGGCATTGTTGATAGCTGACAGGCAACGCTTCCTAGAAGGATGATACCAAGCATCATCAAACTGCACCGTGCACTCATTTCACCATACACATTCGCTGAACACACGCTTGAGCAATTTCTCGCGTTCCTGGTCAGTCATCACTCTAGGTCGGGCGTAATCTTCAAGGATAATTGTAATCAATTCGGTATTGATGTGATGTCCATTATAGAAAATGTGCCGGTCAATAAACGCCTGTCGGTTCCATTTGTCCATCTGGTCAAAGAAGAAATTGCCTAAACCATAATGGACAAAATGTCCATTCACAAATGTCATCCCTTGCGGGTAATGTGCCTGGCTTCCACTGACAATCACCGCTCCCGCTTGTGCCATTGCTTGAAAATCAACCCGTTGACTGGATTGTGGTGAGAACATCTCCGCTTCAAAGTGCTGGAAGGTGACAATGGGAATGTTGCCTTCTTCCAGCAGAGCGGCAATTTGCTCTTTCATTTTTTCCAGGTCACAAGGCGCAGCGCCAGGATGATCATCGGTAGCCAAAGCAATCTGAGGACCAACTGCGTTACATCCCAGAAAAGCCAGCCGATTGCCATGATGTTCCAGCACAAAAGGACGTTGCGCGGCTTCTCGATTTAAACCACCACCATACACTGGCAATTTATTCTCTTCATACAACTTCAGTGTATATATAAAAGGTTCTTCACCCCAATCCAGCAAGTGGTTGCCAGTCAATTCAACCACATCGGTTCCAACGTATTTTAGCAGTTCGATATAAGAAGGGTCACTGCAAAAACGCATCTCTCGCCGGACTGGTTTTGCTGCAGGACAATTTTCCCAAAAAGAAACCTCGTTGCTGATGTGTAGTATATCTGCGTCTTTCAGGGTTGTAACAATATCCTGTGCAGGGTATGTAACGCCTTTTTCTTCCATGCGCAGCGCAAAATAGCGCACCATGGCCGTTGTTCCCGTTAAGATCAACGAGGTCATTTTGCCGGAATCGTAGTTGCTAACAGGCAAGTTCAAATGAGTGTTGCGGGCTACGAGGGTCGGATTGAGAGTTTCTACCCCAAAGTGTACCGTTAGGGGATATTCGTCTATTTTGAAATTCCTATCCAATGGTGACATGCCATTTATTCTTAAGATCTTCCAGCGCGGCTGTAATTCCTCAAATGGGATCAACGCCCAAGAGGGCTGTGTTTGCCACGCTGTTTCAAGAATTTCTTCACTCTTGAGTACTTTTATCGCTTTGGCGTCAGGTTCTCCCCATAATGTGGTAAAAGCCGAAAGTGTGTTTTTGGAAAGCAACAAAGGACTGCCATTAAGCGCGGCAAGCTCTTTTTCACCTTTCCATGCAGCCAGCAGGTCATCCAGGGGAACATCATCCAGAAGTGTTGGAAAAGGTGCTACTAGTGTGTATACCCAAGTGGTCTGCAGCATGGGCTCATTATGTATCACGTCCAGTGAAAATACGGCAGTATCGCGGTTTTGTGAGATGACCACATTGGACATACTTGCCACTTGCTTAAGCAAATCGTCTGGGACGGATGAGGCAATCCACAAGTGAATAGCAGGGTTGCCCGGTTGTGGAGTCGGTGTGTGATCAGGAGTTTGGAGCGGTGTAGGAGATTGTGTAGATTCAGGTGGATTACTGGCAATCCCGTCTGCACTCTTGATTCCGTAAACCGGAACACACCCAACCAGTAAAATCAACGTTGTCAGTAGAATGGAAAACCATCGTGGAAACAAAACGGGCTCCTGTTTGGAATATGCCGCTAATTATACTCTTTGGTTTGTCAAACGTTACGCAACGAACCTGATAGTTCTTGAGAGCAAAAGCTCTTATAATCAAGCATGATTGTTTTGTTATATGCCTCTGCAGAAAGGTGCAAAGCCTATGCGTGAAGTTGCTGTGTTGGGAATCGGTCAAACCAAAATTGAGGAGCGATGGGAAAAATCCCTGCGTGAGCTGGCTGGTGATGCAATACTGGCAGCGTTGGACGATGCTGGAATCCATTATGTGGATAGCATTTTCGTCGGTAACATGATGTCAGGCTCAGCAAATCGGCAGCAGCATTTAGGAGCATATATTGCAGATTGGGTTGGACAACGTTTTTCCGAAGGGTTGCGTGTTGAAGCTGCCTGTTCTTCGGGAGCAGCGGCTTTTCGTTCTGCGCTGATGGCGGTTGCCTCAGGCGAAGTGGATACGGCGGTGGCTGTGGGTGTGGAAAAGATGACCGACTCACCTACTGCTGAAATTACCGCGCAACTGGCTACAGCGGCGGATGCCGATTGGGAGGTAGATCAGGGGGTTTCTTTTGTGGCGCTGAATGCGTTAATCATGCGGCGATATATGTATGAATACAATTGGAAGAAGGAGGATTTTGCGCCTTTTTCCATCAATGCGCACGCCAACGGTGCTCATAACCCCTATGCCCGTTTTCAGGATCCGATTTCTGAAAAAGCGTACGCACGAGCACCGATGATTGCAGACCCCATCAATTTGCTGGATGCTTCACCGATCGGGGATGGCGCAGCGGCAGTCGTTTTGGTACCAGCCGATACCTTACGCAGGAATGGTGGACGGATTATTAAGGTGTTAGGCTCTGCTGCGGCAACAGATACCATTGCAATTCATGATCGTAAAGTTCCATTGTGGCTGACAGCCGCTGAAAAATCTGCCCGACAAGCTTATAATCAGGCTGGGATAGGCCCAGAGGATGTTGATCTTTTTGAGTTACACGATGCCTTCACGATTATGGCAGCCTTGTCATTAGAGGCTTGTGGTTTTGCGGAAAAAGGTCAGGGCCCACGTCTGGCGTTGGATGGGGAAATTACGCCGAAAGGACGAATTCCAATTGCCACGCGCGGTGGGTTAAAGGCGCGCGGACACCCGGTTGGAGCAACCGGAATGTATCAGGTCGTTGAGGTTGTTCAACAGTTGCGCGGTGAAGCAGGAGCTACACAGGTTGAAAATGCCCGTATTGGGATGACGCAAAATATCGGCGGCAGTGGTTCTAACATTATCATTCACATTCTGGGTGTAGAATAACTTTATTCTATATGCCCGAATTGTTGCTTGAGCGGCTGAACGCTCATCGCGCTCATACGTTTCGCATTTTGCCGGAATTACGCTTGCGCACTCGCGAGCAAGCAGTGCAATTCGTTAATGAGCGCGGATTTGTTTTCTTCTGGCCTGTCAAGGGGTTTTCTTATCCGTCTTTGTGGGTGGCGACAGCCGGAGATCGTCCGGTTGCAGACGAACATGACGATCCTGGTCACATTACCTGGAACTGGAAAGATAGTCTTTTAGGAAAAAAAGTCTGGTATTACGGACGTGTGTTATTGCGGCGCAACATGATGATCTCTCTTGCCTATTTACCATATTTCTATGCGCTTTCACCAAACTATGGCGATTACGAGAACGATTACTTGATTGATTACCAGCAGGGTTTGTTGACAGCCGATGCGAGGGGAGTTTACGAGGCTCTTCTCAAAGAAGGCGCACTGGATACATTATCCTTGAGGCGGGTGGCTCGTCTGGAGGATGCATCCAGCAGCAGTCGCTTTAACCGCGCTTTAGATGATTTGCAAATTACGTTTCGGGTACTGCCGGTAGCGATAGCGCCGGTAGGCGCCTGGCGTTATGCGTTTGTGTATGATATTGTTGCCCGACATTTTCCCGAATTGGTCGAGTGGGCACGGCCAATCAGTGAGCAGGCAGCCCGTCTGCATCTGGCACACTGCTATTTTGAATCGCTGGGCGCCAGCACTCTGACAGATCTGAAAAAAATGTTCAAATGGCAGGAAACCGATTGCCAAAGGGTAATTCAAACTCTTATTGACGAAGGTCTTGTTACGGAAGTCAAACAAGCAGGGAAAGGGGAGCGTACCCTTTCCCTGCTGGAACTCGTTTCTTCATAGGGTTTTTCTGGTATCTTGGGTGAGTTATTCACTTTCAAATAAGGGCAGGATGGTCATTGCGGGGACAGCCACCAGTCCCATATCGGTTAGCCTCAATTCGGGGATAACAGAGAGTGGTAAGAGATTGAACCCCATATAGGGAATACCCAGATTTTTAGCTTTCCAGACCTCGTTAAAGTGTTCAGATTCCTCTTTTACTTTGGTGGCTCGCTTATCGGAAATCAAACCGGCTATTGGTAATGCCACCAGCGCCTCAACTTTTCCGTTATCAACAATGACCAGTCCGCCGTTGTTCTCTTTAATTGTCTCGACTGCCAAACGCATATCGCTTTCGTTTGCGCCAGCAACGATAATATTGTGGGCGTCATGACCGACACTACTGGCAACTGCACCGCTGTGCAGGTTGAAGCCCTGCAACAAGCCATGTCCTACTCTGCCCGAGCCTTTGTGGCGTTCCACAACGCTCAGGAAACACAAGTTATGTTGTTCAAAGTGTTCCCGCCAGCTTTTACCAGCTTTCAAGGTGACTTTCTGGTGAAAGGTGACAATTCCGGGCGGTGCAACTTGGATGACATTCGCAGTGACTTCCTGCTTTGGAAGCTCTGGTGTCAGTTTGAGTTGCTCTCCCAGCTTGACAGTTTGATAGGCAGCTTTGGGGTATTTCCAGCGATTTTCAAGCTGTTCTTCCAGCAAAGGGGTGATCTTGCGGTCTTCTACCATTAATTGACCACCATACCAGGTGTTTTGAACTTCCAAACTGTCATTGAGCAAGACAATATCCGCTCGGCGAGAGTGTCCCAGTCCGCCAATTTCGCCATCCATGTGATAACGCATGGCAGGATGCAATGACCCCATGCTCCAGGCAGTTAGCGGATTGATACCCAGACGGACTGCTTCGCGCACACACCAATCCAGCCCAAAGAGGAACAGGTCATCGGCATCTCGGTCATCGGTGCATAAACACAGGCGTTTTGTGCTGATCCCCAACTCTGTCGCCACTTTGATGATCGCGGGTAAGGAGTGCCAGGGAGTACTAGGATTGCCAGCGCGCATAAAGACCCATAATCCTGCTTCAATAAAATCTTCGGCAATATCACGGTCAATTGCCTCGTGAGTATCAGTGACACCTGCGGCGGCATAAGCGGCAACGAACTCCCGTCCGTAGCAATGCCCACAGACAGGCAGACCACGTTTTAATGCTTCAGCAATCACTGCGTGACTTCGAATGTCGCTGGAATAGACCGGTACATAATCCATTTTCTCGCCCAATGCCACTGCTTCGGGCCAGGCTTCAAAAATTGCCCCAATTTTTTCCGGTGTCAAATCGCCTCCGGCTGTCTCCAGGTCGGGAGAAGTGGAAGGCACAGTGCTGGGCACGGTCAGGAATACCGATAATGGTGCATGACGGGCATCTTCCAGCATCCATTCGATGCCTTCCCTGTCAGCGACATTGCCAATTTCATGGCTATCACAGAAGATGGTTGTGTTTCCATTCAGCAAGGCAGCTTCTGCATAGGCACATACCGTCATCATGCTGCTTTCCACGTGAATGTGCGGATCAACCAGTCCAGGTGCCAGAATGCCGCCCTTTGCATCATAGAAAACTGTTCCTTCTGTCCGTTTTGCAGTACCGGCGGGTTGTACGGCTGCAATTCGTCCCTGCTTGATGAGGATTTCCTTGTTTTCCAGTATGCGCTCTGTATAAGTAGAAAGCACGCGCGCGCCGGTAATGACCAGATCGGCTGGTGCGCGCCCAGCAGCCACATCCGCTAATGCCCTTGTGACTGTATGTAGTGGAGGTACAGAAAATCTTGTTATGCGCTCCATAAATGCCTCCTAATAAAAATTCGAGAAGCTACTATACCGTTCGAAACCTCTTAACCTGTTTTGCCGGTTGATTTTATCATAGCTGCGGCTTGAAAATTTGTCAAACAAATTAGAACGAGCTGTATTTTCGTTTTGTTCCCTTTGCTCTGAGGGATGAAAAATGGTGTGCCAGCGTTATAGTATATAATCAAAACGCATATACATATATATCCATTATTCTAAAGAGGAATTATTTTATGGAATTTCATGTCTCTCGTCAGGCGCGCGATCGCTATCAATTTGATCAGGCACTGTTCACCTTTTCGGGAAATGTCATTTTTGCTGATTTTTTTGCTGCCCGCCAATTTGCCCAAAAGATGAACCAGAAACGCGACCTGGTGAACTTTCCTGAACAGACTGTGAAAGCAGGGCAGCTAAATGCATTTGGGTTAATTGATGAGATTCTCCACTTTGTTGTGGCGCTTTATCAACGTCAAAAGAATCCTCAGGTGATGCAACAGGCATTAGAATATCTGGAAAGTCGGTTGGGGAGAGATACACTGGAGAAAACACTTTTACAGTTTACGTTGGAATTTCCTCCTTTGGTAGTTTATCAGGGAAAGCAGAGCAATGATGCGTATTTGCAAGGCGAGACAGAGGGGTATCCCAATCGTGCTGCTGTACTGGAAGAGTTGTTGATGTTGTGGGTAGCCAATTCCAACCCGGCTACCGGTAATCTCAGAGAGTTGTTTAACGATACTCACTTATCCCGTGAAAGCGCCTATATTCCGGTGATCAAGGCTTTATATGAATTTTTCGAAAAACAGCCGCCTTTTGGACCAGATCAACAAAACCTGGTGGATTTTCTGCGTAGCCCGGCAATTGCTGTACCTCATTCGTTATTTGGTCAGCTTGAATATATTCGTGAACGGTGGGCTGAATTGATTGGAAATTATCTCTATCGTTTGCTGAATAGTCTTGATTTTATCAAAGAAGAAGAGAAAACTTCCTTTTGGGGACCAGGTCCGGTGATGATCCCTGTATATGATCGAACGATGCTTGCTGATTTGGGTGATCAAGAACGGTTCAGCCCCGATCGCGAATGGATGCCTCGACTGGTCTTAATGGCTAAGAATACCTACGTTTGGTTAGATCAACTTAGCAAGAAGTATCGTCAGCACCTGACGCGGTTAGATCAGATACCTGATGAGGAATTGGACACACTGGCAAGTTGGGGTTTTACTGGTCTCTGGTTAATTGGCGTTTGGGAGCGTAGTCGGGCATCAGCTCGCATCAAACAAATGTGTGGGAATCCGGAAGCGATTGCCTCGGCTTATTCGCTGTCGGGTTATCAAATTGCACAGGATTTAGGAGGTGAAGAAGCTTACCAAAGCCTGCGTCAGCGCGCTTGGCAACGAGGTATTCGATTGGGAAGTGACATGGTTCCCAATCATATGGGGATTGACTCGGATTGGGTAATTCATCATCCTGACTGGTTTATTTCTCTGGACCACAGCCCATTTGCTACTTATACCTTTAATGGGCCTGATTTATCCTCCGATTCACAGGTGGGCATATTTTTGGAGGACCATTATTATTCCCGCAGTGATGCGGCTGTGGTTTTTAAGTGGGTTGATTATCGTACCGGGCAGACCCGCTATATTTATCATGGCAACGATGGTACCAACATGCCCTGGAATGACACTGCTCAGCTTAATTACCTGAATCCTGAAGTGCGTGAGGCGGTCATTCAAACCATCCTGGATGTTGCTCGCAGGTTTCCTATCATCCGCTTTGATGCAGCTATGACCCTGACCAAACGCCATTATCAGCGGCTCTGGTTTCCAGAGCCAGGTAGCGGCGGGGATATTCCTTCACGAGCTGGGCAAGGGTTGACCAAAGAACAGTTTGACGCTGCAATGCCGAACGAATTCTGGCGTGAAGTGGTTGACCGGGTAGCTCTAGAAGTGCCTGATACGTTGTTGCTGGCAGAAGCTTTCTGGTTGATGGAGAGTTACTTTGTTCGCACATTGGGTATGCACCGTGTATATAACAGCGCTTTTATGAATCTGTTACGCAATGAAGAAAACGCAAAGTATCGTGCTTTGTTGAAAAATACGTTGGAGTTTGATCCACAAATACTTAAGCGTTATGTCAACTTTATGAACAACCCAGATGAGCGAACAGCGGTTGATCAGTTTGGTAAAGGGGATAAATATTTTGGCATTTGTGTTTTAATGGTAACAATGCCGGGGTTGCCTATGTTTGGGCATGGGCAGATTGAGGGGTTTGCCGAAAAATACGGTATGGAGTTTCGGCGCGCTTACTGGGATGAACAGCCTGACCATTATCTGGTTGAACGCCATCAGCGTGAGATATTTCCGCTGTTGCATCGGCGAACTTTGTTCTCCGAATTGGAGCATTTTTTACTATATGACTTTTTTACTGATAATGGTGCTGTCAATGAGGATGTGTTTGTCTATTCCAATGGCGCGGGACACGAGCGCGCTCTGGTAGTTTATCACAATCGGTATGCCCATACTCAAGGCTGGATACGAATGTCGGTTGCTTTTGCTCAGAAAAGCGAAATGGATGGTCAGCGCCGTCTAATTCAACGTACTCTAGGGGAAGGGTTGGGATTATCAGCAGATGCGAATATGTATGTGATCTTTCGAGATCACATTGGAGGTCTGGAATACATCCGATCGTGCAAGGAAATTCATGAGAAGGGGTTGTTTCTGGAATTAAGTGCTTACAAGTATTATGTTTTTATGGATTTCCGTCAAGTGATAGAAGATGATCGAGGGATTTATGGGCGACTTTGCAGCTATCTCAATGGTCGCGGTGTGCCGTCCATTGATGAGGTGCTTCGTGAGCTTCTGTTAGCGCCAATACAATCGCCATTTGAACAGATCGTCAACCCGGGCTATTTCAATTATTTACTGGGGTTTCGCCTGGAGAAAGAAGAAGATATCCTGAAAGACGAAGTTTTGATCGAGGCCAGGCAAAAAATGAATACACTTTTGACAGCGATGGAGCAGTATTTTGAGCGCAAAACGGAAAAGGAAGCCATTCTAGATGAAATTGTAGCCCAGCTTAAACATCTGCTGACACTCAATATTCTGGAGCGTATGTATCCATTTCCCGCAGGGCGTACCTATTCCGTAGCATTGAAATATCTAAAATCTGGTTTGACATCAGATGAAAACTGGTATGTTTTATTGGGTTGGCTTTTTACTCACCGTCTTGGAAAGATGGCGTCACTAAATGATTACGCTTTGCAAACTAAAACTTGGCTGGATGAATGGATGTTGAACAGAGTATTGAGGAATACGTTTGCAACCATCGCACAAGATTATGACAAAGCAGAACGAATGACAGGTATTGTTCAAATTCTTGTCGGTCAGCAGAACTGGTATGCTTTTACTTCTGGTAAGTCACTGGCTGAAGTGTTGAAAAACTGGCTTTCTGATGAAACGATTCGCCAGTTTCTGGGAGTTAATCGTTATCAGGATGTCCTTTGGTTTAATAAGGAAGCCTATGAAGAATTTATCTGGTGGATGATGGTGATTGGAACGCTTGAAATTTGTACCCATCCTTCCTTGACCGCCACTCAATTTATTGAATATGTTACTGCTTTATACAGTCTGATTGGGCGCTTTCTTGAGGCTGCAAGGACATCTGATTACCAACTAAATAAATTACTGTCGGCTATTGCCGGGTGAGATGTTTCGCGAACAGGCTTTAGGCTGTCTCGTGCGCGCTGCAGGTGTCGCATAAATACATCACTTGCCCGCAATCCGGTGCGGGTGCTTTTCACTCTTCTTAACCACTGCAAGGCTTGCTGAGATAAATCCTTTCCACTTGCCAGGTATGTCAGCCAGACCGCTTGAGCTGCGTAGGCAACATTATTGCGCGGCTCAATGCGGTCAAATTCGTCGAAAAACCATCCGCAGGATGTAAACATCCTTTGGCGCTCGTATTGAGCAGCCAGCAATAAGCGAATTTTTTGTATTTGCTCCTTGTTCAAATGCTCTTGGATAACAGAGCGTATGTATTCCTCTGGGTCAACGTAGCCGTCTACGACCCCAGAATAGCCATGTCGGAGTTCCCAAGGGTCAGAAAGGTATGGCGTTAGAGCTGCCAGATATTGTTTGTCTATCAACTCTGCCAGACGGTTAAGTGCCTGCCGCAAGGGGTTTTTCCAATCCCCATCTGAAGCACAACCACATACTGTGTACCAGCGCTTGATGCCGTGATGGCAGCTCCAGGATGTATTGGGGCGTATTGCGATTTTTTTTTGTGGGGGATGCAGGCGAAGCCAAAGCCCCGGGAAACAAGTAGTCACTTCAGAGAAGCGCAAAGCTCCGTCTAACAGATAAGCCAGGAATTTATCACGATAAGGTTGGTGATGTCCATATAATTCTCCGTCTGAGGCAATTGTGATAAACTGGCCGCTTTCTAATTTTGATCTGTCGGAATTAAATTGGGGCAGAATATACTCATGGAGGAACAGGTCACCGTTTACGGTGGCTCCGGGATCGAAACTTACCCGCATGCTGAGTTCCTGATTGTAGAAGAAAACGCTGATAGATTTGCCGTTCTTAATGGGTACTCGATAGGGTTGAGTTACATCCAGTTTTTTTGTGTGTGCCTGCCAGGGCGCCAGGATGGTGTATTCAATGCCGTAGTCCGCCAATACCTCCAATGTCTCGTAGTCAACTGCAGTCTCCGGGAGCCACATGCCCAATGGGCGCCGTCCGAAAAAATGCTCAAAATTTTGAATACCCCAACGCACCTGAGTTACCTTATCGTGGTGTGGTGAAAGAGGCAGGATGGTATGGTTGTAAGGCTGTGCCATTGCATTACCTATGCCATAATGTTGCAAGTTATCATGATCTTGTTGAATGATTTTTGCCAGCGTTGGGCGGTCAAATTTGAACATCCATTGGATTAACGTTGGACCAAGGTTGAAACTAATGCGTCCAAAATTTCCAAGTTCTGCATTTGGTTTATAGCATTGGTCATGAATGCGCTCATTCCAGTTGCGATATGGCATAGCTCCCGGCTCGATAGGAATTTCCCCGGTGAGAGGGTCTTCTCGTGGAGGCTGATAAAAATGTCCGTGAATGCAAAAAGCGCGTATGCTCATAACTTCAATCCTGTAGCGTTTTCTTGTGTGCTGAGGTAATCGAGATTCTGAGAAAAGCGCACAGGCATCAAACCAAATAGGCGTGGTAAGATGTCCAGAGCACATGTGCGGTCAACTGCCAGGTAATCTAACCAGAAAATGGAAACAGGAAAGCGTGGCATAAACTGTTCCATGAACAGCCCGATCAACCGTAGATAAGGCGGCTGAATAGATACCAGAAAACGTTTGAGGGACAATTTTTGCAATAAGATTTCCACAATCTCTCGGAAACTGTAGTACTCCGCACCACCAATAGAGAATGTCTGATTTAATGTCTGTGGGTCATCTAGAGAGAGCAGCAGGCAGGTGATTAAGTCTTCGATCCAGATTGGCTGTAACAATGTATTACCATCACCCGGCATCAGGAAAAAGCCGGGGGACATCCGCAATAATTTAGCCAGCGCCGTGGTGAACTGATCGCCAGGACCGTAGATAGGCCCAGAGCGGAAAATGGTGTAATTAACACCACTTTTGATAATGAAATGTTCGGCAATGGCTTTGGCTTTTAGTAAAGCAAACGCTGAAGCACGGTCAGCTCCGAGATGGCTCAGATAGAAAATGCGTTTCACCTTTGCCTGAACAGCAGTCTGCACCAGTGTTCTTGTACCTGCAATATCCACTCCTGTCAGATCAGCTTTACTGCCAATTCTTTCGCTTCCAGCCAGATGAAAAATAGTATCCACTCCTTTGAGGGCGGCGAGCAGGCTGCGCTCGTCGTTCAAGCTGGAAACTGCCACTTCGACAGGGATACCGCGCGGTAAATTAGGGGAAGATTGCGAAGGTCTTAATAACGTTCGCACTGCTTTTCCCTGTGCTACCAGTTGTCGGATCAATGCCTGGCCTACAAATCCCGTACCACCAGTCACCAGGATCATACAGCTCGATTATACCGCGCGCCATGCTTTGGAACTGCTAATATGCAGCTTTTGGCATGTATCTTGCTACGCTTTGTTCGGGAAAACAAGAATATCCTTTGAAAAAATTTGCCTGAGATGTATCTATCGCTGTGAGGTGCTATGGACACAATTATCTCATCTCTCCTATCACAAAAAAATCGCTTTGGGTTTCACTATTACCCCGATACACTTCATTACCGCGATATAGATTTGGCATTCTGGCTGCCGGAGTTAACTGCTTTAGGTGCCTCCTGGCTTGTTTTAAGAGCCCCCGCCGATCGGGCTATCCCGGAAAGTTTTATTCGCGGGCTGATTCAAGCTGGCATTGCCCCGATCCTACAATTTAATCTACCTTTGAGCAAGCCCACTCCCACGACAGAACTTGAACCTTTATTGCTGGCATATGCACGATGGGGCGTAAAAGCGATCTTATTATTTGATCGTCCCAACTCACATCATGCCTGGTCTTTACACATTTGGGCACAAGAAGATTTGAATAGTCGCTTTTTGGAACGCTTTGTCCCGTTGGCGAATCTAGCTTTGCGGACTGGTCTGGTTCCAATCTTTCCGGCTTTAGAGCCTGGGGGTGGTTACTGGGATACTGTTTTTTTGCGCTCTGCGTTAGAGTCTCTTGCTCAGCGTAATGAGAGCACTATCCTAGAGAACCTAATTTTGGCAGCTCGCCCATGGCTGCACGGTCACAGCTTGGATTGGGGAAGCGGCGGGCCAGATCGCTGGCCTGAAGCTCACCCTTATTGTTTGCCAAAGAATAGCGAGGATCAGCGCGGTTTTCGAATTTTTGACTGGTATTTAGCAATTACCCGTGCAGTTTTGGGTAAATCTTGCCCGGTTATTTTGCTCGAAACTGGGGTTTCTACAGACCCGATTTCAAAACAGTTTTTGCCCCAACCTGTTGAGGAGCAGAAGCTAATAATTATGACAATTGCTCGCTTGTTAAATGACGAAAACGTTTTTGACCCAGAAGATTCAGGACGTTTATTGACCCCCCTGCCGCCGGAAATTATCAGTGCAAACTTCTGGTTACTGGCAGCCGACTCATACAGTCCACACCAGTCTGCTGCCTGGTATAAAACGGATGGTTCCAGGCTTTCGGTTGTACAGGAATGGATGGAGTGGATGAAAGGCATTCAAGTAAGGGCTGATAAATCATCCCAACCCAAGACTTCAGTTGTGCCAGCGGGAAATGGTTCTGATGTGAGCCATCCGATTCAACATTACTTGCTTTTACCTAGTTATGAGTGGGGAGTTGCGGATTGGCATCTGGAAGTCATACGTCCATTTGTTAAGAAACATCGCCCGACAATTGGTTTTTCACTCAGAGAAGCCAGACTAGCAGAACGTGTGACGGTTGTCGGAAACCAACAAACCTTTTCTGAGGAAGAGCTTCAACAACTTCGCAATATGGGGTGTGAAGTTGAGCGAATTAGCGGAGATGGCACGAGTATTGCAACACAACTGGCGGAGAGGTGACCTATGAACATAACCATGCCCGTTAAATCCATTCAACATACGCCGATTGCTGTCCGACCACCAATGATCAAGGTAATTGGGTTGGGAGGCGGCGGGTGCAACGCGATCAATCGAATGATTGAGCTTGGCCTGGCTGGCGTAGAATTTATTGCCGCGAATACAGATCGGCAGGCGCTGCAAGCCTCCTTGGCTACCGTTAAGGTCCAGCTTGGGCCAAAATTGACGCGTGGTTTGGGGGCGGGGGGAAATCCAGCTATTGGTGAAGCTGCTGCAGAAGAGAGTTATCGAGAACTATCCAACGTTTTGAGCGGAGCGGATATGGTATTCCTGACTGCGGGGATGGGGGGCGGTACAGGTACTGGTTCGATTGCAATTGCTGCTCGCGTCGCACGCATGTTAGGAGCGATTACAGTCGCTATTGTATCCATGCCTTTTTCTTTTGAAGTGGGTCGCCGGCAACAGAATGCCCGCACCGGGCTTTCTAAACTTCAACCTTATACAGATACTTTAATTACTGTGCCCAATGATCGGCTTCTACAGGTTGCGCCACGCGATTTACCACTAGAGTTGGCTTTTCGAATGGCGGACGATGTTCTTCGACAGGGTATTCAAGGAATTTCAGAGTTAGTGCTCCAGGCGGGTTTAATCAATATTGATTTTTCCCATATTCGCCGGCTGATGCAACGCGGGGGAGGCTCGCTTCTCGCCATTGGGGTTGGCGAGGGGGAAGATAAGGCGTTAAAAGCTGTGGAAAAAGCTCTGCATCATCCTCTTCTTGATGATATCCCATTGGAAAATACGACTGGAATCATTGCCAATTTTACGGGCGGCGAGGACCTTACATTTCAGGAAGTTGCTGATGCACTTGAATACCTCCAGCGAAAAACCAATTTACAGGCAGAAATAATTCCGGGTGTCGTGAACAACAATCAATTGTGCGACCGGGTTCAGGTGATTCTGGTGCTCACGGGTTTAGGCGCAACAGCGATTGAAACACCACAGGTAATTAATAAACAACCTGCTCAGGCAACTGCACCAGCCCATATTGAGACTGCCAGACTGGCTTCAGCTTCATCTAGCATATCGAGCCGCCCGCAGACTGAACTGGCTGCTGCGCAAAGTGATCTGGACCTACCCGCTTTCTTGCGGCGGCGCGTACGATAAGAGGACCTCATGAGAAAAATGACTCTCAAAAGCCATAGTCTGCAAAAAGCTTGCTATGAAGTCTATCAACGATTCCCTGCTATTAAAGGCGTCTTGCCCCGTGTTCAGTCATATGCCCAGAGTCGGTTTTTATTAATCTTTGAGAATCGGGCTACCACTTCAAACGGACGAACGCTATCTCAAGTTATTCGAGTGGTTATAGATGCCGAAGGAACGATCAAGAAAATTACCACGAGTCGTTAAGGAATATGTCTACGAACACAAAACTTTATCACCAGATAGAATTGGCTTTCTGGGACTGGTTCATCAATGAACTATCCGAATCAAAAACTGTACGCCGTCTCATTGCTATAAGTTATCGACTTATGATTGACAAACGATATACTCAGGCACGTATAGCTTTTTGGGTTACGGGTATGGGGGGAATGTGCTTTGGCATTTTAGCAGCTTGGCTGGTTACAAGTTTGAGGTGATTTGTGAGACGGCATGTTACACCAATTCTTTTCATTCATATCGTCATCAGTCTGCTGTTTGCTGGCCGGCTGCCCTCTGTGTATGCTGCGCGTGGCGCTCCTGGTTCAGTGGAATTTGGTTATGGAGGGATACTGGAACCCCAAGGTATCTACCTGGAGCAGGCTTTGCAAGTGGCAGGTAATTTGCAATTCGACTGGGTTTTGATTCCAATTAACTGGAGCGCTTATTATTCTAGCCCTGACTCACAGCCGGATTTCTCTACACTGGACAGGATAGTAGCCTTTGCTAATCAAAATCAGATTCCGTTGATGTTCAGTTTCAGTGGTGTTCCCAAATGGGCATTGACTCCCCAAGGACCGGATCCCTCTCAAACCAACTCCTTTGTCCTGTCGCTTTTGCAGCGTTACCCCGGAGCCGTTTCAGCGATAGAAGTTTTTCCAGGGGCAAATACGGTTCAAGGGTGGGGAGCTATTCCAGATCCTATCGCTTATACAGCTTTGTTTACTTCTCTTTATCAGGCTCTACAAGGGCAAGGGATTTCTACTCTGATGGTCGCTGGTGGCTTGGAACCCATAGGGCAAAATTCAACTAGTGATGATGTAGATGATATTGTCTTTCTCCAAGGGCTGTATGCGGCTGGTTTGAAAGAGTGGATGCCAGTGATCAGTGTTCGGTTGGCTGGATTGACAGGTGATGCTTTGCAACCTCCAACCTCGGAAAACCGCTGTGTTTTACGCCATTTTGAAGAAATTCGTCAGGTCATGCTCAATCATCAACACGATACAGGTTTGATATGGATCACCTCTTTATCGAGCCCGGCTATGCTTGCAAAACAATCTCAAGAGGCACAAACAATGTGGTTGAGTCAGGCTTATCAACTCTTACGAGCCCAGCTTTTTGTTGGCGTGGTATTTTTGGATGCTATCAATCCTGACGTTCAGCGGATGAACGAATCAGGTTTTTATCTGATTATGGACGATCAAAATTATCACTCCTTTTATGCAAAACTGCGCTTGTTGATTGCAGAAAACTCTCCTGATTTGATCCAATACCAGAGGGGAAGACCAAAAGCAGAGGAGATTTTTAAATCCTAATGAAGAAGTTATATCTTCTCTTGTTGCCAGCCTGGTTTGTCATATGCGCCGTGGTGGGATTTTTGCTTTTTTATGTTGCCAGGCAGTTTATGGCTCCTTCTCCTCTATTTTCACAGAAGGTGCAGGTATTCAACACGCAATATAACCTGCTTATTATTCATGTGGACAGTTTGCAAAAAGAAGAAACAAATGTGCGTGGAGTGTGGATGCTTTTTGTAACACTGTCTCGCCCCCCCAATGTCATTCTCAAAGAATTGGATACTCAGTCAGTTGTCGTGCAGGTGTCTGATTCGCTAGATTCTCTAGAAAGGGGCAAAGAAGTTCATCACAAGTCTGTTGTTCAGTTAATTGGGCTCAATGTTCCTTTGCATGGCTATGTGATATTTGATGACGAAGGACGCGAGCAGTTGCTTTCTACGCTGACCTCTGTAACGTCAGCCAGACAAGAAATGACTTATGATTCCTGGAAACGTGGTCTGATAAATAACAACCTGTGTGATGTTCTGTTAAGCTCGCCATCCTTTTTTGAGGTAATGGCTTGGAGTGATCTTGTCCCTCAGCACCTTCAAACAGATATTGAAATGTCCGATTTGTTGGTGATTTATGATTTAATCTATCACTCTACACCTTCACCTGACTGCAAAGAAATAGAAAAATAACCGAATCTTTTTCTCAAGAGTAAATGGACTTGGACGAAAATTTGATCATTTTTTGAGGGGGCGAGCAAACAGTGCCAGCAATATACTGAGGAGATATAAACTAACAAGTGGTAGCATCAGTAATCCCATGTTGACTGGGTCGATGGTGGGGGTGATCACGGCTGCTAGGATTGCAATCAGCACAATGGCAATTCGCCATTGTCGGGTTAAACCACCCGCTGTAACTAGTCCTAGTTTTGCCATCATGAAAATTACCAAGGGCATTTCAAATCCTACCCCGATCCAAAATAAAAGACTGGTAACAAAGTTAATGTAGTTCATTGGTCTGGGAATGGTTTGAATCCCTGCAAAACTAATTAAGAAAGGTAATGCGGCTGGCAGCATAACAAAATAGGCGAAAATGACCCCAGCGAGGAAGAGGGATGTTGCTAGGGGCATTAACAGCTTTAGCCAGTGTTTCTCTTTTTCATTCAGTCCGGGTAGAACAAATGCTAACACCTGATATAACACAATTGGGAAAGAGAGGGTGAAACCAGACAATAAGGAAACCCGCATAAAGACCCCAACATTTTCGGTAACCTCAATGGATTGAAGGCTTTGTATTCCTCCAATTGGACGAGTCAGAATTTCAATCAGGTGATTTGCAATCGAAAAACTTATGAGGGTTGAAATGATCAACGCGATTAACGCTTTCAGTAGCCGCGATCGCAATTCGACAAGATGGGGTCTTAGGTCGCTGATGACACTCGGTATTTGTTCCTGATTGTCCATCTCACAATCTTCTTAAGTAATCAGTTCTCTGGGCATGAAATCTATCCGATTGAGATATACCAGGCGTACTTTTCCTTCGGCAAAGTCAAAGCGCGAAATTGAGGCGTTATTTAATTCGAACCAAAAAGGATTCTCCTCTGGCAACCCTAACAAAGTCCAGACAAATACATTGAAGAAACCACCATGACTGACGAAAACGACATTATCATCTCGATTTCCGTGTCTGGACAACAATG
>Ga0068707_1000980_pt1 | contig 19642 bp, 10 predicted proteins | sample YNPNPMetaG_FD_66600 | JGI IMG/M metagenome (GOLD analysis project Ga0068707, IMG submission 66600) | Anoxygenic and chlorotrophic microbial mat microbial communities from Yellowstone National Park, USA - YNP NP MetaG | ecosystem: Environmental > Aquatic > Thermal springs > Hot (42-90C) >...
CGCCGGGGGGACCGTCCAGCGCCACGAACTCGAAGGGCACCTTCTGGGCCACGGTCATCATCACCTGCTGGAGCTTCGCCCGGGGCCCCAGGCTGACGAGGGTGACCTTGCTCCCGGGGATCTTCCGGGCCAGCTCCGCCGCCTCGTAGAGGGCGCAGGCCGCCCACGGATCCAGGACCGCGGGAAGCATCATCTCGTTCCGGAGGGCCGGCCCGGTCGGTCCCGTCACGGGTTCGAGGGTCTGCAACGGATCGGGGACGATCCCGGCGCAGACGGCGATCTGATAGGCCATGAATGCTCCCGCTCCCCGGCCCACCCGGCCGCGGAGCGGCAGCAAGTCTACCGGAGCGGCCCCGTTCTGGCAACGCCCGGCCTACTTCTTCCCGGGGGCCCAGATCCGGCGGATCGCGTCCTCCTGATGGAAGCCGCGGGGGAAGAAGATCCGGGAGTTGGCGTGATACCAGTCCTTGCCGTCCACGGGATCGTGGAGGATCCGGCTGCCGGGCATCTGCAGGAACCCGTTGGGGTCGGTCTCCCGGACCCAGCGGTGGGCGTAGGCGAGCCACTCGTTGCGGTACTCCTCCGGCTGGTGGGCGAACCAGTCGATCTCGTCGTAGCCCCAGGTATGCCAGGGCACCCCGGGCTGGCCGCCCCGGCCGCTCGATCCCCAGTTGTCGAACTCCACGAGGTACGGAAGACTCGCGCACGTCCAGCCGCTGGGCGAGATCCCCCCCTTGCTCCGCCCGTACAGGCTGTCGAGATAGCCCTTCTCCAGAATCCCCTTCATCGGCTGCCCCGGAACCTCCTTGATGCGCAGCGGGAAGGAGTGGAAGTCGAAGAGGAGCTTGCCTTCGAAAAGCGGCCCCCCGTCGGGCGTGTGGGCGTCGCAGAGGAGCAGATGCCGGCGGGCCCGCCGCGCCCCGTACCGCCGCGCCCGGCAGAGGACGTCCCACCAGTGCGTCCATCCCTTGTCCCTCGCCCCGATGAGGGCCACTTGGCCCCAGTGGATCGCCTCCATCCCGACGTCGACATAGGCGGCGGCGAGGTGGAAGAACCATAGGCGCGTCTCGAGCCGCATGATGTCCGGCACGGACCCCCCCTTGAACCAGTGGTCCCGGAACTTCCCCCCCTCGAAGAGCATGTCCTCGTACCGGAAGTTGCGCTTCTCGACCGGGAGGCCGAACTCGCGGAAGACATGCTCCGGGACGGGCAGGTCTCCGACCTGGGTCGTGACGATCTCGAAGATCCCTGCCTGAAGGATCATGGCCGGGTCGGCCGCGTGAACCCGGGCCTCGATGTCGCGGGCCTTCCGGAGGAGCTCGGGGAGCAGCTTCTCGTGACCCCAGAGGTAGACCGTCCGGCCGGCGAACCGGGCGCCGAGGGAACGGAGCATCCGGATATTGTCCTGGACGTCCCCCCGCCCCGTGCAGAGGTCCATCATCGTGATCGCCCGGGAAAGATAGTTTTCCAGGACCGGCCGGGAGATCGCCCGGTCGAACCGGAGATCGTCGCCCTCCGGATCCCCCCCCGGAATCAGCGCCAGGGAAAGGACGAGGGACCACGGAATCATCGCGCCTTTCTCCCAGGTCTCGGAACGTCCGGGACGACGCGACCCCGCACCGCCAGGCCGGGAAACGCCGCCCCCGCCCCCCTCATTCCTCCCGCACCCCCTCCACGCGCAACCCCAGCGGCCTCAGGACTTCGCCATCCGGCAGCGCGAAGGGCGCGTCGCCGAAATTGACCGTCACCGCGACGCCGCCGGCGAACCGGGTCCGCTGGACGGAGCGGTCGGGCGCAAGCCACTCGTGGGAGAGCATCTCGGAGTACCCCGTGGCCCGCGCCACGGGCGCCGCCGTCCGGTAGCTCCGGACGAACCGCTCCCGGTTCTCCTCCCAGCGCTTCCGGTCGAACATGAACATGGGCGGCGTCCCGTAGAGCGCGTTCCAGAGGTCCCGCCGGTCCCACAGCTTCGGGAGCTTGTTGTTGTAGTCCCCCCAGTACCACTGCGCCACGACGCACTCGTGGTAGACCAGCTCCCACAGGGGCAGCCGGTAGCCGTGGCCCGTCTGGAACTTCGCCACCGCCTCCGGGACCTCCTCCCAGAGCTTCATCATGGCCCGCCCCGCGTCGGGGACGCGGTAGGGACCCAGGCTCAGCATCCCCTCGAAGTAATGCACCCAGGGCACGGCGGCGTCGTGGCCGGTCTCGCTCCCGCAGACGAGCCCGCATTCCTCGCTCACGTACCGCAAAAGATCCATCTTGTGGCGCTTGCTCTCCGTCCGCGTGACGGGATGCCTCGGGTGGTAGCACTCGCGCCAGGGGCTCGCGGTGGTCGTGTCGATGAACCGGCAGCGGTAGGGGTGGGTGGCCAGCTCCGCGGGGATGCGCTCCCGGGCGTACGCCACGGCCTGCCGGTCGCAGAGGACGCCGCAGGGGATCCTTCCCCCGTCCTTCGCCTCCACCTCCCAGCCGCGGATCCAGTCCCCCCGCGCGTCGACCATGAGGTCGTCCCGCTTCCACGCCTCGCTCGTCCAGTCGCGGTGGATCCAGCGGAGCTTCGGAAACTGCGCGGGATCCATGGCGTCCTGGTAGATGTCGTAGCGGCTGGTGAGGACCCCCATCGCGTTGAGCGCCTGGAGCTGGTCGGGGGGACGCCCGTTGCTCCAGAGGATCCGCCGGATCCCCAGGGACTGCATCTCCCGGCAGATCCCCGGGGCGTCCTGGTCCCAGCACCAGACGTTCACCGCCCCCACGAGGAGGTCCACGGCGGGAAGGGCCTTCCGCTTCTCCTCCAGCGTCCGGAAGAGCCCCGTCCTCCGGGCGTATTCGCGGTAGCGCTTGGCCATGGCCACGTGACCGCCCCGTTCCAGGAAGACGTAGCGGATCGCGCGGGGGTACCCGAAGGCCCCCTTCTGGGGCTGCCATTCGGGCACGAGGCCGAGGAGGCCGTCGCGCCGGGGGAGGCGGACCGCGGCGTCGTCGGGCGTCTCCACGATCGCCATCCATCCCCCCCCGTCCGCCCCGGCCGCCCCGTACCAGGGCATGCAGAGGCCGTGCCCCCCGTAGAGGTGGTAGTGCATCGCCGGAAGGGTCGGGTCGTCGGCCGGGTACCCGATCCCCTCGTTCACCGGGAGCACGAGGATCTGGCCCCGGGCGGAGGCGAAGGGAAGAGGCCAGCCGAGGGGCTGCTCCATCTCGCCCTCGCCGCGGAGCGTCACCAGACACTCCGGCCGGTCGGCCTCCAGGCGGATCCCCGCGGACAGCGCGCGCATCGAAGAGGGGTCCAGGAACCGGACCTCGAGGCCCGGGCCGGCGGCCCCGGCCTCGAGGACGACAAAGGGGCTCCCGTCGGCACGCTGGAGCCAGGTGCGGCCGGTGCGTCGGTCCAGGACGGAGATCGAGGCATTGTCCGTCCGCAGGGTGACCCGCAGGTGGGGGCTCTCGGCAACAACCTCCGCCGGAAGTCCCCGGACCCGCAGGTCCTCCAGCGTGCCCCGCCGCTCCAGCGCCACGTCGTCCATCCAGACGGTGGCGGGGCCGTACCCGACGAGGCGGGGCCAGATCGTCGCCGTCCCCGCGGGGACGACGAAGCGGCACCGGAGGAGAATCCAGTCCTTCGTCTCGCGGACGCTCCGCCCCCCGTGGGACCAGTCGAGGGCCTTCCCGGCGGCGTCCCGGGTGACCACGGAGAGGGTGGCCCGGCCCTCCCCCCGGAGGCGGACCCAGGCGGACAGCTCGAAGATTTCGCCGGGCCGGACCGGCAACTGGAGCGAAGGGGCCAGACTCCAGTCCTTCGCGCCGGCGTGCTCGATCCGAACCGACTGGGCGCCCCCGCGACGAATTCCCCCGTCGAGAACCGCCTTCCCGGCACCGGGGTCCCTCGTCCAGAGCGGATTCCAGCCCTCCCATCCCTTCTCGAATCCGCCGTTGGAGAGGAGGTTCTCGCCCGCCTGAGGGACGACCGCCGACAGAAGCAGGACCGGGAACGCCCGCCCCATGTCAGTCCCGCGAAAGGAGATACCAGAGCGACGGAGACACCGCGCCGATCCGGACCGCGGACTTCCCCCCCGCCGCCCCCACGGGAAGTTCGCCCCGCGGGGCCCCCGTTCCGTCCAGAGCCCGGGCCTTCCAGCCCGAGCCGGGAAGGAAGATCTCCGCGGGAACGGCCTCGGCGATCGCCGGGCCCCGCCCCCAGGCGGTCGAGACGCTGGTGCGGTCGGCGTTCCACCCCATGCCGCGGTTCTCCACCCGGGCCGCCGCCGCCAGGAGGACCGCCCTCGATTCGGCGACCGGACGGCCGTCCAGGGCGACCAGGGCCAAGCAGGCGTATCCCCGCTCCAGCCGGCCCACCTCGACGAACACATCCCCCAGCTCCAGGCGCTCCCCCGCGATTTTCCCGACCGCCATGCGGACCGCCGGGGCGCGCACCCGGAACCTGGCCTCGGCGGCCTCCCAGGAGATCTCCCCCGTGTCGCTCTCGCACGGCGGGGCGGGACCGACCCGCTCCGAGGACCGCACCTCTCCCGTCCCGTCCGCCAGCACCACCTCGAGCCGCCGCCGCCCCGCGCTCCCGCGGGGCACCCCCGCCTCCTCCCAGAGCCCCACGACGTCCCCCTTCCCTTCCGCCATGAGGGCCGGCACCGCCCCCTTCGGGAGGGTCAGCCGCACGGGCGTCCCTCCCGGCCGCACGAGACCCCGCCGGAAGACGAGCGCGGCCACCGGCGCGAACGCCGTCTGGCCCGCGTGGCCGCAGAGATCGAAGTAGGACAGGATCCGGTCCGCCTCCCACTCCGTCCGGAAGTCGAGATACGTGTAATGATAGATCGCATCCCAGTCCTGGAAGGCCGCGATCGCGGAGAGCATCGCCAGCGACTCCGCGGCGTGGTCGTTCGGGGCGGGCGTGTTGTATTCGCTCACGCTGAGGGGCTTCCCGGCCAGCCGGTAGGCCGCGATGTGGCCGAGCGTCCCCCCGTCGGCCGCCCCCGCCTGGGTCGTGTTGCGGATCCTCCAGTTCGCCCGGTCCCAGTTTCCCCCCGGGAATTCGGGGTGCTCCCAGTAGCCGTGCATGTCCTGGTAGTCCCCGAGGGTCCCCTCCCGCACGAGTCCCGCCGCCTGGCCGTAATCGGCCTGGGTATCGGCCACGAGCGACCGGAGGCCCAGCTCCTTCTTGAGAAACCGGACGAGTCCCCGCGTCCCCGCCTGCTCGGTCTCCATAAGAAAAAGCATCGCGTCCCGGCGCGCCGCAGGGGTTCCCCCGGCCTCCCCCCAGCGCAGATCGTCGATCGTACGCCCGGCAGCCAGGCCGAAAACGCCCCCCTCGCGGAGCGAGACGCCCGCCAGGTCCACGACCCCCGTCCGGTTGCGGGTGCTGAAATTCACCCGGGCCCGGCGCCCCCCCACGCCCCGGGCCCGGAAGAGGAACTGGTGGCGGACCCAGGACGCCCCCAAGGGGACCACGCGGCCCAGGCCGATGCCGTGCCAGGGCTCCCCTTCCTGCATGACCACGACCTCCAGATCGGGAGGCGCCCCCCGCGGCGACCGCGACCAGAAGGAAAGCGTGTAGGGCCGCCCTTCCTCCAGGGACAGTCCTCCCTGGAAGAGCTGGAGATGCCACCCGGCCGTGCCGGCCTTCGAGGCGGTCCACCGCAGCGCCGAGGAGACCCCGGCGGGGAGATCGCCCGACAGCGCCTCCCCCTTCGCCTCCGCCCCCCCGGCCGCCTGGACCACCCAGCGGGCCGGTCCCTCGCGGAACTCCCCGTCCCTCAGGAGTTCCCCCCCGAGCGGAACCTCCCCGTCCCGCCAGGCGGCGCGCAACCGGTCGGTCGAGCCATACCGGGTCCGCAGCCAGTCCCGCCACTGCCGGTCCAGTTCGCCGCCGTAAGGCTCGGGAAGGTTCTCGACGTTGCCCCCCCAGAAGGGAAGCATCGTGTTCTCGTTGTTGAGCTCGACGCACAGCACGGCCGGCTCCTCCGTGTAGGCGTTCCCCGTGTAGGGATTCCGGTGCGTGAGGAGATCCCGGGCGTATTCGCGCTGCATCTCCAGGAAGGGGGGATAGAAGCGGTCGAGCACCTTCCCCCACTGAAACCGCCGCCGTGCCTCCTCCGTGAGGCCGGGGTAGCGGCGCGCCACGTGGAGGTTGAGGTTCGCATGGATCCCATGCGCCTTGAGCTGGGCGATGAAAAAGTCCAGCCGGTCGAGCTGGCCCGGATCGAGGGACTTCCCGTCCTTCTGGAAGATCCCCGACGGCGGCCCGCCCACGTCCATGAAGTGGAATCGGACCACGTTGAATCCGAGCTTCCGGAGGTGCGCCGCGACCTTCGGGGCGACGGCCTTGTCGGGGAAACAGGCGTTGGCGGTCATGTTGACCCCGAGGAACCGGAGCCGGCGCCCCTCCCCGTCGGCGAAGTGACCGTCCTGGACGCGCACGAAGCCGCCGGCCCCCGCCGGGGCGGGATTGAGCCGGGACAGGTCCGTCGGGGTGGGGGAGGCGTCGAGGCCGGGGATGGCGAATTCGAACCAGCCCGGGGGGATCTCCTGGGACCCGGCGGGGACATCGGCCAGGAGGAACAGAACGGCCGGAAGGACCCCTCTCATCGACCGCCCCGCTTCATTTCTTGAGCTCCCCGACCAGCTCCCGGAACCGGTCCACGATCATCTTCTCCGAACGTCCCAGGAGGGGACCGTAGAGGCCGTAGTAAACGAGGGAGCTGTCCGCCTCGTACCCGCCCTCCTTCAGGATCCGCGCGCTGGGGATGTAGCAGGGGATCTCGAAGGCGTACCCCACCGTCCAGGGATGTTCCAGCGCCAATTCCCGCTTCAGGCGGAGGGAATAGTCCACGACCACCTCGCCGGCCAGGAAGAGGAACGTGAGGTCGCCCCCGAACCGAACCGCGGCCAGGGGGCAATCCACCGCGGTGGGGAGGGCCTGCCCCGCCTCCAGGCGGTCGAGCCACCTCTTCGCCCGGCTCCGGACGTGAACATCCTTCGCCTTCAGGTCCTCCTGGAGCTTCTCCCGGGAGGGCGGCGGGGCCAAGGGCAGCGCCAGCCGGGCGGAGGCCCGGCGCAGGGGGCCCGCCACCGGCCGGAGGGGACGGTTCAGGACCCCCGCCACCGCCCCGGCCAGCTCCAGCCCATGCTGCCGGGCATGCACCAGCCGGCCCCGCGGGGAGGGGTTGATGTCGGCCCCGAAGCCCGTCAGAAACACCGCCCGGGTCCCCGGGAAGGCCCCCTCCAGCGCCTGCCGGGCGTAGGCGATGTAGTCCCCCGAGACCACGTAGAAATCCTCTCCGTGGATCGAGGTCCCGTGACAGGCGTATCCGAAGAGGACCGCCCTCAACTCCCCCTTCTCCCCCCGGATCGCCAGGACCGGCACCTCCGGATCCACCGGTCCCTCCGGGTTCTCCCCGAACTGGACCCGGTCCTCCACGAAGATCCGCCGGTTCATGCCGAACCCGGCCCGGGATTTCCCCGCCTGCAACGTAGCCGGCCGCAGGTCGCCCAGGGCCTCGCCCACGACCTCCACCAGGGCGGCCGAGAGCCGCTCCCCGTAGGCGTCGATCCTCTTCCGCTCCTCCTCGCCGAACTGGAACATCTCCTCGAGCACGCCCGGCAGGCAGGGCGCCGAATGGGTGTGGGACCACACGAGGATCACCGCCTCCGGCGCCAGGGAGAACCGCTCCCGGATCTTCTCGAGGACCGGCGCCGTGAAGTCGCGGTTCGCCTCGCAGTTGTCCACGGCCACGAGCACGAGCTTTTCGCCTCCGGCGTCCTGGAAGGCGACCGCCTGCACCAGAAGCGGCGTGTCCACCCGCTCCGAGGGGCGCTTGCGCGCGGCATAGCCGTTGAGCCAGATCGGCCCCTCCGGCGTGACGTCCCGGACGGCGATCCCCACCCGGAGCTCGCCCTCCCCCCCGGCCCACGCCGCCGCCGAAAAGGCCAGGACGGCCGCCGGGATCGAAATCCTTTGCAACCTTCTCATGCCCACCTCCTGGATACAGAACGCCGCCGGAGCCCGCGGGGCGTCCGATCCTACCGGAGCTTGAGAACCCGCCGGCCCTCGCCGAGATCCTCGAAGGGCCCCGGCGCGGGATCCCCCGGCCTCCGCTCCTTCCCCAGGAAATCCCGCTCGAGGCGGATCGGCGCCCCGTCCGGCCCCTCGAACGGGAGATCCGGGACCGCCGCCCGGCCGAGCCGTTCCGCCGTCACCCCCCGGCGGGTCCCCCCGGCCGCCCAGTCCCGCTCGACGGTGATCTCCAGGAACAGGCCGTCCGGCTTCTCGTCCAAACGGAGGTCCGGATCGAACTCCGCCCGGACGAGGGGATCCTTCTCCCCCGAGGAGGGTCTGGCTCCCTTGAGGAAGACGTTCCCCTCCATCGTCACGGGCCGTGCGGCCTTGTCGTAGGGTTCCAGCCCGGAGGACCCCACGAAGAGGTTGTTGAGAAAGCGGTCGTCGCCCCCCTTGACGTGAACCAGCCCCGCCACTTCCGTGGAGTGCGGCTTGAGAAAGGGCGTGGAACGTTTCAGCTCGGGCCGCAGGACCAGGCGGCCCGCGAAGAGATTGTGCACGTAGGCACCCCCCTCCGACATGTCCAGCAGGGCCGTCCGCGACAGGAAGAGGTTGTGGTCCACCAGGAACGGGCCGTGATTGACCTCCACGAACAGGTCCTCGCTGCGGTTGTCGTGGAACAGGTTGGCCGTCACGCGCGTCCCCTGGGCCATCCAGTCCAGCCACAGTCCCCGGACGGTCCGGAAGATCCGGTTCCCGCGGATCTCCGTGTCGACCGCGCCGTGGAACTTGATCCCCGCCATCTCCGCCCCCGAGAACAGCCGCCGGACGTGGATGTCGTGGACCGTGTTGTCCGCCACGACGCAGAAGATGGGGCCCAGGCTCCCCACGATCCCGGCCTGCTCGCAGTGCGAGACGACGTTGCGCCGCACGACATGGCCCCCCACGGCCTCCCGGTTCCAGCCGTTCTTGAGGGCCCGCTCGATCGTCCGGACGTAGCCCTCGGCCGTGTTGGCCGAGGTGTTGTCCCACTCGTCCCCGTACTTCCCCAGGGAGATGCCGCAGCAGACGGAGTGGCTGATCGTATTGTCCTCGATGATCCAGCCGCGGCTCCAGTGGGTCCCGATCAGCCCGACCTGCTCGGCCGTGGGCGGCGCCCAGGGCGTGGCCGCGTGGCGCATCGCGAAGCCGCGCACGGTGAGGAAGTGGATTCCCGGCCTCTCGGGGTAGAACACCGCCCGGCGCACGTTGATCTCCACCAACCGGTCGTTGGGATCGACCCCCTTGAACTGCGCCCAGATCGTGGTCGAGTCCGCCTCCACCCGGCCGAACCAGAGCGGCGTCTCCCCCGCGGGTTCGAGGACGTCCTCGAGGCGCGCCGCCTCGGTCAGCCACTCCCCGTCCAGGTAGACGGCCCCCGTATGGTGCACCCGCCCCTTGGCATTGAACCAGTCCCCCCGGAGGACGTCGGCGTAGGGATTGAACTTGCCGAAGAAGGAATTCGGAAGGACCGCCCTCCACGTGTCCGCCCCCACCCTCGTCCAGTTCCGGACGACCTCGGACCCGCGGATCTCGACCTTCTCCCCCGGCGCCGCCCGGTAGACGATGCGCCGCGCGTCGGACTCGCCCCCGCGCGGGGGGCTGACGCGTTCCCGGTAGATCCCCTCGTGCACGGTGATGACGTCCCCCGGCTGCGCCCGCTCCGCCGCCCGCTGGATGGTGCGGAAGGGCAACTCCCTCGTCCCCGGGTTGGCGTCGTTCCCTCCGATGGCGACGTGGTACTCGACGCCCCCCGGCGGAGCACCCCCGTCCCCCGAAAGGACCAGGACGGCGATTCCGAGCAGACACATGGCCCAGCCCTCCCGCCAATGCTTCCCGTATAATGAACGCGGTCCTGTAGGGGATCCCGGCCATGAACGTTCTTTCCCGGGGGATGGTCCTCCTGTGCACCGCCGCCCTCCTGCCCCCTTGCCCCCCGCCGGAGGAGGAAGGACAGGTCCGGTACGCGATCCTGGTGATCGGGGACGGGATGCAGCTGGCCCACGAGATCGCCGCCAGCCGGTATCTCCACGGGACGGACCGGGGGCTGGCCCATCATGCCCTTCCGGTCCAGACGCTCTGCACGACGTGGGACGTCACCACCTACAACCGGTACGCCCGGGCGCTCGGGGCGGCCCCCTACGACCCCCGCTCCTTCGATCCGAGGATCGGCTACGACCCGGCCCGGGGCGGGGACCGGACGTACGACGGCGCCTGGACGCCGCCCTCCGAGGACTACTTCTTCACCCCCCTCCTCTCCTGGGAGGCCCCCAAGGGCAGGGAGGGCACCCGGAAGAAGATCCCCGCCACCGATTCCGCCTCCTCCGCCACCGCCCTCTCCTGCGGGGTCAAGACGGACGATGGGAACATCGCCTGGCTCCCCGGCGACCCGCCGGGCGGGGCCCTGACGACGGTCGCCGAGCGGGCCCGGGCACAGAAAGGCGCCGCCTTCGGCGTCGTCACCACTGTCCCCTTCTCCCATGCCACCCCCGCCGCCTTCGTCTCCCACAACGTCGACCGGGACAACACCGCCGCGATCGCCGCCGAAATGATCCGCGACGTCCGGCCCGACGTCGTCATCGGCGCGGGCCATCCCGCCACCACGGCCCCCTTCCCTTGGCGAAAGGAGGAGGAATACACCCTGGGCACGTTCGTGAAATCCAAGGAGGGGGACTTCTACGAGTGCACCCAAGCCGGCATCAGCGGCAAGACGGTCCCGAAGTGGGACCCTGCCCCGGGGGCCGCGACGGCCGACGGCACCGTCCTGTGGACCCGCCGGCCCAACGGCATGAACTTCACCTTCATCGGGAAGGAGGACTACGAGGGACTCTCCGCCGGGACCCGCCCCCCGTATGACGAATATCGCTTCGTCGAACGAGCCCCCGGCCGGGACGGGGCGAAGGCGCTCGCATCCGCCGTCGAAGAGATCCTCTCCCGGCCCGGCGGCCGCCGCCTCTTCGGCCTCTTCGGGGGACGGCGCCGCTACATGGACCATCCCGTCCCCGTCGACGATCCGGGTCATCCCCGCTTCCTCCCGCCCCCGCCGGAGGACCCTCCCTTGGCGGCCTGCGCCTCCGCCGCCCTGAGGGTCCTGACCCACCGGGCCGGCCCGAAGGGATTTTTCCTCATGGTCGAGGCGGGGGACATCGACTGGGCCAACCACCAGCGCGACTACGCCTGGATGATCGGGGCCATGCGGCAGCTGGACGAGACGGTCCGCACGATCATTGCCTTCGTGGAGGACCCCTCCACCCCCCTGACCTGGGAGAACACGCTCCTGATCGTCACCGCCGACCACGCCAACGGGGGACTGCGCTTCGCCGGCGACCGCCGCCTCGGCAAAGGCGCCCTGCCCCGGCAGATCGAGGCCGCCGCGCCCCGGAAGACGGGCGAGGAGGCCCCCCCGGGCCCCGCTCCTACGGCCCCGCCCCCGGACCCCGACGAGGAACGGCGGTCCTGGACCTATCCCGGCCAGGAGATCCGTTACGGGGCCCCCGGCCATCACACCAACGAGCCCGTGACGGTCCATGCCCGGGGCGCAGGGGCCTCCTTCCTCCGAAGCTACGAAGGGCGCTGGTACCCGGGGACGAGGCTGGTCGACAACACGCACCTGTACGAAGTCCTGCGGAGGGCGATGGGGCTGGCCCCCTGAGCCGGCCCTCAATTTTCCGGAGAATGGAGCCCCCCGCCCCCCGCCCGGAACTCGATGTTCCCCGACTCCGGATCCTCCGGCCCCGGCCGGGAGCAGTTCCAGCGGCAGGCCCCGCAGTGAACGCATTTCTCCCGCTCGAAGCGGGGGACCCCGTCCTCCCCCGGCGTGAGGGCGTTCCCGGAGCACATCTCGACGCACACCCGGGCCGCACACGTCCGGCAGAGCTCCGGGTCTTGCAAGACGACATGATCGGCAAGACCGGCCGGGGCTTGGACCTTCCCCCCCCGAAGGAGCGCGTCCTGCTGGGAGACGAAAAGGGCGCCGTCGGGCTCCACCGGCGGCCACCCCAGCCGCTCCATCAGCGTCCCGTGGAGCGGCCGTCCCCGGGCCGCCTCCTCCCTCGCAATCCGCTCGATCTCGGCCCCGGACAGCCTCCCGCGGAAGTATTCCCGCAGCGGCCTCACCCGGGCGTGCGGCGGCGCCGAGGGACCCGGTACGAAGACGCGCCCTTCCGAAAAACCGCACAGGGCCGTCCCCAGGAGTCCCGGGATCACCCCCCACCCGAAACCGTCCCCCGCCCGCTCCGCAATCCGTCCTTCCCGGTCCACCCAGCTGTCCCGGCGCCGGGCCACGTAGGCCCGCTCCAGGTTCTCCCGGGTGAAGGGTTTCCCCTCCTCCAGGAGCTCCAGCACCCCCTCGGCCAGGATCGCCCCCGTCGCCCAGGCCTCGTCCACTCCCGAGTGGGTCAGCATGTTGGTGCTCCCCGACCCCTCTCCGATCCGAACCCATCCCTCCCCCGCCAGGTACGGCTCCCCGCGCCGGCCCGACTCCAGGAGCGACTTGGCTCCCCACGAGCGCAGGACGGCCCCCCGCAGATGCCGGGCCAGGTAGGGATGCTTCATCCAGTGCTGAAGGTACCGGTAGGCGTTGCGGGCGGGGTTCCCGTACCAGGAAGGCACGAAAATCCCCATCGAGGCCGCACGGTCGGCGTGGACATAGAAGAAGCCGAAGATCTCCGGCTCGGGGTATCCCAGCGTGTGCAACACCATCCCCGGGCGGAGCGGCGTGTCCTCCGGGAGGGCCGCCACCACCTTCATCCCCAGCGCCCATTCCCGCCGCCGGTGCCCCGGAGGCAGGCCGAAGCGCCGATCGAGGGCGCTTCCCACGGGTCCGTAGGGCCCGTCGGCCACCACCGTCAAGCCGGCCCGTACCTCCGCTCCCGGCAGATACCCGGGTCCCGGACGCCCCTCGCGGTCCGTCCCCTGGTCCATGAGGCGGATCCCCACGACCCGGTCCCCCTCGAACAGGGGAGCGGCCACCGGCATCCCCGGCCAGATCTGGACCTGCCCGGTGGCCAGGACCTGTTCCCCCACCCAGGACAGGAACGTCCCGATCGAAAAGACCAGGCCGCCGCGTTTTTCCAGAAACTCCGGGAGGAAGGGGAGCTCGAAGGCCCGGTCCCGGCCGAGGAAGCGGAGGACGGCGTCCGCCGCCCGCCAGGGCCGGCTCCGACGGCTGGCCCCGTGCGGATCGAGGAGGTACACCAGTCTCTCCTCCCCCACGGGGGTCATGAGGGGAATCTTCGCAGGATCCAGATCCGGGAAGCTCGCCCGGATCCCCCGCGCCCGCGTGACCACGCCGGAGACGCCGAAGCCCAGGCCGTCGGCGCGCTCGTAGGCGATCACCTGCAAGGGCATCCCGGGACAGGCCCGGCTCTCGAACCGGGGAACGCCGTCGGGACCCGCCAGCCGCCGGCCCAGCTCGAAGAGAAACCCCCCCGCGGCGGGGCCGAACCCCACGCAGACGATGTCCGCCGACAGGGAGGGCCGTCCGTTCATGCGGGATAATCCAGAGCCTCGGGGATCATCACCCGGGTGGCGGCCGCGGCGGCCCGGTCCTTCGCCAGCCGGGCCCCCGCCAGGCCGAGGTCCACGGCCTTCCTCAGGGCCTCGAACTCCGCGGGAGCCACCGCCCCGGAGGGCCGGTAGCCGCAGACGAGTTCCGTCACGATCCGCACCGCCTCCCCCGCCGCCCGGGCGGCCTGGACGTGGGCCAGGTCCCCGTAAAACCGCCGAAGCCCCCCGAATCCCTCCGCCAGGGCGGGGCTGGATCCCCCCTGAGCCTCCAGGACCCGCACGTCCTCCGCCAGGCACGCCGCCGACAGCAGCCAGCCGAGGGCATCGGCCATGGCGAAGGTAACCCCCTGGCGGGGACCGTGGTAGAGCGGAGTTCCCGAGGGATCCTTTTCGGACTGCAGGTACTTCAGCGCCCAGATCCACAGGTCGAAGGCGCGCGCCAGGAGGAGTCCGGCCGGATCCGCCGCACCGCCCGAGGGGGTCCCCAGAGCCTCCCCCATCATCCGCAGCTGCGCCAGGAAAAGCGGGGCGGTCATCGTGACCGACAGCTGGCGCCGCTGGACCGCCTCCGGCCCCTCGTACGTCGCCTGGAGCTGCCCGTCGATCCACTTGTTCATGAGGAAGCCGGGGCAGTCCTCGGTGATTCCGTAGCCTCCCATGAGGCTCACCGCCTCGCGCATCATCGCCGTGCCCACCCCCGTGCACCACAGCTTGGAAGCCGGGCAGTAGACGTTGGCCAGGGCGTCCTTGAGGACGAAGCGGATCAAGGGGTCCTCGCCCAGGGAGGCCCAGCGCTCCCCGCGTTCCGCCTCGGGCCGCCGGGAGAGATCCAGGAACTCCAGGGCGTCCTTCTCGACCTTCATCAGGGCGCGCATCCGCGCCCGCCCCCCCTCGATTCCCTGGCGGGCCAGGATCTCGTCCCTGATTTTCTCCAGGGGATCCAGCTCGTCGAACAGGCGCGCCGCGGCGAACCCCAGGGAAGCGGCGGCCTCCCCGGCGGCCCAGACGTCCACCAGCCGATGGACGGCATCCTCCTTGGTCTGGATCCCCAGGTCGTGGCGCGGGGTGCCCGGGGCGCAGGCCCCGCTGCCCCGGAACCGGCCGCGGTGGTAGCGGAGGATGGGCTCCACCGAGGAAAGGAGCTGGGCCGAGGACATGGAGGCCACCGTCACCCGGGTCCGCTTGAAGACGGCCTCGATCACCTCGGCGTGGCTGAAGCGGGGGACGAGGACGCCGTCCTTGACCGCGTACCCCCCCACGATGCGGCTGGCCGGGACGCGCAGGGAGAAGACGGGATCGCGGGTCGAGGAAAGCTGGTGGACGAGCTTCTGCGTCGGGGCCCCCCGGTCCCAGGTGCCGGGATCGCCTTCCTCCAGGATCACCATGCAGGACCCCTTGATCCGCGGATCGTCGGAGTCCACGGCGGCGGTGACGAGGTCGGCGTAGTCGGAGTTGGTGATGAACCTCCCGCGCTTCTCGACCTGCAGCACGGGCTCCTGCCCCTCCTTCCATTCCGCGATGCGGACCTTTCCGCACAGGGTCCCGGTCTCCACCCCCACATAGGGCAGCGGTTCCGTGAGGGCGAAGGCGGCCCTCCGGGGCTTGCGGCCCGGGGCGGGGGCGCAGGCCTTCATGTACTTCTCCTTCTGCTCCGGGGTTCCGCACTCGTGAATGGGGGCCAGCCCCAGGTGGGCGGCCATGCAGGCGGTCGCCGCCCCGGCATCCACCCAGGAGAGCTCGAACGCCACGAGGGCCATCGCCAGATTCTTGGGCCCCTGGAGGTATCCTCCGTGCTCCGGATCCAGGTAGACGGCCGTGAGCCCCGCCTCGTCGAAGGCCTCCAGGAGGGCGTTCTTCTGGGGGGTCCACTCGTGGGAGCGCCGGCCCCCGGCGGCCACGAGGCGCGCCACCGGCCCGCGCGCCACCCGGCGCGCCGCCTGGACCACCATCTGCAGATCGAAACGGTCCGCGAAGCGCCAGAGGATCTGGCGAACGTCGTCCCCCGGGAGCGTCCGCAGCGTCTCCTCTTCCATGCCGGGTCCCTTCCGAAGCCCCGCCCGCGCGCAACGAAGCGATCCGCGGCGCGTCGGGGAACGGGGGGATGGTAGTCCAACCCCCCGCTCCCCGTCAACGCCTATCGGAGGAAGTGCTATAGGAGGACAAGGAGATGGCGGGCATCCTGATCCTCCTCCTGGGGGCCTTCCTCCCGGACGCCGGAGACGACCCGGAGGCCGCGGAGATCCTCCGGCAGGCCGGGGTGCCGGGAGGACTGGCCGTCCATGCCGGCGCCCGCGAGGTCCGCTTCGCGGCGGACCTCGCCCGCACCGGGCGCTGGCTGGTCCTCGTCCTGGCCGCGGATGAGGCCCACGCCGACCGCCTCCGCCGCGACGCCGCCGCGGCCGGGGCGGCGGGACTGGTGTCCGTGGCCGTGCCGAGCTCCCCCGGATCCTTTCCCGTGGCGGACCACGCGGCCAACCTGGTCGTGGCCCCGGCCGAGGCCGCCGGGGAGGCCCTCCGGATCCTGGTCCCCGTCCGCGGGGCGGCCTTCCTCCGGCACCCGGGACGGTGGGAGAAGGTCGGAAAACCCATGCCGGCGGGGTTCGACGAATGGACCCATTACTTCCACGGCCCCCAGGGAAACCCGGTTTCCCGCGACACCGAGGTCCGGCCTCCCAACGCCCTCCGCTGGATCGCGGGGATCCGCGGGCACGATCACCCCGGGGAAAACGAATGGCGCCTGGCCGCCGGCCTGGCCGTCTCGGAATGGAACTATGCGATCCCCGGGGCGGAGAAGTCCTCGGCGGTCGTCACCGAGGCCCGGGACGCCTTCAACGGGACCCTCCTGTGGCAGCAGTTTCATCCGCAGGGCGTCCCCTCCGCCAAGACCCGTCCCCTGATCCTGACGAAGGATCGTCTCATCCGCCCCGACGAGACGGACCCCGGATGGCGGCTGGCGGCGTACGACCCCCGGACGGGGGAGAAGATCCTGCTCTACGAGCACAGCCTGCCCGCCCGGGGATCCCAATGGGGCCGCCCGAGGCTCGAGGGAGGCCACGCCGTCCTCGACGGCGACGCCCTCTTCTGCACGGGGGGCCCGCAGGCGCGCTGCCTGGATGCCTCCACCGGCAAGGTCCTCTGGACCTTCTCCGTCGAGGCGGGGGAGCTGTACCACCCCGTGACCGATCCCTCCCTGAACCTCGTCGTCGTGGGCCGGGGGGGCCTTCCCCCAAGGGGCTGTTCGGCGGCCGCTACCCGGGGCCGACGCTCGAGGCGCTCCTAGGGCTCGACCGCGCCACGGGACGTCCCCTCTGGACCGCCGACCTACGGCCGCAACGCTTCGACTACACCGACCCCAAGGGTAAGACCAAGCCCCGCGACCGCTTCCACCAGGTCACCCTCCACGGCGGGCGGATCTTCGCGCTCTTCGCCGAGGACGCCAACTACGACGCCCCCTCCCTGGTCGTCTGCCTGGAGGCCCGTACGGGCCGTGAACTCTGGGTGCGGGACGCCAAGCCCCGCCCCGAGCGGTTCGAGGGCGGGGAGCGGTTCAACCTCTTCGCCCTCCCGGACGGGACCCTCTTCCTGTACGGGCACGGCTGGACCCGGATGGATCAGGCCACCGGCGAGATCCTCGCCTGGGGGGGCTTCTCGGGGATCGGCGGCAACGCCCGCTGCGACACGGCCTCGGCCACGGAGCGCCTGATCACGGCCGGATTCGGGAACTTCTTCGACGTCCGGGAGAGGGAGCCGCGCTGGACCCGGCGGGACATCACCCGGGGGGCCTGCGGGGGCCGCTCGACCCCCGGGTACGGCATGACCTTCCACCAGCCCAGCGGGTGCAAGTGCTTCGACATGATCCGCGGCCAGATGGCCCTCCATCACGCCCCCGACCCGCGGCCCCTGGAAGCGGCCGGGCGGCTCGTTCCGGGCCCCGCCGCGGGACGACCCCTCGGGGAAACCGCCCGGGCGGACGACTGGCCGGCCTACCTCTACGACGGTCTCCGGCGGGGATGGTCCCCCGGCCGTCCCCCCCGGACCCTCAGGGAACTCTGGCGCACCCGCGTGGCGGAACCCCTGCGGGCGGACGGCTCGATCCGCCAGGACTGGCTCCTGACCAGCCTCTACAACGGCCCCCTCACGGCCCCCACCATCGCCGAAGGTCTCGTCTTCGTGGCCGACCGGGACCGGCACCGCCTGGTCGCCCTCGACGCCGCCACGGGGCGCCTGCGCTGGTCGTTCCTCGCCGGGGGACGGATCACCACCCCGCCCACCTTCCACAAGGGCCGCCTCCTCTTCGGGGCCCGCGACGGCTGGGTCTACTGCCTGACGGCCTCCACCGGGGAACCGGCCTGGCGATTCCGGGCCGCCCCGGAACCCCGCTTCCTCGTGGCCTACGGCCAGGTGGAATCCGCCTGGCCCCTCCACGGGAGCCTCCCGGTCGTGGAGGACACGGTCGTGGCCACGGCCGGTTACCACGGGGAGACGGACGGCGGCATCTGGGCCTGGGGGCTGGAGATCGCCGGCGGAACGATCCGCTGGGAAAAACGCCTCCATCGCCCCCCCCGCGAATGGTCGGAGTTCCGCGCGGGCGCCGACGGCGAGCGCCAGGTCTCCGACACGCTCCATCCGTTGAGCCGGCCAAACGCCGCCAACGGCCGCTACCACCCCACCCGCGCGCGCAACGACGACCTCCCCGCCTGGGAGGGAAGAACCGTCTACGCCGCGAACGTGCACCTGGACGGGACGACCGGGGCGCTCCTGGACCCTGCCGACCCGGCGGAAGCCCGGGGGGGCCGTCCCCGCCCCCCGCCTCCCGACTTCACCCTGAACTTCATCCGCCACCTCGAACGGTACCCCCACCTCAACATGGAGATCGAGGCATACGGGGGCCCGCACGGCCCCGGCGCCTGGACCTGGGGCGGCCTCCGCGATACCGCCTCCGACCGCCTGATCCACGATGGAAGGGCGTTCCTCCTCACGACCTCCCTCCGGGGAAGGCGCGCGATGGGCCTCTTCCACGCCCCGTCCCGGGAAGAGTGGAGCCGGCGGAAGGCGGACAAGGACCATCCCCCGCCCCCGATCGCCGAGCTCCCGCCGGTGACCGACTCCCTCGTGGCGGCGGCCGACGTCGCCTTCGTCGCCGCCGAGGGGAGGCCGCGGACGTTCCACGCCGATCCCATCCCCGGCCTCCTCCTGGCCGTGTCCCTCCCGGACGGAAAGATGCTGGCGCGGGAGGAAATCGATTCGGCCGTCGTCAACAACGGCCTGGCCGTCGCCGCGGGGCGGCTCTACGCCGCCTGCGAGGACGGAACGGTGCGCTGCCTGGGGGAATGAGCCGCCGCGGGGACCTCACCGGACGGTCTTCGGCGGCGAGACCTTCCAGCCCGGATGGGGCTCATGGGCCGCCCCCATCAGGGTTTCCATCTCGCGCACCCGGTCGGGATGCTCCCCGGCAAGGTTCTTCTCCTCCCCCGGATCCGCGGAAAGATCGTACAGCTCCGTCTTCCCCGTGAACATCGGTTTCCGGACCGCCTTCCAGTCCCCCTTCCGGACCGCCTGGCACGACCCTCCCTCGTAGAACTCCCAGTAGAGGAACTCGTGCCGCTTCTGCAGGGACGCCTGCCCCCGCAGGAGCGGGAGGAAACTGATCGAATCGCACCCCGGGGGCAATTCCACCCCCGCGAGTTCGCAGGCCGTGGCCATGAAATCCCCGAGATACCCCACGTGGTCGGTCGTCCCGGGCGCGACCGTCCCGGGCCACCAGGCGATCGTGGGGACGCGGATCCCCCCTTCGTAGAGATCGCGCTTGATCCCCCGCAGGGGGCCCGCGGGGCGGAACCGCCCGAGGTCCTGGCGCGACTCCCGGTGCGGGCCGTTGTCCGAGCTGAACAGGACGAGCGTCTTCCGCGCGATCCCCAGCTCTCCCAGAAGGTCCAGCACACGGCCCACGTCGCGGTCCAGCCGCGAGATCATCGCCGCGTGACCCTTGTCGGGATCGGACCAGTCCCGCCCGGCATACTCCCCGAGGTCCGGGACCTCCGCCCCGTTGCCCAGCGCCGCGGCGGCCTCGTTGTTGGCATGCGGAAGCGT
>Ga0068707_1000981_pt1 | contig 19641 bp, 16 predicted proteins | sample YNPNPMetaG_FD_66600 | JGI IMG/M metagenome (GOLD analysis project Ga0068707, IMG submission 66600) | Anoxygenic and chlorotrophic microbial mat microbial communities from Yellowstone National Park, USA - YNP NP MetaG | ecosystem: Environmental > Aquatic > Thermal springs > Hot (42-90C) >...
AATGAATATCGGTATCAGAAATAATCTTGATCCGATCATGCTGATCAATGAATTCCGGACCACAATTCATCAGCACAACTGCAATCAATATGATTCGTATGGGGAAGACCTGTTTTTTCATTTCTATTCCTCCCAGTCTTCGATGAGACTGATATCGCTGTCAATTTTCAGCCGCTATTGAGGATGGTAGAATAGCTAAGAACGATCATGTTTCAGGTAAAGATAATTAATTTTTCTTCAGATGTCAAGTGATAATTTATAAGTGGCCAGATTCCCTTGCAATTCCGTATTAGACATTTCTAAAATCTGAGACAATAATCGCTGATGTGATTCATGAAAAACAGTTCCACGGCAAAGCGGCGCCGCGATGGAAAAAATGAAGCAAAAATTGGATCCAAAAATGAAATGCAAACAGTTAGCTGTTGGCCAGAAGCAGGCTCGCTCAAATCCGAGGATCATTCGGTCCTCTTTCTTAGCACGCGGTTTGCTTTCCCGTTGAAAATGATGTTCATTTCTATCGCTGAAAAAAACATCTCATCTTTCCCAAGCCATCCACTGGTCATGCATTGGCTCAGTTGCAATTATCAGCAATGGATTGATTGAGTTGTCTTTTGCTTGAACAAATCTCTCGAAACCGAATCAGTTGCGAAACAGGAGCTGGATAAACCGACCCGGGGACGGATCGGCTCAGCGATGGCCACGTCGCAGCCGATTCAGCACCATGGACCAAAAAAATCCCCCAAGCACTTTGGCGAAAAATTGTCCCAATACGATCACGGGCATAAAGGCCCCAAAAGCAATTGTCGGAAACAGCATAGAATCGACCAGCGCGCCCCCCACATTCGATCCATTGGCTTTGATCAAAAATTTTCGTTTGAATAGCACGGCATAAATGATGCTGTCTACAATCGCAGCACTGGCAAATGCCACCACGCTGGCAATGGCAATCGTAAGAGAGGCACGGTTCAATATGTAAGTAATGATCGATCCAGCAAAAATCAAAAGCAACATTTTCAACCAGAGTTGCTGGTGATGCCAACGATCATGCAAGCGATCCCGAACTGTCAAGTCCAGCCCAATTAGCACCAGGGCATTTATCACGGTCACCTTGGGGCCAAACCACAGCACCAGAAGGTTTGCTAACACAATCGCGCAGAGATAGATGAGTACATATATCATAACGTCAATCGCTAACTAATCCAGAGACGAATCCAATTAATTCTTGATCCTCGCATCTCACCCGCTGAACCCCCATCCATATCCATGCAACTAAACCGCATCTGGATGAGATCCGCATGATTTGACCTCACCCCGGCTCTCACCGAATAGAAGAGGAAGACAAGAAGTTTTCCTCTCCTTTCAGGCGCAGTGCCCGCAGGGCATGAAGAGGTTAGGAGATGTGGTGACAAGCACAATTCAGAATGATTGCCCAAGTTTCAATATTTGCTGGATTCATTTAGGCGCAAAATTTTTCTGCTGCAAAATGCAGATTTCAATTGGGCCATGCCATTCCTACAAATGCAAGGATCTGTCGAAGAGCCGCCTGTTAAGTCAAATCAATTAAAAACCGCGTCTTCGTCAGTTGGCGGATGGCATGGCATTTTTGCCTGTCGTTGGAATTTTGCTATAATAACTGAATGGACTCCACACTTCGTTGCTGGGGGAATCTTCGCGCAAAACAGGGATAATATCTTAGCACAGAGCTATTGCTCGCCGAAAATAATCCGATCGATCTGCTCGGCGATCTGCCAGGCCTTTTGACCAGCGATATTGGAACATACAATAATCACCACATCCTCGTCTAAATAGCGACGAAAATCCGCCGAAAAAATCCCATTGCCGCCATTGTGAACCACAACCTTTGTCCGGCGAGGCGTGGTGGCCACAACCCAGCCATATCCATAAAAAGTGTCGCCTTCAGGCTCCTCCTTGACGTGGGGGGCATAATAGAAGCGTTTTGCCTCCTGCGAAAGAATGCGATCATCCTTGAGCGCTTTATGCCATTGATAGAGATCTGAGACAGATGAGAGGATGCCGCCATTGGCACGCAAATTCCAGTAGGGCCCATCCTTCGCTGCTGGCTTATCCAATATCGTCCCCCAATCCTTTTCTCCCTGATACCCATGGGCCAGGTCATCAGGTCCCCAGCGCGGCAAGCGATAGCCGGTCATCAACATATTCGCTGGTCGAAATAACTGTTCGTTCAAAAAAACTTCATAGGGTTTCTGAGAAACCATCTCGATGATTGCGCCCAATAAACTGTAACCCACATTGGAATATCGGTATTGTTTTCCTGGTTTATGATGCAATTTGGTCGACAACGCGCGCTGGATAAATTCATCTCGGGAGATCGGCTCGAAATCATCACCAATCGCCTCAGGCAAACCAGAAGTATGCGTCAACAAATGATGAATCGTAATTTTCCGTTTATCCCTGGGCACATCGGCAAAATATTTGGTAATCCGATCGCGCACATGGAGTTTGCCCATCATCTGCAATTTCAAGATCGCCGCAGCCGTAAATTGTTTGGTGATCGAACCGATGAGATATGCGGTTTGGTTCGTATTCGGCACCACCTGTTCCCGATTGGCCATGCCATACCCCCGAGACAGAATGATTTTTCCTTCGCGAGCCACCAGCACCGCTCCGGAAAACCCCTTCTGATGGGCGGCATTCATGTAAGCTTTAATTTTTTGAGTCAACTCCAGCTCGCTCTGATCCTGTGCAACCAAAGCACTGATCCCTACAGTAAGAAAAACCATTATGCAATAAAGGCGAAAACGAGGTATAGTTGCTCCCATAGAATGACCCCATACACATAGAGCTTGTTTGTTTTTGTTACTAAACGAGGAATTCAATTAGCCCTTGTCATTGCTACGAACACAAAAATCCCTTCAAAAGCCACCTTGTAAGTTAGATCAAAACGAGATGCCTGTCCGCCAGCCGGCGGAGGGCATGAGATTTTTGTCTATCATCTGAAAGTGGCAACTGGAATTTTTTATAGTCGAGCCAAATAGAGCTGCCCCTTTCATGGAGTAAGGCCAGCTTATTTCATGAAATCGCTGATATGGACCGTGCGAGCGGCCAGGTCCTCATGGATGCCATGGAGCGCCTCCAATCGGCCGATGTCTCGCCAATAGAATTGGTCGGCTGGGAAACCGACAATTGGTTCTCCCTGGCCAATCAATTCCAAATAGATATCCACAATGGAGCAGCGCCCCGTGGCCGAAGTTTTTTGAAATAGGGCTGGCGAGATCACATGGATGCCGCAAAAGCCCATCACATGGGTGTTTCCGAACGGCTCGCGCCTCAACCGGGTCCGCTGGTTATCTGCATCGTGATGGCCGCAGACGAAACCGCGATCATCGACGATGAACCCCCGGCTGGAAGGACGCTGCTGAATCGCCAGTGTCGCCAGGGCCTTGGTCCTGAGATGATACCGATACATTTCACCTAAATCAATCGTGGAGAAAATATCCACATTGTGCAAAATGAATGGATCAGTTCCCTCTAAAAACTGTTTCGCCTTCAAAAGTCCACCGCCCGTGCCCAAAATTTCGGGCTCATAAGAAAGCTCAATACGTATGCCGAAATTTCGCCGGCCATGCAGAAATGATTCAATCTGTTCGGCAAAATGATGCGTATTGATAATGATCGCATCGACGCCACTGGCGACAAGCTTCAAAACGATCAGCTCTAACAGCGGCCTGCCATCGATTTCGATCAAGGCTTTCGGTTTTTCATTGGTCAACGGTTTAAGCCGCGTGCCGTAGCCTGCGGCGAGGATCATTGCTTTCATACGCTCCCTATTATCATCGAAGCTCTGATAAAGCAGAACAATAGCGGATTTCTTTTCGACTGTGGCACATCTTGTTGGATGCATTGGTTTTTATTCATTGTGACATCAATGACCACCCTGTCAGCTTTGCTTCGGCTGAATTTTTCCGCATTGTGCATTTCATCCCAAAATTGAAGATCTATTTGCCTCTTCGTGCAAAATTGGAATAATAGGCTGAAATGCCATGCCTTCGGATGCCACGCCGTCTATTTTGATTTGATTCAAAAAGTGACTTTGAAAGGATTCCTACTTTCACTGGAATGACTCGGCCGAATTGAATTTAGCGGCTCGAGGACTCAAGAGCCGTGTGGATCACATCCACTTGCACACCCTTGGCGGAGAGGTACTCGGCCAATTTTTCCGCACAATAGACAGACCGATGCTGCCCGCCAGTGCAACCGAATGAAATCATCAAATTCGAAAAATGCCGGGATTGATAATTGTCCACCGCCATATCGCAAATCCGAAAAACATGGTCCAAAAAATCCGCCACAATTGGCTGGTTGGCCAAATAATTGATCACTTCCTGATCCCTACCGGTCAAGCTCTTGTATTGTTCTTCGAGCCCGGGATTGGGCAGAAACCGACAATCGAATACGAAGCCACCATTATTTCCGGACTTGTCCGCAGGAATGCCTGTTTTATGATAGCCAAAACTGTAAATCTGAACCCTCAATTTTTGATCTTCGCTGAATTGTCGCAGCGAATAATCGTGGATCAAATTGTAAAAAATCTCCCTCAGAGTTGGGAGCTGATCGAAAATGTCGAGCTTTTTATCCAACAAGATTTCTAAGTTCCGCAGTGCAAATGGCACGCTCTTGAAGAAATGGGTTTTGCCTTTTACTGCGCTTAGGTAGCCGTAGGCCCCAAGGGCCTGCATGATCCGAATCAAGACAAAACCATAGAAATATTTTTTGAATCGCTTTGCATTGATCTTGGTAAATTCCCCTGCTTTGCTCAGGTAGCGCTCGATCAACTCCTCGCGGAAATCTTCGGGCAAATTGGCCTTGGCATCATAAAGCAATGAGCCCAAATCATACTGCAATGCTCCTCGCCGGCCAGATTGATAATCGATAAAATGGGGCAGTCCATCTTTGATCATCACATTGCGCGATTGAAAGTCCCGATAGAGAAAGTATTTTCGCTCCTCTTGCAATAGAAATTTAATCAATTGATTGAAATCGTTATCCAGTTCGGTGTGATTGATTTTTTTCTTATAAAAATAATTCAAGAATTGCCGCTTAAAATAATGCAGATCCCATTGCATGGAGTCGGTGCCAAACTCCTGGTGCTGATAACAATATGAATAGTCCAATGTCAGTCCAGCTTTAATTTGAAAATTGGGGAGATATTCGACCACCTGTCGGTACATGTCTTTAATAGTTTCATTGAAGCCGTGTTGCTCTCGAATGCGCTGCATCCAGCTAAACAAGGTATCATCCCCGAAATCCTCTTCCAAATACGCGCCTTGCTCCAGGTCTTCAATGTAAATTTCTGGTACGCGGAGGCCATATTTCTTGAAATGACGCGAGAATTCCAAAAACGCTGCCGCCTCTTGATGGTCCACTCCGATGATGCCGATTACCGAGTGTTTCCCAGCAATCACACGATAAATTTTCCGTTCCGAGCCATCGCTTCTGAGCGCTACGATAGCATCGGGCTTTCGATCGAACCGTTTCTGATATAATGCTTCCAATCGTTTCATTCTTAATCCCAAAATTTTTAGCCGGCCCAAATTGCCGGCCAACATCCAAAGCTACGACTACTAAATAGTGAAAACGTGTCCCATAATCACGTATCCCTCCGCTCTAAAGACTTGGGTCCATTGTTGGCTTGACCGACCTCTCCAGTTACAAAGAGATTCTCCTGCGGCAACTTCCAGACAAGATTCCCATTGTAATCACCCGGGAGGGCCCCTGAAAATGGAGGTTCTTCTTGACCACACGGCACATAAAACAACATGATGGCTTGTTCATGAGAAAATTATTGAAAAAATATTCCCACTAACATAAGTTTTTTGGCTCTTTTTGTCCTTTCAAAATTTTGCCCCGCTGCCATCGAATCATTCTATTTTTGGATCTTGCGGAAGCTTCAATTCACTATCGGCACAATTCGGTTCAATGTCACAATTTAAACATTTCTTTTAACTTTTCAAAATAATTTTTGTTTGAAATTTTAGAGTCAGGTAAGGATTCACGGAGCGATTATGAACGGTCAAAACCGCTCTCGCTATTGCGGGAGAAATACGGATGGTCACATCGCAGGGACAAGAAACCGCTTCCGCCAGTTTGTCTGCAAGGAAATCAGCAAAAAATGAAAGCTCAGTGCCTTTCTTAGCATTGAGCTTTCTATTAAAAGTTCGTTATTGAATGATCACTTCAATTTAATGCCAACGGCTGCCGCTCCGGCGTGGCAATGCTCAGCGTATTTTTGTTGTTGCAATTTCTTACATCCGCCTGAAATCGCTCCAATAATTGCTGCTTCTGGTGGATGATCCGCTCGATCTCAGAGAGCTTCGAGTTGGCCGTACTCTGATTCAGTTTATTTTGATGGAAGAATCTAAGAATGATGCGCTTAAAAGTGGAATGAACGGATCGATGATGCGGTGTTTCCTTGAGATATGAGCTGATCTGCTGTTCGATTTCTCGGGCAAAGTTTTGTTGGTGAAGGAAGGCTGCTTGCAGGGTGGCCAATTTGCATTTTTGCAGTTTATAGAGCGAAATTTCCTCGCGAAAAACAGATTCATATCTCAAAATGATATCGTGATATGCTTTGACCTTGGCCTGTAGTTCCCCGATCGACTTCTCTAAGTTTCGTATCTGATTGTTCATTTGGCCGATTTTCAATTCAATGGTTTCGGAATTGTTCAAATCATATTTCAAAAAGCTGTCACTGGCCGCCGCATCCGAATTCTTGGCGCCTTTGCGGTACATTGAAACATCCAAATTATACACCGGGCACCTCCACATCTTGGTCGGTGATATAATCAACCCCATCAGGGGACTCCACAGGTTTTTACACTTGCAAACGCTATGCCAGGCAAAGAAGATAGCGTCAATATAGTTGGCTCTATTTCAGCGCCTTGAAATTTCAGCTATCGCCGGTGTTCATCGCTATCAACGAGTATCGATAACATTCATTATCAAGATTGCTCAGCGCGCTGATGACCGCCACGATCATGTTTTCAATTCAGTAACATCACAATATATGGTTTAAAATAAATTTTTACCCACAATATTTTGAATATCATGTAACGACACCGCGACCTCTCCCTTTAGCACACTATCAAAAAATGGTGCTTGCCAGATCATTTTCTGAATCGCGAATGAACAACTGCTAATCCATCCTCCTAACGAACGTGGGGATTCAAAAAAGTAATGTGCCAGGCAATGATGAATTTCAGCTCTCGTAAATTATAAAAATTGTTTCACAATCAAACCAAAAAGCCGCTTCTGACGTTAAAGGAACGTAGTTATGGTCGGAAATAGATCAACACTGTCTCAGCATAGGTCGAATATTGTGCAATGTTGGTTCAACATGCACAAAATATAGTACTCGGCACGGAAAGCCAGGAAGGTAACAATGAAACGGTTGCAACGAGAATTGATAGGTGGAGTGATCGTTTGGATGGCAGTTTTTAGTCAAGCTTATGCACTATTGGGTCCTATCCGCGTTTTGCCCAGTGGCAATGTTTTGCTGACACCCAATAATGAAGTAAAGTTATCGGAACAACACATCGAATTATATCACCATCCATTGGGAATCTGGCTGGTGGAGTATCGGGCTCGCCTCCAGAATTTAACGGCCAAAGAGCTACGACTGCCCGTTGGTTTTCCAGCCGGGTTTGACGTTCGGCTCATCGAAAACAATCTCCATTGCGACCGGTTCGAGAACTTCAAGGTCTTGATTGATACAAACCCAATGCCCGATATTCAATTTCTGGTCCAATGTGCGAATTACGTCTCGGCGACCGAATGCCAGTGGCGCGACGCCGACGGTTCGGGAATTGGCTTTTTGAATACCTGGGATCTAACATTCAAGCCATTTGAAGAACACTGGGTGACCGTATCTTTCAACTTTAGTGTTAAAAAAATGCCCCCAATTTATAATCCCAATATCACCGATGGATGGTATCTGGATTTGATGAATTGGCTGAAAACCGATTACGCCCAGCGCGAGGAAAACTATTTTCAATTGCCTCTCAATATCGGCTCGTTTTGGGCGTTTTATCCCGATTCTCTGGTTATTCGCACCTATCCAGCTCAGGAATGGCTGAAGATCGTGCCCAGGTCGGATCGAAAATATTCATCGCAGTTCATTAAAAAGCTGGAATATGGCGAACCGGTGGGATGCTATTCGCCGCCGGAACTGCCGCTGGACACCCTTTCCATCGATCGATTAACAACAATGACAGCTACTGAGCTAACCCTGTTGCGCAACGCGTTCTTTGCCAAATATGGCAAGCGGTTTCAAAATGCACTGATCGATAAATATTTCACTGCTCAACCGTGGTACTCTCAAAATACCCATTATCACGACTGGTACTTAACGCCATGGGATTTGGCCAATATCAAACGAATCATCGAGGCAGAGCAACGAACTCAGTCCAAATCATCGATCAAAAAGTTTGATGACAATGAACATTGACCAGAATGTAGGAATGGGAAATCTACGATGCCGTCAAAAATTCTCAAGGTCTATCTCAGTGCTGGTCATGGAGTTTATTTTGACCCAACGTTGAAAAGATGGGTCACCCAGCGCCGTGGTTACTGGGGAGTGGTGGAGGATGCTTGGACAGTTCTATTGGCCCGCGAGCTGTTTGTTCTTTTGGATGAAGACAAGCGCTTTCAAGTGTTCATGAACCGGGATTTTTTTAATGAGGAAGTTGGCGAAAGCGGCTTTCAAAAATGGATGCAGGGTTCGCATCTGTTTTTCCAAGAGGTCGGCGCTCCAGAATCGATTTGGAATGCCGGAAATGGTATCGTCCAGGCCATCCTTGCCGATGCTCAGGGAATAAGCTATTATGATGCGGATCTGGTCATCGGCCTTCATGCCAACTGCGATGGCGGCGAGTCGTATGGATATGAAATCTGGCATCATTCCGCGGCCAATCTGGGCAGAAAATTAGCCCTCCAACTTGGGCAATCACTTCAAGCGCTGCCCACACTGGATCGTGGAATTCACTGCGATCGGTGGCATGATGCCCGAGCGCTCTGGCGGCAAGCGCAGGGCCGCGTCATGGCCGTGATCAATTATTTCTTTTACGACCATCCCATCGATAATGAACAAATGAAGCAGCAGAAAAATATCACGCTGGCAGCCCAATTGACGTACCAGGGCATCGTGAAATTTGTCGAAATCTATGGTCACCAAATACCAAAGCGGGAATAAATATGGCAGATCAGAATGCTGGAGTCACCACGTCGAACATCCAGTTTTGTGATATTCGGTGCGAGCATGCGGCCTTTCCCAGCGATGTCGCAATCGACGGGAGCCGAAGCTGCCGCACTTTCGTAGCCTTGTGGTGTCGGAAGCTGAACCAATATGTCACCAAAAATGCGCCTTGCGCTGTTCGATTCGGCCAACGGCGACCAAAAGCAGATTTCTGAGTGCAGCGTTTTAAAATTCTTGCCGAATAAACAAAAGGCTGGAGGCTCAATTCCAATTGCGAAACAAATAATGTTCGGGTATCTAATCATATCGATTTTATGGTTCGCCTCGAAACCGTGGAAGGCGAGAATTGTTGAAACCACGAGACAATGCCTCGATTGAACATCATGACGGCACATCTCGATCGATCCGGACTGCTTGTCGGTCTTTTCATGCGTCGCCGCGCTAATTGCGAGGGGATTTAATGGTTCGCACGGATCGAAACATCGATCCTGCATCGGCAGCTTATGGCCGTGCCGAAAGAATTGACACCATGTCACCGGGGTTTCCCGCAGGACGGAGCACTAAAAATTTTTTCCAGCCGCAGCGGTGCGGTTGTGTGCCATCTCATCAGCAACCATCAGCCCATTTGAAACGAGGTTCGCCATGAGAAACGCCAACTTTATCTGTTCACTCGCCATCCTATCACTCGCATCGCTCGTTTTTATAAGCTGCGAGGGCCAATCGCCAATTTCATCGCAAGCTGAAGACGCCGAGCCGTTCGTGCGACATGACCGCGATATCACCAGCAACGAAGCCTGGTCATCCAACAAGACTCACATTATCAGCACAGAGCTGAGCGTAAAAAATGCGATGCTAAAGATAGCCCCCGGCACAATCGTGCAATTTGAGCCTCATACCGGCATTGTTATTGACCAAGGTGCCAGCCTCATTGCCGATGGATCGGAACGGCCGATTCTCTTCACTGGAAGCGACAGTTCGAAAGGGAGCTGGAAACATATCTATTTTTCACCCACCGCCATCCATGACTCCTGCCGACTAATCAATTGCACTTTCCAATACGCTGGTGGTGATTCGAGCTCGGGCGCCACCATCTATTGCCAAGATGCCACACCAACCATCGTCGGATGCGTGATCCGTCAAAGCGCCAGTGTCGGGATCAAGCTGACAGGTGATTGTCGCGGGATCATCCTCGAAAATAACACCATTATCCATTGTGACTTTGTGCCCATCCAAACCGATATTCGCAACGTCTCGGCGATCGGGCCGAACACCTACCGCGATAATGGGCTCAATCAAATTCGCATCATCAAAGCCGAACTTAACTTCGATGATACCTGGCGCTATCCTGGCGTGCCCTATCGCTTAGCCGATGGGTTGACCATTACCAATGCCCGACTGACGATCGAGCCAGCGGTCGAATTGATTGTTGAGGCCGATGAGTCGCTGATCATCAGCCACGGTGGCGCCATACAAGCGATCGGAGAACCATCAGCCCCGATCGTATTCACTGGTTCTGGGTTGGGTAGCTGGAATGGAATCCATTTCCTCGGTTCCTCAAATTCCGGCAGCTCGCGCCTGTCCCATTGCATCATTGAACATGCTGGTAAAGACCCTCGCTATCGCGCAAACCTGATTTTGAACCAGGCCTGCCCGGAGATCACAAATTGCCTGATTCACCGCAGTAGTGGCTATGGCGTCTACATCATTGGGCCAATCAAAGCTGGCAATTTTCATGGAAATCGCATTACTCATAATGCCCTGGCGCCGATCAGCGTTTCGGCTAATGCCGTGACGGAGCTGACTTTTGGCGATTATCGCGGCAATGGAAACGACTGGATCGAAGTGCGAGGCGCGCCAGCAGAAGAACCGATCACCCGCGACGGGTATTGGGACCATCTGGACCTGCCCTATTTCATCACTGGCATGATTCGGATCGAATTCGCCACTCTCATTTTGACGCCCGGTATCGAATTAGTGATGGCCGAGCATAGTGGGATCGAACTGCGAAACCAGGCTGGTTTGATCGCCGATGGCAGTTCGCAGCAGATCACCATCACGGCTGCCCAGCCGTCACCAGGCTATTGGGACGGGATCTTTTTCACCCGCACGGCCAATCCGGCGCGTTGCCAATTGATCCGATGCCGCATCGCCTACGCCGGTGGCGATATCTACCGGCCGGGAAACATTTGGTGCGACAACATTTCCCCAGTCATCCGATATTGCAGCATCGAACATAGCCTCGGGTTTGGAGTCTATCTATTGGGCAACGCAAATATCGCCGATTTGCAGACCAATTGGTTCATTGCCAATGCCAGTGGCAACTATTATCACCTCCCCTAACATTTCGGAACATTTAAACTGCCAAAATGTTAAAGTGGGTTGATTTTGGATAGCATTCATCAATCACGCATCTTGACATTGACAACCGAAAATTGGTATGCGAAAAATTCTTCATTTCATTCTCAAGCTTCGATTAGAAGAGTTCATTGCGATTCTCTTCTTTCTCCCCATGGTCTATCTTACCTCCAAAGCATATATTTTTTTCTTAGAACAAGGCAAAGTGCCCAAGCGAATTTCAGGGGACTTGCAGCGCATCTTGATAACCGTGGTGGTTTTCATTATTTTCATTGTCCTGCTCAAAGTGAAAAAGAACTGGCGCTTTATTCGCGACTGGCTGCCGTTTGGCTTTTGCATTGCTATTTACACCAACCTTCATGATACGGTCCACTTCGCCAATCCATCCGATGTACAACATTGGCTCATCCAAATCGACCAGTGGATGTTCGGCGTCCAGCCCTGCGTTTGGGCGCAACAATTTATCAACCCCACGCTCACAGATATTTTCATTGCTGCCTACGCCAATTATTTTATCCTGAATATCTGCGTGGCCGTGGTGCTCTATTTTCAGAAACGCTATCAAGAATTTCGCTACACGTTGGTCACCACCATTATCTGCTATTACATCGGCTATTTTCTGTTCATCATTTTCCCGGCTGCTCCACCTCGAATAGTTCTGAAACCATTTTTTACCGTCAGCCTGCATGGCCATGTTCTCGAGCCAATAAAACATGCCATCGAAGTTTCCGCCCAGGATAGTCGGGGAGCATTCCCCTCCCTCCATTGCGCGGTGAGTTTTGTCTCCATGTTTTTTGGCTGGCGCTATCTCCGCTGGATGTTCTGGGTAATGGTGCCCATGGTGATCATGTTAGTAATTTCGACCATTTATTTAAGGCACCATTACGTGATCGATTTAATTGCGGGATTGGGTTTGGCATTTTTCGCATTCTGGATTGGACCAAAGCTGGAGGATTGGTGGAACAGATTGAGAAACAAACACATCCCAAAGCCAGTTGTAGCTGATCAGGACATGAATGGCAAGTGATGCTATCCAGTCGTGAGGTCATCCCTTTTCAAAAACCATCCTCACAGGTTCTCCAACATTTTTTGCCCACTTATTAAAGCTTTGAAAGCATATTTTAGCATATCAAAATAACTGCTTATTAAAAAATAGCTTGATAAATTTAAAAATATTTCGTATGATTCAATGTTAGAAAGTTCCTTCACTAGCCACAATTCGATGGTGTCATTCAAAATCTAAAGCGAAGGATCGCCATGATACCAAAAAAGGAGCTATTTCGATTGAAGTGGGGACTTTTATATTTTACTATTGCCTGCTGTTTTTGCTGTTGTTTTTCAATTCTTCTTTCAATCCCCCGAGCTGGTGGAAGTCAACCATACACTTCACAACATCAACCTCAACAAATCATGAAAAATCCTGCAACAACGGAACCAGAATTACCCGCCAAAAAATCTTATTCGACCACAACACACGATTTAACCCTGGCTTCATTACATGACCATAACCGCACAGCTGCAGAGAGCTTATTTGTTGAAGCAGAAAAATTAGAAAAAAAAGGCAACGCTGAACCGCTGCAAATGGCAAAACAAAAATATAATGAAGCGCTCATATTGTACCAGAATTTGGGTGACTATGAAAAGATTATTAGCACACTTCACCGACTGGGTGAAGTGTGCTTTAAGGCCAGTGACTATCACGGGATGCAGCTCTATTACCACAAGGCGCTTCGCTATAGCCGAGAACACAAGGACGTAAACGGGGAAGCCACCGCCTTGCATAAAATCGGTGTGACCATGATGAGCAAAAACGAAGCGTTCGAAACCCTTGATTTCCTCCAACAGGCTCTAACCTTTAGCCGACAAATAAATAATAAAAAGCTTGAACCCGATATTTTGGAAACCACTGGTCAGATTTACACCGAGTTAGACGATTATTTAAAGGCCATTGAATATGTGCAGCAATCTTTAGAGATAAGAAAGGAACTCGGTGATGAAGAATCGATCGCCAGGTCGTTACAAACTTTGGCAGAAGCTTATCATCACCTTGGTGAAAATCAAAAGGCGCTCGATTATTACCATGAGGCTCTGGGAATTTTTCGAAAAGTCGGCCAACATTACTGGGAAGCGATTGTGTTGGGACAAATTGGTTTAATTCATTTTAAGTTTGACCAGCATGAACCAGCGCTTGACTATTATCAACAAAGTTTAGATATCAGCAAAAAAATTGGTAACCCCTTGCTACAGGCTTGCTCCATAAAAATGATGGGCGATATCAAACAAGAGATGGGTGATAATGAAACGGCATTGCGCAATTATAAGATGTCTCTCGATATTTGCCAACAGATTAGTGCTCGCATCGGTGTTGGAGCAAATCTGTCCAATATGGCTCTCGTCTATATAAAAATGGACAGCACGAAAAAAGCTCTTGACCTATTAAACGAATCATTGATGATGCACAGAGAAATCAATGATCGTGAGGGCACTGCTGGAGTTCTTAATAAAATAGGTAATCTCTATGCCAGAATTGGTGATATTGATAAATCTATTGAATATCACCAACAGGCGTTGGCTATTGCACACACGCTTCGAGATCCAAAGTTGTTTCAAAGAACCTATTTTGCTTTAGGAAAGCAGGAGCGTCGGGCTGGACAAACAAAGCTGGCCAGAGAACATCTCGAAAAATCCATTCAATTGGCCGATTCCTTGCGCCGCAGCGTGTTGAGCCAGAATATGCGCGCCTCCTATTTTGCCTCGATTCATAGCTGCTTCGATGAACTATTGCTGCTATTCATGGAACAACATCGGCAGCAACCTGACGCGGTCTATGATCGACTGGCATTTCTGGTCAGCGAGCGGTCGCGGGGTCAGAGTTTACTCGAGATGTTGAACGAAAGCCAAGTCGATCTGCGAGCCGATTTGGACCCTGCGCTATTGGAGCGTGAACGCCGCATCAGGCAGGAGCTCAATGCCAAAGCCCAACAGCGGCATCGGCTGCTGAGAGGGGAAGCCGACGCCGAAAGATTAAAATCCCTGGATGCTGAAATTAGAACGCTGTTGATCAAACATGAAAACCTGGAGGCTCGCATTCGCCAGCAACAACCACGCTTAGCCGCCATCGAGAAAGCGGAAGCCTTGCCCGTTGAAAAAATTCAGCTCGAGGTATTGGATGATAGCACCGCACTGATCGAATATGCGCTGATCGAGGAGCGATCCTTTGCCTGGGTGATCACTGCTGACGATCTAAAGTGTTTTGAATTGACACCTGGTACAAAGATAGACTCCACCGCGCGACAGGTTTATGAACGGCTGACGGCTCGGAATGTAACGCTCAAAGATGAGTCGGCGGCTCAACGACGGGAGCGGCTCCAGGATTTGGACAAACAGCTTGATAAGGCGTTGTCCGATCTGAGCGAGCTGATTTTATCGCCGCTGATGTCCCATTTGAATAAGCCACGACTGGCCTTTGTCAGCGATGGGCTCCTACAATATATTCCATTTGCAACATTGCCGCTGCCAAAGTCGAATAAGCCAGATGCTCCAAAATATGATTCGCTGGTAAATCATTTTCAGGTTCTCAGCGTGCCCTCGGCCTCATCGTTGCCGCTGATTCGGCAGGAGCGGTTACGGCCAGAATGCCCCAAAAAGCTCATCGCCCTGTTTGCCGACCCAGTTTTTTCCGCTCAAGACCCACGTTTCTCATTACCAAAATCAACCGCACCGGATAGTTCTGAACCGATCGCCCATGTACATCTGGATAAAGCGCTGCAAAAATCAGGTGTGGGGACGCACTTGGATCTATGTCGTTTACCGTTCAGTCGCCAGGAGGCGAATGATATTATCTCATTGGCGGGCCGTGAGAATTGCAGCTGCTATTTAGATTTTGATGCCAACTATTCCCAGGCCAGTTCTCCCGACCTGGCAAAGTTTAAGATCATTCATTTTGCCACTCACGGCATTCTGAACAATATGCATCCCGAGTTGTCGGGTCTGGTACTATCGCTGTACGATCGCCAGGGACAGGCGCAGAATGGTTTTTTGAGATTACACGACATCTATCAATTACGGCTCAATGCGGATCTGGTGGTACTCAGCGCCTGTCAGACCGCGCTGGGCAAAGAGGTGAAAGGCGAAGGGCTGATCGGTCTCACCAGAGGATTCATGTATGCTGGCGCGCCACGAATCGTAGCTAGCCTGTGGAAAGTGGATGATGAAGCCACATCGGAATTGATGAAACGGTTTTATCAATATCTGTTAGGAGAAGAGCAATTGCCTGCTGCGGCCGCGCTGCGAAAGGCGCAAATTTCGATCATGAATGAGAAGCGCTGGCAATCGCCCTATTATTGGGCGGCGTTTGTGTTGCAGGGGGATTGGAGGTAAGCTTCAATTCGACCCGCATCCAATTGGATTATTTTTCATTTATAATTATCAATTCACCATTAACAATTGACAATTAATTGAGAATTGAAAATTGATAATTGAAAATTGTGAATGCGTCAAAGACACGTCCGCTTCTGTAGTGAATGTCAATGGAAATAATATCGTAAACTCGCTGGTATTACGAACCATTAGGTGACATGATCAGAAATATTACCAGTACTGTGGCTGTAAAACTGAAATGAATTAATTTGATGGGGAAAATGCAGGACCTTCAAAAAAAAGATTTCGACACGCTCCTCGGCTGGCTGAGTCCCAATAAACACGACGCGGGACAAAGGTACGAAAACATTCGTCAAAAACTGCTCAAGTTTTTTGAATGGCGAGGCTGTTTTGCTGCAGAGGAATGTACCGATCAGACGATGGACCGGGTCGCTGCCAAACTCTCACAAGGCGAAGAGATTCAAACCCAAAATCAATATCTCTATTTTCTCGGCGTCGCTAGAAATGTGCTGCTCGAATATTTGAAAGTCCAGAAAATAAAATGCTATTCACTTGATGAACTCCCGTCATCTCAGATTCCTGCTACTGATCCTGAAGAAATTGAAGAGGATCAGTTTGGTGAGGAGCAGTGGCAAAAGCGCTTGAGTTGCATAAGGCGCTGTCTGCAGGCGCTCCCCGAAGAGAAACGACTGATCCTTACTGGCTACTATCAGGGCGAACGACGGGCCAAGATCGATAATCGCCAGCGACTGGCTCAATGGCTGCGGCTCAGCGAAAACGCCCTACGGATCCGCACCCATCGCATTCGGGATGAGCTGGAATCATGTATCGAAAAGTGTATGAAAAAAAATTCTGAATAATGATGAAATAGATTTGAAATTTTGCCACTAATTATGCGGACAATTAAAGTATTCCTAAACTTTAATAGTTTAGGAATGCTTCCCTATTTCAGCAGAAAGGTGACGGTCACATTTCTCCTCACAGAATTAACTGTGGCAGGATTATTGATAGCAGAATTATTAAGAAATCCGACGCATTTTGAAAGGCCTTTAAAAGAGCTTAAAGATCTTTTTTCATCATTCTGCTGTAAATTATTCTGCTAAACAATTTTTATTTAATATTTGACGGGATGAACCAACGAATGAAATTGAGACCGTATTTACTTGGCATCGTAAGCGAACAAGAACAGAATGAGATCGAAGAACGCTATTTTGCCGACGACGAATATTTTGAAAATATGCTTGCTGCTGAAGACGAATTAGTCGAAGCTTATGTTAGCGGCGAATTGACGAGGCGAGAGCGAAAACGATTCGACGAATGTTTGTTGCCCAATACCAGATGGCAGCAGAAAGTAGCCAACATTCAAGCGCTGAAACGCGTTGTCAATGAGGAAAAGTTCAGAGTTTCTCCTGCAAAACTCACCCTATTTCAGAGATTTGCTGATTTTTGCCAGCACTTTTGGGCCAGCATCTTTAAACAAAAAATAGCTATTGGATTGGCTTATGCCACGGTTTTGGTTTGCCTCGTGCTCGGCAGCGTCTGGGTCGGTCGCCAGTTCCAGAACTTTCAACAAAAAATTGTGACCCTGGAAACGTCCCAACACGAATTGGCTCAGGAGGCTGATAAGCTACGCCAGCAGCTTCAACAACAAACTCGTTTAGCCAATGAGTTTTCCGCAAAATTTGAGCAGGAAAAGCAACAGCGCTTAAACCTTGAGAAGTTAATCGTTCAAAAGCAATCCCAGCCGACACCCATGTTGGCGTTTGTCCTGGAGCCAGGCATCTTGCGAGATGCAGAAAGTCAACGACGATTGGTCATTCCTGCTAATCTTCCTTCGGTGAGATTCGATTTATTGATTGAAGCAGAGCCTGCGTACCAAAGCTATCAGGTTGTGGTAAAAACAGTCGAAGGTAATGAGGTCTGGAGCCGACGTAGTCTGATGTCGCACCCGCAAGCCTGGGGACAAACCCTGACTCTCAATTTACCCGCAATTGCTTTGAATATGAATGACTATATCGTGACCCTCAGTGGCATCACTGCAACGGGAAAAACTGAAGTAATACATCGCTATTTCTTTTCTGTTAGCCGAAAATAATATGCCTCTTTTTCAAAAGTTAAAAATCTTTGAAAGCGTATGCCACGCTAATCCCACGAAACATCAACGAAATTTCCCTTATTCTGTTTTATTCCGCTGATATTCTTCAGAAATATTTTTTTGTCTTACCACTATTGATGGTCATACAAGACAAAAAGAACACCCTTCCGAAAGTTTTAAACTATTGGAAGGGTCTATTGCCCCCACTTTCATATAATAAAATTCATACGCACCCAAGAGGATGTAGAACCATGAAGGTCGAAACCAACATCAAAGCAGGTCCCAGGGACATGGGGCTGTCCAGTGGACAGTGAATGAATGACATAGACGATCGAAATTAAATCATTATTTTGAAAGATTAATTCGAATAAATCCAGTGATCTTTTCGTTGACCTATTTAATGTCTCTTGGTTGGATCTTCCTAGCGCTAATCCGTTTGAATCCATCATTAACCTCCATCCTATACATGTTTTTTCATAGCCTGCGCATCATATTCCCTGGTTTATTTTGATCCATTTCATATTTATCAAAAAAACAAGATGAGCAAAAAATATAACTTCATAAATATTTTGTTTTGAGTTGGTTGACTGATGAAAAATGTAAAAATTATCTAACACAAATATTGTGAAAAATGAATTATAAGATAGCAATTTTTGAAATGTTTTTAGATTTTTATCACTATCATTAGAAAGGCAGGCTGATTGTTGTTAGGTTCAAGCCATCAAATAAATTTTATAGAGGTGGCAAAATAGAAAAAATGTCATTTCGAGCGAAGCGATAAATCTGTTAACAGTATATTCATTTGAGATTTGAAAATTGCCCATCCTGAGCCCTCGGGATTCGGAATGACATGATTGGAAATTTTTTCATTTAGCAGAATTTTAAAATTAATTTCGAGAAGGAGGACACCCCGCTGAAATCGAATCAAATCTCTTCAGCAGCTCCATAAACCGGCAAAAGAATTTCCACTTTTGAGTGGAATCGTTAAAATTATTAACCATAAAAATTGGAGGACACTCACATGAAATGCTCGATGACCTTCGGTTTGTTGCTCACCTTCATTCTCGCTTCTTTTCTTTATGCTCAAATTCCACAAACCATCAGCTATCAGGGGGTATTAACCGATGCCAGCGGGAATCCTGTTCCCGATGGAAATTATAATCTTGGTTTTAAACTTTACGATGCTGCTATTGGGGGAACGGCTCTCTGGTCTGAAAGTCAATCGAAGACGATCACTAATGGCATGGTCGATGTTATCCTGGGAAGCGTTAATCCGCTGAATCTGCCGTTTGACAAGACCTATTGGGTCGGCATCTCGATCAACCAGGGGCCGGAGCTTTCACCGCGGATTCAACTCACCGCTTCACCTTACAGCCTGAACGCTCGCACCGTGGCTGATGGCAGCGTGACGGATGCAAAAATTGCTTTGGGACAGGTGGTAAAGAGCCTTAATAATTTGGGTTCTTCTAAAAATTAGTTGACGGTAGCTTGCATAATTTTCAGTTTAAAATATTCAAAATCGTGATAACCATAAGCTCGCCGTTTCAAGACTTTAATTTTATTATTGATCCCTTCTAGC
>Ga0068707_1000984_pt1 | contig 19630 bp, 12 predicted proteins | sample YNPNPMetaG_FD_66600 | JGI IMG/M metagenome (GOLD analysis project Ga0068707, IMG submission 66600) | Anoxygenic and chlorotrophic microbial mat microbial communities from Yellowstone National Park, USA - YNP NP MetaG | ecosystem: Environmental > Aquatic > Thermal springs > Hot (42-90C) >...
TTCCAGAGGGTCGGGCCAACTCCCCGCGGCATCAGCAGAATGAGTACGGTTCCTGGTTCTTCTTCCAGGAGGGACCTTATCTCTTTCCATGCCGCGGCATCGCCAGCGAGGGCCTTATCCTCTTCCGTCACAAGCTCATTGGCCAGATCGTCAGCAAAGGCTACCTTCAGTCCTTTCAGGCGATTTTGCCATGCCGACTGATCGAGGACCTCGACAATCACGCGTTGAACCGGGCCTGTGGCCAGCTCTAAACGATAAACCGGCAAGGTGATCTTGTCCTGGACATCGACTTTGGCTCGCGTCAAACGGACCCCATCCTGGACGACAGTTGTGGCGTCGCGCAATGTTGCCGATGGCAGATTCGTAGGCCAGCCGCGGAAGCACTTTTCCTGAAGGACCTTTGTCCAGTCTGCCCGCATCTTTTCCCATTCCTCTGCATTTTGCGGGAAGGCTGGTTTCGCTGCAGGGACAAAATGTTCGTGAATAGTGGTATTGAGTTGATCTTCCGGCAAGGATTCAAAGACCTTCAGCTCTTGCGGAGTGAGTACCTTTTCCACAGGATCATAGGTCTCGCGTTCCTTGCCCATCAGATGGCGGTCAAGCCAACGAAAGGCGGCTTCTTGGATAGGCTGAATGTCATCATGTCCAGCATCGGTAATAAACAGGCCTATCTTGTCTTCGGCGTCGTAGAGGCGGTAAATCCTGCGGGCCGCTTCATACACCCTTCGTACGCCATCTTCAGGAAAGATGGGATCATGATCGCCGTTGTCGATGAGCAATGCCCGCGGCGCAACCAGCGCTGCAATCATGGGGTAATCCCACCGATATGTGTTCACAAAGTACATGCAATCGCAATGGCCTTCAACGCATCCATCGAGGACGTGATTCTGAAGATCAGTGATACCCGCAACAGGCACGGCCGCCTTCACCCGGGGATCGATCGCCGCAATCCACCAACTGTAGGCGCCACCCCCGCTGCGTCCCGTCACACCGATTCGGCTGGCATCGATTTCGGGACGAGATTGAAGGTAATCCAGCGCCCGAACGCAATTCCAGGCTTCCACACCTGCCGGCGTGTATCCTCGATTGTTCCACCACCACATCCCATAACGGTAAGTGCCGTGATGGATTCCCTCGATTTCGCCCAGTTGCAGGCTATCGAGGACCAAACAGGCATATCCATGGCGAGCAAACCAAACGCCGTGGAAATGATAATGGGCTTTATTCCCATAGCTGATATTATCGATTTTGACTTGAGCGTGCCCACACAGATACAGCACGGCGGGCACGGGTCCCGTCACATTCTTCGGCAGATAAAGGTTACCTGTAACATAAAGATTCGGCATCGACTGGAAATGCAGTTTTTCCACACGAAAGTCCTCGCGCTCCAAAACACCGGTAATTGTGGCCTTCAAGTCCGTTCTTGGCGGCAGGGGATCGATGCCGAGCATTTCTCGCAGTTGGCGTCGGTGCTCTTCGCAACGACGTTGCCAGTCCTCAAGGGTGGTGATGTCGGAAAGGCAAGCCGACTGGAGTTTTGCGACCTCCACCTGAAAGTAGTCCGTCAACATGGCGTCACCCGGTAGTGACCCAAGGGGTTTCCATTCCGGTCGCGGCTGGGCACTACACAAAGCCGGCAAGATGGCAAGCCACGCGATGACTGCAAAAGAGGCCGGGAGCGTTTTGCTGTTCGTAATCGCAGAAGACATAGTCCCCATCTCCGATTCAGGCTGCACAGACGTGTTATCGCTCACCAAGGTCAAAGATATTGAAACACGTTTGCCGAGGCGCAGCAAGACGCTTGATGCCGACAGCCACCGGATTCACTTGAATGCCGCAAACCTGCATTGTTGTTGCATCTGAGAGACCGCTCTCATCACGTCTCCAATTTTGAGCGAACCACACCGGCTGGCTCGTGTGAGTGGGTCACGGTTCGTGCTGGCGGATCTGCTCGATGACCTGCCGATTGGCGGGAGGAAAAAAGTCGGCCTTCAAAGTGTTTCGGGGGACCCACCGAAAAGGATGACGCGGCGGATTTGCCGATGACACGGGTTTGGCCGCGAAAAAACGCATTTCCAAAACTCGATTATTGTATCTGGTCGAAACCGTGGCCAACAAAGGCCCTATTTCAACGCTAACGCCAGTTTCTTCGATTGTTTCACGGCGGGCCGCCTCTTCCCACGATTCACCGGCTTCAACGCGGCCGCCAGGAAACTCGGCCAATCCTCCGAAGGACACATTGTTGGGCCGCTTTCCCACGAGGACGTATTCATTCCAGAAAACCACTGCAATTGCCACCCGTTCAATCACCACAGGTTGTTGGGGAGAATCATTAGCGGTATCACTCATAGGGTCTTCTTTGCGACCAAGTCTCGACTGTCAAGTGCTGCGATTGCCGGTCATCTGAATGGATGAAGGTTCTACGACATCCGCAAACGGAAGCAAATCCCGCGTTAGACGTCGTTCACGGGCCTTCAATGGCCGTTGCGTGTAAATCACGATCCTCTTAGCCCCAATTCTTCCCGGACGCGGATGAAGCGACAGACACCAGTCCCAATAACTCAACTCGCGGCGGTAACAGCACTGGATAATCAGGGACATGTCCTCCCCATTCGGCAACCCTTTTGCGTCAGTTACGTCGAAGACGATCCAGAGCGTGACGTGGGGATTCTCGTCGAGAACCAAGTTGATCCAGTGACAGACATCTGCAGCCCTGCCTGTGAACTGTTGGGCTTTGAACCACAGGGTATGAGCGATCTGAATATCTGCAAGACGACCACGCTCCGGATGATCGAGGTCAATCTGCCACAAACTTCCACGGTGTTGAAGACAGTCAAGCGAAAACTCGTCGTCCGTAATGGGCCAGGGATCGAACTCTGTGTCAAAAGTTGCCTCGGCCTCTCGCATGAGGTCGAGAAGATCCTGGCTGGACAACGTCGGCGTTTTCAGGACAAAGTAAGGAGGATGCGGCTGATAGACCAAGCCCAATTCCTCGCTCCTTCGCCGAAACTCCGTTCCCGGCAGGACAGAAAGCCGAAACACCTGCGGCTCATCATACAACCCCGATTTCGTAAGATACTCAAGCCCCTTGCGCACGGTCTCAGCAGTATCCCCGGGCAATCCGATAATCAGATCGGCACGGACGCGGATGCCGACTTCCATCAAGGCGCGAACCCCTTTCTCAAATGCCGGAAGATTGATCCGACGACGCATCAACTCCTGGGCTTGACGTCCCAGCGATTGCAGCCCCAATTCGACCTCGGCAAAATTGGCTGCTTTCATCAACTGGGCATGTTCCGGTCGAATCCCTTCCGCCCGCAGCTCTGCCGAGTAACGAAATCGCCCCTCGCAATTCCCTCGAGCCAGTAAATCAAGAAATGCAGCAAAATCTCGACGTTGGTTGAGGGTTGGATCGAGGAGAAATACCTCGCTTACCCCTCTATCCCGAGCAAGTGCCAGGTTCTCCAGCACCAATTCCCTGTTCATAGAGCTAAGGTTTTGAAAGTTTTTCGGGTAATAACAAAAAGCACAATGAAAGACGCACCCGCGAATGGTCTCCAAAAACAGACTGTCATGCCAAAGTGGGTCAATAATGCCATCTAGATAAACACGACCAACATCATTCAGATGTGGCAGTTGTGGGCGGACGCCTCCGTGACAGCCAGAGGCTCGGTTCCACAACCCTGGGATTTGGGGCAGCTCTTCTGGGTGCTCAAGCCAGGCAGGATTTTCGGCCAAAGCGGCCAAAAGGTCCGTAAATGTTGCTTCCCCCTCTCCAATCACTGCCCAGTCGATCGCCGCATGATTGAGCAGCCAGGCGTTGTCCCAGGTGACTTCCGGACCACCGATGACCACACGGAGGTTCGGCTGGCTTTCACGTAACCGTCTTGCGATTGCCAAGGATCGTTCGACATTCCAGACGTAACAGGAGAAGCCGATCAGATCCGCCTGGCGTTCCGCAATGGCCCGAACCAGCGCGGCATCGCCTGCTTGATCCACCAGCTGTGGAGGAAGGATTTCGACCTCGGCACTCAAACGGCCTACCCGAAAGCCGTATTGTTTCAGATAGCCGGGGGCCAGCGGCACGTTGCCCCTGATGACCTCGGGACCGAGTGGCGGAATCGGAAGTTGCACCAAAACCACTTTAAGCACGGGTTTGACCTTATTGCTTACTTCAAGTTTCCGTAAGAGATTTGCGAATTGCGTCCGCTCGTCGTTGATGAAAACGGTCGTTGTCCGACTACAGTTTACCCGAAGAAAACGCTGCTCCCCGCTGCTTTGGAAAATTGTCGTGCCAGTGGCCAATCGAAAACGCTTTGCTCGCGAGTGTTGTGCGACAATTCCCCTCCAGTGTTAAGTATAGACGAACCCAGCAAACGGGTAAGGAGTTGAGGTAAGACAAGCGAGATCATGGAAAGCGCTTACCACGATTTGCGCAACGCGCGAAAGACTGTGTCGCAACCGCAACAGGTGACCGCTGGGCTTCACGGCGAATCTCTGGTCCGATTTCGCATATTTCCGCTAAAATTGGATTAGAGGCGTTCGTAAGACGATACAAGAGGGAAGGTGAGTCAGAGATGTCCAACCAATTCGTCCGCGCAAGACTTGCCGCAGGGCTTTGGTCGGGGAGGCAAGGCGCAAACATTTGGTGACATACCCAGGAAGAGCGGGGGAATGTTTACGTTTAGAACTTTTCGGAATTCTGATCCGCCTCATCTATTGCGCATTTGGGCCGATTGCGCCGGGAAGCCGGGCCTGATCCAACCTTTGACGTTACCATATCTTGAGCGGAGCGTGCTCAATAAACCGTATTTCGATCCGAATGGTCTAATCCTGGCTTTTGACAACGATCGGCCCATCGGATTTGGTCATGCCGGTTTTCTGCTTAAAGAAGCCGAGCAAGGGAAACTTTCCCTGGAAGAGGGAATCACGTGCATGTTGATGGTTGCCAGGGAATGCGATCAGCAAGCAGTGGCCGAAGAACTCCTCACTCGTTGTGAGTCCTATCTGACGGCAAGTGGCGCTCGAACCCTGTATGGTGGATCTCCCAATCCATGCCATCCTTTCTACCTCGGTCTTTATGGTGGTTTTAGGTTGCCGGGCATTATCCAGAGCGATACGTTGTTGACCACGCTATTTCGCAATCGCGGATATGACATCGCAGATGAGTACCTTCGGTTTCAGGTCAATCGCGAGGGATGCCGTCATCTTCTCGATGGCGAGATTCTCTCGCGGTTTGCAGGATTCAAGATCCAGCGGACAGCGGACCCTGTCCCTGTGTCATGGTGCGAGGCCCTCTGTTTTTGTGAATCGGAGGTGATTCAGTACACACTCATCAATCCCGCCAACGAGCAACGTATTGCTCGCGTACGATTCTGCCGTCTTGACCCCAATCCCCATACCAGGCCGGCCTTCGGGTTGGCTGAAGTACGGACTGCTGCAGCCTGGGCGGGGACGGGGGCCGATTTGTTCCTGATGGAGGAGGCACTCTGTGCTGTTTGGACCGTTGGTGTTGGTGTTGTGGAAGCCCAGTGTTCCCAGAAAAACGCGACACTGGCTCAAACACTGCGATCCTTTGGTTTTCAGCAGTGTACCAGCGGCGTTGTGTATCATAAATCGGTTTATTGAGATTTCCCGAGTTGGTCAGGGAACGCTCAAAATGGCGACCGGTCGGTTGGCCCTGCTTATGACCTTTTCACGACCTCTGACGAAGGCGGCTCTGAACATCATCTGGCATGCAATCCAGCCAACACAGGCGGCTATCCGCGGGGTGTCCACAAGTCGAATTTTTGCACTTCGTCTGGACCGGGGTTGGCATAGTCGGGGTCCTTGGCACGAATGAAAACGTCACCATCGGGAAGTATCTCAACGTGCATCGGCACAATCGTCACCCCTTGTGGATTGATGGTTTGGGCCGTTTCAGACAGGTCTTTCCCTCGGGCCTCCTCCCGTGTGAGAGGCGGCACATCGGCGTTGAAAAAGGCTGTGCACCACCATTGGCCATCCTTGTCTTGAAACAATGTCCCGTGGCCCAAAAAACGTCCAACAAACCGACGAGGGCTGTATGGACCTTCGATTCGGTCGGCCGTCGCATAGTATAAGTTGTAACTCCCGCGACGCATTTTTTGAGTGGACCAGCCCGTCCCAAAAAGGACGTACTTCTTGCCCAGCTTCCGCATAAAACAGCCCTCATGCCCCATTTTTTCCGGGCTATCCGCCACCTTCGCCGGACCGATGGTGATCGGTTCTCGGGCAAAGTCGCTGAAATCGGGCAAAAGCGGGGCGATTTGGGTCGCGCCCCAGATCAGCCACCAGGTTCCGTCTTCATCACGGAAAAGCGACGGATCGTGGCGGTGCTGGATCTTCTCCCCCATCGGGTTGTCCCAGGGGCCTTTGAGTTCCGGGCCGCGTGTCAAGGCGAGATTCGATGCTCGAACCGGTGATGGGCTGGTGTGAACCAACGCCCAGCGGTCGCCCAGCCAGTGGAGTTCAGGGGCCCACAACCGCCACTCATGCTCCGGCACTGTCTGGAATCGTTCCGGTTGAATTTGCGACCAAATCCCGTCTTTGAGCGTGAACGGCTCACCGAGGTATTCCCATTGAATCAAATCGCTGCTCCGCCAGACGCGAACCTTCCAACCGACGACGCTTTCTGGACCGAGGCCCTTATTGAATGGCTCCGCTTTTTCGCGCGGGGAGTCGGGCAAAGCTGTTGTACCTGTCAGATAATAATAGCCATCGGGGGCAAGAATAATATACGGATCGCGGATCCAGCCATCTTTGATATGAAGTGCCCTTGCATGAGATCTCAATCCGGCAGCAATCAAGACCGGGTCGTCCGCCGCCCAAAGAGCATTGCTTACCGACACTATCGAGATAAGACAGAACACGGCGATCCGCATGGTTGTCTCCCCATGTGCATTGAAACCTACAAGGACCATCACAGCACGAAACAATGTTACAATCACGCTTGAATATAGTCTGCCGCGGCAACGTGAGGAAGGCTTGTGCGCAATTGTGAACACGTTTTGCGCAAAAGTGCATTGCCTGGCCAAGAAAACAGGAGGACAATCAATTCTGGTAGTCACCATGGGTTACGCAGGGCACATGTGCCCTGCCTGTCAGTCGATTGGGGAGGTTTGTTGTATGAGGATGTCTTTTGTGAAAACGCTTTGTTACGAAATAGGCTTTCTTGCAGTGATTTGGCTTGGGCTTTTCGCAGGTTATTCCGGTGCTGAAACGCAGCCCTTACCGGAAAAACCGAACGTCCTTCTGATCCTTGTGGACGATCTCAAACCGATTCTAGGATGCTACGGCGATCCGGTAGCAAAAACCCCGAACATGGACCGCTTGGCTGCCCGGGGCATGCGTTTTGATTTGGCATTTTGCAACCAGGCCGTTTGTGCACCCTCTCGCAATAACTTGATGTTGGGGTCCCGCTCGACGTCCATCGGGGTTTACGGACTAGGGACGAATTTCCGGCAGGCTGTTCCCGATGCCGTCACCATGCCGCAGTATTTCATGAAATATGGTTATCGCACGGAAGCCATTGGGAAGGTCTTCCACGCTGGACACGGCAATCACGACGACCCGGAATCCTGGAGTGTGCCCAGTGTCATTGAAAAAGTTGTGGAATATCTCGATCCGCAAAGCTCCGCCGGGGGTCAACTCACCCGTGAGGAGGCCTATTTCACCAATCAGCAGCTCAACCGAATTAACAGCCTTCCCCGCGGCGCTGCCTGGGAAAGACTGGATGTCCCGGATGAGTCATATGCCGACGGCCGGATTGCCGCTGAGGGGATTCGACGTTTACGGGCGGCAAAAGAACGTCGCGAAAAAGACGGCACACCATTCTTCATGTGTTTGGGATTCGTGAAACCTCACCTTCCGTTCACCGCGCCAAAAAGGTACTGGGATATGTACGACCCAAAAGATTTTCGGCTGGCATCGTACCAGGCCCCACCTCAGGGAGCACCGCCAGTTGCCGACAAGCGAGGTGGGGAAATCCTCAATTATGATCCGCTCTCCATGGAGAACCTCCAGACGGAGGAAATCCAGAGGACGCTGATCCACGGTTATTATGCGGCCACCAGTTTCACTGATACACAGATCGGGAAAGTCCTTGAGGAACTGGACCGGCTTGGCCTGGCCGAATCCACCATCGTTGTTTTGTGGGGCGATAATGGGTTTCACCTCGGTGATCACGGTATTTGGACTAAGCACACCAATTATGAAGAGGCCGTGCAAATCCCCCTGGTTATCGTGGTGCCGAGCATCACACCTCCTGGTTCCGTGACCCGCCAGGTGGCCGAAACCGTGGATATCTTTCCCACCCTGGCGGAACTGGCGGGATTGCCGAGGCCGACCGGTCCTCAACCAATCGATGGCGTCAGCTTGGTTCCGGTCCTGCGGGACCCTGCTGCCCGGGTGGACGATCATGTCTATCATTGTTTTCCCCGAGGAGAGGTCATGGGCCGGGCCATTCGAACCGAGCGGTACCGGTTGGTGGAATGGAAAAAGATTGGTGCGCCGGCCACCGAGGCCCAGTACGAACTCTATGATTACCAGGCCGATCCGGAGGAGCACCGGAACCTCATTGAGGAATTGCCAGAGGTGGCGGCCAAGCTGAAGGAGATCCTGGCCCGTTATCCCGAGGCTGTGCGGCCTGGCGCAAGGCGCGCGGGCAAATGATCTTGGTGATGAAATCATAACCGGAACTGTTTACAATCAGCCGTTGGTAGTGTGTCATATTCAAAAGCAATTGTGGGGAGGACCGTTTAATGTTCTGCAAAGGTTCGTCGCTTGTAAGGTTGTCGCTAACAACAGTTGGTGTCTTGCTGCCATGGTTGTTTATGATCCCCGGGTGGGCAGGGGAAGGCAAGAATATCGCGCGACCAAACATCGTGTTCATCGTCTCTGACGAATTGGGCTACTATGAGCTTTCCTGTATGGGGCATCCCCATTTTCAAACACCGAATATTGACCGTTTGGCCGCAGAGGGCATCCGTTTCACACAGGCCCTGGCTGGCAGTTCGCTGTGTGCACCAACGCGATGTTGCCTTATGACGGGCAAACACTCGGGACATACATCGGTGCGGACAAATGGCGGAGGAACGCCGTTGCGTCTCGAGGAACCGACGGTCGCGTCGGTCTTGAAGCAGGTTGGCTACGCCACGGGTGGATTCGGCAAATGGGGCTGCGGGGGACGGGGATCCACCGGTGTTCCTGAGCTTCATGGTTTCGATATTTTCTTCGGCTACTACGACCAGGTGCATGCGCACTCGTATTATCCGCCGTACCTCGTCCGCAATAGTCAAGAGGTTCCACTGCCAGGCAATCATGGCCTCAGTCAGGGCACCACTTATTCCCACTACCTCATTGTGGAGGAGGCCAAGAAGTTCATCCGCGAGAACAAAGATCGGCCCTTCTTCTGTTATCTGCCGGTAACACCACCACACGGAATTCATGATATTCCGGAAAGTGATGCCGCTTGGACGCTGTATAAGGATAAACCCTGGCCGCTCGATGCCAGGAAATACGCTGCCATGGTGAATATGGTGGACCGGAATGTGGGCGAAGTCCGCGATTTACTTCAGGAACTGGGTATTCTGGAACGAACGATTATTTTCTTTTCGGGTGATAACGGTGGCGCCGAGTATTTCCGTGATGCCGAGCATCCGCGGGGATTCCATGGTCCCAACGTCAATCCATTGACAGGCGTCGAGTTCCGCGGCGGAAAAGGCAATCTGTATGAGGGCGGCCTCCGCGTCCCCATGATTGTCTGTTGGCCGGGCCAGATTAAGCCGGGTCGGGTCAGTGACTTGCTCTGGTATTTCCCGGACGTGCTTCCCACGCTGGCGGAATTGGCCGGTGCCCAACCGCCATCCGATATCGACGGGATCTCCATCGTGCCGGAATTGCTCGGTGAAGACGTGATTGGCCGCAAGCAGGCGCAACACGAGTTCCTTTATTGGGAGTTGAGTGGCCAGGTTGCCGTGCGAAAAGGAAACTGGAAGGCCATTCGACCAGGGTTGTCAAAATCTTGGGAGCTTTATGATCTCTCCCGAGACATCAGTGAGACGAAAGATTTGGCAAAGGAGAACCCAGAGGTCCTTCAGGAATTGATTACCTTGGCCGAAAAGGCCCATCAACCGGCCGTGGAAGGCGAGTTTTCGCAGCCGGAACTCAACGAAAAGGATCGTCGAGCGAAATTCGGTGACGCTGTTCCACCAGAGAAGGTGAAAGTTACTCTTGTCCAGCGAATGCCACAAGATGGTCTGATCCCGCAGAAGAATTATAAGATCGTTTCCTGCAGCAGCGAATCGACCAGCAACAACCGATTGGCGCAACATGCCATCGATGGCGATCCCCAAACGTGGTGGCACACGCAGTTCTCCCCGGACTTGAAACGACCACCACACGAGTTGGTCATTGACCTTGGAGGGGAATTCACCGTCAAGGGAGTCCGCTATCTCGCGAGACAGGACGCTGCGTGGAATGGAAGCCTGAAGGATTGCGACGTCACAATCGCCAGCGGTTTGGAGTTTCCCGATAAACCGACGGCCAAACTCCAATTCAGCAAAACGAGAGAGGTGCAAGAGGTTGCCATCCCTCCGACCCAGGGTCGGTACGTACGTTTACGAATCTACTCGGAAGTGAACAACGGCCCCTGGGCCTCGATTGCTGAAATCGGATTCGTCGGGAAATAGGCCGATCGGACCAAGTGGGTGGTAGTTCACATCAGCCATTTGATGGCCACAAAGCCAAGAATGGCGAGAGCCGCCAGTGCGAGGGCTGCCCAGTCGAAGTATTTTTCGATTAGGGTTTTCACACTCGGCCCAAAAAAGTAAAGGCATGCCCCAACCAGAAAGAAACGCCCAAACCGCCCCACAAGCGACCCGATAACGAGAACGCCGAGCGAGACATATTCGTGAAAGATCCCTGCGGCGATGGTAAAGACTTTATACGGGATTGGCGTGAAACCGGCACAAACGATTGCCCAGAAGGCGTTCTGTTCGTAAAGCCGACCGACATAGTCAATATTCTCGGGAGAAAGTCCAGGGATATAGCGGGTAAAGAAGCTTCCGACCGCCGCCCAAAGGGCAAAGCCGATGATGTATCCAAAAACTCCGCCGAGGACTGAGCCAATCCCACTAATTGCGGCGTAAAAAAAGGATCGCTTGGGCTTAGACACGGAAAGAGCGATTTGAAGCACATCCGGCGGAATGGGAAAGAATGAACTTTCCGCAAAAGCCAGAACAAACAGGGCCGGTGTTCCATAAGGAGTGTCCGCCCAATGCAGGACCCAGTCATAAAGGCGGCGCAAAACATGCGATCGCTTCTTTGGTTGCGAAGGACCTGTTGCCGTCTGATTCGGACAAAGCGGACCATCTCCCGACGGTTCCGATGCGCTCTCACGCCCACCAGGACTGGCGGAAAGCGGCGTTGACAAAGATGGCAATTCGTGAGGGGGGTTCATGGGCCTCTTAACTAAAAAGTGGTACGGACAACATGCTATTTGATTATCGTTTACGATTAACCTCGGAGCAAGGCAAAAACTAACGTTGTGCCTCTGGCTGTCGGAGTATTTGGCCGTGTTTGCGTCTTAATTCCATGGGAATTGTTATGGCCTAACAACGGTTGAAACGTAACCGGCCTGCTGGAGAAACGCTTGTGTGGTGTCCGCGCTCTCGGACGGACCTGCTCGTCGGGTCCGCGGAATCACGTTTGATCATCCATCCCGGTTCATCGGACGCGACAAGCGCGTCCCTCCGAACGGGCGCAACAAGCGTGCCCCGCCGATTCGTGTCTCGGAGGGACCTGCTTGTCAGGTCCGCCGTTCCACCGCCTGACCTACAAATCTGACATGTGCCGTTCGTATCAGATTAGCCGTCGGGCAACGTCTCGCGAAATCCGATCAGCCCAGTAAATCGGTTCGGGAAGGCGATGCAGAGCGAACAGCGGATTGACAATTCTTATTGAACTGGCGACGTCGATGCCATGACCGGGACAGACGTAAACTGGATGGGAATGACCTCTGTGGCTTCGCAGCACGGCCCCGAGCAACTGTTCTCGACAAAAAATGGGACGACTTTCTCCTGGCAAGAGACCTTGCGAATCGCACTCGCCGCAAAGGAGCTTCTTACTAATGCCGATGGTTGGACGACCCAATACCACGCCCAGGTGACTGGCAATACCCACTCCGCGTGGATGAAGCAGCCCGCTGCCATCCACCACGATAACTTCCGCCAAGTGGCCAGCCTTTTTGGCCTCCTCAATGACGCGCAAAAGCCCTGGTAATTCCCGAAAAGCAAGATACCCCGAGATGTAGGGAAACCGAGTGGACATCACGATGTGAGTTTCCCAGAGTCGTTCACCGCTTGGCCAGGCAGTGTGACAATAAACGGCAACAGCTTGATTCCCCTTGTAAGACACATCAACCCCAGCTACCGAATGGGGCTCTTCTTCAAACGGACATAACTGGATTTGGCCACGCAGTTCGTCTTGAAGAGACTGCAGGGCAGCCAACGGCGGGTTCGAGGCGACTTCCGGACAGAGCGTTCGCAAGGCGGCGGAATCAAGCAAGCACCTGGGATCCACACCTGAGGCCGTCAATAACACACCTTCCTGCTGAAGGAGCTGCTGTTGCCGGGCCAGTCCAATCGCAGATACCCCCCAGCGACCGCCAGCGCGGACAATGCGATGGCAGCGACAGGCGTCATCATGCCGATGTTCGCCCAGCCATGTCCCGATCCAGCGAGCCGCGCAAATATCTCCCAGGAGCTCTGCCAACGTCCCACAACTTGCCACGTAACCTGCGGGAATGGCCGAAATAAGGCGTCTGAGGGTGTCCTCCAAAACAGGAGGATCGATTTGAGACCATGCGTCCTTTGTGCCGTTCATTTGCCGTCCCATCCCGTATCATCCGCCATTCATATGGGAAGTTGGCCTGGCGAAAGGCCAGTTTACAACGCGGCCAATGACGCGCCCCTTGGGAACATTTCCAAAATGCCGACTGTCAATCGAGATATGGGGATCGTCACCCAGGAGATAATATCCGGGTAGGAAATTGTTAACATGTTGCGCATCCAGGTAGGAACTCACTTTCCACAGTCCCAATTCCAGGATCGTTGCAGAACCCTGCTCCACAGTGATCTGAAAGGGCCGGGAAATTGGTCTCGTAAGCGGCTTCGTGGCATAATCCCGTTCCGCAACAACACCATCGTTGACAACAAAGAGAAAGCGTTGGTCCACCAGCGAAATGACAAAATCTCCCTTTATGACGCGATGCGGCAATTCACCTGAAAGATACTCACCTTCCGAGTCTTGTTCACTGTCGTTGTGCTCAAAGTATCTGATCGAGTATCGCGATGGCAATTCCAGGACCAGATCGATATGGCCAGTTCCGAAATCGGATCGAATTTGCAGCCGCGTTCCCGGTGAAAACTCCGCAAGCCGAAAGCGGAGAATCAGATTCCGCGTTGGGCCTTCCTGTTGATCCAGGACCGGATGGAAGTGGCAGTACGTCGTTACAGGATGCCCGATGGAAAAGGCCCCGGAATGAGCCGGGGGTGAGGTGGCTTCAAGCCGAATGGCGAAAGAATCACTCATCTGAGGACGCCACACCGGTACACAAACGGCGCGCTGGACCTGCCATGGGCGAGGCTGAGGCTGGCCATTGACCCAAAGCAATCCGGCACGGACCTCAATCCTTTCGCCAGGGAGACCAACGATTCGCTTGAGCGTCAGGCCGCCCTTTTCCCCAGTGTTATAGAACGCCACAACGTCCCAGCGTCGCCAACCTCGCCAGATGCCCTTAAGCAGCAAAACGCGATCGCCGACAAAGTAAGCCGGCTTTGGCACAATGGTAGCGAACTCGCGACCTTGTTCGGCCAACCGACTTCCACAGTTCGGACACACCGCGCGTCCCAGGCACTCCGGTAAGGACTGCGTGGCAGCACACCAAGTTTGCGGAAAGCCACATCGAGCACAGGGGATTCTAAATCGTGGGCCATTGAACGTGGGCATCATTGACGGACTGACCACACGAATCGGATAAAAAACCCCCCCGATCAGGAGCGTGTCCGATATGAGAATGAGAATCAGGAGCATCAGCCCATTATCAGCGTAAGCAACAGGTGCCCGCCGAAACCGCAAAAGCTGCCTGCATTGGGGGCGATTTCCCGTACCCAACGATGTTGGGCAACAGTCATCGGCATCGTCGGGTCTTGCCCACGGAGACACCTTCATACCCTCATCGACCAAAAACTCCCTAGGATCGTCACAGTTTTTCAATGGCAAAGTTCAAAGCCTGAAAAGAAAATCTCTGGCCTGCCGAATCTCAGTCATTGGATCATCGGCCATACACGATCTCAGAATAATAAACCCAGGGAAACCCGCGTTTTCCAGTGCGCTTAGCACCGCCGGGTAATCCAGGTCGCCACGACCGAGGGGCGCGACATCATAACCTCGGCCGCCAGGTCGGTTGATCGCATCCGTCGCGTGAAACGTCACAATTCGCCGGTTGAATGTTTCGATGGCGGCCACTGGGTCGAAACCATGGGTCGCCAATTCTCCTGGACTAACGTCCACACCAAAACCGGCCTCCGGAATACCGTCGAGTAAAGCGACAAACGCTTCAGGTGGGGAACGGTCAGTTTCCGCGGCTGCCACAGAACCGGCCCGTTCGCTAAATCGCGCTATCTCTTGAACGATCTCTCGAAGGATTTGCCAATCGAGCGACTTCTGGTCACGAGGAACAAGCCCCAAGCTCATGATCGTGACATTCCCCCCCAGTTGATAGGTCAATTCCATTGATTTTTTCATGTTGTCGAGATAATTCTCAATTCCCGTTGGATAGTGCAGGCCGCGTGGCGCCCGATACCGTACTGCCGCAAGGGATAGATTTCGATCAGACAAACTTTTGCGAATTTCCCGAATAGCCGTTCTGGTAAAATCTTCCAATGGCATGAGCTTTAACAAGTCGAGTTCGACGCCATCCAGTTGCATCTTGCGAACACGGTCGAGCGATTGTTGGAACGGTATGTCGATTGGTCCCAAATCCGCGGCAAGTCGAATTCGTAGCACGATCTTGATCCTCTTAAACGTTCTTTATTTGTTTGGCCGAAGCGCTTGCAAGGAAAACTTCGGACTGTATGTCGGATAGCTTCCCGAAAAATAGGTTACTTTGAATCCTCTGAAACTAGAGGGAAATCCCAGAACCGTCACCAATCACGGACGTCGTATTCTATGGATTACCTGCTAACGGCTGCTTTTATGCTCATTGTAGGACTCGGCGAAGAGGCCCCCAAGGGTTCCCCTCCAGGTGCGGCGATTGTCGAATCCACCGATTTTTTCACAGTCTATCGCTGCGATTACGACGAAAACTTTGACCAGAATTACGACAATTGGCCCGATTACTGGACTCGCCTTGAGGGACCGCGGTATCTGTCGTACGTCAAGGCCGAAATCGTTGGAGAGCCTTCTCCTGATTCATCGCGATCATTGCGAGTCTTTCTTGATGGCGGTTCCTTCGCCGCCACATCCCCTGCAATTCCTTTGTCTTCCGTTTTCAGTTATCAAGTCGATCTCTGGATCAAGACGCGTAACCTGATCCGGAGTCGGGTTTGGGTGGGTTATCTCGTTCTAGATTCCCATGACAAACCATTGGCAACCTTTCGTTCGCGTGATTTAGGCGAAACACCGGACTGGACCCTTCTCCAGCTAGGCCCTTTCGAGATCGATGTCCCGGCGGCGGCAAGAGCCGTCATAGAAATCCATGTCGAAGCCGATGTCATACCCGACGTCAACGCGGAAGTCTGGTTTGGCGGCCTTCGCGTTCACCGCATGCCGTCACTCCGTATTGAACTCGACCAACCTTTGGGGCTTTACCGAATTCCCTCGCAACCTGTGGTAAGGTGTCATGTTTCTGGTATCCGGGAACGTGAAAGGCCCTTGGCCGTGACAATTTCCGACGCTCAAGGGAGGATCGTCCAGGAAACGTCGCTCCATCCTAACTACGAAAAGGTTGTCGGGATGGAGCTGGCCTCATCTGACCCCGTATTCCGTACGCAGGAGATTTTCGCAGGAGAGGCGAAGTGGGAGCCGTCAACATTGAACCCTGGTTTCTACTGGCTGAATGCGAGAATCCCGTGGAAAGCCGAGTCCTTTCGTGAGGTTCGACTTCCTTTCGTTATCATGGTTGCCGGGACGGGCAGTTTGAGCACGTCTTTCGGATGGTCGCTACCCCAGGGGCTGGAACCGTTGGGAGCACGGCGGTTAGCAGAATTGATAGCCCAGTCTGGCGTCGGCTGGGTCAAAATCCCTGTGTGGTACGACGACCAGGCGTCTCCCACCACCCTTCGCGACCTTCCCATCCTGCTTGATCGGCTCAATAATCGCGGTGTCAAGGTGATCGGCTTGCTCACCCCTCCCGAGAGTGTCCGCCAGTCAGTGGCGTCAACTGGACCTCGCCATACAGTAGCTGTTTTGCTGGGCGATAAGCAGGTGTGGGAACCCTCCTTGACGTTCAGTTTTGTAAAAATGGCATCGCTGGTTCAGTTTTGGCAACTTGGCGGAGATGACGAATACATCGGTGCAGGCGATACCACCCTGCAAAAGTGCTTCGATCAATTGAAAGAAGTCCTCGGTCAGGTTGTTGCTGAGATTCGCTTGGGAGTACCCTGGAGATGGCTGGAACCTCCTCCAGGCACGGCCGTGGCCTTCGTTTCTTTCTCAGAAGAACCCCCGTTAACCGCCGCAGAGTTGGAAAACTATTTGAGCCGGACAACCACTACCGGGCAGAACGTCGTCATTCTTGCCGAGTTGAAACCTCTGGACCGTCGAAGCTATTCTATTGCGACTCGCACTCAAGATTTGGTCCTGCGGATGGCCGCCTTGAGACGGACCCCTGGCGTCGTTGGATTCCATCCTGACCCATTTCATCCTGACTACGGATTGTTCTATCTTAATGGCCTGCCTGGCGATCTCTATTTGCCCTGGCGGACAACCGCGGAGGCCATCGGTGATGGTCAGTGTTTGGGGTCCGTCGCCCTACCTGGCGGCTCGTCCAACCTGATTTTTGCGCGCGAAAACGAGGGATTGATGCTGGTTTGGAATGATCGGCCGACCAACGAAGACCTGTATCTCGGGGATGATATCCGCATTAACGACGTGTGGGGGGCCACTGTCCCGTATCATGACACGCCTCACGGACAATCGTTTCTTGTTGATCCCTGGCCGAGATTTGTCCATGGTGTTTCGATCCCCATTGCCCGTTGGCGACAGGAGGCAAAGATCGCCATCACCCGACTGCCAAGTGTGTACGGTGTTTCTCACCAAAACAGGCTGCACTGGCAGAATACATTTGACCGGGCGGTTTCCGGTGAAGTTGCCATTGTCACCAAACCCGGATGGCGTGTCATTCCTGACCGCTTTCAGTTTCACCTGACTCCCGGTGAAAAAGCAGAACGCGAGTTTGTGATCACGCTTCCGTTTGACGCTGAAGCTGGTCCGCAGCCCGTTCGTTTGGACTATCGAGTGGGAACAGACCGAGTCAATCAGTTTAGCAGTTACCATTTCATTGAAGTCGGCCTGGGAGATGTTTATGTCGAGGTCACAACTCAGCTTGACGAGTCGGGGGACCTGGTAGTTCACCAGGTTCTTGTAAACGATACCACCCAGCCTGTGTCTTTCCGTTGTGAGTTGTTCGTACCTGATCGCCGCCGCCAGTTCTCTTTAATTCAGGGTCAAGGACCAGGTCGCAATGTGCAAACATATCGCTTCCCCCGAGGTGAGGAATTGCTGGGAAAGACACTCTGGCTCCGCGCGGAAGAAATCGGCGGAACCCGAGTTCTCAATTATCGAATCACAGCAACTCGATGATTGGATAAGGGCCTTTGAGCCAGGTCTGGTGTGAAAAGAACCAAACCTGGAAATTGTCCTTCTTTCCACAGCGCACTCCAAGCCTCAGCGGGATGCCATTGCCGCGCATGCCGACCGCAAGAGCCGGTTTCTTAATCTGTCACCTTACACTAGTGTGAAATCGGGCAGGTGAACAATGCGCCCTCCTTCCATCGCCGACTGGTGTGCACAAATGCCGACGCAAGTCCAGTTCGCCGACTGCACGGCGTTCGGCCAGGGATCACGGTCTTCGATCAGAGCCGAAACGAACTCGTGGACCAAATGCGGGTGCGACCCCCCATGGCCGGCTCCTTGAATGAAGGACCGATGCTGCGGATCATGGATCGCTTGCGTAAACCCACGAATCGCCTCCGGCAGCAGATGGGCATAGTCCGGAACCCTAATCTTGCTGGGGATCTCCGGCTCTGGTTTCTTCGCCGTATGGAGGACGTGCGGTTCACCTTCGATGAGAGTCCACTCAAAGCTCTTTTTACTCCCGTAAACGTCAAAGCTTTCGCGATACTGGCGTGCTGTGTCATACAGGAATCGCCAGACGTGAGCCACAACGTCGGAGTCCTTGATCTTGATGTGACACGATTCGATAGCAAAGGGATTTCCCGACTTCTCACGGATCTCATCACGCACCCTTCCTGATCCAAAACAGGACACGTACTCCGCTCGTCCGTTCATCAGCCCTAAACAAGGTCCAACCACATGTGTGGCATAATGCATGGGAACCATCCGTTGCCAGTATTCGGGCCAGCCGTCCATGTCCTGGGTATGCGATGCCTGCAAATACTGGATTTCACCCAACTCGCCTTTCTTATACATTTCTTTAATGAAAAGGAATTCCCGGGAATACACGACCGTCTCGGCCATCATATACTTTAACCCCGTTTCCTTAACAAGCTCGACAATTCGCTGACAGTCCTCGATTGTCGTCGCCATCGGTACGGTGCACATGACATGCTTACCAGCCTTGAGGGCCTCAATGGACATCCACGCATGGTCCGGGATTGGTGTATTGATGTGAACGAAATCCACATTGGGGTCCCCAAGAACGTCTTCATAACGGTGATAACGGACCGGCACGCCGAAGGTATCCCCGACCTGGTGCAACCTTTCCTTGTTGCGCTGACAAATGGCGTACATTTCAGCCTGAGGATGCTTCTGATAAATTGGGATGAACTCCGCTCCAAAACCAAGCCCGACGATCGCCACGCGAACACTGCTTCTGGCCATGGGAAAAGCTCCTCGCTAAGAAAACCACGTTCCACTCAATCGCCACACCGCCGCAACGGAATACGGTATCAAACCTGCGTTTGACCCAGACGATCATGCCAGACCATTTCCTTGCATCCAGCACTCCCACGGGTTCCCCGATGGCAACACGAAGTAAACGACCCAGTGCCCCGCCTCTGCCAATGCTGCCACGATTGTAGGAAGTCGACTTGCCGCCCGCAACCTGTTCCCGAGGCTTCGCAATGGTTCGTCCTAAAAAAGGCCGAGGCTGATGCCTGCGTGGTTCTCGCCCGTATTCTGATGCGATCAACCGACCAAACCGGGGCGTGCGTCAGGTTTATGCGAAAAGCGGTGCCGACCCGCCAAATGGCGGGGCACGCTTGTCTTGCCCGCCTTACCTTCCAAACCTTGCAAAAGCGAAAGACCTATCTGCAAAAAAGATGTGAACGCCGGTCAACAGGCCAGTCGCTCACGCGCCTTTTGCGTC
>Ga0068707_1000987_pt1 | contig 19621 bp, 16 predicted proteins | sample YNPNPMetaG_FD_66600 | JGI IMG/M metagenome (GOLD analysis project Ga0068707, IMG submission 66600) | Anoxygenic and chlorotrophic microbial mat microbial communities from Yellowstone National Park, USA - YNP NP MetaG | ecosystem: Environmental > Aquatic > Thermal springs > Hot (42-90C) >...
GGTCCTGACGGGAAGCTCTCCTTACGTCCGGCTGATCGCAGTGCACCCGGAAACGGGGGAGGGGATGATCGGCATCTACGAAGCGCGCGAGCCGGGCGAGATTCCCGAGCCGGCGACGCTGGCTTGGACGGGACTCGGGCTGCTGGCCGCTGCATGGCTTCGCCGCCGCTGAAAAAGCGAAAGCCCCGCGGCTCTTCCGGCGCCATTGGAGGCGGCGAAGGCCGCCCGTGCCGTCAGAAACCCTCCAGCTCGCTCCGTTCAAGCACGCGCACGCCGCCTGCGGCGAGGAGGCGGATGGCGCCGTCGGGGTCGTCGAAGCGAAACACGAGCACCGCCCGCTCCCCCCGGACATAGGGGAACGCGTACATATACTCGATGTTGATCTGCGTGCCTTCGAACAGCTCGAGCACTCCGGCAAGCCCGCCGGGACGGTCCGGCACTTCCACGGCGATGACTTCGGTAACCTTGACCACCGCGCCTGAGGATTCCAGCAGCTCCTTCGCCCGTTGCCAGTCGCGGACGATGAGCCGCAGGATGCCAAACTTCTGGGTGTCGGCCAGGGTAAGGGCCCGCAAGTCGATGCCGGCCCGGGCCAGCAGGCGGACGGGTTCGATCAGGTGACCGGGCTTGTTCTCGCAAAAAACGGACAGTTGCTGGAGCTTCATACCGCGGACCTCCGGTCGATCACCCGCCGGGCCTTGCCCTCGCTGCGGGCGATGGTGTTGGGTTCGACGAGCGTCACCTGCATCCGCAGGCCGGTGACGCGTTCCAGCGCCTCGGCGATCCTCTCCCCGAGTTCCTCCAGCACGCCAACGCGGTCGCTGAAGGTTTCCGGCGTCACCTCCACCTGCACTTCCATCTGGTCGAGGCCGTGCGCGCGGGTCAGGATGATCTGGTAGTGCGGCAGGGTGTGCTCCACCTCCAGCAGGGCGGCTTCCACCTGCGAGGGGAAGACGTTGACGCCCCGGATGATGAGCATGTCGTCGCTGCGGCGGCTGATGCGGCGGATCCGGCGCAGGGTCCGCCCGCAGGGGCACGCCTCGGGGATGAGCGCCGTAATGTCCCGGGTGCGGTAACGGATCATCGGCATGGCGCGCTTGGTCAGGGTTGTGATGACGAGCTCGCCCTCCTCGCCCTCGGGCAGCGGCGCGCCGGTGGACGGGTCGATGATCTCGGGATAGAACTGGTCCTCGAAAATGTGCAGCCCGCTGCGGCACTCGCATTCCATGCCGACGCCGGGACCGATGATTTCCGACAGCCCGTAGATGTCGAAGGCGCGGATGCCGGACAGGCGTTCGATGCGAAGGCGCATCGCTTCGGTCCAGGGTTCGGCACCGAAGACGCCGATCCGCAGCGGCAGCTCCCGCAAATCGATCCCGAGCTGCGCGGCGCGGTCGATCATGTGCAGGAAGTAGCTGGGGGTGCAACAAATGACCGTGACGCCGAAATCCTTCATGACCAGAATCTGCCGGTCGGTGTTGCCGCCCGAAGTGGGGATGACAGTGGCGCCGAGGCCTTCCGCCCCGTAATGGGCGCCCAGCCCGCCAGTGAAGAGACCGTAGCCGTAAGCATTCTGGACGATGTCGCCCGCATGGACGCCTGCCATGGCGAGGCTCCGCATCATCACAGAGGTCCAGAGGGCGAGGTCCTCGCGCGTGTAGGCGACGACCACAGGCTTCCCCGTCGTCCCGCTGGAGGCGTGGAGGCGCACGATTTCCTGCATCGGGCAGGCGAAGAGGCCGAAGGGATAGGCGTCCCGCAGATCGGCCTTCGTGGTGAACGGAAGCCTGCCGAGGTCGGCAAGAGAGCGAATGTCCTGAGGGCTGGCGCCGGCCGCGCGCATGCGCTCGCGGTAGAGAGGCACGCCGGTCCAGGCGCGCTCCACGGTTTCGCGGAGCCGTTCGGCCTGGACGCGTTCCAGGAGCCGTCGCGGCAGGAAATCAGCGGCGCTGGCGGGATGAAAGTGCGGGGTTGCGGCTTTCTCGTCTTCTGGCATGGTTGCCGTGTTGCGGTCAAACACAGGAGTGCCGGACCTGAACCTCCTGATACCGGGCCGGGAAAATGCAGTCTACGGGAAGCGCGGGCCGGCAGGCAAGCCGGCGCCTGAGCCGAAGAAGGGGGCGGACGCCGCGAGCCCATGGAGTGCACCGGGAGGAATGAATACCCGGCAGCGCCGCGCCGGTTGGCTGCTCGCTGCAAGACGGCCGGAACCCGGATTTGCGGGCGGCGCTCGCGCGCCGGGTGGCGCTCCATGTAGAATCAATGCGGACTGAAGGAGTGCCATCATGATTCGCCGCTGGTTTCTTTGTCTGGCCGCGCTGGGCGCGCCGCTGCTGTTGTGCGGGCAAAAGCCGGGCCCGAAGATCCCCGTGATGATTCTCACGGGCGAGCAGGGCGGCCCGTATCACGCATGGGAAGAAACGACGCCGTACCTCAAACGGATGCTTGAGGAGACCGGGCTGTTCGACGTCACCGTGGTCATCGCGCCGCCGAAGGGGGGAGACTTTTCGCAGTTCCGGCCGGAGTGGACCAAGTACAAGGCCGTGGTCGGCAACTATGACGCGCCGGACGAGCGCTGGCCCGATGCATTGAAGGCTTCTTTTGAAGCCTACGTTCGCAACGGCGGGGGCTTCGTCTCCGTGCACGCCGCCGACAACGCGTTCCCCAACTGGCGCGAGTACAACCTCATGATCGGCATCGGCGGCTGGCGCGGCCGCAACGAAAAACACGGCCCTTACTGGTATGTGAAAGACGGCAAGGTGATCAGCGACACGTCGCCCGGCCCCGCGGGAAGCCACGGCGCGCGGCTGCCGTTCCGGATCCGGAATTTCGTGAAGAACCACCCGGTGACGCAGGGCTTGCCGGACGAGTGGATGCATGTGGCCGACGAGCTGTATGCGCACATGCGCGGACCGGGCGAGAACATGACCATCCTGTCGGTCGCCTGGTCGGATCCGGCCAACAAAGGCACGGGGCGCGAGGAGCCGATCCTGATGGCAATCGGGTATGGCAAGGGGCGCGTGTTCCACACGGTGCTCGGCCATGACATCGCGGCGATGAACTGCGTCGGCTTCATCGCGACCTTCCAGCGCGGCACAGAGTGGGCCGCCACCGGAAAGGTCACGCAAAAGGTGCCGCCCGATTTCCCGACTGCCACCGAGACGCGGACGCGGCCGGAATACAACCCGCCGCCGGGCTGGGTGTCGCCTCCGGGCCCGCGGCGGCCGGCAGCGGCGAAGTAGGCGTGCGGCGCCGCCCGTTGCGGCGCTGCGCCTCCATATGACGCTCAGCGCGTGAGGAGCGAGTCCGCCTTCAGCGCCGGGCATGAAGGCGCAATCTTCGCCCGCGGGATCCGGCGCGGGGCAATGGCGCGAAAAGCCGGCGCGACACATTGCGGGCGCGCGAAAGTTCTTGCCGAATTCCCGCGCTCTTGCCCTGAACAGGCTGTTTCGAGACGCGTTCCGCCGGCGGCAGGATCCGGCGGCAGGCCGCCGGGGCGTCAGTACTTCAGCTTGAGCGGAGGCGCCTCCCAGCGCTCGTTGGCGGCCATCATCTCGTCCCACGTCACCGTGGCTTCGCGGTAGGCGGCCGTGCGGCCGAGAATGGCCGTCAAATTGGATTCGACGGAAACTTCGTAATTGTAAATCGGCTTTTGCTCGCGAATTGAGGCGATAAAATCTTTCACATTCTGGATAGCGCCGCGGCGGAATGTATCGTCTTTTTCGGCGCCGATCCAGGGATTTTTCCCCAAAATCCGGATCGTCCCGCCGTAGTGCGTGTCGGCGCAGCCGTGGATCCCGAAAACCCGGACGCAGAGGTCGCTCAACGCGCCGTTGAGCTGATGGGAAGAGAAGGAGGCGTGCACGCCGTCCGGATACCAGAAGGTGACGGCAAAATGGTCCCAGGCGTCGCCGTAGTCGTTGGGCGTGCCGCGCCAGTCGGTGCGGCCGCCGGTGCCGTGCGCCTTCAGCGGACGCGCTCCCAGGAGCCAGTTGGCGATGTCGATGACATGGATGTTCTGTTCAACGATGATGTCGCCGCTGAGGAGCCGGTCGCCGAACCAGTTCACGATGCGGCGTTGCTCGGGATCCATGCCCGGCTCGCCTTTATCGCGCCAGGGACGCCCGGCGTAATAGAAGACCTGCGCGAAGGCGGGCTTGCCGATATCGCCGCGGCGGACGCGCCCGGCCGCTTCCTTGTACGCATCCCGGGCTCGGCTCTGGAAATCGACCCAGAAACTGAGCTTCTTCTGGCGCGCCATGTTGCCGCTTTCAAGCACCGTGCGGCAGCCCGGCACGTCCACCGCCACCGGCTTGGCCATGAAGACGTGCTTGCCTGCCTTCACTGCGGCCAGCCCGGCAGGCGGGTGGTAAATGGTGGGCGTCTCGATGACTACGGCGTCGAGCGGCGAGTGAATGAGCTCAAGGTAGGCCTCGGGGCCGAGGTAGGCGCGCGAGCGGTCGATCTTGAGCTTCCCGGCCGTGGATTCCAGATTGGCGCGCTGCACGTCGGCCAGGGCCACCACGCGGGCCCCGGCGAATTCGGGGAAAAAGGGCGCAATCCAGTTGCCCCGGCCGCCGCAGCCGATGATGCCGACCTCGACGGTGGAATTGGCCTGGTAGGCGAGGGCAACAGAAGGTTTGGTGACAAGCAGTCCGGCGGAAGCGGACTTGAGAAAATCGCGGCGGGCAGTCAAGCGGAATCCCTCCTCAGGATCGCCGCCATTCTATCGCAGGCGTGGCTTGTCAGCGGGCCGCAGCCCGGTTCCCTCGCCCCGCTGCCTCGAGGATCCTTATCGTCGCCGCAGAAGGGCTACCGCGGCCAAGCCGGCGCCCAGAAGGAAGAACGTGCCCGGCTCCGGAATCTCGCCGCCGGACAAACCGCCAGCCTCATCGTCGAGGAACAACGCGCCGTCCAAGGCAGTATCTAGCGTATTGACTACGCCGAATCCAAGGCGGTAATTTCCGGCAGAAGGCAGCTGATAGGTGAACGCATGCCAGCCGGTTGCGCCGTAATCACCGACGGTGATGCCCCCGCTGTAAATGCTCGCCAAAACGGTCACCTGCTGCGAATTGCCCGGCCCGAGGATCACGGCAAACGCAGGGTCGTTGAATGGCGAATAATCTCGTGCCACGTAGGCCCAATACATGGTCACCGTGTCTCCGGCATTGCCGGCAAAGTCCTGGTAGATGCCGGCGCCATCGGTTGGCACTCCCTCCCCCTCCCCGTTTGGGGCGGGCAAAGAACTGGACAGGGTTCCGGGGGTGAGTCCGAAGAATGTGTCCAGATCCGAGACCCATACGTCATTCGAGTTCAGCCAAGCCATATACGATCCTGCGGGAGTCACGGTCCACGCGCCGATCCCGGTCAGTCCGACTGCACTGACATCTCCGGCAGTGGTCCAACCCGACAGGTTTCCGGTCTCGAAGCCCTGATTGGAAAGATTGATGACCGCGCCCGAAGAGACGGCGGCGGCACAAACCAGCAGCAGAAAGATACGCTTCACAAGCTCCTCCTTGGTGCAATGCGAACAGTATAATCGACATTACCATGACCCATCCGCCGCTTTCAAGAGAAAAGTGTCATTACCTCGCCTTGTAGCGAGTTGCGTGGGAAGCCATCTTACGGCTGCGGGTCTCAGAAGATGAAGCTGACGCCGCCCCGCACCGCGCGCGGCATCTGGATCAGCCACATCCGGCGTCCGTCCGGAGAGGTGATTGGCAGGTAGCCCTGAGCGAGAAGGTTGCGCAGCTCGGCGGACATTTCCAGCCGTCCCGGCCCGGCCGAGACCGGCAGGGGCTGCCGGAGCTGGACGTTCAGCCCGAGCTGCGGCTGCCAGCGTTGCGTCAGAAACGCGTGGCCCGGCCCCGCCGTGCCGCCCGAAGTCCACAGATATGTGGTGACGAAACGCGTGCCGGTGGCAGGGATGAGGCCCGACACGCGCAACGACGTCCAGGGCCGCCGCACGGGGTGGATGCCGGCGCGGACCTCGCCGCCGGAGCCTGCCAGCACTCCGGCGTTATAAGCCAGCATGGAAGCTGCGCCGGCTGCGATGCCCGCCGACCAGGCGTCCCACAGCTGCTGTGTGAAAGACGCCATGTAGCCGAAGCCGCGGTAATCGCCGATGTTAAAGACATAGCTCGACGACGCCAGGTCCGGCAGCAGCTCGCCCCTGGCCAGAAACGGCTCGCCGGAAGCCGTCAGCGCGGCGTCCCGCAAGGCATCCTGGTACACTGCGGCGGCGAAGGTGCGCGTCCCGGCGGTCTTGCGGTAACCCAGCTCGAGGGACTGGCTCTTCTGAACGCGCACCGCGCCGTTGCGCAAGGAAACCCGCGGGAACAGCGCAAGCCCGGAGAGGCTGTGTTCGAAAGAATCCTCGCCCGCGATCAGATCCCAGGCGGGGGCGCCGGCAGCGAAGCCGGACTCGATCACACCCAGCTCGCCGAGGTCCCAGCTCAGCCGGGCATAGGGGCTGAGCAGATTCAACCGGTCGATGAAAACGACCGATTCGAGCATCGCTCCGTAAGAGAGCTGAAGCCCCGGCGCGAGCTCGAGGCGGTCGCCCACGCGCACCGACATTGTGCGCAGGACGGGTGTCTCGACCGGAGCGCCCTGTCCGTGGACAAAGCCCGCCCCGGCCTGCCGGAGCGCCGCCTGCCGCACTGTCAATTCCACTTCCGGCGAGGGCGACGAACCGTCGCCTTCGCGCGAATACGATGTGCGGAAGCCCGCCGTCGGCGTTCCCGACGTCGAACCGTAGCCGACGTTGCCGCTAAAGCGGATCTCGTTGTTGCCGAACAGGGATGTCGCCAGGGCGAAGGCCGTGCCGAGGTCCGGCTCGCTGCCCATCGTGGGCGCCAGCGCCCCTTCCCCGCCCGAGATGCGGATCATGCCCCGCAGCGGGCTGAAGACCCCGGCGGACCGGGTCCCGGAGACCGTCCTCCACGTCGCGTCCTGCGGCAGCAGCCGGAGAACGGGGCGAGTGGCCGTGGAGGAGCGCAGAACCCATTTCCAGTCCTCGCTCAGCAACCCGGTCTGCCCGGGCGGCGCATAGACCAGCTCGATGGAGCTGAACAGGTGCGCCAGCTGGATGTTGAGAAAGCTCTCCACGCCCGGCCGGACCACGATGTGGTTGCGGACCGCGGGCACAAAGCTCGCCAGCGAAACGCGTACCGTGTAAGTGTCCGGAGGCAGGGCGTCGAAGCGGAACCACCCGTCCGGGCTGGTCAGCGCCCTCTGGATGACGCGCTCGGAGCGGTTCAGCAGCAGCACCACGGCGCCCATCTGGCCGACGCCCGAGCTGTTGCGCACCTGGCCGCTGATGGAGCCGAACAGCTTCAGCTCCGCCCCGTACGCGTGCGGCAAATGACTGGCCAGCAGAGCAGCCAGCGCCAGCGCGGCAGTGCGGCACATGGGCTTCATTTCCGCTCGCGGCGCCCGGCCGGCGGCCGGACGCTCCTGTTTACAGCACAGTAAACTGGGCCGACTGTGTCAAGCTCGCGTTCTTGAGCTTGTCGGTGACCTTGACTCTCAAAGTATACTTGCCCGGCTCGAAGTTCGCCAGAGGCAACAGCTTCTCGATCGTCGCCTGGGAAGCCGAACCTTCCAGCGCCGCGGCATCCTCGACAAACTCGAGCACCGGCTTGTTGTCGGAGTCGCGGACGATCTCATAGACGATCTCGCCCTTGGGCTTCCCGCTCTGTTCGTCGGGCTGGAAGTTGTACAGCTTCATGTAAATGCCCATCTTCTCGTGGCGGCGGAACGTCTCGCCCACGCGCGGGCGCACCTTCGAGGTGCCGATGACGAACTGGCCGGTGCCGATGCTGCGCGTCGGGACCTTTTCAAGCACGTCGGCCAGCACCAGCGAGCTGGCGAACAGAACGTCCTCTTCCATGCGGGGGACGTTGAGCGCCATTTCGTAATTGTTCATGTTGCCGCCGACCACGTCCTTGGCAACCACGTTCAGACGGTACATGCCCGGCGGCAGCGGGATCGACTTCTGGTAGATGGAGAAGCCCTGGGCCGCCTCCTGCAACATCGAAGTGGGGACGTCGATCGAGACCACGTCCTCGAAGACGTTCACCACGCGCCGCGTCATCGAGGTGATGCGCGCGTAGATGTTGACGATCGCCTTCGACATCTCGCCTTCCTGCTTGAATTGCAGGTCCTTGCGGTTGAACTGGAGCGTGATCGACGTCAGCACGGTGGAGGCCGTCATCGGGAAGAAGTCCGCGCGGGCCTGCATCGGCAGCAGGTTGTACAGGATGCGCGAGTTGACCTGGGCCTCGAGGTCGCGGAACTTGATCTTGGGCGCCTTCTGGAGGTCGGCGTATTGCTGGAGCCGCTCGAACTGGTTCATGCGCGCAGGCAGCGGCTGATTGCCCACGCCGAGCCGCGTGCCGTCGGTGCGGTTGAAGCGGTCCGCCTTGTCGGCAAGCCCCATCTGCTCCATCAGCGTGAGACCCGCGCCGGGCACCATCAGCAGCGCATCCTTCTCGCTCGGGTCCATCGTCATGCGGTATTCGCCGGTCATCGACTTGTCGACGAACTCGATGACGATGTCGGTCTGCATGCCGACCCCTTCCAGGTACCGGTAGCGCCACTTCTCGAACGGATAGGTGGACGTCGTGCCGCCGCCTTCCTCCCAAGGCCGCTCGTAGGTGCCGCCCGAGGGGTGCGACTCGATCTCGTCGGGCGGGCCGAAGGTGATATAGATGCGGCCGCGGTCCGTTTTCCAGCCCGGGATGCCCGAGGCGAAGCGCTCGTTGGCATAGGCGATGCGGCGGTAATGCTCTTCCTTGTACTCGTTTTCCACCGTGTCCGGCGTGGGGTCGCGGCGCAGCCAGAACTGCTCGATGAACTGCTCGCGCTCCTCGTCGGTCTGAAGGTTCTTGAACGCCCGCCGCTCTTCGTCGGTGATGATGTAGACGACGTCCTCTTCCAGCCACTTCCGGTAGGGCGTTTCCAGCTCCCTGCGCCGCCGCTCTTCCTGCCTGCGGCGCTCCTTCTCCGACATCGGGCGGGCGATGGTTTCCCGCTGCCCGTTGTCGGAGGCCTGTCTCCTGCGCTGCGCGGACGCCGTGGTCGCCGCCGGGGCGAGCAGGGCCAGCACCATGACGAGGGCATACAATGCAGACCGTCTCATACTACGACACTCCCCACCGCTTGGCTGTTGATAGCCAGTGCCAGTCCCAGAGCTTGCACCACTTTTAGTGTAACCCAAGTTCGCGAATATGGATGCCGCTGCCGGCGGGCGCGTTTCAGTCGGCGCCGCCCGCTTCCGGCTGCGCTTCCAGAGACGGGGAGAGCGGCACGAACTCTTCGCCTTCCCTTCCCTTGGCGAAGGGGCTGAAATTCGTCGCGACGTCGTACACGTCCACGCCCTCGGCGCGCTTCAGCCCGTTGACCACCATGTAGGTGACCGGCGTCATGGCCGCCTCGTACAGCACCTTGCCGATGTAGCCGCTGAAGATGAGGTTCAGAATCGTCATCCAGGACTCGCGGCCGGCGAAAGCCACCGTCATCACCACCATCGAGTCGACCAGCTGGCCCACCATCGTCGAGCCGATGGTGCGCATCCACAGCGCGCGGCCGCGGGTCCATACCTTCATCTTCGCCATCACGTACGAGTTGGCGAACTCGCCCGCCCAGTAGGCCAGAAGGCTGGCCGCCACCATGCGCGGCACGAACCCGAAGACGATGGCAAAGGCTTCCTGATAGCGGAAATCCGGGGCTGGCGGAAGCCAGACCACCAGCATGCCGAACAGCGCCATCAGGGCGGAGCCGAAAAAGCCCAGCCAGATGGCGCGCCGCGATCCGGCGTAGCCGTAAACCTCGGTGAAGATGTCGCCAAAGATGTAGGTGATGGGGAACAGCAGCTGCGCCCCGCTGATGCGGAACGGCCCGATGGCGCAAATCTTGGGCCCGATCAGGTTGGAGACAAGAAGGACGGTGACGAAGACGACGACCAGGGTGTCGTAGAAGCGGAAGGAGTGCTGCGGGCGCTCAAGCAGGCCGATGCCGCGGGCCGGAGACACCATACACTCGAATCGATGATCCGGCCCGGCCCGCGGCATCAGGATTTCGGGCGGCGCTTACTGCTTGTCCATGACGAACTTCAGCGCGAAGTCGCCCTGCGGCGTGCTGATGTCGGTTTTCACCGTCAGCGTCCTGCCGTCCTCGGACAGGCTCCAGGTTTCCACAGACTTGATCTGGTTGCCCTGGATTTCGCGAACCACAGTGATTTCCAGGTTGTCGCCCTTCCATGCGGGCGTGACCTTCATCGGCCCCCTCGGCGTCTCCACCGTTTTCTCCTTGCCGTCGAGCGTATACTCGACGTCGCTGGAGCGCTCCTGGCCCTGGAATGCCTGCACAGTGGTCATCTTCAGGCCCGGATCCTTGTGATCGATGGTGCGCTCGAACTTGTCGGGCCCGGCGGGCAAGGGGCCGAAGTCCGACTTGGCGTTATTCAGTTTCCAGACTCCCGAAAAGTTCGGCTTTTCGGCGGCCGCGAGGCCCAAAGCAAAAATGGCCGCCAGCGCGGCAAAGCAAAGTACGCGTCTCATCATTGACGGCCCCTTCCTTTCCAAACGGGGCTTGCCTCAGGATAGCGCAAAAACCAGCTCCGGCCGCAGCAGCCAGGGCGGCACGACGCCGCAGAGGTTGGAAAGCGGCAGCACGTCGTCATGCACGGGCAGCCCGAGCACGCCCCGCATGAAATCGCGCCGCCGCAGGCACCGCTCCATCAGCCCCGGGAACCGCGCGGCCAGCTCGCCTTGCAGCGCGGGGTCGGCCAGGAGGTAGCCGTCCTCCATCCGCGACGAGTAGAAGACGGGATGCGAGGGGATGACATCGGACTGCATCACCATGCCGCTTGAGAGCCGCTCCGCGGAGCCTTCATAAGCGGGCGCGGCCAGCCATTCGTCGAAATGGATCAGGTGGCCGGGGTTGAGGAACACGCCGAACCGCTCGAAAGGGAGCCGCTCGTGGACCGCGCGCCACAGTTCGCCGCCCTCGGCGCCGATGCGCAGCGCCGCAAACCACGCTGCCATCGCCTCGAAGTACGGACCCGCGAACTCCTCCACATAGCCGCGCGCCGCCTCCGGCAGGTCCGCCGCGCTCTCGGCCACCCACCCGCAGCGGCAGCAGTTGGCGCCCCAGTAGCAGATGCCGCACGAGAGACGCCCGCCGCGCGCCACCCGCTCGCCGCAGGCGCTGGCCAGGCTGGCGCGGTTGTTGCCGCACTTGAGCGTCATGTGGCAGCCGAGCGGCACGCCGTTGTACCGCGCCTCCTCAAGCAGGCCGTAGTCGAGCGCGCCGGGCCGCACCGCCCGCAGCACGCGCTTCATCCCCTCGCTGGCCAGCGTGTTCGTCCACTCGAAGAAGGCGATCTCCTGCGGATCGGCCTGCTGCCGCAAAAGAATCATCAGGCGGGTTTCGTTGACCACGTTTTCGTAGCCGGCGGCGAAGCGCAGCTCGTCGGCGATAAAGCCGGGCAGATCGAGCCGCTCGGGCGGGGCGAGCGGCTTCCAGCCGGCCGCACCGACCCTCGAATGGGCGTCGATGCCGAACTCGCGCAGGATCTCGCCCAGCGGCCGCCCGCCTGCGCGCGGCTGGTCCGGCAGGGAGAACTCGGGGTGGCATTCCAGAAGGATGTCGCCCGCGGCCACCGGGGGCGCGGCAGGAGCGTAATTCCGGCACTCGTTGCCGACCAGCAACAGCGGCTTCCGGCCGAGGTCGACCAGCAGCAGCGCCTCTTCAAACCGCGGGTCGAAGCCGGTCAGCCAGAGCAGGTTGGCAAAGTGTTCGCGGTCGCCGTAGACGGCGAAGTGCGTGAGGCGCCGCTCGGACATCCGCTCCCGGAGCCGCTCGAGCCGCCGCGCGTACTCCTCCCGGGAGACGCGCCAGCCGGGCGGCTCGCCCGCGGCGCCGAACTCCGGCCAGTCAATTTCGATCAGGCGTGCTTTGCTCATCGGGCCACCCCGCGCGCCTTCAGGCAACGGCCGCCGCTACGAACGCCGCGCCGCTTCCTGCCGGTTGGCCAGCTGCAAGTGGCTCCGGCTGCGGCTGTAAGAGAAATAGACCACCAGGCCGATGGTCATCCAGGCGAAGAACGCCACCTTGGTGATCCGGTCCAGGCTGAACATCAGCAGAAGGCAGAACAGCACGCCGAGAATCGGCACCAGCGGCACCAGCGGGGTCCGGAACGGACGCGGGGTGTCCGGATGGGTGCGGCGCATGATGATCACGCCGATGCAAACCAGCGTGAACGCCCACAGCGTGCCCATCGAGGTCAGGTTGCCGAGCTGCTGGATCGGCGTGAAGGCGCCGAGCAGGCCCACGCACAGCATGAGCAGGATGTTCGATTTCCAGGGCGTGGCGAAGCGCTCGTGCAGCTCGGAAAACATCTCCGGCAGCAGCCCGTCGCGCGACATCGAGTAGAACACGCGCGACTGTCCGAGCAGCATCACCAGCATCACCGACGTCAGCCCGGCCAGCGAGCCAAGCTTCATCAGGAAGCCGAGCCACGGCAGGTTCTTCATCCGGTCCACGGCCACCGCCAGCGGCGCCGCCACGTTCAGCTCCTTGTAATTGACGATGCCCGTCAGCACGGCTGCATACAGGATGTAAAGCACCGTGCAGATGGCCAGCGAGCCGACGATGCCGATCGGCATGTCGCGCTTCGGGTTGCGGGCCTCCTGCGCCGCCGTGGAAACGGCGTCGAAGCCGATGTAGGCGAAAAAGATCTGTCCGGCGGCCGCCAGCACGCCCGTCCAGCCGTAGCGGCCGAATTCGCCGGTGGTGTTTTCCGGCAGGAACGGCTTGTAATTCTCGTAGTTGATGAAGAAGTAGCCGAGCCCGATGAACAGGATCACCACCGAGAGCTTCACCGCCACGATCAGCGCATTGAAGCGGGCCGATTCCTGGATGCCGATGATCAGAATGGTCGAGATGATCCAGATGATGATAAGGCTCGGCAGGTTGATCATGCCGGGCACGGGGTCCCAGGGCGAATGGATCAGGTGCGGCGGAAGGTGGATGCCGAAGGACTCGAGGATGGACACCATGTATCCCGACCAGGAGACCGAAACCGTCGCCGCGCCGATGGCGTACTCGAGCACCAGCGCCCAGCCGATGATCCACGCCAGCAGCTCGCCCATGGTGGCATAGGCGTACGTGTAGGCGCTGCCCGCCACCGGGATCATCGTGGCGAACTCGCTGTAGCAGAAGCCGGCGAAGGCGCAGGCGATCGCCGCCAGCACGAAGCTGAAGACGACCGCCGGCCCCGCATGCTGCGCCGCCGCCACGCCGGTGAGCGAAAAGATGCCTGCGCCGATGATGGCGCCGATGCCCAGGGAGACCAGCTGCGTGGCCGTGAGAGTGCGCTTGAGCGAGTGCCCGTGCGAGTCCGAGCCGGATTCGGCCAGGATTTTCTCGAGTGGTTTGCGGGCGAACAGATTCATGCCTCAGACCTCGATGTGGAGTCGCGCCGCCTCCGCCAGGCCAAATACACGGGAATCCCGGTGAGCACCAGAATCAGGCCGGGCCATGTGTAGTTGGGCTTGTACAGAAGCAGCATCAGTTCAATAAAAGCGGCTGCCACGATGTAAATCGCCGGCAGCACCGGATAGCCGAAAGCGCGGTAGGGCCGTTCGGCCGCGGGGCGCGTGCGCCGGAGCACGAAAAGCCCCGCAATCGTCAGGATGTAGAAGAGCAAAACAGCGAAGATAACATAGTCGAGCAGATCGCTGTAGCGGCCGGTGAGCGTGAGGAACGCCGCCCAGGCGCCCTGCATCCAGAGGCTGTGGTTCGGCGTGTGCGTCTTCGGGTTGACGCGCGCCGCCGCGGCAAAGAACAGCCCGTCGCGCGCCATTGCGTAGTAGACGCGCGCGCCGGCGAAGATCATGCCGTTCAGGCAGCCGAAGGTGGACACCATCACGGCCGCCGCCATCACCTGCGTGGCTGCGGGGCCGAGGATCTTCGAGATGACCGCCGTGGCCACGCGGTCCTCGGGCGCGCGCTGGATGGCCTCCAGCGGCAGCGCCATCAGGTAGACGAAATTGCAGGCCAGATAGATCACCGACACGATGCCCACGCCCAGCGCCAGCGACAGCGGCAGGTTGCGGCGCGGGTTGCGGATTTCCCCGGCGGTGAAAGTCACGTTGTTCCAGGCGTCCGAGCTGAACAGGGCGCCCACCATCGCCACCGCAGTCAGCCGCAGCGCGTCCGCCGGCGTCCAGGGGATCTCCCAAAACCGGCCAAAGTTGCGCCCGATCGCCTCCGGCTGGCGCCCGAACAGGACGCCGGCAGCAATCAGCCCGCCCAGCGCGCCGACCTTGGCGATGGTGAAAACGTTCTGCACGCGCGCGCCCGCCTCGATGCCCCGCGTGTTGTTCCACGTCAGCAGGAGGATCACCGCGATGGCCACCAGCATCTGGGTGTTGACGCCCGCCGGACCGACCCGAACGAGCCAGGCGTCGGCGGAAACGGCCGGCACGAACACGCCGAGAAACTTGGCGAACGCCACCGCCACCGCCGCCAGCGTCCCGGTCTGGATGACGGCGAACAGCGTCCAGCCATACAGGAACCCGCACAGCGGGCCGAAGGCTTCGCGAAGGTAGACGTACTGCCCGCCGGCGCGCGGCATCATCGCCGCCAGCTCCCCGTAGGACAGCGCCGCGATCATCGTCAGCAGCGCCGTGGCCGCCCACGTGGCCATCAGCAGCGCCGGCGACTGCACCTGCCGCGCGATGTCGGCCGAGACGATGAACACGCCGCTGCCGATCATCGACCCCATCACGATGGTCGTCGAATCCAGCAGCCCCAGCCGCTCGACCAGCCCCGGCTGCGCTACCGTGTCAGCGCGATCCATTCTTCCATCCGCCCCCTGACCGTGGCCTTCGTCATCTCCTCCGGCATCAGGTCCCTGATGACGGCGACCGAATCAACACCCGTCTTCAGCACGGCCTGCGCATATTCCCGCGTGATGCCGCCGATGGCCACCAGCGGCTTCGCCGTCAGCGCACGCAGCCTCGCGAGCCGTTCCAGTCCGAGCGCCGGATCGGGGTTCTCCTTCGACAGCGTCTCGAACACCGGCCCGATGGCCAGATAATCGGCCGGCTCGGCCGCGGCCGCCTCGAGCTGCCCCTCGTTGTGCGTGGAAAAGCCGAGGATCCTTTCCGCGCCGAGCACCCGCCGCGCCAGCACCGGCGGCAGGTCCGTCTGGCCCAGATGCAGGCCGGCGTCGAGCAGCGCGGCGATGTCGGCGCGGTCGTCGATGATGAACCGCGCCCGGGCCCGCAGGCACAAAACAGCCAGTTGCGAGGCCGTTTCAAACATGGTTCGGGAATAATGTCCCTTGTGGCGCAGCTGGAGGATGCGCGCGCCGCCTTCGAGCAGCGCCTCGGCGAACCACAGCGGGTCCCTGCCGCGGCGTGCCAGCGCGCCGGTGTCGACGATCGGATAGACGCGGGGAAGCTCCAGCCTGGGCGTCAAGGCTACAGTCTATTCGATCCGCGGCCGCCGCCGCGACCCCCTCGCGCCCTGGGCGCGCTCAGGCGCGCCTGCACTCGCCGAGCTTTTTCTCAAGCGCGGCCAGGTCGGCGCGGATCTCCTCCGCCTGCCCGCCGGCCGTGTGCAGCACCTGCTCCACCGTGTGGATGAGCGCCTCCAGCCGCCTCCGGGCCTCGGCCAGCAGCGCCTGGCAGGCGGCCGCGGCCGCCTCGCTCCACTGCGCCGTGAGCCGCGCCAGGTTGATCTCAACGGCCCGCCCGGCCTTGCCGCGGAAGTGCGCGAGAACCACTCCGCGGAACAGCGACATCGGGATCGCCCAGGACAGCAGCTCCCAGTTGCGGTCGAAGATCTTGCCCACCCGGATGTCGGGCTCGCGCGGTTCGGAGACCGCCATCTCCACCTGCGAAGTCTTCAGCGGCACGCCCAGCGCTTCCAGCATCTTGTCCGAGAGCCGGTTGCGGAAGTCCTGCAAGGCCTGTGACAACTGCCGCGCCACGCGGCGCACCGGCTCGAGAAACTCCTGCCGGTGCGCGCCCGACAGCGCGCCCAGCTCGCGCCGCAACGCCTCGTCCAGCCAGCGCTCGAACTGCTCCATGGCCGTGTTGAGGCTCGACGTCCACTCCGGGTATTGCTGCTCCAGCTCCCGTTGAAGCCTGCGCGTGATTTCCCCGGCCTGCGGCCGCAGCAGCGACTCGATCGCCGTGCGCGAAGCGGCCGTGGCGTGGCGCACGATCAGCTCCAGCCCGAGGCGCGTGTCGTCGAGCGCCTGCTTTTCGCCGAGCACGCGCCGCCGCAGCTCCTCGCGCTCGCTTTCGGCGCGCTCGGCCGCTTTCAGGGCCACGGTGAGGTACTCGCAGCACTCCTCGCCGAGCGATTCAACCTTGTGGCGGAGGATCTCCTCCCACTGAGCCGCCCCGTCTTTCCGCAAGTTTTCCAGCAGTTCGGCTTCGATCCGCCTGCGGTGCTCCTCGAAGCCGGGCCGGCACGACCAGGGGTAGACGGGCAAGCCGTTCTCCCACCGCCCGGCCAGTTGCCGGCGGACGAACTCTTCCACCTGGCGGCGCCCGTCCTCATCGAGGATGTCGACCTTGGTGAGCAAAATGGCGATGCGCGGCGTGTAGCGGGACAGCTCGGCGATCAACTCCATGTCGTGTTGGGTCAGAGGCGGGTCCACGCTCACCGCCACCAGCGCCAGCCCCACGTTGGGCAGCCAGTCGCGCGAAGCCTCGGTATTGTGGGCGAACACGCTTTCCATGCCGGGCGTGTCCACGAAGCGGATGCCGCGGTAGCGCTCCATCGAGGGCAGCCAGACCCGCACCCGCGCCACCCTCCTTGCGTTGCCGGGGTTGCGGGTTTCGTCGACGAACTCGCCCAGCCGCTCGAGCGCCGCCTCCTCGCGGCGGCCGTCGAGATACTCGATCTCCGCCCGCTCGCGCTTGCCGTATTCGATTTCCGTCACCACGCTGGTGACCGGGATCACTCCTACGGGCAGCAGCGGGCGGCCGAGCAGAGCGTTGAGAAAGGTCGTTTTGCCGGCCTTGAACCGGCCGAGAATTGCAATATTTACGGCTCTTTCCGCAGCGAAACGGCGCGTGCTTTCCAGGAAATCTTCCAGCGCTTCCAGCCTGTATTTCCCGATGAGCGACGCGATGAAGTCGAGGACCTGTTCCGCATCGCCGCCGTTGGCGGCGGCGGGTTCAACGGGCGTCGGGTACATGACGACACACGGCTCCTTGCCTGGAATTTCGAGGGGCTTTTCCGCGGACGCGGGCAGCAAAAAAGAGCGGGGACGAACCGGATACCCCGGTGAGCGCGAAACGCGGGAGCGATGCTTCCGCCGTGTCCGCCGCCTGTCCCGCCGCGCGTGCCATTCGGATCGCTCTCCCTGATTTCGGCCCCGCCGCCGGGCTTGCAGTCAGCAGCCGGGGGCGGGCGTCAGGCAGGAGTCATTGGCCGCAGGGAACGGCGGTTTACGGCGGACTCCACCGCCAACTTCAAGTATCTCAAACCAAGGGCTTCGCCGTCTCGGCGCGGATCGCCTCCACGAGCGCGGGAAGGGCCCGCGCCACGGCCGCCGACAAGCGCAGCCCGGGCGCGATCCGCGCCGGCTGCACGCCGAGCAGCACCACCTGAGGCGGCAGCAGTCCCAGCAGGCGGGCCTCGCGCAGCGCCTCGGCGACACCCAGCTCGTGCAGCGAGAGCGGCCGGGAGGCAGCCGCCAGGTCGTTTTCGTCCCGGATCTCAAGCCGCACAAGCTGACCCGGCCGCTGGCCGGCCTCGACCGCGTCGACGAGGATCAGCTTCCGGTAGCCGCCCAGGCGGCCGACAATTTCCCCGAGCGCGGTGCCCGCGTCGACGATGTCCACACCCGGCGGCGCCTGGCGGGCGAGTTCGCGGACGGCATGCACCCCCGCGCCTTCGTCGCCGAGCAGAATATTGCCGACGCCGGCCACGAGAATCTTCGCCGCGCGCGGCGGCCCGCTGTTCACACGATCCGCGCCACGCCGAGCTCCCGGCCGCGCGGCGTCACCAGATGCACGGCGCATGCGATGCAAGGGTCAAACGAACGCACGATGCGCGCCAGCGCAAAGGGGTTGTTCCCGTCCCCGACCGGCGCGCCGAGAAGGGCCTCCTCGATGGGCCCGGGCTGGTTCTTGCCGTCGTGCGGCGAGGCGTTCCAGGTGGTCGGCACCACCGCCTGGTAGCGGGCGATCTTCTGGTTCCGGATCGAAATCCAGTGGCCGAGCGCCCCGCGCGATGCATCCCACAGGCCCATCCCTTCGGCCGACTCCGGGATCTTGTGCGCGACGGCGACGGGTTCATCGAGCTTGATCTGAAGCACCCAGTCCGCCATGGCGTTGGCCAGCGCCTGTGTTTCCAGCGCGCGCGCCAGATGGCGCCCCATCACCGAGCACAGGTTCTCGCGTTTCCACCGCAGCTCGGTCAGCGCCTGATCCAGGGCCTTGCCGAGCTCAGGCGGCCCGCCGTTCAGATTCACCATCGCCCGGGCGAGCGGACCCACTTCGTAGGCCGCGCCCTCGTAACGGGGCGCCTTCAGCCACGAATAGGCTCCTGCCTTGTTGCGGTCCGGCTCGGTGCGGGCCGCGGCCGGGTGGGCGGGCGGCGCGGCCTTGTACCACGAGCAGGTCACATCCTCGGCGACCTTCGACGGGTCCACGGGCGCAAGCTGGCCGTTTACGCAGCGGCCCATCCGGAAATAGCGCTTGCGTTTGGCGACGTCGGGCTCGTCGTCCAGGTCGAAGGCGCCCCAGGAAAGGAACCGCCCGCAGCCGGCGCCGATTTCGCCGTAGTCCCGGTAAACCCTGGCGATGGTCAGGACATCCGGGATGTAGACATTGTCGATGAAATCCCGCAGCTCTTTCAGCCGCCACAGGAAGGTCGTAATTTTGTCCACCGCCGGAATGACAGTGACGCCGCCGGGGACCACGGAAGCGCAATGCGGCATTTTTCCGGAAAATACCGCCGACATTTCATGCGCTTTCAGCCGGATATGGAGCGCTTGCACGTAATGGCTCACGATTTCCTGGCTCGTCTTTTCCGGCAACCGGTAATCCGCTTCGTAGCGGGGAACGAAAGGCGGAAAGTCGGGGCCGCGGACGAAGTCGAGCGCGGCCAGGTGGTAGAAGTGCAGGATGTGCGACTGGATGTAGTTCGCGCCCTGGATCAGGTTGCGGATGATGCGCCCGTTGCGCGGCGGCATGATGCCGAACGCGTTGTCCAGGCACTGGCTGCTGGCCAGCGCGTGCGCCGTCGGGCAAACGCCGCAGAAGCGCTGCGTGATCTGCACGGCGTCCAGAGGATCGCGCCCGACGAGAATCTGCTCGAATCCCCGGTATAGCGTGCCTGCGGAACGGGCCTCCACCACTTTGCCGTTGTCCACCACGGCCTCGATGCCGAGGTGGCCTTCGATTCGGGTCAGCGGATCGACAGCGACCTTCACCCGCATGGCTCACCTCCTCTGGTACAGCGGGGAATGGGCGTCCGGGAAGCCCGGCTCGGTGCACCCCATGCACGGCGCGCCGGAGTTGATACACCAGTTCACGCCGCTGTTCCACTGCCGGATCGGGCAGTCGGCGTGGGTAAACGG
>Ga0068707_1000989_pt1 | contig 19585 bp, 16 predicted proteins | sample YNPNPMetaG_FD_66600 | JGI IMG/M metagenome (GOLD analysis project Ga0068707, IMG submission 66600) | Anoxygenic and chlorotrophic microbial mat microbial communities from Yellowstone National Park, USA - YNP NP MetaG | ecosystem: Environmental > Aquatic > Thermal springs > Hot (42-90C) >...
AGGCCGAGGCCGGTGCCGCCGAGGTCGCGCGACCGGCCGGCGTCGACGCGGTAGAAGCGCTCGAACAGCCGCGGCAGGTGTTGGGGTTCGATGCCCGGCCCGGTGTCCGCGACGGCGATCCGCAGGCGGTCGCCTTCGACCGCGGCCCGCACGGTCACCGTGGCGCCGGGCGGGCAGTACTTGACGGCATTGTCGACCAGGTTCGACAGGACCTGCTCGATGGCGCGGCGGTCGGCGCGCGCCGCGGGCAGGTCGGCGGGCAGGTCGGTCTCGATTCGCAACTGTCGCGCCTCGGCCCGTTCGCGATGCAGTCCGAGCACGTGGTGGACGACGGGGGCGACATCGACCGATTCGAGGTTGGGGCGATACTCGCGCGACTCGATGCGCGAGAGGTCCAGCAGGTCCGCGACGAGCCGCTGGAGCCGCTCCGCGTTGCGTTCGATGATCTCGGCGAACCGCGCGGCGGCGGCGGGATCGCGATCCAGCGCTCCGCGCAGCGTCTCGGCGGCGGAGCGCACGGCGGCCACCGGCGTCCGCAGCTCGTGCGACACGTTCGCGACGAAGTCCCGGCGGATCGTCTCGAGCCGCCGCAGATCGGTGACATCGACGAACACGGCGAGCAGTCCGCCGCCGTGGCGGTCGACGCGGGCGGCGTGCACCAGGAAGCGGCGCGGCCGGAGACCTTCCACTTCGATCTCGCCGGCGGTCGAGGTCGGCGACCGGCGGGCCTTCTCGAGCAGTTCGCGCAGGTCCGCGTGGCGAATCGCCTCGAGCAGCGGTTTGCCGACGACGTCGGTGTCCAGCAGCAGACTCTCGCGGAGCGCCGGGTTGACCAGCACGATCCGGCTGTCGGCGTCGAGCAGCAGGATCCCTTCGGTCATGCCCTGGAGCACGCTCCGCAGCAAGTCGCGCTCGGTCCGCAGCTCCCCCAGGGTGGCGGACAGGTTCTCGGCCAGGCCGTCCAGGGCGCGCGCCAGCTCGCCGACCTCGTCGTCGGCCTCGCTCCGCACCCGCGCCGTCAGGTCGCCTGCCGCCAGCCGGCGGGCCGCCGCCGTGGCGCCGCGCACGCTGCGACCGGCCCAGTGGGCGGCGAGCCAGGAAAGCCCGACGGCCGCGGCGAGCGCCAGGAGCGCGGCGAACGCCAGGAGCCAGCGCAGGCGGGCGAGCGCGTCGTCGACCGCGGTGAGCGGCACGGCGACGCGGACCACGCCGGTGGGCGTCGCCGCGCCCGGCGGGAAGGCCGCGGCGACGTACATCATGCGGCGGCCGAGCGTCGTGCTGTAGCGGGTGGCGGAGCCGCTGCCGTGCGCCAGGGCGCCGCGGATCTCCTCCCGGCCCGCGTGGTTCTCGAGCACGGCGAGCTGGTCGGGGGCGAGCTCCGAGTCGCCCCACACCGTTCCGTCGCGTCCGACGATCGTGACGCGCGCCTCGGCGGTCGCCGCGAGCGCGTCGGCGAGCGCGTCCCAGCCGGGGCGGTCGGCGTCGCCGAGCCCGGCGTTGGTCGCGGCGCGCGCCACACCGGCGGCGCGGACCGACAGGTGCTCCGCCTCGCGTTCGATCAGGAACCGGTCGAGGGCGGTCCCGAGGAACAGGGATGCGACGGCGACGCAGAGCGCGACGAGTCCGAGCGAGACGAGGAACAGCTTGCCGCGGATGCCCAGACTCACCGCCGCGCTCCGGCGGGATTCGCGGCGAAGCGGTAGCCGACCCCCCGCACCGTCTCGATGTACTCGCCCGCCGGCCCCAGCTTCTCGCGCAGGCGCTTGACGTGCGTGTCCACGGTCCGCGTCGTGATGTCCGCCTGGATGCCCCAGACGTCGTCGAGCAGAACCGACCGGGACTGCACCCGATCGCGCCGCTCGTGAAGCGTCACCAGCAGCCGGAACTCCAGCGCCGTCAGCTGCACCTCCTCGCCGTCCACCCACACGCGGTGCGCGTCGCGGTCGACCCGCAGCCGGCCGAACTCGATCACCGGCGTCGTCTCGGGCGCCGCCGCGGTGCGGCGCAGGATCACCTGGATCCGCAGCAGCAGCTCGCGCACGCTGAACGGCTTGGTCACGTAGTCGTCCGCGCCCAGCTCGAACCCCACCACCCGATCGATCTCCTCCCCCTTCGCGGTCAGCATCAGCACCGGGATCCCGCGCGTCGCGGGCTCCTTCTTCAGCGTCTTGCACACGTCCGTGCCGGGGACGTCGGGAAGCATCAGGTCGAGGCACACCAGGTCGGGGCGATGGTTCCGCGCCAGCTGCAGCCCCTCCTCGCCCCGCAACGCCTGCAACACCTCGTGCCCCGCCTGCCGCAGGTTGTACTCGAGCACCGTCTGCAGGTCGCGTTCGTCCTCGATGACCAGAATCCGTGCCATGACGTTCGTCACCGTCCCGTCACCGGGTGACGGACGGGTGAAGTTCCGGCAACATCCTGGCGCAAGGTTAGGATCCATCGTCCGCCGGCATCAAGGGACGGGTGAGACGAGACCTCCGCGAGGTGCGCGCGGGCGCGTGTTGCAGGACGAGGGAGCGTGCCGTTTCAGCGTTGAAACCATTTGTCCGAACCGCCGTTCCGCTTTTGCATCCAATCCGGCGGCTTGGAGCGCGGGCATGCCGGGCACGAGGCTTGCAATCCGACGAGGCCTGCGTCCGGGGGTGGACGATGGTACTGGACGGCTTCGACGGTCTGGCAAGCGGGCGGCGGTCCCTGGAGCGGTCGAGCGCTCCGTCGCTGCCTCCGCCGGGACGCGAATCGACCGCCTGGATCCTGGCCCGCATCAACGAGTGCTTTCTCGATCAGGGGTTGGACTCGGACCAGAACGTCCGCCGGCTGGTCGCGCTCTGCGGCACGCTGATGGGCGCCGTGGAGGTCGGGTACGACCGGCTGCGCGAAGGGCGTCTGCGGCCGGCCTACCGCTGGACGGAGGCGTCCGGTTCGCAACCGGTCCGGGAGGAGGCCGGGCCACCCTCGTCGTCGCCGGCGTCGAACGGAGATGCGGGAGCCGACCCGGTCAACGGTCTCCAGGTGATGCCGGTCGATGGCGGCACGCGGGTGACGATGGGGGTGCGGTACGGCGGCATGCGCTGGGGCGTCCTGCGCGTGCGACTCGAGCGCATCCAGGTGGTCGGGGACATCGACCGGTGCATCCTGGAGTTCGTCGCGGCGGCGATCGGGATCGAGGAGCAGCGCGAGCATTCGGACCTGGCGCGGCGCCAGACCGAGGAGCGGTTGCGGCTGGTCTTCGAGTCGATCCGCGACGGGCTGGGCATCGTGGATCCGTCCGAGAACGTCGTCTTCGCCAACCAGGCCTACGCCGACATCCTCGGATACACCCGGGAGGAGATCGTCTCGAAGAACCTGCGGGACCTGCTGGCGCCGGGCGAGCTGGAGAAGGTCCTGGCGGAGACGGCCAAGCGCCGCGAGGGGCACGCCAGCGTCTACGAACTGGCGATGCGGCGCAAGGACGGCGAGATCCGGCAGGTCCGGGTCTCCGCGGTGCCGTGGCGCGACCCGGCCAGCGCGTTCGTCGGCACGATCGGCGCGATCGTCGATATCACCGAGGAGAAGCGCAGCGAGGCGGAGCGGCAGGAGGCGACGGCCCGCCTGCGCCGCGCCGTCGAGAAGACGATCCAGGCGATCACCACGATGGCCGAGCTGCGCGACCCGTACACCGCCGGGCACCAGCGCCGCGTCGCGCGACTCGCCGCCGCCATCGCCCGCGAACTGGGCCTGGGCCAGGAGACCGTCGAGGGAATCTACCTCGCCGGCGTGATCCACGACATCGGCAAGATCGCGGTTCCGGCCGAGATCCTCAGCAAGCCGGGACGCCTCGAGAAAGCCGAGTTCCAGTTGATCCAGGCGCACTGCGCCACCGGCTACGACGTCCTCAAGGAGATCGAATTCCCCTGGCCGATCGCCCAGATCGTCCTGCAACACCACGAACGCCTCGACGGGTCGGGCTACCCGGGCCGACTGCGCGGTGGGGAGATCCTCCGCGAAGCCCGCATCGTCGGCGTGGCGGACGTTGTCGAGGCGATGGCCTCGGACCGACCCTATCGCCCCGCGCTCGGCGTCGAGGCGGCCCTGGCGGAGATCCGCAAGGGTGCCGGTCGGCTCTACGACCCCGAGGCGGCGGAAGCCTGCATCGGATTGTTCGAGCGGAAGGCGTGCCCGTTCGGCTAGACTCCGCGGCATGGTGCGCAGCCCGGGCGCCGCCGGCGGTCTTCCACGAACGCTGAGCCTCCTGGCCCTCTTCGGTGCGACGTTCGGCTGTCCGCGGCGGGCCCCCGAGGCCGTTCCGGAAGCGGCGACCTCCGCGCCCGTCGAGGCGTTTGCGGAGGCGACGTCGCCCGCGGAGGCTTCCGCGCGCGCGCCGGCGGATGCGGCAAGCCTGCTCGAGTCGGCCCTCGCGGATGCGTCGATCGGACCCCGTGAAGCGGCGGAGGAATCGCTATCGCCGTGCGACGGGCCCGAGACGCCGGTCGTGCCGCTTCGGGACCGGGCGGCCCTCGAGCAGGCCTGCCGGCGCAGGGACTGGCCGGCGTGCACGGCGCTGGCCGACCGCCTGGCCGACGGTCCGGCCGAGGAGCGCGACGAGGAGCGGGCGGACGAGTTGTACGCGCGGGCCTGCGAGCAGGGGCGGCGGGGCGACGCCTGCCGGCGGCTCGGCCTGCGGCGGCTGCGCGCGGCCTCCACGCCGGCAACCGGCCGGGAGGCGGTGGAGCGGCTGGAGCAGGCGTGCGCCGCCGACTACCTCGACGCGTGCGCAACCCTGGGAGAAGTCCTGGTGCGGGGCGAGCAAGCGCCGCGCGACGTCTACGTCGGCCTCCAGCGCCTCCAGCACGCCTGCCTTCGCGGGTACGCCGCCGCCTGCGTCGCGACCCGGGGGCTGCGCGAGATCGCCGAATCGTACGACCTGCCGCTGCCGCGCGCCGTCGGACCGGAGCCGGTCAAGCCGGGGAAGGAGCCGCCGGCCGAGGCGGTCTGTCCGGCGCTGTTCCACGGCGCGGCGGCGGTGGCGGTCCGCGAGCGGCTCGACGGCGGCCTGGCGCGGCTGGCCCCGGCGGCGCTGGCGACGGCGCTGCCGGGGGCGGTCGAGGGGTGGGCGGTCGAGCGGACGGCGGTGCCGGACGGGGATTCGTTCCCGCGCGGCACCGCGGCCGGCGCCCGCTTCGTCGCCGGCGACGGCGGCGTCGTGAACCTCGTGGTGCGCGACCGGGCCGCGGAGTGCACCTTGCAACCCGGAACCGGCGCCGCGATGCTGGAACGGACGGGGCGCGGCGTCCAGGGACGGTCGGCGGTCCGGGTCGGCGCGGAGCCGGCCGTCCTGTTCGGACCGCCCGGCGCCCGGACGCTCGTGCTGTGGGTGGCCGATCGCTGTGAAGTCCGCGCGACGGCGACGGGCGTTTCGGACGAACGCCTGCGCGCGCTCGCCGGGGCGCTCGACCTGGCGGCGTTGCGCCGGGAATGCGGGCGGCGCGAGGGGGACGGCGGCGTCCCGGTCTACGAGTAGGGATGCGGTGGCGCGCCGCCGGGCGGGCGCCGGAACGTCGGCCCGGCGGAGTCCGGGCGGCGGGCGGGCGCCGGCGAGGCGCCGAGGGGGCTGGCTAGGGGATCACGACCGCGCGCAGGCAGTTCGGGTCGCCCGAGCGGAGCAGGTCGAAGGCCTTGTTGATCTCGGCCAGCGGGAAGCGGTGGGTGACCATCTCCTGGACGCGGACCTTGCCCATCCGCGCCATCTCGATCAGCGGCGGGTAGTCGACGGGCCGGCAGCCGAGGCTGCCGATCACTTCCTGCTCGAAGTACATGATCTTCATCACCGGCAAGCTCATCGGCTTGTCGGAGTAGCCGACGACGACCAGTCGGCCGCCCTTGCGGATCGTGCCGAACGCGGCCTCCATCGTCGCCGGATTGCCGATGCACTCGAAGGCGACATCGACGCCCAGGCCGCCGGTCAGCTTGCGCACGTCCTTGGCGAGGTTCTGAGTCTGCCTGGCGTTGATCACGGCGAAGGCGCCGAACGACCTGGCGTATTCGAGCTTCCGGTCGAGAATGTCGACGGCGATCACCTTGCAGCCCATGCTGGCGGCGATCTGGACGGCGTTCATGCCGACGCCGCCGCAGCCCATGACGAGGCAGGAATCGCCCGGGCGCAGGCCGGAGCGGCGGGTGACGGCGAAGTAGGGGGTGGAGGTGGCGTCGGCGATGATCGCGCCCTCGACCAGCGGCACCTCCTCCGGCAGCGGGAAGGCGTCCTTCGCGGGGGCGAGGACGTACTCGGCGTAGGCGCCATCGATGTTGTTGCCGAACATCACCATGCTCTGGCAGATGTTCTCGCGGCCCGTGCGGCAGAAGAAGCAGGTGCCGCAGGACAGGACCGCCGGGAGCAGCACCCGGTCGCCCTCCCGGAAGCTCTGCACGCCGTCGCCGAGCTTCGCCACGGTGCCCGACGCCTCGTGGCCGAGGATCAGCGGCGGCTTCTTGGCGGTCGGCACGCCGTGGTCGATGTAGTGCAGATCGGTGTGGCACACGCCGCAGGCGGCGACCCGGACCAGGATCTGGCCCGGACCGGGCTTCGGCGTGGGCACGTCTTCCAGCCGGAGCGGCTGATTCGGCCCGTGGAACACGGCTGCGCGCATGGCTTCCTCCTCCTTGTTAGCGGTCCTTCCAGACCGGCTTCCGCTTCTCCGCGAAACTCGCCAGTCCTTCCCGCACGTCCTCGGTGCGGTACAGGTCGGCCAGGAAGATCGCACCGCTGCGGTCCAGCGCCGCGGCGATCGGGATGCCGTCGCACTGGTCGACGGCGCGGACGGCGAGCCGCAGGACGCTGCCGCTGCCGCGGGCCACGCGGTCGACGAAGGCGCGGATTGCGTCCTCGGTCCCCTCCGCCGGCAACACCGCGTTGGCCAGACCGACCTGGAACGCGCGTTGCGCATCGATCCGGTCGCCGGTCAGCATCAGCTCCATCGCCACCGCGCGCGGAATGCGGCGCGGCAGCGCCGCGGCGGCGATCGGCGGGAAGAACCCGAGGTTGATCTCGGGGACGCCGAAGCTCCCCTTGGGGCCCATCAGGATCAGGTCACAGAACAACACCACCTCCGCGCCGCCGCCCAGCGCGGGTCCCTCGACGACGGCCACCGTCGGCACCGACGCGTTCCGCATCGTCTGGAACAGCCGTCCGAACGCGGTGATCATCGCCGGCGCCTTGTCCGGAGAGTGGTCGGCGACCTCCACCCCCGCCGAGAACGCCTTGCCGCGGGCCCGCAGCACGACCACGCGGGTCCGCGGGTCGCGCCCCGCCTCCTCGAAGGCGGCGGCCAGGGCGTCGATCATCGGCAGGTCCAGCACGTTGAGCGGCGGCCGGTCCAGCGTGATCGTGCGAACCCCTTCCGCGAACGAGACCTCGATCGTCTTCCCGTCGGCCATCGGCTGCTCCTTTCCCCGCGGGCGGTCTCTCCCGAGCGCCGGCGGTCGTACCACCGGGGCGCCGAAGCGTCAACTCGGCCCACGGTCGGTGGGGGCCGGCGCGGGGCTTCAGGTCAGGCGGCGCGCGACCGGCACGGGATGGCAGGTCGAACCGCGCTGCGTGCACTCGAGGCAGGTGCCGAGCAGCCGGTCATGGTCGGGGCCCGGCGGGACCGGTTCGAAGTCGTGGCGCAGGAACACCGCGGGGACGCGGGCGGTCGCCCACAGGATGCCGGCGCCTTGTCGCCGCGCCGCGTCGACGACCGTCTCGACGAGCCGGCCGCCGAGGCCGCGGCGGCGGAACCGCGGGTCGACCCACAGCCAGCCGACGAGCAGCCGGCCGTCGAGCCGTTCGAGCATCACGCCGCCGACGATTCGGCCGTCTTCCACGGCGGTCCAGCCCGCCAGCGCCTCGACGCCGGGGGCGACGCCGGGTTCGAGACCGGCCGCGACGCCGAGCCGTCGGAGCGTGTCGAAGTCGGCGGTCGCCTGCAACTCGACCACGGCCCGATGCTACCACGAGCGGGCCGACCGGCGCCGATCACGGAAGCTGCGGAGCCGGTGCGGTCGGCAAGGGGCGTTCCGACGTTCCCAGCGGCCGGACCCGGCTTGCGGGGCCGATGCGGAAGACGTTGCCGCGCCAGACCACCCGGCGGCGGAACCACCCGAGGACCCACAGGACGGTCACCAGCAGGTCCTTCACGGGCAACCAGCCGACCTTGAGGCCGCCGGGACCGTTTCCGCGCAGCCGCCGGGCGAGCCCCACGTCGAGCGCGGTCTTGAGGGCGATGCCGGCGACGGCGGCGAAGGCGAGCCACAGCGGGGCGGCGAGGCTGGCGCCCGCAAGCAGGGCAGCGGCGAACCAGGCGGTCGGTTGGAGCAGCAACTCGCCGGCGTAGGCCGCCGGGTGGATGTGGCGGCGCATCTGCATCCAGCGCAACTGGCGCGACAGGAACCGGCGGACCGTCCAGCGGCGATGGACCGTCCGCACCGGGTGGGCGGAGAGCGCCACGCGGCGACCGGCGCGATGGTACAGCCGTCCCAGGAAGTAGTCCTCGGCCAGCACGTCGGCCACGGTGCGCCAGCCGCCGAGCGTTTCGAGTTCGGAACGACGCAGGAGGATCGACTTGCCGACCACGCAGGGGTGGCCGACGAAGTCGCCGGCCGCCACGGCCGCGGCCACGAACGAGTTGAGTTGGGCGTTCTCCAGCAAGGCGCCCGCCGATTGTTCGCCGACGCCGCACAGCAGCGAGGAAACCAGTCCGACCCGCGGGTCGCGCAACTCGCCGACGACGGCGCGCAAGTACCCGACGTCGGGTCGGACGTCGGAGTCCGAGATCAGGATCAGATCGTGCCGCGCTTCCGCGGCCAGCACGGCCAAGTTGTTGACCTTGGGGTTCGGCCCCACCGGCCGGTCGCAGACCAGGACGCGGATCGGAACCCGCGGAAACTCGCGCCGCAGCCGGTCGGCGACGCGCAACGCGGGATCGGTCGCCTCGGCCGTGCCGAGCAGGATCTCGTAGTCGGGGTAGTCCTGGCGTGCCAGGGCCGCCAGGTTCTCCCACAGGCCCTCGTCGAGCCCCTTGAGCGGCTTGAGGATCGATACCGGCGGCGTCCGGTCGTCGTGCCGGTCGCCTTGCCGGTGACGACGCAGGGTCTGGTGCGCGGCGGCGAAGGTGAGGGCCGTGAGCGCCAGTGCCACGCCGCCGAGGCCGAGCAGAACGAAGGGCAGCCAGCCGGGCATTGCGTCACCTCCGGTTCGACCGTATCGGAAACCGGTGACGTTGCGGTGAACGGCAGGTAGTTCCGGCGTGAACAGTGGACCGCGGCCGCGGGGCGGCCGGGCGACGGCCGTGTGACGCGGCGTGGCGGTCTGGGGGAACGAAGGGGTCCGCGGGCCGCGGGGGGGCGGGCGATGCGGCTCGCGGACCCCGGGATGGTCGTGCGCGACCTCAGTCGGCGGGGAATGCCGTCCAGCCCTCGTACCAGGCCGGTGCGTCCGCCGCCACCGCCCCGACGTAGGTCGTCCGCTCGAACCAGGGGTCGTCCGGCACGCCGCCGCCGGTCAGCGCCGGCGAGCCGCTCGCGGGGCGGAAGTCCGGGGCGTCGAGGTTGAACGGGTCGACGAGCTGCGGGTCGACGTTGCGGTTGTGGCGCGCGGCATCGAGGAACCAGGCGCCCTCGTCGAACGGCGGGTCCTCGTAGGTCGTCGGCGGAGTACCTTCGACCTCGTCCCCCACGGGGAAGTCGGGGTCGTTGCCGAAGACGATGCTGTGGCGGATCGTCAGCGCGTCGCTCGTCGCCTGGGCGCAGGTCGACGGGTGCTGGAAGTCGAAGCCGCGCTCGTCGAAACCGTAAATGATCGCACCGTGAAGCTCGCCGGCCGTGCCGCGCCGCGCCTGCCAGCCGAAGTTGTCGTCGCTCGAGTCCAAGTCGGAACCCTGGCCGATCAGGGTGATGTTGGCGATCACCGGGTGCGAGCGCGGCGTCAGCGCGTGGTCGTTCTTGTTGTTGTCGGCCTCGATGCCGTTGTCGCCCTCCGCGGGGTCCTGCTGCGCGATCAGGAACTGGCCGCGCCCGACCCACCCGAGGTCCCAGTCGAACGAGTCGTCGGCGGTGGCGGTGACCAGCGCGTGCTTGATGTCCACGGTGCCGCCGAAGAACTCGATGCCGTCGTCCAGGCCCATATGGACCTGGATGTAGTCCAGCACCGTGCCGCGGCCGACGGCGTACAGCGACAAGCCGTTGAGCTCGTTGTCGGGCGTGACCTCGATCCCCGCGAACTCGATCCGCACGTAGCGCAGCACTCCGCTGTTGTCGTCGGGGTCCGTGCCACCGTAGACCCAGTCGGCCTCGCCCCCCTCGGCGATGCCGGTCCCGCCGGGCGTGTTGATCGGCGCCCGACCCATCAGCACCACCCCGCCCCAGTCGCCGGGGGCGCGGGAACCCACGGGCAGCGAGCTGGTGAAGACGATCGGCGCGTCGGCCGTGCCTTCGGCCACCAGTCGGCCGCCCTGGAACACCACCAGGGCTCCCTTGGTCGCCTTGTCGCCCATGATCAGCGTTCCCGGCTCGATGGTCAGGGTCGCGCCGGCGCGCACCTTGTAGTACCCATCGATGCGGTGCCGACAGCGGTGGTTCAGCGTGCGGCTGCCGGTCAGTTCGCCGGAGAGCACGACCGGCTCGGGTTCCGGGCAGGGCTCCACCACGTCGGCGTCGGCGTCGGCATCGGCATCGGCGTCGGCGTCGGCATCGGCGTCGGCATCGGCGTCGGCGTCGGCATCGGCGTCGGCGTCGGCATCGGCGTCGGCCCCCGTTTCCGTGACGTCGACGTCGGCACCGTCCGGCGTGCCGTTGTCGTCGTCTCCGCAGGCCGGGGCGAGCGCCAGGGCCAGGGTCCAGATCCACAACCACGTTCTCCTCGACATCGTTGCCTCCTTCCTTTCGTGGGTGGTACCTTCGGACCACCCTGTTGGCGGGTGCCGGTCCCCCGGTCCTTGGCCGAGGGCGTGGGACCGACACCCGGATAGGGCCTCACCAGGCCCAGGACACTCCGAGCGACAGGCTGACGCCCGGCTTGAAACTCGTCACGGTCTTGTCTCCCTGGGAGTATACGACCTGCTGGTCGAGCAGGTTCTGTGCGGACAGGCGGAGCACGAACCCCTCGGGCAACTCCTGTTCCGCGGTGAAGTCGAGCAAGTGGCGGGGCTTTTCGTAGATGTCGGGGAGCCCCATCGCGCCCACCTGGTCGATCCGGGCGCCGAGCACGTTGTACATCAGGCGGATGCGGGTGCCCCAGTCGGGGCGCTGGAAGTCGAGTCCGACGTTGACCACGTAGGGGGACTGGCCCTGGAGCGGCCGGTCGTCGGTCGACTGGACGCCGAGCTGTTCGGCGGCCAACTGGATGCGCGACCAGACGTAGGTGAAGTTGGCCATGAGCTGGAAGTCGTCGAGCGCATCGGCGAGGTGGCCGAGCGACACGCGCGCCTCGACCTCGGCGCCGGCCACCCGGGCGCCGGCGGCGTTCTGGTACGACCGCGCCAGTTCGCTTGTCGGGACGATGATCGCTTCGATCGGGTCGGTCAGGTTCTTGTAGAAGGCGCTTACCGCGAGGACCTCGCCCGGGGCGGGGAACCACTCCCAGCGCAGGTCGGCGTTGAGGATGTGGGTCGGGAGCAGGTCCGGGTTGCCGAACACGTACTGGCCGCCGACGAAGTCGAAGTAGGCGAATGGGGTCAGCTCGCGGAACTCGGGACGGGCGGTGGTCTGCGACACGCCGCAGCGCAGGTTCATCCCCTCGCGCAGCGCGTAGACCAGATTGACCGAAGGGAAGACATCCCAGGTGGCGAGTCCGGCGGAAACCGCCGGTTCGCCGGGGGCGGCGTAGGGGTTGCGGGTGACGACTTCCTGGTCGGAGTACTCGAAGCGCACGCCGGCGATCGTGCGTAGGCCGGGGAACAGGACGACGTCGAACAGGCCGTAGGCCGCGCCGAGGAGTTGGGTGGCGTCGTAGGTGTCATCGACGCGGGTCGATTCCTCGAGCCGCAGGTCGGGACCGATGTGCTCGGCGGAGAACAGATCGTCCGGCGGGAGCCGGAACGCGTCCCGGTCGGCACGCCGCTCGCGCAGGAAGCGGAAGCGCCGGGCGGCGAAGCGCCGGTCGCGATACTGGGCCAGGCCGCCGAGCTTGAGCGCGGTCGGGATGCCGGAGCGAGGCAGGTGCAGCGTCCAGTCCAGGCCGCCGCCGCCGGACAATTCGTCGAGGGCGCTGGCGAAGTGCGCGCCGCTCTGGGTGCCCACGAGGTACTCGTAGGTCACGTTGCCCGCGCCGTCCTCGACGCGCTGATAGGTCACCTCGCGCGTGTCCGGCTCGGAGCGGTCGGTGCGCGAGACGTTCGCCTGCCAGCGCAGGTCGGTGTCGAAGCCGTTGCGGAACTCGTCGCGCCCGCGGAGCTGGGCCAGCAGCAGCGAGCGCGACACGTAGCGCAGGCGGTCGTAGCGCACCGGCAGCACCTCGTCGGGATCCTTGCCTTCCAGGCGCAGCGCGTCGTTGTCCGCCTTGCGGGTGTAGAGGAGATCGAAGCTCGTTTCGTGACCGTCGGCCATCTCGTAGGCCGTGCTGCCGAGGAGACCCCACAGCACGCTGTTGCCGGCGCGTTCGCCCGCGTAGTCGCTGCGGGTGACCAGTTCGCGGTCCTCCGGGACGGTGTCGCCGTCGCGGTCCACGTCGGCGAGCGAGAACGAGCGTTCGACCTCCAGCACGTCGCGCAGCTTGTTCGAGTAGTTGAGCGACAGGGCGTAGCCGAGCCGGCGGCCGCCGGGGTGGAGCGTATCGCCGACCGAGGCGGACAGGCTCAGGTCGGGCCAGGCGGTGCGGAAGTCGGGCGAGAAGTCGTTGTGCAGCGCTTCGCCCCAGGCTTCCACCTGCTCCGCGGTCATCGTCGATCCGTCGGGCAGTTCGTGGCCCTGGAACACCTGGTCGTCGGGCAGCGCGGCGAGGATGTCGCGCGTGCCGTCGTCGAACGCCAGCCAGTCGAGGCTCTGGAAGTCGGGCAGGCCGAGCTCCTGGAACGTGGCCTGGGTATTGACGCCGAGCGAGAGGCCGGTGCGCAGGACGAAGCGGTCCGGGAACTGGCGGGTGGCGATCTGCGACGAGCCGCCGGCGAAGTCGGCCGGCAGGTCGGGCGAGGCGGTCTTGATGATCTGGAAGCTCTCGAGCAGGCTTGCCGGGAAAATGTCGAGCGGGACCACGCGGCGGTCGGGCTCGGGGCTGGGGAGCGGCACGCCGTTGAACAGGGTGTGGCCGTAGCGTTCCCCCAGGCCGCGCACGTAGACGTAGCGGTCATCGACCACCGAGGCGCCGGTGACCCGGCGGGCCGCCTCGGAGGCGGTGCCCGCGCCCGAGCGCGACATTTCCTGCGCGCTGATCGTGTCGCTGACGGTCGCGGAGCGTTGTCGCTGGAGCAGCTGGGCGGCCTCGGTCTGGCGCTCCGCGCGCGCGACGACGACCACTTCCTCGACCACCGCCGCCGTCTCGGGTGCCAGGGCGAAGTCCACGGTGCGTTCCCGGCCGGCCCGCACCCGGACGTCGCCGGCGCGTTCGGCCGTGTACAGCGGGTAGTACGCCCGCACCGTGTGGCGGCCGGCGGGGACGACGGCGACATAGCGCCCGTCGAGATCGGTACGGACGGTGACGCCCGTGCCCACGACTTCCACGGCCGCATCGATCAGCGGCTCGCCGGTCCGGTCGTCGACCACCGTGCCGACGATCCGGCCCTGATGGGCGCCGGGCGTGCCGGCGTCGTCGGGGCGCGGCGGGGCGGTCGGGTCGTCCGACGGCGCCGGTCCGGTCCTCGCCGGCTGCGCGTCGGCGGCGACCGCCTCGCCCAGCAGCAGGGCGGCGACCACGGCACCGGCCGTCGCGGCGGTGACTGCGGGGAGCCGCATCGGTCAGCCGTCCTCCTCCCGTTCCGGCAGGACGGCGATCGTCACCGCTCCGGCGCCGCGGGCGGTGTCCATCGCATCGACCACGCGGCCGAACGCGGCCCGATCGTCGGCCTGCACGAACAGCGTGCGATCGTCTTGGCGGGCGGCGAAGATGCGGCGCAGCCGGGTTTCCAGTTCGGCGTGGGTCACCGGGCTGCGGTTGATCGACAGCGTCCCGTCGGCCGCCACGGTCAGCACCACGGGTACCCGCTGGTCGGGCGGCGGCGGCTCGTTCTGCTGTTCCGTCTTCGGCACGTTGATCCAGAACTGCTTCGACATCAGCGGCGTGATGACCATGAAGATGATCAGCAGCACGAGCACCACGTCGACCAGCGGGGTGACGTTCATTTCGGGGCGGACCTTGGCCGGATCGCCGTCGCCGAGGTGGATCGCCATGACTCAGCGCTTCCTTTCCGGACGTTCGCCCTTCCGTTCCCCGACCATCAGCGACACGCCGGAGAAGCCGATGCTCCGGCAGAGGGCGAACAACGCGCGGGCCGTGCCGAAATCGAGGTTGCGGTCGCCGCGCAGCACGACGCGGCGGTCGGGCTGGTCCCGGTGCAGACCGGCCAGCAGGCGTTCCAGGGCCTCTCGTGCCACCGGCTGCTGCTCGTAGAACAGGGTGCCGTCCGCGGTGAGCGAGATGGTGATCGGGTCGAGCTGGCCCTTGTTCTCGCGGTCGGTGTGCAGGATGCCGGGCAGGTCCACGCGGGCGGCGTGCTGCATCATCGGCGTGACGACCATGAAGATGATCAACAGCACGAGCACCACGTCGACGAGCGGGGTGACGTTGAGTGCCGGGCGCACCGGGCGGCGCGCGGCGAAGTGGGCGGCGCCGAGACGGATCACGCGTAGTCCTCCACCGCGGGCTTGGGGGCCGCCGGCAGCACCGCGGCGTCCGGGAGCAGCACGTCCTGACGGGCGTGGTCCTCGTCCGGGCGGTCCGCGAGGTCCTCGACCTCGCCGGCGGCCGGGCGGCGGTCCAGGCCGTCGAGCCAGTCGGCGAACTCGCCGGCGGCCGAGGACAGGGCGAGTTCGAAACGCTCGATGCGCGTCGACAGCGAGTTGAACAGCAGAACGGAGGGGATGGCGACGCCCAGACCGAGGGCGGTCACGACGAGGGCCTCGGCGATGCCGGCGGAGACGGCGGCCAGGCCGCCCGAGCCGGTCGCTGCGATGCCGTGGAAGGCGTTGATGATGCCGACGACCGTACCGAACAGGCCGACGAACGGCGCGGTCGACCCGACCGAGGCCAGCACCGACATGCCGCGACGCAGGTCGGCGGAGACGGAGTCGGCGCGCCGCGTCATCGCCCGTCGGGCCACCTCGCCGGCCGGGGCCCGGCGACCGGGCCGGGCCGCGGCCCGGCCGTACGCCTCGACCCCCTCCTGCACCAGCTGGGTCAGCGGGTTGCGCTTCTGCCGCACCGCCAGTTCGCGCACGTCGTCGGGAGAGCCGTCCTCCAGCCGCGCGGCCAACGCCGCGCCGAAACGGCGCGCCCGCTTGCGCGCGAGGTACAGCAGCACGACCCGGTCGACGGCGACGGTGACGGCCGCGACCGCCATCACGCCGAGGATGCCGACCACCACCTTGGCCGGGACCCCCATGCTGGTCCAGATCTGCTCCAGGGAGAACTCCATCGCGAACCTCCTTCCCGGCGCCGCGCGCCGGCCGTCCATTCCGCTCCGGGCTACGTTTCGAGCCGGAACGCGATGCGGACCACGTGGTAGACGCGAATCGGACGACCCTCGAAAACGGCCGGTTCGTACCGCCACTCGCGCAAGGCGGCGACCACGGCGTCGTGGAACGCGGGGTCACCGCGCAGCACCTGGACTTCCTCGACTTCGCCGCGTTCGTTGATCACCAGCCGGGCGACCACCGTCTCTTCCAGGCCCGCGCGGCGCGCGGGCTCGGGGTAGTCCGGCGCACGGTTGCCGGGCCGGGCCCGCGGCGGCGTGCCGCGCTCGGGCATTGGGACCGGGCGCACGGCGGCCTCGGCGGCGGCGGCCGCCGCCTCGGCCTCGGTGGCGGCCTGCTCCCGGGCGGCGAGTTCGGCGGCGGCCCGTTCGGCCGCCTCGGCCTCCGCCTGCGCGGCGCGGTCCTCGGTCGTGCCGCCCATCTCGCCCTGCGGATTGCCCGCGCTGTTGGCGGCCCACGCGCCGTCGGACAGCACCTCGAACTCCCCCGCCGGCTCGGCCTCCTCCGGCGCCGCCGTCGGCGTGCTGCGGGGCGCCGCCAGGTTGCGGGGGCGCGGTGGCGGCTTGGCAGCCTGCGCCGCGGGCTTCGGCGGCGGCGGGGGCGGCGGCGGGGGCGGCGGCGCCTGGACCGCAGGCGCGGCCGCGGCGGCCGCCGGCTGCACGAACTTGATCTCCACTTCCTGTTGTCGCTTCGGCGAGCCGGCCGCGGTGGCCACCAGCAGGCCTGCTCCCACGACCAGGTTGATGCCGAGGGCGATCGCGACCGATGCCGCCCGCCGTTTTCCCGCGCCGCGTTCGCTGGTTCGTCCCGCGAGGTCCTCGAACATCCAGCCTGCCCCGTTTCCGCCGGTCCACCGATCACCGGTCGGGGCAGAACATCCGTTGCGTGTGTGACGATTGGTTGACGTTGCGGAGAAATGTGCGACACGTTTTCGCCGGCTTTCCAGTCCCGGGACTGTCGAGCGGCCGCCGCGATGGCCGGTGTCGCCCGCGCGCGGTGGCTTCACGGGGATGTCACGGAACGGCGACGAAGAAGGCACAGCACGGGGCCAGGCTCGAGAGCGATGGTTGCGGGGCATGCACCGCCCGCGCGGCAGGACTGGAGGCTCGGACGGTTGCAACCGGTGACGCAGGCGCTGCACGAACTGCGGGAACAGCTGTTGCGGCGCGAGGAGGAGTACGCCTCGGCCATCGCCCAGGTGCACCCGGCGCAGGAGGACAGCGCGCGCAACCTGCTTCATCACCTGGCGCTGTGCGAACGCGGCGTCGAGCACCTGTCCCGGGAACTGGCGCGCCTCGGATTCTCCTCCCTGGGCGGCGCCGAAACCCACGTGCTCGGGAGGCTCGACGCGGTGTTGGGGGTGGTCGGGACGCTGACGGGCCGGCGCGAGCCGCCGCGTCCGAGGTTCCACCGGACGCTTGAGCCGCAGGACGGCGCGGGGTTGCTACAGGCGAACGCCGAGGCGCTGTTCGGGCCGGCGCTTCCGGGACGGTCGACGCGCATCGTCGTCACGCTGCCCACGGCCGCGGCGGCCGAGTTCGAGCGGGTGCGCGAGCTGCTGGAACAGGGGGTGGACGGCGTGCGGATCGACTGCGCGCGCGACGATCCGGGGCGGTGGGCGGCGATGGTCGATCATGTCCGGCGGGCGGCCCGGGCGAGCGGGCGGCCGTGTCGGGTGCTGATGGATCTTCCGGGGCCGAGGCTGCGGACGGGGTCCCTGGCTCCCGGCCCGCGGGTGGTGAAGCTCCGCCCTCCGCGGGACGCGGTGGGACGGGTCATCGGTCCCGCGCGGGTCTGGCTCACCCGGGGCGAGGCGCCCGAGGAGCCGCAGGAACCGCCCGACGTCGTGCTGCCGATGCCCGGAGTCTGGCTGGACCGGCTGCGGCGGGGCGATGCCGTGTCGTTCACCGACCTGCGCGGCAAGCGCCGGCAGCTGCGGGTGACCGGGGGCGGCGGCGCGGGCTGGTGGGCGGAGGCGAACGACACATCCTATGTCGGGACGGGGACCCGGTTGCGGATTCGCCGGCCGGGCGGGCGCGTGGGCGACCCGGCCTGGATGGCCGAGGTCGGCGAGCTGCCGGCCGTGGAGCGCCCGCTGTGGCTGCGGCGCGGAGACCGACTGCGGCTGACGGCCGACGCGGGCAGATGGTTCGGAGCGCCCGTCGACGAAGGGGCGCACGCGGAGCCGAGCATTTCGTGCACGCGGCCCGAAGTGCTGGCGGACGTGCGGGTCGGCGACCGGATCTGGTTCGACGAAGGCCGGATCGGCGGCGTGGTGCGGGAGGCCGGGACGGCGGCACTGCAGATCGAGATCACCTGGGCCCGGCCGCAGGGCAGCCGACTGGGCTCGAACGAGGCGATCCGCCTGCCCGACACTCCGTTGCGCGTCGCCGGCCTGACCGAGGACGATCTGGCGCGGCTGCCGTTCGTGGTCCAGCATGCCGACCTCGTCGCGCTGTCTCTTGCGCGGTATCCGCGCGACGTGCAGCAACTGCAGACGCAGCTCGCGCTTCACGGCGGAGGACACCTGCGCGTGGTGCTGAAGATCGAGACGCGGCAGGCGTTCGATCATCTGCCGCAGCTCCTGTTGCAGGCGATGCGCGGCCACCCGGTCGGGGTGCTGGTCGATCCGGACGACCTGGCGGTGGAATGCGAACCGGAGCGTCAGGCAGGACTGCGCGCCGAGCTGTTGGGGATCTGCGAGGCGGCCCACACGCCGGTGGTCTGGTCGACGCAGGCGTTGCGGAACCTGCCGCGAACCGGGCTGCCGTCCCCGGGTGAGATCTCCGGGTGGACCGCCGGCGGCCGGGCGGCGTGCGTGCTGCTGAGGGAGGGGCCGTACCTCCGCGAGGCGGTCCGGTGGGTCGACGAGGTGCTGCGCCGGATGGAACGGCGCCGCCGCGAGCTCCGGTCAAACGCTCTTCCCCCGGCCTTCCTCGCCGGCTAGACTCCGGCAGTTGCGGCGGGCGGCCGCGCGGCGGGGGGCCAGGAGGAATCGATGAAGAAGTATGTTTGCACCGTCTGCGGCTACGTCTACGACCCGGCGGCGGGCGATCCGGAGCACGGGGTGGCGCCGGGGACGCCGTTCGAGCAGCTCCCGAGCGACTGGCGGTGTCCCGACTGCGGCGTGGCCAAGGACTCGTTCGAGCCCGAGGCGTAGGCTGGCGAGCGGCGGAAAGGCAGGGCGACGGCGATGGATCTCGAAGAGGCGATCCGGACGGCGCTCGAGTTCGAGACGAAGGTGCGCGACGTCTACGCGCAGGCGGCGACGCAGGCGAAGGATCCGGCCGCCCGCCGAACGCTCGGAACGCTCGCCGCCGAGGAGCAGGCGCACGTCAACTTCCTGCACGCCAAGCTCGACGAGTGGCGGCGGTCCGGCGCGGTGGCCGAGGAGCGGCTCGCCACGGCGCTGCCGTCCCGGGCCGCGCTGCGGGAGGGCGGCAAGGGTCTGCGGCAGCGCCTGCCGCTGTCGCAGGTCGAACGGGCCGCGGCGGAGGCGACGCTGCGCCGGGCGCTGGCGGTCGAGGCCGAGGTCGGGGCGTTCTACCGCCGGATCGTCGGCGAGGTGCCCGCGGCGTCGCGGCCGCTGTTCGCCCGGTTCCTCGAGATCGAGGACGGACACCTCGCGATCGTCCAGGCCGAGCTCGATTCGGTCACCGGGCTGGGCTACTGGTTCGACGTGCAGGAGTTCCGGCTCGAGGCGGAATGACGGGACGGCCGCCGAGAAGGATTCCGGCCGTGGCCCGGACCGTGGTGTCGGGGGGCGGATCGGCCTGCGGCGCGTTCGGCGGCGGGCACGTCGTCGCCGGAAGAACGGCGCGGCGGGACGCGCGGCGGCGTCCGGCGATCGGGCCGGCACCGGCGTTCCGGTTGGCGCCCGTGCCGCACGGGGAGGTGGAAGATCTATGGATGCAGTGACTCTGGCTCGACTGCAGTTCGCGTTGACCGT
>Ga0068707_1000990_pt1 | contig 19583 bp, 16 predicted proteins | sample YNPNPMetaG_FD_66600 | JGI IMG/M metagenome (GOLD analysis project Ga0068707, IMG submission 66600) | Anoxygenic and chlorotrophic microbial mat microbial communities from Yellowstone National Park, USA - YNP NP MetaG | ecosystem: Environmental > Aquatic > Thermal springs > Hot (42-90C) >...
CTCCTTTCCACTAGAGAAAGGAGAGGTTTTTATAAAAAGTTGGGGTAAAATCAGCACATATCCCACTTCTTGGAGTGTGTCATGAAACATCATAGCGGCTCAATAGAGGTGATTTGTGGCTCAATGTTCTGTGGAAAAACAGAGGAGTTAATTCGCCGATTGAGAAGAGCACAGATTGCCCGTCAAAAAGTTCAGGTATTTAAACCAGCCATTGACCGCCGTTATGATGACTTAAGGGTCACTTCTCATGCGGGGATGGCATTCGATGCCATTCCTGTTGAAAAAGCGGCAGATATTCTCAATTACCTGGAAGCAGATACCACAGTGGTTGGTATAGATGAGGCACAATTTATTGATCCCCAGATTGTTGAGGTTGTTGAAACACTGGCTAGCCGTGGGGTACGCGTTATTCTGGCAGGATTGGATATGGATTTTCGCGGAGAACCTTTTGGTAGTATGCCCATTCTGATGGCAAGGGCAGAACGTGTAGATAAATTGCAGGCGATTTGTATGGTGTGCGGCGAACCTGCCAGTCGAACACAACGGTTGGTTAATGGCAAACCGGCACGCTATGATGACCCGGTGGTTATTGTTGGCGCAGCAGAAATGTATGAGGCTCGCTGCCGAAGCCACCATCAAGTGCCACGCGAATAATCGGTTGTTCAAAAATTGGAGGAACTTTTGATGCAACCTTATGAAAAATATCTCAAAGAAATTCTGATTCCTGAAGAGACCCTACAACAACGTATTGCTGAACTGGGCGCTGAAATCAGCCGCGATTATGCGGGGCAGACGCTGTTGCTGGTTTGTATCTTGCGCGGTGGGGTGATGTTTTTGACTGATCTAATGCGACATATTACCGTTCCCCATTCAATCGAGTTTATGGCAGTCTCGTCGTATGGGGTTGGTCGGCGAGAATCCAATGGACAGGCGCGCATTACGCTGGATTTGAATACAAATATCATGGATCAGCACGTCTTGCTGGTGGAGGATATTATTGATAGCGGTCACACACTTGCCTCTGTGCTGGAATTGCTCTCTACTCGCAAGCCAAAAAGTTTATCGGTTTGTACCCTTCTGGACAAAGCGTCTCGGCGAGAAGTGCAGGTTCCAATCCGTTACTGTGGTTTTGTGATCCCGGACAAATTTGTTTTTGGCTATGGATTGGACCTGGATGAATATTATCGTAACCTGCCCTTTATTGGCGTAGTGGATTTAGAAAAATATCAAGGGAATCCACTTGGGTAACTGGGATGAATGCCTTGCCTGCATTGGTTGACCCTGGGCTTTTTGAGCTGTTATGTAATCATCTCAAACGGGGTGAGCAGCTTTACATGGTGGGGGGAGGAGTACGCGATTGGCTTCTGAGACAAACCAGTCATGATTTAGATTTTGTTACAAATGGCGATGTTCGTTCGCTGGCACGCAATGTTGCAAATGAGCTTAACGGACATTTCTACATGTTGGATGATGATCGTAATACTGCACGCGTCATTTACTATCCTGGTCACCAAGACAGATTGATCCTGGATTTTGCTATGATGCGTGGCAATAATCTTGAAGATGACTTGAGCGCGAGAGATTTCACCATCAATGCAATCGCTCTCGATATTCGTGACCCTCAAAAGCTGATTGACCCGCTGGGAGGAGCACAGCACTTGAAAGATAAGGTGTTGTGCCCTTGTTCCCCCCAGTCCTTCCGGGATGACCCCATTCGGGTTATGCGAGCGGTGCGTTTTGCCACGCAATTGAAACTCAAGGTGGCTAAAGAAACCCTATCGCTGATGCAAGAAGCTGCGGCTTTGCTTCCACAGGTTTCAGCGGAACGCCAGCGAGATGAGCTGTTTCGTATTCTCGAGGGCAACAGGGTTTCTACAGCGGTCCGCTTGTTGGATAAGGTGAGTGCTCTAAATAAAGTGTTACCCGAGCTGACAGCGCTCAAACGGATAGTTCAGCCGCCACCTCATACGCTGGATGTCTGGGAACATACGCTGGCAGTTGTTCAAGCATTGGAAAACCTGTTTGATGTTCTGGTGGGGGAATATCAAGAAGAAGCCAGTAACCTTACGATGGGTACAGCGGTACTGCGTCTGGGGCACTTTCGTCGTAAACTAGCAGAACATTTTGCACAACGCATGGTACCAGAACGCAATCGGCGAGGATTGCTTCATTTTGCTGCCTTATATCACGATGTTGGCAAGCCAGCAGCGGTGAGTGATAACAATAATGGGCGGCGACATTTCTACCGACATGAACGCTACAGTCAAAACACGATTATTGAGCGCGGCAAAGCTCTGGCGTTGAGTGCTCAGGAATGGGAGTATCTAGCTCTGGTTACATATAAGCATATGTATATTCACCACTTGGCAGAAAATGGGAGCCCGCCTACTCGCCGAGCGATCTTTCGCTATTTTCGTGCTACAGGCGAGGCAGGGGTGGATATATGTCTCTTATCGCTTGCCGATCTTTTGGGTACTTATCAAGCCACATTGTCGCAAGATATCTGGTTGACCGAACTGGATATTTGTCGTACCTTGTTTGAGTCCTGGTGGGAGAAAAAGGAGGAGATTATTGTTCCAGCTCGGCTACTGAATGGTGAAGAGTTGATGGAGGCGCTTTCCTTACAACCGGGACCACTGGTTGGAAGACTATTGAAAGAAATTCAGGAAGCGCAGGCTGCCGGTGAAATTTTTGATCGTCAGCAGGCTTTAGAGTTTGCCAGAAAACGCTTGGTGGATTACAATGAAAGAGCTTAAGAAAATGGATGAAAAGGTGCAATTGTATTTTGAAGAGTATGGTAAGGGAACGCCTGTAGTGTTTATTCACGGGTTTCCGCTTGACCATACAATCTGGTATCCCCTTTTACCGTTCCTGCAGGGAAAAGCCCGTTTGATTTTGCCTGATTTGCGCGGACATGGCAAATCCCCGGCAACCAAAGGGGGGTATGACATGGGCGCGCTGGCGGATGATATTAAAGACATGCTGGATGGGTTGAATATCAGACAGGCTGTTTTGGTGGGGCATTCAATGGGTGGTTATGTCAGTCTGGCATTCGCCCGGTGCTATCCAGAGCGGTTATTGGGGCTGGCATTGGTTGCCAGTCATGCAGCCGCTGATACACCTGAGCGGCGTCAGGGTCGTTTACAAACTGCTGGCGAAGTTGAACGGCGCGGTGTAAAATCGCTTGCCAGAACCATGCCTGAAAAGCTAACCGCTCATCCCGAGTTGATAGAGCCTTTGCGTCGGCTTATTTTACAGGCAAATCCTGCAGGTGTGGCAGGTGCCTTGAGAGGAATGGCGGATAGAGAGGATATGACCAGACGCCTGTCAGAAATCAATGTTCCGGCGGTGATTATTGCGGGAGCACAGGATAGCCTTATACCTTTGGAAAAATCCAAAGAGATGGAACGGTTGTTGCCGCGTGGCTGGCTGGTTGAAGTCCCAGGTGCAGGACATTTACCCATGATGGAAGCGCCTGAAATGGTCGCTGAAGCGCTTCAACGGTTGTTCGAGAAAATCTGACGGGGTTTGCATTCAATCGCTGGAACCGTTATCCCTTGCTCTCTTTGGTAACCGGGCATACAGCAATATATTCCTGAATCAGGCAATCCGATAAGCCTTCTTCAATCAAAAGGGACGATAACTCGCTTAGCGACTCCTCTGAACTTGCCAGCAAGATCAATGTGTTCTGTTCGTTGCTGGGACTAAAAAGTATCAGACCAATGCCGTCCAGCGAGAACCTGCCCACTCCCGGTATCGTAACTGTTTCATCTGTGCCTGTTTTATTTCTATGAGTATTCGCTTCTTTCGTCACCTCAATAGAAGCAGAATCATACTGGGTTTCACTTGTTGCAGTTGGTGTCGGTGCGAGATTTAAAGTTTCTGAGGTTGGAGATGGGGTGACGGTTAAGGTCATCGTTTCGCTGTTCAAATCTTGAGTCTCTTCTCCTGCTATTGAAAACTCCAGATCGAATGCATCTAAAAAGGATTGGAGTTCTTTGGTCTGTGATTGTTGATAGGTACTCGTAATCAGCAGGTCATAACCCTCAATTGGTTTGTCGCTTAACTGGAGTGAGAGGTTTAAGGTGTTTAGAAATCGTTGATTGGTGTTAACCATTCCCAACATGTCCTGATCCAATGTAAGGTCTTTGGGCAACAACAATACCACGGGATGGGTAAATAGATAGGGAAAATCACGCAGGTTGCGCTGTCGTTTTTCGCCGCTTAACCATCGAGCCAGATTTTGTACCAGCAGTTGATTATCAGCCACTTGCACATAAGGGCGTGTCATAAAAGTCATGTCACCAAGAGCAACTACTTGCCCATCCATAGCGCGGGCAGCAACCACCCAACTGCCACCTGTATCCGTTAGTGAGGAATATGTGGTTTCTGGCACGGCGATTAATGCTTTTGCTTCGGTGCGGATAGAGTGCGCACTATAGAATATCACCTGCTCCAGATTTTTCATGAGTATATCCTGGGCAAAATCCGTCAGGATAATGTTCCGGAAATTCGCCTCATTTTTGAACATGTCATATAAATAGTCTTCGGCAAAAGCAATCTGATACGCTTCCAAAAGTGTGTTTGCAATGTTGACGCTTTGCAGTTTTTCAGCAGTATCACCGAACACATAACCGTAATAGCTCATATCTCGTGTCGGGTCGGTAATTACCAGTAACCGACCGCCGCGCGCAACAAACTTATTGATGGCATCACTCTCTTCTATCGAAAAGGGTGAAGTAGGCGCAATGACCACGTAAGCATCCGCATCTTTTAGCATCCGGATAAGCACATCCGGATCATCGTTAAATCGTAGCTCTGCTCTTAAGTCTGTCATAGCCCGTGTGAATGGTTCTATCTCAGATACCGAAAACATATTATCGTGAGCAATATCCAGTAACACGACTGGGGGGCTTGAATTTCCCCTGTCTGCTGCTATTTCTGAAACAACCGGTGTAGATAGAAGAAAGGTTTGAAGTTCAATCTGTGAATAATTTGGTGTAGCTATGGGTTCGCTTCTAGTGTAACTGCCCTGATAAAACCAGAGAGTGCGAATCAAAACAGGCAGGATCAGGCATATGAGTGCAGTAATTGTCCGGTTGGTTTTCATGGCAACCTCTCTATTGGCGGAACGTATAAATAATAGATTCCAGCCTTTGCTGGGTAAGGCGTTAGAATACCTTCGGATGATGTAAGGAAAAATTGTTCAGAGGTGCGCTCTGGTAGACCTGCCAATACGCGCAGGTCTTCTGCGCGGTAATGAGCAATGCGTGCTATCGTTGCGGCTTTCTCACAAGCCTGGCTGAGTGAGCCAATTTCATCCACCAAACCGAGTTTTAAGCTTTCGACTCCGTTCCAGACTTGACCGCTTAAGATGATCTCATTCGGCGCTTTCAGCACCTTCGCTCTGCCCAATTTGACTGCTTGAAGGAAACCCTGTTTTGCAACCTCGATCTCACGCACAGTCGTATCCCGTGAACTTCCCCAAAGTTTATAGGGACCAGTCGAATATACATCATCAACAACCAGGGGATATTTGGGCAAAGCAGAATATACCCCGACGCTGCCAACGGTAGAATTGGGTTTTGCCAGAATGTAATCTGTCCCGACAGCAAGGTAATAAGCTCCACTGGCTGCCATTCCGTCAACTACTGTAATGACAGGTTTAGTTTGACGAAGTCGGACAAGTTCCATGTAAACAGCTTCTGTGTCGGCAACTGTCCCGCCTGGGCTGTCTATTACCAGAACTACCGCTTTGATCTCCGGATGTTGGCGCGCATAGCTGATCTGGGCAATCATATCTTGGGCAGAAAGGTTGTATATGGCATCCGTTAGATGAATCACGCCGATCAGTGGCTGCCTGATGAAAAAGGACAACAGAGTTCCTGCGATAAGGGGTAATACGACCCATAAAAGGATACCTCTGAGATTCCAGGCTGTAAAAAATTTTTTAGAGGAGAGCATACTTTCAATCATAATTTTTTCCTTTGTGGACTCTTGAAAAAAGAGGAAAGTAAAACATGTTGTTTGCCTGGCAGCGTTGGTGAAAAATATCTATTGTCCCCTCTCAGAGGATAAATTGTCTGCAAACTATTTGTTTCTTATGAGCGGGTCACCGAAATATTCAGTGATGTTACCTACCCTTGGCTTTGCGTGGCATTCTAGATCAAGGTTCTAAAGCTCTCGGGGAATTTTTACGGATAAATTTCGTCTAACATTGGCACGTAGAAACAGCGACAACCTTCGCTATGAGAGCAGCCGGGGAGAGGCAGTTTGGGAGCCTTGTCTTTAGGATAGGCACCCTGCATTTGCTGGCAGACAGGGCAGGAATCCGCCGCGATGGAAAGATAGACGCGCGTTACGCGTGGGTTTTTCTGAAATTGCTTTAGCGCTACATTGGCAATGGAGAATTCAGAGAGGTCTGCCTGACAATTCAGGCAATATTGTGCGGTGTCCGGGGATTGGGTATGACAAATGGAGCAGGTCTGCAAGGGGACTACCTCCTGATTTTCTGAGATGTTTTTATTATAGCGAATTTCTCGCAGTAGTGGTGATGGAGTGACGAGATTAGAGAAGTTATCTTCGCACAAAGTTATAAGGTCGAATTCTGTTGCGGTTAATTTGTGGAAAATGACAAAAATGTACTTTCTGTGCGAGGTTTGCTGCTTGTACGCCGTGCCAGTTTGGTAATATGTGCGGCAATCACACTGGCAGAGCAAGGCTTTACTATATAGTCATCTGCCCCTGCTTGAAGAGCCGCGATAATCGTCTTGGGGCTGTCGAGAGCAGAAAGAATGAGAATAGGAGCATTACAAAACTTTCGGATCGTTTTACATAGATTTATGCCTGACATATCGGGCAATATTGCGTCCAGAACAATCACATCGGGCAATTCGGTTTGCAGGATACATATGGTTTCTTGAGCGGAACAAGCAGTAAAAATGGTAACTTCAGAAGCTCCCAAAAGCGGTGTGAGAACTTCGGCTGTGGAAGGGTCATCATCTGCAATGAGTAATTTCATGCAATTCCTCCGCTGTTCTTTTGCTTTAGACCTGCTTAATTATGAGACATCTTGTGGTAGATGAACCTTGCAGCTTGCTTACAAATTGGTGTATAGACAAGTGGAACAGAATGCTTTGTGAAATTTCGCCTTTGTGGTAAAATTTTACTGTTTGCGATCAACTATATTTGACCCGCTTGGCGGGTCAATTTTGAAATTAACAATTCCTCTGGAGGTAACCATGGTAGCAAAAAAATGGGTATATTTATTTAACGAAATTGACCAGGCTGAAGCCTATGCTGGTGGGGACTGGGACAAGGTGCGCGGTTTATTAGGGGGTAAAGGCGCCAATCTAGCCGAAATGACCCGCATTGGACTGCCAGTGCCGCCATTTTTTACGGTGACCACCGAAGCATGCAATGTTTATTCGGCAACGGGAAAATTCCCGGAAGGGCTATGGGATCAGATGATGGATGCCTTGAAAGTGGTGGAAAGCGCATCTGGAAAGACGTTTGGCGATGCCAAAAATCCATTGCTTGTTTCGTGCCGTTCTGGTGCCAAATTCTCGATGCCGGGCATGATGGACACTGTGTTGAACATTGGTTTGAACGACGAGACGGCAAAGGGTATGGTTGCCCTGACCCAAAATGAACGCTTTGTGAATGATTCCTATCGTCGGCTGATACAGATGTTTGGCGCTGTGGTATTAGGGATTCCAGACGAGGCATTTGAAGAGCCGATGGAAGAATTCAAGGCAAAGAAAGGTGCCAAGCTGGATACGGACTTGACAGCCGATGATTTGAAAGAATTAATTGCAATCTTCAAAGATGTAGTCCGGAAGGAGAAGGGTTTTGATTTTCCGCAGGATCCCTTTGAACAATTGCGATTGGCAACTGAGGCGGTTTTTAAGTCGTGGAATGGTAAACGTGCGGTTGATTACCGTCGTGCCGAAAATATTCCCGATGATCTTGGCACCGCAGTTAACATTGTGACAATGGTGTTCGGCAACATGGGCTTTGACTCCGGTACGGGTGTAGCGTTCACCCGCAATCCCTCTACTGGCGAAAAGAAAATGATGGGTGAGTATCTGCTCAATGCGCAGGGCGAAGATGTTGTTGCCGGGATTCGCAACACAGAAAATATCGAAAACCTTGAACGCGAAATGCCGGACGTCTATCGGCAGTTTATGGAGATTACTCAGAAGCTAGAATCGCATTACCGGGATATGCAGGATGTTGAGTTTACCATCGAACGCGGCAAACTATGGATGTTGCAGACGCGTAACGGAAAACGCACTGCCCAGGCTGAAGTCAAAATTGCTGTAGACATGGCGAATGAAGGATTGATCACTCGCGAAGAGGCGGTAAAGCGCGTCAAACCCAAACAGGTTGATGCACTGTTACACCCCATGTTCAAGGATGAAGCGATCAAAGCTGCCAAGAAGAGTGGTCGTTATCTTGCCAGTGGTGTTAATGCCTCGCCCGGCGCGGCTGTTGGGCGGGTTTACTTCGATGCAGATACTGCTGAGCATATGGGCAAAGAAGAAAAACAGCCTGTCATCATGGTGCGTCCCTTTACCAAGCCGGATGACGTACATGGAATGCTGGCAGCCAAAGGCATTCTGACTAGCGAGGGTGGTGCCACTTCTCATGCCGCGGTTGTTGCTCGTCAGTTTGGTGTGCCTTGTGTGGTTGGCGCGTCCGATTTTCGCATTGACCTGGACAAGCGCCAGATGTCTGTTGGTGAAATTGTTATCAAAGAAGGTGACTGGATTTCCTTAGATGGTGGAACAGGTGAGGTGTATTTGGGGCAAATCGAGTTGACCTCACCTGATTTGGAACAGCAGAAGGATTTGTTGACCTTGCTCAGTTGGGCGGACGAAATTTGCGCCCGACCGGATATCCGGCAAGCACCCGAAGGGTGGCCAAGCCAGGGTTTGCAGGTCTGGGCGAATGCGGATTATCCCAAAGATGCACAGCGTGCTCGAGCTTTTGGCGCAGTCGGAATTGGTTTGTGTCGTACCGAGCACATGTTCTTTGAAGAAGAGAGATTGCCGATCGTTCAACGCATGATTTTGGCTGAGACTTCTGAGGAACGTACAAAAGCCTTGAATGAGCTGTTACCTTATCAGCGCTCGGATTTTGAGGGCTTATTTGAGGCAATGACCGGTTATCCAGTTATCATTCGCCTGATTGATCCGCCACTGCATGAATTTATGCCCGATGAAGAAAAATTATTTGAAGAGGTGATCACCATGCGGGTCAAGGGTGAAACCGAGGGGCTGGCAGAAAAAGAAAAACTGCTTGCCAGTATTCGCGCTATGCATGAATCCAATCCGATGATGGGACTACGTGGGGTTCGCCTGAGCATTGTAATGCCTGAAATTGTTGAGATGCAAGTGCGGGCGATCTTTGAAGCTGCGGCAAATGTTAAACTGTGCGGCTTTGAGCCAAAACCCGAGGTCATGATCCCGCTTACCGGGCATGTTAACGAGTTGAAAGTTATCCAGCCGCGGCTGATGGAAATTGCTAAGATGGTCATGGAGGAGAAGAAGGTACAGTTTGAGTATAAGTTTGGCACAATGATTGAGATTCCGCGCGCGGCACTGACTGCTGCGGAAATTGCCAGCATTGCCGAGTTTTTCTCGTTCGGCACCAATGACCTGACGCAAATGACTTATGGGTATAGCAGGGATGATGCCGAGCGCAACTTCCTCGTTAAGTATGTGGAAGACGGCATCCTGCCAGCGAATCCTTTCCAGACTCTGGACTGGGATGGCGTTGGACGCCTGATGAGAATCGCTGTGGAGGATGGACGTAAAACCAGACTGAACTTGGAAGTAGGAATCTGCGGTGAGCACGGTGGTGATCCGGCTTCGATTGAGTTCTGCCATCTGGTTGGCAATAATTACGTTAGTTGCTCACCGTTCCGCGTGCCGGTGGCTCGTCTGGCGGCAGCCCATGCAGCACTCAAGCATGCACCGAAAAAGTAAGAAACCATTACACGATTGAATGTAATATGCGGGTCTGTTCTGAGCAATTTTGCTTGGACAGACCCGCTTTTTGATCTGCAGTCAGGAAAAACGGTTTAGGATAAACGAATTATCGTTTTACACTGAAAGGGTTAAAACAAGCAGGTCTGATATAATTTTGCCTAATGACAACAAGTGATTAATTTCTCAATTTTAGGAGGCATATTCGCTTTCATGGAGAAGCTGGAGTATCTTGATTTGTATCAGCAGATGGTCGTGATTCGCCGTCTTGAAGAGATGGCTGCGGAGCTTTATCAGAAGGGAAAGATCGGTGGCTTTTTGCATTTGTACATTGGTCAGGAAGCAGTCAGCACTGGTTTGATCTCCGCCCGCAGACCGGAAGACCGCGTCATCACAGCCTATCGCGATCATGGCGTCGCTATCAATTGTGGGATTTCTGCCAATGAAGTCATGGCGGAACTGCTTGGCAAAGCTACAGGTTGCTCGCGCGGCAAGGGCGGTTCAATGCATTTAGCGGATGTCAGCAAGAACTTCTGGGGTGGTCATGCAATTGTTGGCGCTCATTTGCCCATTGCGGCAGGTTTAGCGCTTGGTGACGTTTATAAAGGCCGTAAGGCAGTCACAATTTGCATGTTTGGCGATGGTGCCACAAACATCGGTTTTTTTCACGAGGCATTGAACCTTTCCAAAGTCTGGAACCTGCCTGTTTTGTGGGTGTGCGAGAATAATCAGTATGGTATGGGTACAGCAGTAGAACGCGCCTCGGCAGTTTCTGAAATTCGTCAGAAAGCCTGTGGATACGGTATGAAGAATGAAGCAATCAATGGTATGGACGTAATCGAGGTGCGTGAAGCCGCATTGCGTATCCTAGAAGAAATCCGGAATGGCAGCGGACCTCAATTGCTAGAAATTAACACTTATCGTTTTCGTGGGCATTCGATGGGTGATCCAGAACGCTATCGGAAGGCAGAGGAGGTTCATCAATGGCAGGAAAATGATCCGATTGGGACTTACCGACGCTATCTTATCGACAAAGGAATCGCCACGGAGACGGAATTGAACGAACAGGATGATCTCGCTGAACAGATTGTGCAGAAAGCCGTTGAGTTTGCCGAAGCCAGCCCGGAACCGGTTCCTGAAGACCTTTATGCCCATGTTTATGTTGAGGGATAGGAGGGTGAACAATGGCGAGATTAACAATGCGTGAAGCGATTTCGCAGGCACTCTGGGAGGAAATGGAGCGCGATCCGGATGTTTTTATTCTGGGTGAAGAGGTTGGTGTTTGGGGAGGAACTTATGCAGTGACCAAAGGATTTTATGATCACTTTGGCGCGGAGCGGGTGCGTGATACCCCTATTTCGGAGGCGGCAATTGTTGGCGCGGCGATTGGCGCGGCGTTGACTGGTTTGCGTCCGGTGGCAGAATTAATGACCATTAATTTTGCCTTTGTTGCTATGGATCACATTGTCAATGAAGCAGCAAAATTGCACTATATGTTTGGTGGTCAGATGGTGTTGCCGCTGGTTATTCGCACCACCAGCGGCGGAGGCCGTCAATTGGGTGCAACCCATTCGCAAACCCCTGATGCTATCTTTGCTCACTTTCCTGGGTTGAAAGTAGTTGCACCAGGTACACCGGCGGATGCCAAAGGGTTGCTCAAGGTTGCGATCCGCAGCAATGATCCGATATTATTCATTGAACACGCCACGCTTTATCAGATGCGCGGTGAAGTCCCGGAAGGCGATTACATTGTGCCGATTGGGAAATCGGCTGTTCAACGAGCCGGGCGCGATGTTACGATTGTTACTTATAGCAAGATGCTGGAGACTTCGCTGAAAGCGGCTGACCAACTGGCAAAAGAGGGTATCGAGGCAGAGATTGTTGACTTACGAACATTGCGACCGTTGGATATGGAACCTGTCTTTGAGTCAGTGAAGAAGACCAACCGCGCGGTGATTGTGGAGGAAGGTTGGAAATCATACGGTGTTGGTGCAGAGGTGTCTGCCCGCATTTATGAACAGGTTTTTGATTACATTGATGCGCCTGTTCAACGAGTGGCACAAAAAGAAGTCCCATTGCCTTATAATCGAACGCTTGAACAGATGGCGCTTCCACAAGTGGAAGATGTGATTGCGGCGGTCAAGGAGGTGCTGTAATGGCTGAAACGGTCATTATGCCCAAACTTGGATTTGATATGGCAGAAGGCAGGCTGGTGCGTTGGGTCAAAGCGGAGGGCGAAACGGTCAATAAAGGAGAAGTTTTGGCTGAAATTGAGACTGATAAAGCCACTGTTGAAGTTGAGTCGAACTTCTCTGGTGTTTTAGCGCGCTGTCTGGTGGAGCAGGGTAGTGTTGTACCGGTGGGCGCTCCGATTGCCATCATTGCTGCACCTGGTGAAAACCCAGATGAGGTTCTGAGGGGCAACGCGGCAGAGGTAAAATCGAGCGTGGTGGGGGAAGCTTCTTCAATGGTAACATCACCACTTCCTCCGTCTTCTCCTAGGGAAGAATTATCAACCGGACGGGTGTTCAGTTCACCGTTAGCGCGCAAAATTGCCCGTGAGCAAGGGATTGATCTGGGGAGGATTCGCGGAAGTGGACCAGGCGGGCGAATCGTTCGGCGAGATGTTGAAGCAGCGCTGGCTGTCAGGAATGCGTCTCAGCCAGCCGTTGTTGAGGCTGCTAGGGCAACGCCTTTTACCACCCACGCGCTTACCGGCATAGAAGACACTCTATCACCTGCGGATCAGCGTATTCCGGTCGATAAATTGCGAGCAGCCATTGCACGCCGCATGAGTGAAGCTAAACAGCAAGTACCCCATTTTTACGTCACCCACGAGTATGACATGGATGCACTGCTGGAGCTGCGTCAGGAGGTCAATAAACTATTACCCGAGGAACAAAAAATTTCTGTTAATGATTTTTTGGTGAAGGCGGTAGCGTTGACATTGCGCAGTTTTCCGAATCTGAACGCTTCCTTTCAGGGTGATGCGATCGTTCGTCATAGTTCAATCAATATTGGTGTTGCAGTTGCACTTGAAAATGGTTTGCTGACCGTGGTCGTTCGCCAAGCAGATGCCAAACCGGTGCGCCTTATCTCCAACGAGCTTCGCGAGATGGTCAGTCGGACGCGACAGGGCAAAGTTCGCCCGGAGGACATCGAGGGCTCAACATTTTCGATTAGTAATCTGGGGATGTATGATGTTGAGCATTTCATTGCTATTATCAACCCGCCGGAAGCGGCAATTTTAGCAATTGGCTCTGCCAAACAGGTAGCAGCGATTGTAAATGGTCAGGTGCAGCCCCGGAGCCGCATGAAAGCCACACTTTCTGCGGATCACCGGGTTACTGATGGTGCTGAAGCAGCCAGATTCCTTCAGACACTGGCAGAATGGATTGAACAACCTTTGAAACTGCTGCTTTAGTTGAACCCTTTCGGCAGTTTACGGAATCGCTTGTTAGGGTGAACGTCCATACAAGCGCCGATAAATATTCATGAATTCGGCTACCTGCATGATATACGTGCGCGTCTCGGCAATGCGAATGACTTCGAGAAATAGATCAGGATCGTTTCCAGATAGGGTTTTCCAAATTGCTGCATTGCCTGGTCCGCCGTTGTAAGCCGCGAGTGCAGCATATAGATCGCCACCGAAGTAATCGCGCTGGCGCGCTAGATAGCGCGTTCCCAAGGTGATGCTTACTACAGGACGATACAAATCGTTTGCAGTGAAGCCAGGTGGCCAGTTGAGTTCGGAGGCTAATTCCTGACCTGTGTCAGGCATAATTTGCATCAAGCCGCGTGCTCCAGCGGATGACCTCACATGTCCCTCAAACATACTTTCTTGACGGATGACTGCAAAGAGAAAGAGAGGATGAAATTTTTCGGATTGGGCGACAGGTAGGATAAGATTTTTATAATAAGTGCCAAAACGGATATGGTTGAAATAATCTGGGGCAGTAAAAGTGTCTGCATCATTCAACTGAGCAAGGTTAAGGATTTGCCGGCTTGCCAGGATGGCTGAACGGTAAAATCCTAAATCAAGTAAATGATTGAGCAGGCGAAATGTATTCACTGCATCTTGTTGAACATCTTGTCGAACAGCCTCGAATTCGGCACTTGCATGAGAATATAGCCCTAGTTCATAAAAAGCATTGCCGCGTCTAATACGCAAATCATTTGCCAGCGGGCCTAAACCTGTGAGGTCGCTTTCAGGTGCAAGATTGAAATGATTTCGCAGCCAGAGTTCTGCCAGATAACGTTCTTGTTTGAGGTCATAGTTCAGTTCATACTGTGGAGCTGCAGTTAGAGGGGGTAAACCGTTCAAAACTTCTCTGGCGCGCTCGCTGTAATAACCGGTTGGGTCTCGCTGGGCAGCCTGTTCCCAAGAGGATTGCGCGGCGGCGGTATCACCTTTTGCCTGTTGCGTTTTCCCTATCCAAAAAAGAGCTGCCGACTGGTCTTCCCCCGACGAAGCCAAGACCAGAGCGCGCTGAAAGACCAAGAGCGCTTGATCAAAATTGCCCAGACGGTAATAACTGATACCTGCCAGAAAAAGACCACGATAACTCAACGTTGCAGCAGGGTATTCGTTTATAAGCCTTTCCCAGAGTGCCGCTGCTTCAAGAAGTTGGTTATTTCTTTCGTAAATTCGAGCTGCTTCGTAGAGCATATTCGGCGCTTCCGGGTCATTAGGGTTTGCTCCCACGAAATTGCGTAACGTTTCTGCTGCTTTGGCGTGTTGATTGAGATAAGCCCACAGCGTATAGGCTTTTTCATCGTATGCGGCGGCATAAAAACGATCGCCTGGATGATCGGTGATCAACGCATCCCACTCTGCAATTGCCGCTTCGTACTCACCAATTGCACGCAAACTGAGTGCCTTGTAATGATGAGCTGTTCCATCATGTTGTGGATTGCTTTTCAGGTAGCGGTTGAAGGCTTCAATGGCGACGGCGTACTGACCAGCAAAATAATCTACCAACCCACGATTCAATTCATTTACTGGGATGCCGTTTTCTACCAGAGCAACCAGCGCCGAATAGGAATCATAGGAACGCGGAAAGTTATCAACGGAATCTAGAAAACGCGCATAAGCCTGTTCCGGCAAGCCCATCGCCAGATACGACTGTCCAGCCAGTAGATTCACGGTTGCTTTTACATAATCACTGCTGGTTGCCTCATAAATTGCAAGAAGTTTTCGAATGGCGTTCTCATGGTCACCCATTGCGGCATAAGTTTTGGCAATTTTGATATGAGCACCAACAGGTTCGGTCAACTGAGGAGCCTCTGTTGCTGCTTGGTATGCCTGAATGGCATCTAGGTAATTACCAACAGCGAATAACGCATCGCCGCGCAATTCCTGAATATATGCGTCCAAAAAGCCAGGACGCAGGTGAAGATAAGCAGCGTATGCCTGTGCAGCCTCGGACCACTTCTGCTGAATGCGATAACACTCTCCAAGGAAAAATTGTGCGTTTGCAATCCAGTAGCTGCCGGGGTAGGTATTTAACAATTCAGTCAAGATTTGAACAGATGCAGTGCAATTACCGCTTTCGTAATGAGCGCGCCCGATGCCGAGTAACGCAGCGGCGCGAATATTGGCATCTGACGAGGTTGATCGTACAAGCTCAAATTCTTGTAAAGCGCGCACATAATCGCCTTCAAATAGTGCCCGTTCACCTGCCTCAATGCGTTCAGCAGGAGCTGGGGTTGCAGTTGGCGTTAGGGTGGGTGTCTGAGTTGGGGTTGATGTCCCTTCGGGAACGAAAAGTACAGGGGGTTGCTCTTCATTTCTCGACAGCAAGCTAAACAATGAACAACTCAAACTGAGCAGACTCAGCAGTATTGCAAGGAGGATGATTTTCTTCATGACAGTCTTATACTGGATGATGGGATTTGTGTCAATATCTCGACAAATGCTGGATAGCATGTTAAACTTATTTTACTTTGATGATATGACGCTCTCTGGTGAGGGCGTCTTTTGGTGCAGTCCGATATGCGAACGCTCGAATGGGATATAAACGAAGGCAAATTACGTTTGATTGACCAGCGGTTGTTACCTGGTCGCTTTGAGATTGTTACCTGCGAAAGCGTAACCGATGTGATTGAAGCGATACGCAACATGACGGTACGCGGTGCGCCGGCGATAGGCGTTGCGGCAGCTTATGGCATGGCGCTTGCAGCACGCCAGTTGTTGTCTTCAGAGGTTTCGACCTTGCGTGGTGAATTGTATCAAGTAGCTGATCGACTTCAGGCAGCGCGCCCGACAGCAGTTAATCTTGTATGGGCAGTTCAGCGTGTGAGAGAGGCGATTGAGCAACCGGCTGCCTCAGCAGATGAACTGCGCGAACGATTGCTGAATCTGGCACATGCAATGGCAGAAGAGGATGTTCAGGTCAATCTGCGTCTGGCACAATATGGCGCTTCTCTAATCGAAGATGGCGATACCATTCTGCACCATTGTAATACTGGCGCGCTGGCAACAGTGGATTGGGGTACGGCTCTGGGGGCGATTCGTATGGCGCATGAGCAGGGAAAACGGGTACATGTGCTGGTGGATGAAACCCGCCCACGTCTTCAAGGAGCGCGTCTAACTGCATGGGAATTACTGCAATATGGTATCCCGTTTGAGATTATCAGTGATGGCGCCGCCGGGTATTTTCTGCGCAGTGGACAGGTGCAAAAGGTTTTCTTCGGTGCGGATCGTGTGGCAGCCAATGGCGATGTAGCTAACAAAGTGGGAACATATATGCTGGCTCTGGCTGCTCATACGAATGATGTGCCCGTTTACTCCGTGTTTCCCACTTCATCCGTCGACCTCAGCCTGAAAACCGGGGACTCAATCCCGATTGAAGAACGTGATGAAGAAGAGGTGTTGGGCATTCAGGTTCAGGGACAACCTGCCACGCCGGCGGGTGCAAGGGCGCGTAACCCGGCCTTTGATGTCACACCCCATACCCTGATTACAGCTCTGGTTACCGAAAAAGGCATTATCTATCCACCGTTTCGCCAGCATCTTCCGAAAGTTCTCCAGAGTTGAAGGAGTTTCTTCATGTCCATTGTCTGCACCGGTTCAATTGCTTATGATTACTTAATGACCTTTCCAGGTTATTTTAAGGATCACATTTTACCTGAACGTTTGGAAAAGGTCAGTTTGTCCTTTCTGGTGGACTCGATGGTGCGGCAACGAGGGGGGACTGCGCCGAATATCGCATATACGCTGGCGCTGCTGGGTGAGAAGCCTTTGCTGGTAGGAACAGCGGGCGAGGACTTCGACGATTATCGTATGTGGCTTGAGGAACATGGTGTGGATACGCGGTATGTCAAGATTATTCCTGGAAAATATACTGCATCTTTCTTTGCCAACACAGATTTGTCCAATGCCCAGATTGCTAGTTTTTATACCGGTGCAATGGCACACGCTAAGGAGCTCTCGATGTATGATTTGCAACAGGAGCGGCCGGAGATTGTGACCATTTCTCCCAATGACCCGGAAGCAATGGCAAAGTATGTAGAAGAGTGTAAAGCATTGCACATTCCTTATCTATACGATCCAAGTCAGCAAATCGTGCGTGTTGATCCAGAAGAGTTGCGCCGCGGCGTTCAGGGAGCGCAGAGTCTGTTTGTAAACGGTTATGAGCTAGAGTTGTTTGAAAAACGTACCGGTTTGACCTTGAAACAAATTTTGGAACAGGTGCAGTTTCTGGTTGTTACCCTTGGTGAAGATGGAGCGATGATCTATGTGGGAGATCAAGAGTATCGAATTCCAGTGGTCAAACCCTATCGAATTGTTGAGCCTACCGGCGTCGGTGATGCATTCCGGGGAGGTTTTTTGCGCGGGTTTCGGCTGGGATTAGATTGGCAGACCTGTGGGCAGATGGGGGCTTTGGCGGCAACGTACTGTCTTGAGCAAAGCGGCCCGCAGAACCATTGCTATACCCCGGCTGAATTTGTAGCGCGCTACCGGGAAAATTTTGACGATCAGGGCGCGCTGGATGTGTTATTGCAAGTATCCCGTCAATAAAGTTTTGTGGTTTTGAGAATGAATAAAATGGTATAAATCCATAAAGGAGATGAAAATGTCGAATTATGATGTGAAGGATATTCAGTTAGCCGAAGGCGGTCGGCGACGAATCGAGTGGGCGGAACGGGAAATGCCTGTCCTGCGCCTGATTCGAGAGCGTTTTTCTGTAGAAAAACCATTGAAAGGAGTCCGTATCTCTGCCTGTTTGCACGTCACAACAGAGACAGCAAATCTTATGAAAACCCTTCAGGCGGGCGGTGCAGATGTTGTGCTGACCGCATCTAACCCTCTTTCCACACAGGATGATGTGGCTGCGTCACTGGTGAGCAATGATGAGATTCCAGTGTATGCTATCAAAGGGGAAAGCAATACCACCTACTACAAACACATCCACGCTGCTTTGGATCACAAGCCCCATCTGACAATGGATGACGGGGCTGACTTGGTCAGCACACTGCACAAAGAACGCCGGGAGCTGTTGCCAAATGTGATTGGTGGAACAGAAGAGACTACTACCGGTGTGATCCGTTTACGCGCCATGTCAGCAGATGGCGCGCTGATGTTTCCCATTGTTGCGGTCAACGATGCCCAGACCAAGCACTTCTTTGACAACCGTTATGGTACCGGACAATCCACTATTGACGGAATCATCCGCGCCACGAATATTTTGCTGGCTGGCAAAAATTTTGTGGTGGCGGGATATGGCTGGTGCGGTCGTGGGTTGGCAATGCGGGCACGCGGCATGGGTGCTAATGTCATTGTAACCGAAGTTGATCCACTGCCGGCACTGGAAGCCGTCATGGATGGCTTCCGGGTAATGCCCATGATCGAAGCGGCGAAAATTGGCGACATCTTTTGCACATTGACAGGTGACATCAACGTCATTGACCGACAGCATTTTGAAGTGATGAAAGACGGTGCAATTGTTGCCAATTCCGGTCATTTTAATGTTGAAATCAACCTTCCAGCGCTGGAGGAAATGTCGGTTGAGAAACGCCTTGTTCGACCTTTTGTTGACCAGTATGAACTGAAAGACGGCCGCCGTATCCATGTTCTTGGCGAGGGTCGGTTGATCAATCTTGCCGCTGCTGAAGGTCACCCTGCCAGTGTTATGGATATGTCATTTGCTAATCAGGCGTTAAGCGTGGAGTACATGGTAAAGAATGCTACTAGCCTTGAGCGCAAGGTGTACAGTGTTCCAGAAGAGATTGACCGCGAGATTGCCCGGCTGAAACTGCAGGCAATGGGTGTCACCATTGATACATTGACACCTGAGCAGGTCGCTTATTTAAATTCCTGGGAAGAAGGTACATAACCTTCTGCTGCCCGATTCATCTTGCAACTGATAGTGACGGAGAGATTTTTAGCGGCAAGGTAGTTGACGAAAATCGCAGGAAATACGAGCATCGTCGCCGCAGCCTTCAACGCAAAAACACAAAATCTGCTAAGCGCAAACTCAAGAGACTGTCCGGGAAGCAGGCCAGATTTCAGTCTAACGTCAACCACATAATCAGTAAGCGGCTTGTAAAAAAGGCGCAAGACACTCGACGAGGCATTGCTCTGGAAAA
>Ga0068707_1000992_pt1 | contig 19575 bp, 18 predicted proteins | sample YNPNPMetaG_FD_66600 | JGI IMG/M metagenome (GOLD analysis project Ga0068707, IMG submission 66600) | Anoxygenic and chlorotrophic microbial mat microbial communities from Yellowstone National Park, USA - YNP NP MetaG | ecosystem: Environmental > Aquatic > Thermal springs > Hot (42-90C) >...
CCCCGACCGCCCCGCCGGTAGCCGTAGATCCTCCGTACCCCCGCCAGCCAGGGACCCAGGACGGCGCGCCAGGAGTTGGGAAGGATCACCGCCGCGTCCGCCTTCTGGCGGTGGATGGCCCGGACCGTCTCCCGGAATCCCCCCCAGTCCTTGTCCCGGCACGCGATCACCCCGTCGAACCAGGGGGCATCGGCCAGGATGCCGGCGGCGTAGCGGCGGATGCAGGCCACGATCCGGGCCCCCGGGAAGTTCTCCCGCAGGCACTCGAAGAACGGGGTGGCCATGACGATGTCCCCCACCCAGTTCGGCGCCCGCACCAGGATCGTCCGGGCGGAACGGAGCATGTCTCTCATGACGAGCCGAGTCCTCCCCGCGGGGCGCTCCTAGTATACGGGGCCCCGGACCGCCGCGCAAGGCGCCGCTCCGGACGGCGTTGCATCGTCCCCCCGCCTCCTGTTATGATGGGTCTGCCCTGGCCGAGTCTCCTGACATCGACGGATTCGACGTCCACGAGCGGGGCCCCCACACGGTCCTGATCCGCCCGGAATGGGAGCCGTGGCTGCTCGAGGACCTGCTGGACGACTTCCGCGGCGTGGAGCCGTCCCGTCGGAGGATCTACGCCCACGGACGGGCGGCCCATTTCTCTTACCTGCCTCGCGGGGCGCCGGCTCGGGTCTTCGTCCGGAAGGCCGTCCGGGGGGGGCTGATCGGCCGGCTGTGGGGAGGGCTCTATCTGGGCCGGGCGCGGCCCCTCCACGAGCTGCGGGCCTCCGCGGCGGCCCTCCGGGCGGGCGTGGCGGTGCCCGAACCGCTGGCCGTGCGCGCCACCCGCACGGCCGGCCTCTTCCGCCGCTTCACCGTCGTCACCCGGGAAATCGAAGGCGTCTCCAACCTGCTCCTCCTCATCCCGGGCCTCGGCCCTTCCGACAAGCGGCGCCTCCTCGAACGGGTGGCCGACGAGGTCCGGCGCCTCCACGAGGCGGGCATCTACCACGGCGACCTTACCCTCCAGAACGTCCTCAGTGATGGGGCGAATGTCCATCTCATCGACCTGGACAAGGCGGTCCTGAGGGGCTGCCGGGAGGGACGGTGGGACGTGCGGAACCTCTCGCGGCTGAACCGGTCCGTGGAGAAGCTCTTCGGCCCGCGGGGACCCGTGACCCGGACGGATCGGCTGAGGTTCCTGCGCCGCTACCTGGGTGGACGGGAGCGCCTCCGCGAGGTCGCCCGGGCCTGCTCGGCCGGCCTCTGGGTCCACCGCCTCTGGTGGTTCCTGACCCGCCCCCTCGGGACCGGGGATCCGCGGCCGTGAGGATCGCCCTTCTGATCGAACGCTTCGCGCCCGCGGGGGGCGCCGAGCGCGCCTGCGCCGCCTTGGCCCGCGGCCTGGTGTCCCGCGGCCACGAGGTCCACGTCTTCGCCCGATGGATCGAGCCCCTGCCGGGGATCATCCCCCGCCCCGTCCGGGCCGGGGGCCTTTTCCCCCGGCAGGCCTTCGCCCGCAGAACCCGCCTCCTGGTCGAACGGGAGCGCTTCGATATCGTCCACAGCTTCACCCGCACGCCCCGTCAGGACGTGCTCCGCCTGGGAGGCGGGATCCACCGGGAGTATCTGGCGCAGACGGAGGACCAGTATCCCCTCCTGGGACGCCTTTGGCGGAAGATCCGCCCCCGGGAGCGCATCGAGCTCTCCCTGGAGGCGGAAAGCCTCGCCTCCGGGGCCTACCGGAAGATCGTGGCGGTCTCCCGGCGGGTCCGCGAAGAGGCCGTGCGCCATTACGGCGTTCGGCCGGAGGATGTGGAGGTCATCTACAACGGCGTGGACGCCTCCGCCTTTCAGGTCCCCGCAGAGACCCGGGCGGAGGTCCGACGGGAGTTGGGCCTGGGGGGAGAGGACTACGTTCTGCTCTTCTGCGGCTCGGGGTTCCGGCGCAAGGGACTGCGCTATGCGGTGGCGGCGGTGGACGCGGTCCCGCGGGCGCGGCTTCTGGTGGCCGGCCAGGGACGCGGCCCGGCGCACCCCCGCGTCCGGTACCTGGGGCGGCGCCCGGACGTGGCGCGCCTCTATGCCGCCGCGGACGCCCTGATCCTGCCGACCCTCTACGATCCCTTCCCGAACGCATGCCTGGAGGCCATGGCGGCCGGCCGGCCGGTCATCGTGAGCCGCATCGCGGGGGTTTCGGAGATCATCGAGGGGGACTCCGTGGTGGTGGAAGAGCCCCGGGACACGGCGGCCCTGGCCGCGGCCGTGCGGTCCCTGGAAGATCCCGCCCTCCGGGGGGCCCTCGGAGAGGCCGCGCGCCGCAGGGCCCTGCAGTTCACGCCCGCGCGCCACCTGGAGGAGAACCTCCGCCTCTACGCGGCCCTCGTTGACAAGGGGAGAGACTCTCCCTAAGATGCGCGCGACCCGAGGAAGCAGGGATGGCCCGCAGCGGCGCAGCAGTCGTCGCCATTCTGCCGGCCCGCTATTCCAGCACGCGGTTGCCCGGCAAGCCGCTGCTCCGGGAGACGGGAAAGTATCTCATCCAGCATGTTCACGAGCAGGTGCGGAAGTGCGCCCGGGTGGACCGCGTGATCGTGGCCACCGACGACGAGCGCATCCTCGAGGCGGTCCGCTCCTTCGGCGGGGAGGCCGTGATGACCTCTCCCCATCACCCCAGCGGGACGGATCGCGCCGCCGAGGTGGCGCGGTCCTTGGACTGTGAGAAGATTCTCAACGTCCAGGGGGACGAGCCCGAGGTCGATCCCGGACACCTGGACATGCTGATCGACCTCCTGGACGGGGCGGAGATGGCCACGCTGGCGGCCCCTTTCGAGCGGCCCGAGGAGGCCCTCCTGCCCCAGCGCGTCAAGGTGGTGATCGACCGGCACCACAATGCCCTCTACTTCTCGCGCTCGAGGATCCCCCATCCCGGCCCCGACGGCCCGCCGCCCCTTCTTCACTTGGGACTCTACGGTTACACGCGGGACTTTCTCCTGCACTTCGTTGCCCTGGACCGGACGCCGCTGGAGCAGGCCGAGAGACTGGAACAGTTGCGGGCCCTCGAGCACGGATACAAAATCAAGGTGGGACTCGTGGGGAAGGCCTCCCCCGGGGGGATCGATACCCCCGAGGACTACGCGGCCTTCGTCCGGCGCCGCCGGGAAGGAGGGACGTGGTGAACGAACAGAAGAAGATCGATGAGGACTGGAAGCGGCGGGCCCAGATGGAAAAGCTCCAGGATGCGGCCAAGGTGGGGGACATCCCGCCCCAGGCCGGGGGGCGCCCCCGCGGAGAGAAGATGCACCGCCCGGCACCGGGCCGCCACGGGGAGGCCGATTTCCTCACCTTGGTCGAACAGCTGGCCTCCCAAGCCCTTCTCTTCATGGGGGCGGTCCGGGACCCCCTCACCGGACAGGTCCAGGAGGATCCCGAACAGGCCCAGATGGCCATCGACCTCCTTGGGGTCCTGGAGGAAAAGACCCGGGGAAACCTCACGCCGGAGGAACAGGCGGCCCTCCGTCAGATCCTCGACGACGTCCGGATGACGTTCGTCCGCCTCCAGTCCCCGGGACCCCCGCCCGGGCCGACGATGGGGAAGCGCCCGCGGTCCTGACCGCGGGCGCCGGCGATCGAGGGCGTCCGTGCCACCCAGGCGGGCTGATCCCTTCAAGTGAAAGCGGGGACCGGGGTCGAGACCCTTGAGGATCGGTCTTCCCGGCCGTCCGGCTCCGGCGGGGTCACCCGCCGGAATGCCCCGGCGGCGCTCTGGCGCGGAGAGACAATATTTTGCCGCAGGCGCAATTGTGTCGGCCGGCCCGCCCTTCTTCTGGTCGGGCGAGGCCCATGGACGTGAAGAGGGGGGCGGGCCCGCGGTTCGGAGAATGGGGATGGAGGGCTCATGAGCAGACGCGACGGATACGCCTGGGGCCTTGCCACCCTGGCGCTGGGGGTCCTGTTCCCTGCCCCCGGCGGCCAGGATCCCACCTCGGCCCTGCACCGCCCGGACGGCCAGGCGGCCGACCTGACGAAGCCGGTCAAGGTCTTCATCCTGCTGGGCCAGTCCAACATGGTCGGCATGGGCAGGATTTCCGGAGGGGAAGGATCGTTGGAGCACGCGGTAAAGGTCAAGAAGAAATACCCCTACCTTGTGGATGAGGCGGGCCAATGGACGGAGCGGAAGGATGTCCGTTATGTGCGCTTCATGTCCGGCAAGGGTCCTCTCAACAACGAATGGATGACCGTCAAGACCTGCCGTACCATCGGTCCGGAGTTCGGGATCGGGCATTGTTTGGGGGAGGCCCTGGAGGCGCCGGTCCTGATCCTCAAGTGCTGCATCGGCAACCGGAGCCTGGGATGGGACTACCTGCCCCCGGGCAGTGAGCGGTTCGAGGCCGACGGGAAGATCTACGCTGGCTACAAGGATTCCCCGGACTCCTGGCCCAAGGGCACGGATCCCAAGCCGATCGGTTGGTATGCGGGCAAGCAGTACGACCTCGACACGGCGGATGCCAAGAAGGTGCTGGCGGAGATCGGCACGTACTACCCCGGGGCGAAGGGTTACGAGGTCGCGGGATTCTTCTTCTGGCAGGGAGAAAAGGACTGCGGAAACGCCGTGCATGCGGCTCGCTACGAGCAGAATCTCGTCCGGTTCATCCATCAGCTGCGCAAGGACTTCAACGCCCCCGGTGCGAAGTTCGTTCTGGCCACCCTGGGCGAGGCCAAGAAGGGATGCGGGGGCAACACGGGAAAGGTGCTCGATGCCCATCTTGCGGTGGACGGCAACAGCGGAAAGTATCCGGAATTCAGGGGCAACGTGGCGACGGTCTATACCCACCCCATGGCACAAGGCGGCAGCGGAAACGGCCATTACGGGGGCAAGGCGGAAGTCTACATGGACGTCGGCGAGGCCATGGGCAAGGCCATGGTGGAGCTTCTGAAGGGCAGGAAATGAGGACCCGGCCGCCGGCCGTTTCGAAGAAGTCCTGCCGCGGGAGGGTGGGAACCTGCGGGAATCCCGCGCCCGCCGCCCGACCCATCCCGGCCCCCCTCCGTCCTTGACCCGGCGCGGCTTTCCGAGAGGGCCCCGATGCCCTCTCTCGGGGCTCCGGAGGGGGTACCCCCGGGCCGACTCGAACGGCCGACAACTGGTTTAGGAAACCAGTGCTCTATCCATCTGAGCTACGGGGGCCTTTGATGCCGTGTTTCCTTCCCCGTACTAACGCGTCCCAGGGACGCACATGATGGATGCGACGTAGGGGGGAAATCGTGCGGGCCGAATGCGCCGCATCACTCCCCGGAAGCTACATCGGGGGTTTTGGGTTGTCAAGGGCGGAACAGGCCGGACCCTCGGACGGAGCGCCCTCCAGGCTCATGGCTCGAGTCCTCGGGGGAAAAGCCGGCCCTCAGACCTCCCATCCCTTGCGGTAGGTGCGCCGCACGTGGCGGTTGATCTCCGGGAGGTTGGTGCACTGCATCTTGTCGGCGTCCCACTCGATCTTGCTGCCCTTGCCGGCGAACTGGGCGAGGTGGCCGGTGAGGGCGATCGCCGTGAGGGGGGCGGCGGCGTCGGGGAAGTTCGAGGGCGGGGTCCCGTTGTTCTTGATGCACCAGAAGAGGTCCTCGATGGGCCCGCCGTGCGCCCGGGGGAAGAGGCGGGGAGAGGGAGGGGCCTTCTCGAACTGTTCCGGCGGCAGGAGCTTTCCCTTGTTGGTGATCATGCCCTTGGTGCCGACGAACAGGGTATCCTCGCCCCACTTGATGCTGTACTTCTGGCCGGTCTCCTTCATGAGGTCGCCCATGAGACCGTGATGGTCGTAGACGTAGACCTTGCAGGGCGGCATGGTGCCGCGGGCGGGGATGTGGTAGCAGACGACGTTGTCCTGGGGGTATTTCTCCTCGCTGCCGCCGCGGGTGTTGAGGCACTCGACGGTGAATTTCCTGGCCTCGGCGAGTTTCAGGGCCATGAAGGGATAGGCCACGTGGTGGCAGGCCATGTCGCCGATGGTGCCGGTGCCGAAGTCCCTCCAGTCGCGCCAGGAGAAGGGATGCAGGCCGTCGTGGTACTCGCGGTAGGGGGCGGGCCCGATCCACTCGTCCCAATGGAGGTGGGCGGGGGCGGGCTTGGAGGGGGGGCGCCCGCCGGATCCGCCGAAGTTGCGGCCCAGGATCGTGTGGGACTCGAGGACGTTCCCGATCGCTCCGGACTGGATGTATTCGGCCACGCGGCGGATCTCCTCGCCGCAGTAGCCCTGGTTGCCCATCTGGGTGAGCACCTTCTTCTCCCGGGCCGCCTTGGCCAGGGCGTAGCACTCGTAGATGTTGTGGGCCAGCGGCTTCTGGACGAAGGCGTGCTTGCCCATCCGGATGGCGCGGATGGCCGCCGGGGCATGGTTGTGGTCGGGGGTGGCCACCAGGACGACGTCGATCTCCTTGGCGCACTCGTCCAGCATCTTCCGGTAGTCGAAGAAGGTCCTGGGGGGCGGGGCGTCCTTGGCCTTTTCGGCGACGGTCTTCATCGCCCGCCCCAGGAGCTTCTCGTCCACGTCGGCGATGGCGACGCACCGCTCGCGGAGGGCGCAGTCGAGGCTGTAGCCGCCCATGTTCTGGGAGCCGATGACGGCCACGCCCAGTTTCTGGAGGGGCCAGCCGTTCGTCAGGATCAGCGGCCCCCGCGGGGCGGGGGCCGCGGCAAGGGCGGCACCGGCCTTCAGGAACCCGCGGCGCGTGAGGTCGTGCGGCATGGCTTCTCCTCCGGCGGTTCTCGGCCCGCTCCATTTATGGTACGGCTTCGGAACCCGGGGGGTCCCCTCCTCGAGTAAAAATCCGGCGGCCGTCTCCGGGGGGCGGTGTTTAATGGAGGGCGTATGGAATCCCGGGACGGGGATCCGTCTCGGCGGGGCCGCCGCGCCCTCGCCGCCTGGGTCCTGCTGGGTTTTCTGTGGGGGGCGGCCGCCCCGGTCCTCGTGATCGGGGCCGGAGGGGGGACCTCGGGGGGGGCCGAAGTCCTCGCGGGATCTCCGGTCCGGCTGGCCCTCCTCCTCTATCCGGTCCTCCTGGCGGCGGTCTTCGGGATCTTGGGGGCCGGTGTGGAGCGGGTGCGGCGCCGGGCCGAGAGGCTCGCGGAGGAGGTGAACCGGAAGACCCGGGAGCTCGAGGAAGCCCGGGAAAGGCTGGGGGAGGTCGGCCGGCTCGAGTCGCGCTTCCTGGCGGACGTCCTGCACGACCTGAAGACCCCGCTCTTGGCGGCGCGCGGATTCGTCGAAGAGGTCCTCGGGGGAACGCTGGCGGAGGCGCAGCGCGGGGCGCTGGAGGCGGCGGTGCGGAACGTGGAGCGGCTCCAGCGGCTTGCCGAGGAGCTCCTGGAGTTCGAGCGGATCGAGGCCGGGGGATACCGTCCGTCGCTGTCGGAGTTCGATCTGGTTCCCTTGGTGGAGGAGATTCTCCGGGGATTCGGGGCCCAGGCGGCGGCCCGGAAGATTCCCATCCGCCTCCAGGTGCCGCCGCGCCTCGAGGTCCGCGCCGACCGGGACATGATCGGGCGCGTGCTGGAGAACCTGTTCTCGAACGCCCTGAAGTTCTCGCCCGAGGGGAGCCCGGTGGGTTTGGAGGCCCGCGTGGAGGAGGAGGGCCTGGTTCTCCTGACGGTTTGGGACCGGGGGCCCGGCATCCCCGCCTCGGTGCAACCGCACCTGTTCACGCGGTTCTGGCGGGCCGAGAGGGGGCCGCGCGGCGGCCCGGCGGGCACCGGGCTGGGGTTGGCCGTCGTCAAGGGGATCCTGGACGCCCACGGGTCGGCGATCCGCGTCGTGTCGGAGGAGGGGAAGGGAACTTCGGTCCAATTCACGCTCCCCCTGGCGGGGTCGGGGCGGGTACGGCCTCGGTCGTCGGGGGCAGGGGAGGATCGGGGATGAGGACGTTCGCGGCGGTGGTGGTCCTGGCGGCCCTGGCGGGGGAGACCTTTCGGGAGGAGGTCCTCTTCCGGGACGAGTTCCGGGGGAAGCTCGCCGCGGGATGGATCTGGATCCGGGAGGACCCTGCGGGATGGCGGGTCACCGAAGAGGGGCTGGAGATCCGCCTCGAGCCGGGGAACATGTGGGGCCCGGCCAACAACGCTCGGAACGTTCTCGTGCGTCCCGTGCCGGACCCGGCGCAGCAGCCCCTGGACATCTCCGTGACGGTGGCCAACCGGCCCACCGAGCAGTACGAGCAGGTGGACCTGGTGTGGTATTACGACGACAGCCACCAAGTGAAGATCGGCCAGGAGCTGGTGGACAAGAAGCTCAGCCTCGTCATGGGGCGGGAGGAGCGGGACCGGACCCGGACGCTGGCGGTGCTGCCGATCGCGGGGGAATCGGTCCGCGTGCGGTTCCTGGTCTCGGGGGACCGGATCCGGGGGCGGTACCGGCCGGAGGGGGAGGAGGCGTGGAAGGAAGCGGGGGAGTGCACGCTTCCGGTGCATGGAGACCCCAAGATCAGCCTTCAGGTCTACCAGGGGCCGGCCAGGGAGGAGCGTTGGGGGCGATTTCGCGACTTCCTCATCCTGAGGGGCAGTCCCTAGGGTTATCTGGAAGAACCCCAAGATGCTGAGGGGCCCGGACGCCGGATGGGGGAATCGCCCGGCGGCGGGGTCGGGCGGAGGGTTCGATGTGCGGAAGAGGAACGGCGGCGGGGCTCCTGCTCTGGCTGGGGGCGGTCCTGCAGGCGGCCAACAAGGATCATGTGGACCGGATGGCGGCGGCGGCGCCGCTCCGGGCCCCGGCGGTTCCGAAGAAGGCCCGCAAGATTCTGATCTTCACCCTGGCGAAAGGGTTCAAGCACTCCACCATTCCCTTGGTGGCCGAGGCCCTCAAGCACCTGGGGGAGAAGACTCGGGCGTGGTCCTCCGCGATCTCAGACGACCCCCATCGGTTAAACTGGACGATCCCAGGTCGCCGATCAACGCGCCGTTCGAAGGTAAGGGCTTCGAGATCACCGATGAGATCTACACGTTCAAGGAGCCCTATTCGCGGGAGAAGCTGAGGATCCTGCTCAGCATTGACTGGGAAAATTCCGGAGAACTCAAGGGGGCCAACCGGCCGGACAACGACTACGCCCTGAGCTGGATCCGGGAGTACGGGCGGGGTCGGGTCTTCTACTGCGCCTTCGGACACATGGAGCCCGTCTGGTGGAATCCCAAGATCCTGGCCCACCTGCTGGCCGGCGTCCAGTACGCCCTGGGGGACCTGAAGGCGGACGCGACCCCCAGCGCCGCCCTCGAGGGGCGCCTGGCCCCCGCTCCCGGCCCGAAGCTGAGGTAGGGGCGCGACCGTCGGCCGCCCGGGGAGGCCGGCTCGGCAGGGGCGGCGATCGGGGCGTCCAGGGCGCCGGGGGCTACGCCGGTTTCGTCGCACAAGCTGGCGGAGGCGCCGCCATTTGTTATCCTGGGTCCCATGCAGGCTTTCCCGGGACCGGCGAGGACGTACACGGCCGCGGAGCCTCCCCTACGTCCTGATGGCGCTGATCGGGGCGTCGGTGGTCGCCGCGGCGGGATACGCGGCCTGCGCGGCGCTGGGGGCCTTCTGGCTGATGGCGTTCGTCTGCCCCTCCTGCGGATTCTTCGCCGCGCGGAGCTGCCCGTGCGGGTACGGGCGGATCGCCGCCCGGTTCCGGCGAAAGGCGGCGGTGGAATGCTTCGCCGTCCGGTTCCGCAAACGCATCCCGGTGATCGTTCCGCTCTGGATCCTGCCGGCGGCCGGGGGCGGCTGGGCGGTCGGGCGCGGCTCCTGGCGGGATGCCCCGCGGCCTTCGTGCCGGCGGCCTGGCGGCTCCTCCCCCTGCTGTCGCGCCGCCATCATGGCTGTTCGGAGTGCCCCCGAAGGAGGACGGTCCCTGGATGGGATTTCCGCGGAAGGCGAAGGAGGAACAACCATGAACCGGATCCTGGTGCTCTACGACAGCGCGACGGGGAACACGGCGAAGATGGCCCGGCACGTGGCGGAGGGGGCCCGTTCCGTCCCCCGGACGGAGGTGCGCCTGAAGAGCGTGGAGGAGGCGGGGGTGGAGGACATCCGATGGGCCGACGGAATCGCGGCGGGGAGTCCCACCAACTTCGGGACCGTTTCCTGGAAGATGAAGCGGTTCTGGGACGAGGTCCCCAAGGAGGAATGGCTCAAGATCGACGGGAAGATCGCCTGCGCCTTTTCCTCCTCGGGAGGGTGGGGCGGGGGGACGGAGCTTACGTGCATGACGCTCCTGACGATCCTCATGAATTACGGCTTCCTCGTCTTCGGGGTGACCGACTATTCGGGGAAGCTCAAGACCCTTCACTACGGGGCGGTGGTGGCCCGCGAGCCCCGGGCGGCGGAGGATGTTCGGTCGTGCCGCCTGCTGGGGAGGCGGCTGGCGGAGTGGGTGGCGGTGCTCGTCCGGGGAGACCGGCGCCAGCATCCGCTCCGGAAGCGGGCCCGGTCCCGGTAGTCGACGCACCGGTTTGCGGGGGGCGGGCGTACCATACATGTCCGGGTGGATCCGGTGGGAAGGGACTCGGGAGGGACGGCCATGTCTGATCGGAATCACGGGGTTGGGCTGACCCGGCGGGAGATGATGCGGGCCCCGGCGGCTGCGGCGGCGTTCTCCGTCCCGCGGTTCTGGGGTCTGAACAGCCAGACGAAGCTCAAGGTGGCCCTCATCGGGGCCGGCGGCCGGGGGCGCGGGGCCCTCGAGAACCACATGGAGGCCGCCAAGGTCATCCGGGAGAAGACCGGCCTGGCCCTCGAGATCCAGGTGGTTTCCGTGGCCGACATCAACCAGGGCGGCGCGGTGGAGTGCGGGAAGAAGTACGGCGTTCCCGCCTCCCAGTGCTTCGGCGGGTTCGATGGCTACAAGAAGGCGCTCGCCTGCAATCCCGACATTGTCCTCACGGCGGCCCCGCCGGTATTCCGCCCGGTCCATTTCGAGGCCGCGATCAAGGCCGGGAAGCACGTCTTCTTCGAGAAGCCCGTGGCCGTGGATCCCCCGGGGGTGCGGCGCGTGATCGCCGCCGGCGAGGAGGCCCGGAAGAAGCGGCTCACGGTGGTGGCCGGGACCCAGCGGAGGCACAGCCGGGGATACAACGAGCGCGCCGCCGCGATCCGGGAGGGACTGTTCGGGCGGATCATGGGGGGGCGCGTCGCCTGGAACATGGGCAAGATCTTCAGCAACACCCCGATCAACCCCCGGCGGCCGGAGGATCTGGCCGGCGGCGGCCGCTGGCAGCTCTGGGTGGAGATGTCGGGGGACCACATCGTGGAACAGCACGTCCACAACATCGACATCGCCAACTGGTTCCTGAACGCGCATCCCGTGAGCGCCGGCGGCTTCGGGTTCCGGGCCCGCCGGGTGGCGGGGAACATGTACGACTTCTTCAGCGTCGACTTCGAATACCCCGGGGGCATCCACATCCACAGCATGTGCCGCCAGATCGGCGGGTGCTGGGACTGGGTCGGCGAGGAGTTCACGTACGAGAAGGGAGGCGGCCGGCCGTCCAAGATACCCTACGAGGACATGCCCCGGACGGGGAACGACTACGTGGACGAGCACATCCACCTGCTCCTCAGCATCGTCAAGAGCAAGGAGGAGCCCATCAACGAGGCCCAGAACGTGGCCTGGGCCACGGGCGCGGCGATCCTGGGCCGCGAATCCGCCTACAGCGGGCAGCGCATTTCCTGGGCGGACATGTTCGAGAAGGAGGGGTCGCCGTGGTATAACCTCCGGCTCAAGCCGCAGCCGGAGGACTTCGAGAAGGGGCAGATCGAGTATCCCGAGGAGGGGAAGCCCCGCATCCCGGGGAAGGCCTGACCGTCCCCGCCTGCCGGGGAGCCGTTCCCTTCCGGACTGTTCCGGTGTATGCTGGTTCCGGAATGTTCGCCAATCCCCCGCCGCCGGAGCCGCCCCGGTACGGCGAAACCGCCGTCGCCCTGGGATACGTCACGCCGGACCAGCTGCGGGAGTGCCTCGAGATCCGGGAGAAGATGCGCTCCATGGGAGTGGGGGAACCCTTGGGGAGGATCCTTCTCCGCAAAGGGTACATCACCGCTCCGCGCCACCACGACGTCCTGCGGCGCCTGGGGGTCGCCCCCGATCCCCTTCCGGGGCTTCGCCTCCTGGAAAAGATCGGGCAGGGAGGCATGGGCACGGTCTACAAGGCCGAGCAGACGGGCGTGGGGCGGATCGTGGCCGTCAAGATCCTCTCCCCCGAGGCGGTGCGGGACCCCGCGTACCTCTCCCGCTTCTTCAAGGAGGCCCGCGCGGCCGCCCGGCTCAGCCATCGCAACCTCGTCGCCGCGATCGACGCGGGCGAGGCGGACGGACTCTATTACTACGTCATGGAGTTCGTCGAGGGGAAGGACTGCCGGGACCTGGTGACCGAGCAGGGGCCGTTCGCGGAGGGCAAGGCCCTCGACATCGCCCTGCAGATGGCCGACGTGCTCGGCTACATCCACGAACGGCACATCGTGCACCGCGACATCAAGCCCGAGAACATCCTGCTGACGGCCGACGGGACGGTCAAGCTGTGCGACCTGGGGCTGGCCAAGCTCACGACCTCCGCGGAGCAGCGGCTCACCCAGACGGGCTTCACCGTGGGCACGCCCTACTACATGTCCCCCGAGCAGATCCGGGGGGAGAAGGACATCGACATCCGGGCGGACCTGTATTCGCTGGGGGCTTCGTTGTTCTGCATGGTCACCGGCCGGCCTCCCTACGAGGGGCGCAGTGCGGGGGAGACCCTGACGATGCATCTGCGGGAGCCGGTCCCCGATCCGCGGAGACTGGCCCCGGCGCTCAGTGCCGACTTCGCGGGGATCCTCCGGAAGCTTCTCGCCAAGGATCGGAAGGACCGCTACGCCACCCCCGCCCAGCTGGCCGAGGATCTTCGGAAGGTGCGGTCCGGGGCCGCCCCGGCGCTGGCGCGCGCCCACTCGGCCCGGGCGGCCCTCCTGGAGCGCGCCGCCAGCTCCACCGGCCGCGTGGTCCTGAAACGGACGGTTCCCTTGTGGCCGTTCCTCGTGGCGGGGGCGACGGTGCTCCTGCTGGCCGCGGTGGCCGCCGCGACCATCCTCTCGGCGAACCGCTCCCGGAGGGGCAGGGGGGCCTCGGGCCCCGACGACCCCGCCCGGGTGGCCGCGGCCGAGGTCCAGCTGGCGGAGGCCCGGCGCCAGATGGAGGAGGGTCGCTGGAACGAGGCCCTGACGAACCTGGAGGACCTGGCGGAGGAGTACGGGCGCCTGCGGTGGTACGAGGCGAACCGCGCCCGGGTCGGGGAGATGATCGGGACCTGCAAGGCCCGGTTCGCCGAGGAGGAGGCCCGCCGGAAGGCGCGTCTGGCCCGCAAGCAGGAGGACGATGTCCCTCCGCCGCCGGAGGCGGCCATCCCGGTCGTCCAGCCGGACGATGCGGCCCCGGCCCCGCCCCCGGCGCCGGTGGAGCCCGCGGATTTCCGGGACGGGGCGTTTCCTTCGCCGGCCTATGCGGGTACGAGGGACGCCACGATCTACGAGCTGGAGGCCGCGAGGAATTTCGGCGCCGACCTCCACCTCGTGGCCGACGGGGACGAGCCGAAGAAGAGCGGGAAAAAGTGCGCCGCCCTGATCCGGTGGGACCTTTCCTCCGTGCCCCCCGGCTGCACGGTGGAGGGGGCGGAGATCGAGATGTATTCCCTGGATCGTTCCTCGAACGAGTACTCCGCCTACGAGTGCCTCCGGGAGTGGGAGGAGGCCGAGGTCACCTGGAGGGAATGGCGGAAGGGGGCGCCCTGGGAGGGGCCGGGGGCGACCGGTCCCTCGGACCGGGGTCAGGAGGTCCTGGCCCGCTTCCGCGTGGCCGCCCCGGGAACCTTCCGGGTCCGGCTCACGGCGGAAGGGGTGGCGGCCGTCCGGCGATGGATCCGGGATCCCTCCGGGAATCACGGGCTCGTGATCGTCCCCCGGAACCAGCAGGACGGCCTGGACGTGGCCTCGCGGGAGGCCGGAGATCCTTCCCGCCGGCCCCGGCTGATTCTGTATCTCGGGAAACCTTGAGGAGACGGCGCGGGGGTCATTCCGCCGCGTCCCAGCAGTAGGTGCAGAGTTTCTCCTTCGGAAGCCCGATCGCGGCGACGAGATCCTCCAGCCGCTGGTACCGCAGCGTGGTAAGTTCCAGGCGCTGCCGGATCCGCTCCACCATCGCCGCGTACCGGTCCGTGGAGGGGTCGGCGTACCGCGGATCGACGGGAGCGTGCTTCCCCTCGATCTCGTGGATGGCCCGGCGGCCGGCGTAGTCCAGCTCCGAGCGGGAGCGGGAGAAGTTGAGGAACTTGCAGGGATAGATGAGGGGGGGGCAGGCGGGGCGCATATGGACCTCGCGGGCCCCGAGGTCGAAGAGCCTCCGGAGGGTGTCCTTCAGCTGGGTTCCCCGGACGATGGAGTCTTCGCAGAAGAGCAGCCGCTTGCCCCGGATCAGCTCCGGGATGGGAATCAGCTTCATCCGGGCCACGAGGTCCCGGATGGCCTGGTCCTGGGGCATGAAGCTTCGCGGCCAGGTGGGGGTGTACTTCGCGAAGGGACGTCGGTAGGGCACCTTGGCCTCGCTGGCGTATCCGATGGCGTGTCCCGTGCCCGAATCGGGGATGCCGGCCACGAGATCGACGGTCACGTCGTCCCGACGCGCCAGGGCGGCCCCGCAGCGGTTGCGCACCTCCTCGACGTTGATCCCTTCGTAGTGGGAGGACGGGAAGCCGTAGTAGACCCAGAGGAAGGAGCAGATCTGCATCCGGGGTCCGGGGGGGCTCAGGGTCTCGTCCCCCTCCGCGGTGAGGCGGACGATCTCTCCCGGACCCAGGTAGCGGTCGATCCGGTACTCCAGGTTGGGGAAGGCCGTGGTCTCCATCGTGACGGCCCGGGCGCCGTCTTTCCGGCCGAGGATGACGGGGGTGCGGCCGAGCCGGTCGCGGGCGGCGTAGATCCCGTCCTCCGCCAGCAGGAGGATCGAGCAGGACCCCTCGACGGCCTCCTGGGCGATCCGGAGGCCCTCGGCGAAGCTGGCGCCCTGGTTGATGAGCATCGCCACGACCTCGGTGGGGTTGACGGAGCCGCCGCTCATCTCGCTGAAATGCACGCCCCTCTTCTGGAACATCCGGTCCACGAGGGCCCGGAGGTTGCGCACCAGGCCCACCGTGACGATCGCGTAGGTCCCGAGGTGGGACCCGATGATGAGGGGCTGGTCCTCGAAGTCGCTGATGACCCCGATCCCCGTCCGCCCCTTCAGGCGGGGCAGATCGGCCTGGAACTTGGAGCGGAACTGGGCGTTGGTGATGTCGTGGATGTAGCGGACGATCGTACCGTCCGTCCGGACGGCCATTCCCCCCCGCATCGTTCCCAGGTGGGCGTGATAGTCGGTCCCGTAGAAGAGATCCTCGGTACACGGTCCGGTCGAGGCGACGCCGAAGAAGCCACCCATGGAGCGGAACCCTCCCTTCGTGTCGTGTCCGGGCCGCGAGGGTATCAGGGAGGGCCGGGCATATCAAGAACGAGAATTGCTCCTTCTCGCCCGGCGGGAGTTCCCCCCTCTCCGCCCCGCCTGCCGGGGGCGATTTTCGAAGGGGGAGCCCCGGACGCGGACGATCCGGGGGGGGCCGTTCGTTCCCGGGAAGGGTCCCCGCCGTGGGGACGGCCGCTATTTCGACTTCCCGTTCGGGGAGCCCTGAGGTTCCGGTCCTGGGGGGGGGCCGGGAAGGCGGCCCCGTTCCCGCAGGAGGTCCTCGTACATCTTTTTGGTCTGCTGCGCGATGAAGGTCCAGGAAAACCGCTCCTCCACGCGCCAGCGGCCCTTGAGTCCCATTTGGCGGGCCATCTCGGGGTCCGCCAGGACGTTCCGGAGGGCCTCGGCTAGGGCGGCGGGATCGGCCGGGGGGACGAGGAATCCCGTTTCGCCGGGGACGACGACCTCCTTGATGCCCCCCACGGCGCTGGCGACGACCGGCCGCTCGCAGGCCATGGCCTCCAGGTTGATGATCCCGAAGGGCTCGTAGACGGAGGGGCAGGCGAAGACGCGGGCGTGGGAATAGAGCTCGATGTACTGCTCTTCCCGCAGCAGCGTGTTGATCCAGAGGACGCGGTCGGGGAACTCGGCCACCTTCGCGGCGATCTCGGCCTCGACCTCCGGGGTGTCCGGGGCGCTCGTGCAGCAGACGAGGCGGACGGGGGGCGGGATGTGGCGCATCGCCTCCAGGAGGTAGATCATCCCCTTTTGCCGCGTGGTGCGCCCGACGAAAAGGATGTAGTCCCCTTCGATCCCGAAGGCCTTGAGGGTCTCGTCGCGGTCCGTGCGCTTCCAGATTCCCAGGTCCACCCCGTTGTGGATGACCACGACGTTCTCGGGACGGACGTTGAAGAGCCGGAGGATCTCTTGCCGGGAGTCGCCGGAGACCGCCACGATCCGGTCCGCGTTCTCGAGGGCCACGCGCTCGATCCACGAGGAGAGATGGTAGGAGCGTCCGAGCTGCTCCTGCTTCCAGGGGCGCAGCGGCTCCAGGCTGTGCACCGTGGCCACGTAGGGCACGTCGTAGAGGACCTTGGCGAAGAACCCGGCCATGGCGGCGTACCAGGTGTGGGAATGGGCCACGTCGGCGACCACCCGGTCGCGGACCATGGAAAGGTCCGTGGAGAAGGTCCCCAGCACGCTGTTGAAGAGCTTGTCCTGGCCCTCCCACATCCGCGGCCAGGCCTGATAGCCCCGGACCCGGAGCCGGCCCTGGAGCATGTCCTGGGATCCGAAGCAGCGGACCTCGACGTCCATGAGGCGGGCCAGCTCCCGCGCGAGGTTCTTGAGGTGGACCCCGGCCCCCCCGTAGACGTTCGGGGGATACTCGCGGGCAAAGAAGGTCACCTTCATGGCGCGCGCTTCCCCTCCGGACGGGGAGGGAGCCCGACGCTCTTGCCCGAGGGCACGGGCGAGGCCAGGTCCTTCTCCGTGGCGCCGATGTGGATGATGCAGTTCTTCCCGATGCGGGCGCCCGGGGGGATGCGCACGTCCATGCCGATCACGGTGGATCCCCCCGACAGCGAACCGGGCAGCTCCTCGGAGGGAACGGGCTCCCCGATCCCGACCTGGCAGCCCTTGCCGAAGAGGACCCGCTTGTCCGAGATCACCCCCCGCAGCACGGCCCCGGGCTCCACGACCACGCCGTCCCAGAGGATCGAGTCGAAGACCTCGGCCTTCTCGCCCACGACCACGCCGGGGGAGAGGACGCTGTCGCGGACCGTCCCCATGATCTCGCAGCCGGGGGAGATGAGGGAATCCTCCACGCGGGCGGAGGGCAGGAGGCGGGTCGGGGCGGGGGGCGCGGTGCGCCGGGCCAGGATGTTCGTGCGGACCTCCCAGCGGGTCAGGTCGATCAGGGGAAAGGATCCCAGGAGGTTGCGGTGAAGGGCGTGGTATTCGTCCAGCGTCCGGGCGTACTCCCAGGTGCCGTGGAAGACCCAGCCGTAGGCGCGCCGACGGGGCATCATGCGCCGGAGGACCTCGTGGATCTGGAAGGTCGTGCTGCCCTCCTCGCCGCGGGCGGCGCGCCGGATTTCCTCCACCAGGACCTCGCGGCGGAAGACGTGGACGGACATCGAGGCGAGGTGGCTGCGGGGATGGCGCGGCTTCTCGGCGAAGTTCAGGATCTGCCCCGTGGCGTTGATCTCCCCCACGCCGAAGCGATGGGCATCGGCCCGCCGTTCGGCGAAGGCCATGGTGAGATCCGCATCGTGTTCGGCGTGGAAGGCCAGGAGGGGGCGGTAATCCATGGAGTAGACGTGGTCCCCCGAGACGATCAGCACGTCGTCCGGGGCCAGGCGCTCGATGAAGTCCAGATTCTGGGAGAGGGCGTCGGCCGGCCCCCGGTACCATTCCTGGGGGCCGGGTCCCGTGGAGGGGAGGAGGAAGCGGACCCCCCGCGTCGTGCCCACGAGGTCCCAGGAGACCCCCGTGGAGACGTGGTCCATCAGGGAGGAGGGGCGGTATTGGGCGAGGATGCCCACATGGCCGATGCCCGCATTGGCAAGGTTGGTGAGGGGGAAGTCGATGATCCGATAGATCCCTCCCACGATGACCGCGGCCTTGGCGCGGCGCTCCGTAAGGACCGAAAGCTCCTCGACTCGGCCGCCCGCCAGGACGATGCCGATCGTCTTGCGCATGGGGCCCTCGAAAATGGACGGGGGTCAAAATATCATCGGGATCGGGGTTCGTAAAGGGACCGCGCCGGTCCCTCAGCGGAGGGCCTCGCGGCGGATCGTGAGCCGTTTCACCGTGGTCCCCGGGTCCGCCGGATCCCCCGTCAGGGCCGCGTATAGGGAGGCCCGGGCCGAGGAGTCCCTCCGGTCGTGCCGGAAGAAGAGGACGAAGGCGTCGCCGTCCGGGAAGGGGGCACGCGCTCCCCCGGGCCGAAAAGCCGGCTCAGTTCGTCCACCCGGGGGGCGGACCCCTCGGAGGTCCAGAGTTCCGGGTAGTCGGGCGGGAGGTGAAGGGCCGGGTCCCGCTCCCATCCCACCCAGCCCTCGCGAAAGCGGGGATCGTCCGGGCGGATGTGAAGACGACGGGCCTGCCGTTCCACCGTGGGCCCCATGAGGGCGGCCATCCCCTCCACTGTCGCGGATTCCTCGAGGAGCCGTTCGACCAGGGCCCTCAGGTCCATGGTCCCTCCCGGACGTCCACGTCCCGTACCCACGGGGATTATAACCGGGGGCGTGGGAAAACCCGCCCTTCGCCATGGACACGGGGCATCGGGCGGTCCTATAGTGCCCCTCATGTCCCGAGGGAGCGCCCTCGCCTTGGCCCTCCTCCTGCTGCTGGCCGCGGGCGTGCGGATCGCCTGGTTCACGGGCCTCCAGGTCGGCGACGACATCGTCTACTCGAAGACCGCGGCCGAACGGCTGGAGGGGGTCGTCCGGTTCACCAACGTGCAGCAGACGAGGCTGGGATTCCTCCTCCCGCTGATGGCGGGGTACGCCCTCTTCGGACCGGGGGAAGGAGCGCTGGTCCTCTACAATCTCCTCTGCTCGGTGGGCCTCGTGGCGGCGATCTTCGCCCTGGCCCGCCGGTACTGGGGGACGCGGGCGGGATTCCTGGCGGCCGGGATCGCCGCGCTCTATCCCAACTTCGTCCGGTTCGCCACCGAGTGCCATGCGGACACCCCCGCCGCCCTCTGGCAGGCCCTGTCCGTTCTCCTCTGCCTGGAGGCGGAAGGGGCCCGGCGCCCGACGAGCCGCCTCGTCCTGGCGGGACTTCTCCTGGGCTGGGCCCACCTTCACAAGGAGCACGCCGTTTTCCTGGTCCCTTTCTTCGCCGGGCACGCATGGGGAACGGGGCGGCGATGGACCTGGGTTCTTCCGCTGGCGCTTCCGGCCCTGGGCGTCGTTCTCCTGGAGTTCGCCGGATTCTGGATGTGGACGGGGAATCCCTTCACGCGATTCGAGATGATCCGCTACTGGCATTCGGGGCGGTACATGGCGGAATCCTACGCGACCCTGCCGGCCCTGCTCTGGCGGCTCTTCCTGGAACTCCCGGTGAGGCTCCTGGCGCCGTGGCACGGCCTGATCTTCCTTCCGGCGCTGGTGG
>Ga0068707_1000995_pt1 | contig 19546 bp, 15 predicted proteins | sample YNPNPMetaG_FD_66600 | JGI IMG/M metagenome (GOLD analysis project Ga0068707, IMG submission 66600) | Anoxygenic and chlorotrophic microbial mat microbial communities from Yellowstone National Park, USA - YNP NP MetaG | ecosystem: Environmental > Aquatic > Thermal springs > Hot (42-90C) >...
GCCGCTATATCCATTGGAAGCGCGTTTATATAGCGGTTGGCTGGCTGCTTTTGCAACACTGGCAATTATTTTAGGTGCTCTGGGTGCTTTTGGGCAGACGGATTTCAAACGACTTGTGGCATATTCTTCAATTAACCATATGGGATTTGTGGTTTTAGGTGTTGCGGTTGCTGCCTGGGCTACAGGTACCATTGACTCTATCATTGCTGTTAACGGAGCTGTGCTGCAAATAGTGACTCATGGATTGTCCTCAGCTGGGATGTTTTTTCTGGTGGGGGTAATTTATGAGCGCACGCACACCCGTAATTTGAATGACTTTGGCGGGTTGTATGCGGTTCTGCCAGTTTATGGCAGTGTTCTGGTTTTTACGGCGATGGCGTCTCTGGGGTTGCCCGGCTTGGGCGGTTTTATCTCCGAGTTGCTGGTGGTGCGAGGCGCCTGGCCTGTGTTTCCGCTGGCAACAGCGCTTAGCACAATTGGATTGTTTTTTACGGGTGCATATGTCCTGAAGGCATTGCGTTTGACGCTGCACGGTCCTCTCAATGAGCGCTGGTTAGGAAAACTGAGCGAAATTACCCCTCGTGAGCTGGTGATCATTGCACCTTTGATGGTCTTATTGCTGGTGATTGGAATCTGGCCAGCCTGGTTGTTAGAGGTAATTAACCGGGCTGTATGTATGTGGTTCTAAGAGGTGAAGAATGCAATTTCCCTGGCTTAGCCTGCTCATCTTTACCCCATTAATTGCCGGGTTGATCATTCTGGCATTGCCAGCCGAACGGCGTGATTGGATCCGCGGCTTGGCTGTAATCGCTGCTGCTCTGGATTTGCTTGTGTCGTTGCTGGTGTACTTTCGCTACGATGTGGCGGTTGGAGATTATCAGTTTGTTGAACGTGTTCCTTGGGTACCGCAACTGGGTATTTCATACTATGTTGGCGTGGATGGTTTCAGCCTGCCGTTGGTGTTGCTGGGGACGGTGGTGATTTTTTGTGGCGTTTTGATCTCATGGCGAATTGAAGACCGTCCGCGCGAATTTTTTGCTTTTCTGATGTTTTTGGGCGCTAGTGTGCTGGGTGTCTTTTGTTCGTTGGATTTGTTTCAATTGTTTTTCTTTTTTGAGCTGGCAGTCTTTCCCAAGTATCTGATGATTATACTATGGGGTTACCCAAAGACGCGGGAGTATGGCGGCATGAAGCTGACCCTGTACTTATTTGCCGGGTCTGTGATTGCGCTGGTCGGCGCGCTGGCGATTTATTTCGGTTCTGGTTTGCGGACATTTGACATGCTTGCGCTTGAGAAAGCAGGTTTTCCTTTCTGGTTTCAACAGTTCTGGTTTCCTTTTGTGTTTCTGGGTTTTGCTGTCTTGGGCGGCATCTTTCCATTTTACAGTTGGGCGCCGGATGGTCATGTGGCGGCACCTACGGCAGTCTCCATGTTGCTGGCAGGAGTGGAGATGAAGGTAGGGGCATTCTCAGCGCTGCGTGTGGGTATTATGTTATTGCCGGAAGGAGCTCGTTACTGGGCAACCTGGATCCTGGCGCTGGCTACTGTAAATGTTGTCTATGGCGCTTTTTTAGCGATGACACAGACTGATTTCAAATATGTGATTGGTTTCTCTTCGGTTTCTCACATGGGTTTGGTGTTGATCGGTTTTGCCACGCTTTCTTCGCATGGTTTGTTGGGGGCGGGGATGCAGATGTTTTCGCATGGTATTATGACTGCAATGTTCTTTGCTGTTGTGGGGATGGTGTATGACCGAACACATATCCGGGAGATATCCAAACTGGGTGGTTTGTTTCATGTCATGCCCTGGGCAGGGGTAGGGTTTATCATTGCTGGTCTGGTTTCGATGGGAATGCCGGGTTTTTCTGGTTTTGTTGCTGAATTCCCAATTTTTATGGGTGCCTGGCAGACGCTGCCACTGGTAGCAGTCATTGCGGTCATCGGCATTCTGGTCACTGCAGGGTATATCTTGCTGGTTGTGCGGCGTGTCTTTTTCGGGATGCTGCCGGAGTTTGGTGAACATGTCCCGGATGTTAATATTCTAGACAAAATTGCCATTGGGGTACTTGGTTTTTTGATGGTGGTTTTGGGTTGGTTTCCGTCGTTGCTATCCACTATCGTGCAATCGGGCGTGGATCGCATTCTGGTATTGCTTGGAGGTGGCTAAATCATGACAGTTGATTTTGCGACCATGCTGTTGGCGATCTTACCTGAACTTGGCTTGGTGGTGTTAATTGTGGTTGTGCTTGGGTTGGATTTGCTCTGGCGCGATAAGCGGGTGTGCCGGTTAGGGTGGTTGACAGCGACAGGCTGCCTCTTTCTGGCGGTGTTGAGTCTGGTTTTTGCATTCCCGCCAGCGGAACCGCTCTTAATCTGGGGCGGGATGCTGCGTTTTGATGTAGTCGGTTTTGTATTCCGTATCTTATTTCTTTTGGGGGCTGCTCTGACTGCGTTATTCTCTCTCGGGCAGGATGACCTTCAGGAACACGGGGAATATTATGGCTTGATGCTGGTCAGTACACTGGGGATGAGCCTGATGGCTTCGGCAACCGACCTGATCATGCTATATCTGGCAATTGAGACAACTTCTATTCCACTGTATGTGCTGGCTGGATTTCGTTTCCGGGATGATAAGTCAGTGGAAGCAGGCATCAAGTATCTTTTGTTTGGAGCAATGACCTCTGCTGTAATGTTGTATGGCTTTAGCTGGTTGTATGGTTTGAGCGGAACGACACAAATCGCCGAATTGGCTGAGCAAATTGAACGTCACAACGTCCCATTGCCTTTGTTAGCCGCATCTCTCGTTCTGGTGCTGGTTGGTTTTGGTTTTAAAATCTCAGCAGTGCCGTTTCACTTTTGGTCACCTGATGTGTATGAAGGGGCACCCACGCCAATTGCCGGTTATCTTTCTACTGCCTCAAAAGCTGCCGGATTTGCTGTGCTGATGCGTGTTTTGCTCTCAGGTTTTTGGGAAGCAACACTGCTTTGGATGGACCTGACGGCAGGGCTGGCGATTATCAGCATGACCATTGGCAATCTGCTGGCGCTGGCACAAACCAATATTAAGCGTCTACTGGCGTACTCTTCGATTGCACAGGCTGGTTATATTCTGGTGGGTGTGGCGGCTGGCACATCATTTGGAATGAGCAGCGCGGTGTATTATTTGATGGCTTATTTGTTGACAAATCTGGCAGCTTTTGGGGTTGCTTCAGTGGTGGGTAAACGCGTCGGCTCAGATGAGCTGTCCGCATATGCCGGGTTGAGCCGGCGGGCACCGGCAATGGCGCTGATTTTGCTGATCAGCATGCTGTCGTTGGGCGGTATTCCGCCATTCGCTGGTTTTGTTGGCAAGGTGTTGGTGTTTGCGGCAGCAGTGGAAGCTGGGCGTTGGTGGCTGGCATTGATTGGCGTAATTAACTCAATGATAGCGCTATACTACTATCTGGTTGTTTTGAAGAAAGCCTATCTGTTGCGTTCGGAGGATGAGCAGCAGCCTCTCCAGTTGATCGCTGGATGGCGGGTGGCGTTGCTGGTATGTGTTGCAGGAATGCTGGCGTTGGGTGTAGTGATTGCGCCCTGGTTTGACTGGGCTGGTCGCGTTGGATGGGCCTTAACGATTTATTGACGGCAGTTTTTCGATTTGATATAATCACGCCATGCCCAGGCAGGGAAAACCTCAAAGGAAATTATCCGCTTTGAGTATTACCTTTGCAATTTTAGCTGGTCAAGTTGGTTTCATAACCTTAATGATTGTGCTGGGTGCAGTCTTGGGCGGACTGTGGATAGATAGTCGTTTTGGAACACGCCCGGTTGTCACTTTGATACTGGTTGTATTAAGCATACCGGTTTCTGTCTTAGTAATGTTGACGGTAGTTCGGTCCGCGGTGGCGCGTATCAGGGCACAGGTTGACCATGCAAATCAAGATTTGCACGAGGAGGATTAGCTCTTGGAAGCAAGAAAATCTCGCAAATGGCGTTGGGGAGTTAACCGCTGGTTTGTGTTATTGTTTATCGTTTTAGGAATTATCGGCGCTAATCTTTATCCTCCAGTTCAACCCCATATTCAGGTAGCTGCTGAGGCATTAACGGAACGTCCGTTGTTCAGTTCACCGGTGTTAGGTGATGTTTATTTGACCAATACCATGCTGGCAATGGTCGTTGTGGATGTCATTCTATTATTGGTAGTTCTGGCGGTGCAGAAGGCGGTTCGTACAGGGAGTCTAGTGCCGCAAGGGATTTCGGGCGCTGTGGAGGCACTCTTTGAGGTGTTGTATAATTTGACCGAATCTTCGGCTGGGGCAAAATGGGCAAAGACAATTTTTCCGTATTTTTCTATTATCATGTTAACAGTTTTGGTGGCAAATCTGACCAAATTGATGCCAGGATATGAGACGATAGGTTTGCTTCATCTCAGCGAACATGGCTATCCAGTTAAAGAGTTGTTCCCAGGCATATTTACACTGGTCAAGGGTGAAGCTCAACATGGCGAAGGGTATAATCTGATCGGTTTTTTGCGCGGTTTATCAACAGATTTGAATTTTACAGTTGCATTGGCTCTTTTTTCAGTTTTTATGACACAACTGATTGGTGTACGCGCTCAAGGTGTACGCTATTTTACTAAATTTATTAATGTAACCACGTTATTTTCAAAACCGGGATTTGGTGCAATTGACCTTGCAGTGGGATTGTTAGAACTGATTTCAGAGTTTGCAAAAATTCTTTCGTTCTCTTTCCGGTTGTTTGGTAATATGTTTGCTGGTCTGGTGTTGCTCGTACTGGTTGGTTCACTTATCCCGGTCTTTTTCCAGTCCACTGTTTTGTTATTTGAGTTTTTCATTGGATTAATTCAAGCATTTGTATTTGGCATGTTGACGATGGTGTTCATGGCTCAAGCTACTCAAGGACATGGTGGAAATGAACATCATTAGAGAATGTGCGAGCAAAAATTGATATTGATTGGAGGAAAATTAAATAATGACGGGTGACATTGTTCTGGCAGCGAAATTTGTTGGTGCAGGACTGGCAATGATTGGTGCGCTGGGCGCGGGCATCGGCATTGGTTTGAGTGTGCAAGGTGCCTTGCAAGGCATGGCACGTAACCCGGATACTTATGGTACATTGCTGACTAACATGATTCTCGGCATTGCATTCTCGGAAGCAATTGCTATTTACTGTCTGGTGATAGCATTTCTTATGCTGTTTGTTCTTTGAAAGTAAAAAGTAAGTAAAAGTAAAAAAGGAGAGTTCCCTTGGAAGGACTAGGTATCAATCTCGGGTATTTATTAGTCCAGTTGTTTAACTTTGCGATCATGTTTGTTGTGATCAATGCCTGGGTTGTTAAGCCGATTTTGCGAACATTGGAAAAACGACGGCAAATGGTTGCTCGGGGGTTGGAAGATGCCCGTATAGCCGCAGAGGCACGTGCAAATGCGGAAGCGGAAGCTGGCAAAATCATAGCCGAAGCTCAGCAAAAAGCGGCGCAAATTGTGCGCGAAGCTACTGAGAGAGCAAGTGCTGTAGAACGCGAGCTGAAAGCCGCCGCTGAGGCTGAAGCTTCTAAAGCGCGTCAGGCTGCTTTGGAAGCACTGGAAGAAGAGCGCAATCAAATGCTGGCAGATTTACGCAGTCAAGTGGCATCGCTTGCGATTGCTGCAGCGCAGCATCTTATTGGCGAATCTTTGCTGCAGGACGAGAGACGTCAGCACGCTTTGCTGGATGAATTTTTCTCTGGCGTTAAAAGTGGTAAGGTGGTTGTACTTCAAGAAGCGGAACTGAGCGGGGATACGGCAGAAGTGGTCAGTGCTTTACCGTTAACACTTGATGAGCAGGAAAAAGTGAAACGCGAAGTGTTGACCAAACTTGGCGATCAAGCTGCTGTAAAATTTCGGGTGGATCCAAAGATTCTGGGTGGTCTGATAGTGCGTGTGGGTGACCGGGTGGTAGATGGGTCAGTTGCTGGTCAGCTACAGACGCTGCGACAGAACCTGCAATAAGTTTTTGTTTTTGCTGATTTTGAGCTTTGGTGGGCGGTTTTGGGGCTGTCTGCTGAAGCTCGATTGTTTTATAATAGAAGTATGACAGGATTTGTGCGCAAGAATCTGGCGGAGTTGTTTTGCGATATTCCGGTACAGGTGATTTCTCCTTCAAGTCTTCCGCCGACCCCGATTACCGGCATTGCATTTGACTCGCGTGCAGTTCAAAAGGGGAATCTGTTTGTTGCACTGGTTGGGGGGAATACAGACGGACATTCCTATATCCCGATGGCAATTGAAAAAGGCGCTGCGGCAATAGTTGGATCAATTGCATTGGGCGATTTCGCTGTACCATATATTCAGGTTGCAGATACGCGTTACGCGATGGCGCACCTTTCGGCTGCTTTTTATGATTTTCCTGCCAGGCACATGACGGTAATCGGTGTAACCGGAACGGATGGCAAGACGACCACAGCCAATCTGATCTATGAGATATTGCTTGCGGCGGGCTTGAAAGCGGGCATGATTTCCACTGTCAACGCGGTTGTAGGGGATGAGGTTCTGGATACCGGCTTTCATGTAACTACTCCTGAAGCTCCAGACGTGCAGCGTTATCTGGCGCGAATGCGTTCGGCAGGTCTGACCCATGTGGTGCTAGAGTCTACATCACACGGTCTGGCGCAGCATCGCGTTACCGGGTGTGAGTATGACATTGGGGTTGTTACCAATATTACACACGAGCATCTGGATTATCATGGCGACTATGAAGCATACCGCGCTGCAAAGGCACGTCTGTTTACTATGCTGGCTGAGACACGCCCGAAACGCTGCGGCAACCCGCGTCTGGCGGTATTGAATAAAGACGATCAGTCTTATGAATATTTACGTCAGGTGACTACTGTACAACAGGCAAGTTACAGCCTTTCACCACGAGCAGACGTCTGGGCAGAGGAAATTCATATGGATTCTAGGGGCGTGCATTTTACCGCCTGCAGTGCCGATTTTCGGATTCCCTTAAGCTGCCGTCTGATTGGGGATTATAACGTATCGAATTGCCTGGCGGCGTTGACAGCTACAGTATTTGGTTTAGGGATCAAGCCTAAGGTAGCTGCCAGAGGGATTGCTGCGCTGCGTTCTGTACCAGGGCGCATGGAACGGATTGACATGGGTCAAGACTTTATTGCCATTGTGGATTTTGCTCATACACCAAACGCGCTCAGGGTAGCGCTTCGAACGGCGCGCAAGATGGCAAAAGGGCGAGTAATCGCCGTTTTTGGTTCGGCGGGGTTGCGCGACCGACAAAAACGGCGGATGATGGCTGAAGTGTCCATTGAGTTGGCTGACTTGACCATCTTGACCGCGGAAGACCCGCGTACCGAGTCGCTGGATGCTATCCTAGACGAGATGACAGACGCCGCAGCAAAACGCGGTGGTGTTCTGGGGCAAAACTTCTGGCGTGTTCCGGATCGTGGTCAGGCAGTTTCTTTTGCGCTCAGCATGGCGAAAAGGGGGGATGTGGTGATTGCATGCGGCAAAGGGCATGAGCAGTCCATGTGCTTTGGAACCACAGAATATCCCTGGGATGATCGCATTGCGATGCGAGCCGCGCTGGCGCAGCTTTTAGACATACCGGGACCTGTAATGCCTTTTCTCCCTACCTCAACAAAATAAAAATTGAAGCAGCGCTTCGTTTCAGAGGCGCTGCTCAAATGCTGTTATCTAAAGTTGTTATCGTTTTCCGCCGCTCCGTCGTGGATCATATCCGCCACCTGAGCGAGGGGCAGGGCTTTTACCACCGCCACCAGAACGATTGTTACTGGATGGCTTACTGCCAGACGGTTTCCCGCTGCCAGCTCTGTTTGAAGGGGTGCGTCCGCCGTTTGCTCCCTGACGGTCATGGGCGGATGCTTCTTCGGGTGTCCAGCCTTCTAGCACAGCCTGACGAGACAGGCGAATCCTGCCATTTTCATCTATGCTGGTCACCATAACGGTAACTTCATCGCCTACTTGAACAATATCCTCTACACGATTGACCCGTTCAGTATCTAATTGCGAGATGTGCACCATGCCGTCCACATTGGGCAGGATTTCGACAAACGCGCCAAATGGTTCAACGCGCACAACTTTACCAGTATAGATGCGTCCAACCTGAGCAGTTTCCGTAAGGGCAAGGATTTTTTCCCGCGCAGCTATCTCGCTTTCTCGATTAACTGCCGAGATGTATACGCTGCCGTCCTCTCCGATGTCAATCCGTGTGTCCGTTTCCTCCTGAATGGAGCGAATTGTCTTGCCACCCGGACCAATCACAGCGCCAATTTTATCTACAGGGATTTTTACGATAGTAATTCGTGGCACGTGAGGTTTCAGTTCGGGGTTGGGTGCAGGGATAGTTTCAAGGATTTTATCGAGGATGAAGAGACGTGCCTGACGAGCCTGTTCAAGGGCTTCAGCCATTAATTGGGCGGTGATGCCTTTGATCTTGATATCCATTTGCAAGGCAGTAATGCCTGATTTAGTCCCGGCAACTTTGAAGTCCATGTCGCCTAGATGATCTTCCATACCCTGAATATCTGTCAGGATGGCATAGCGTTCGCCTTCTTTGACCAAGCCCATTGCAACCCCAGCTACCGGAGCTTTGATCGGGACACCAGTGTCCATTAAAGCCAGCGTGGAGCCGCAAACGGATGCCATTGAGGTTGATCCATTAGAGGAGAGAACTTCCGAAACCAACCGCAGAGTGTAAGGAAATTCGCTTTCGGGAGGGATTACCGGCTCTAAAGCTCGTTCCGCCAATGCGCCGTGCCCAACTTCGCGGCGCGATTGTCCGCGTAGTGGTTTGACTTCGCCAGTGGAGAAAGGCGGAAAGTTATAGTGATGAATGTAGCGCTTGGTTTCAATAGGGGTTAATGTGTCCAGTTCCAGTGCTTCTTTGGGACTGCCCAGCGTTGCCAGGGTGAGAACCTGGGTTTCACCGCGTGTGAATAAGCCTGAGCCATGTGCGCGCGGACTGATACCTACTTCGCACCAGATTGGACGGATTTCATTGGACTTGCGTCCATCTGGACGTATACCGCTTTCGAGGATGCGTTTACGGACAACTTGTTTTTCTACCTCTTTGAAGGCAGTTTTGACGGCAGGGACAAGGGTGACATCATCTCCAGCCAGTTCGGTAACCATTTGTGCTTCAAGCTGGTCAATTTTTTCGTATAGTTCCTGCTTTGTGTGTGGAGCGTCCAGCGCAGCTTCCAATTCAGCAGCGATTTTCTGATGAATGGCTTCAACCATATTTGTATTGATGGGGAATAGTGGGACTTCGCGCTTTGGTTTGCCTATTTCAGCCGCCATTTTCTCTTGAACTTCGACGAGCGGTTGAATAGCTTGAAAACCAAAGCTCAAAGCTTCTACCATGACATCTTCAGGAATCTCGTTGGCACCACATTCGACCATCAGGATAGCATCACGCGTGCCTGCCAAACGCAGGTCAAGGTCAGAGCGTTCCATCTCGGCGAAGGTAGGATTAATGATGAATTTGCCATCAACTCGCCCAACTCGTACCGCACCAACCGGTCCACCCCAGGGAATATCGGAAATCATCAACGCCGCAGAACCAGCGTTGATTGCCAGAATATCGAGGGGATTCTCAAGGTCCGCAGAGAACGAGTAAAGAATAACCTGTACTTCATTACGGATGTCCTGAGAAAAGAGCGGACGCAGAGGGCGGTCCACCAGGCGCGCGATCAAAATGGCTTCGGTAGAGGGTTTGCCTTCGCGGCGGAAGAACGAGCCGGGAATCCTGCCTCCGGCATACATCCGTTCTTCATACTCAACCGAGAGAGGAAAGTAATCCAATCCCTCTCTGACCTCAGTGCTCATTGTAGCGGCTGCAAAAATTAAAGTGTCACCTAGCCGCACCGTGACAGCTCCGCCTGCCTGATCAGCCAGCTTACCGGTTTCAAATACGACAGGGCGACCGCCAACTATGGCGGTATATTGTTTGCTTTCAGGTTTTTCCATATTTTGATCCCTCTTTTGCATTTACCCGCCTGGTCAGGGACTGAGAACAACCGGCAATATGATCTCCGGTTCTTTTCAATTCCCAACCAGCGGGTGCCTAAATAAATTTTCTCTATGCGGGTGGATAGCCCTTGCCATCCACCCGACAATCAATCTTTCTTCTGGTTTACTTCTGACGCAGGTTCAGCTTTTCTGAGATGGCAACATAGCGACCGTAGTCTTTGCGACGCAGGTACATCAGCAGTCTTCGACGCTGACCTACTAGACGCAACAAGCCGCGCCGCGAAGATTCATCATGTTTATTGGCGCGTAAATGATCAGTTAATTGCTTTACGCGTTGGGTCAAGATGGCGATTTGCACCTCCGGTGAGCCGGTGTCGTTTTCGTGGGTTCGGTAGGTTTCAATAATCTTTTCTTTTTCCTCTTTCTTAATCATGACGTTGCTTCTCCTTAAATTTTAGCAAGTCTCCACGAGCACAGCCTGTGCCGTGCTCAGGACCAGTCAATGATAGACATTATACCAGAGGATACAGAGGCGGGGAAGGGACTTTGTTAAACAACTGGCACGGTTGGCGAACCGCTCATCAAGCTGCGCAGTCGGTTTTGCTCTTCAGAAGAGAATAAGGGTAAAAGCCGGCGTATGATGCGTATAGTCAGCGGTTGCGTGCTGCTGGCAAGTGCCTGACGTAGTAAATAGGCGGTTTCAACCGGCGAGCGGCTGGCAAGGGCTTGTAACACTTCAATCAGTTCCGCTTGTAAAACTGGAAGCGGAGATTTGAGAATCGGCTCAATTATCCGAAACAGCGGCGGTAAATTTTCAAATCCCCGATCCTGTATCGCGGGCAGCATAGCTCGCAAAGCTATCTTCTGGACTGCAGGATTTTTGTCAGCCAGCCAGTGGTGCAGGAGTTCGAACCAATGCTCGGGTTGCTCGCTGCGCAGGCGGTTGGCGCCATGATCAAGCAGCGCGCTCAGGCTGACCGCTTCGCATTCCGGCTGGCACCAGCGCAATAACTGTTCGGTGATGCGTTCGGGTGGGCTGGGATTGATTTTGCCCAGCAGATAAGCTGCTAGAATGCGGGGCTCCAGATAGGGATCGTTCCAGAGGGCATCAATCAACGTCAATGCTGCCTGTGGATTTTCTTTACAAAGTGGCGCCAGCCCCTGTTCAAGCTGATGAATTACAAGCTTTGGTACGCGATAGCTGGATGGCAATCTGGCAGAAGGTAAAGCCTTGCCTGGTCGAAATGTCCGGTCGCTGTAAAATTCCAGCAGCTCACGCAGCTCTGTCAGAAATTCCTGCGGACGGGTGAATTTCCAAGCGAGGCTGTTAACTTGTGTTTTCAGGCGGTTAAGCTGGACAGCGGGCATACCTTAAGAAGCTGTTGCTCTCAATAAGCCCGGGCAAAATATACTTTCTCTGCTGCCGGTTTGCCGCACACGATACAGGATCCTTTTCCTTCTGGTTGATCGAGTGGAATGCAGCGCGTGGTGGCTTTGGTATCCTCTTTGACTTTCGCCTCGCATTCATCACCGCCGCACCACCAGGAGAATGCCCAACCGTTTTGAACGACCTCTTTCAGTTCATCATAATTTTGGGGGTCAAAGATGTGGGCATCTCGAAAAGCGAGAGCGCGGTCAAACAATGAAGCTTGAATGTCGGTCAAGAGTTCGGCAATCTGACCAGGAAGCTGATCCTGGCTGAGTGATTTTTTACCCTCTTTACCGGGTTGGTCACGGCGCGCTGACATCACACTGTTGTTTTGTACGTCCTTCGGTCCAATTTCCAGCCGCAGCGGGACGCCGCGCATTTCCCAATCGTTAAATTTGAAACCCGGCGTGACCTCTGTGCGGTCATCTACTTTAACTCGGAAGTTTGCTTCGATGAGTTCCCGATTAATCCGTTCAACCGCTGACATCACCTGTGCCTTTTCAGCATCGTTGCGGTAGATTGGAACAATGACGATTTGTATCGGTGCCAAGCGGGGTGGCAGAATTAGCCCATGATCATCGCCATGTGTCATGATAATTGCACCAATAAAGCGCGTGGAGAGACCCCACGATGTGGTCCAACAGTATTGAAGCTGGTTATTGACATCCAGGTAGCGGATGTCGAAAGCCTGAGCAAAGTTTTGCCCCAGATTATGAGAGGTACCAGCTTGCAGAGCACGAGTATCTCCCATCATGGCTTCGATGGTGTAAGAACGCACAGCGCCAGCGAATTTCTCTGTATTACTCTTTCGGCCCGGAATGACCGGAACTGCCGCATCGTCCACCGCAAAACGGGTGTAGATATTGAGCATGCGCAGTGTTTCTTCTTCCGCTTCTTTTTCAGTGGCGTGGGCCGTGTGTCCTTCCTGCCAGTAAAATTCCAGTGTGCGTAGGAACAGCCGCGTGCGCATTTCCCAGCGCACGACATTGCCCCATTGATTGATTAAAACTGGCAGATCGCGGTAGGACTTAATCCATTTGGAATACATATAGCCGATAATGGTTTCAGAGGTTGGGCGGACAACCAGCGGTTCTTCCAGTTTCTCGCCGCCGCCGATGGTAACTACTGCCAGCTCTGGAGAGAACCCCTCTACATGTTCTTTTTCCTTTTCGAGAAAAGACATCGGAATAAATAATGGAAAGGCAGCGTTGACATGACCGGTAGCCTTAAAGCGCCGGTCAAGTGCAGCCTGAATGTTTTCCCATAATGACCACCCATAGGGTCTCACGACCATACAGCCGCGCACAGGGGCATAGTCTGCCAGTTCGGCGCGTTGAACAACCTGATTGTACCACTCCGAAAAATTTTCTGCCCGGGCGGGTAATTTTTCTTCTGACATAAAAACCTCTTGATGACTAAGATGATGATTAGCTTACGAATGTTTTTGATCAGGCAGCATGGTAATGGCTTGATGAATATCGCTGGCGAATGAGAGCAGGGCTTTTTCCTGCTCGGTAACTGCACTGCCCATTTCTTTGTAATAGGTGTCAAATACTATTTTCCATGCTTTTCCGATCAGGATTAGTGGGCGTGGAGAGATAGATTGTATCAGCAGACGATTCCAGAAAATAAGAATTTCAGTAAACGTGCCCGGACCACCGGGCAGCGCCAGCGCGGCGTCAGCGCTGGTGATCAGGGTATCCAAGCGGTCCATCAACGTTGGACGGCGCCATTCTTCAAGAACCCAAGGGTTTGCACTACGTTGGCGCCATCTTTCTACTTCTTCACAAGTCACGCCAATGACGTGACCGCCAGCTTCCACGGCGCCGCGAGACACAGCTTCCATCGTGCCCATGTATCCACCCGTGAGAACAGTGTGCCCTGCCATAGCTAGCAGTTTGCCAAGCAGCAGGGCTTCTTCATAAGCTGGGTCGCCGGGTTGTGGTCGTGCGCTGCCAAAAACGGTCACCTTCATACTGTTTTACTCGTGTTATTAGATTTTGTCGGACAAGTTTCAATTATACCTGTTAATTGAGGTGTGAGAAGTGTTCTATGCTTGTGTTATACTACTCGCGATGCGACTTAAACCTGTTTTCCGCCTGAAGCAGGCTTGTTTTCCGACTTGGACGATTCCATTTTGTTTGGCTGGGCTGATTTTTATCAGTTACGGTTTGCAGGTCGATCAGTTGGGATTTTATTGGGATGATTGGGCAAAAACGCTGGTGCATCGCTTATTTGGTTTGAACGGGTATTGGTCATATTATGCAGAAGACCGCCCATACTCAGCCTGGACGCATCTTCTTTTTATTCCTCTGCTTGGCGACTCGCCGCTGAACTGGCAAATTTTGGCTCTGACTTTACGTTGGTTGACCTCTGTGGCAGTTTGGTGGTTTTTGCGCGGTTTGTGGCGGGATGCTGAATGGCAGGCTGGTCTGACAGCAGCTCTGTTTTCTGTTTACCCAGTTTTTACCCATCAGGCTATTGCCGTTACATTTCACCAGCAATGGCTGCAATACGTCTTGTGTTTTGTTTCGTTTGGCGCAATGGTGCAGGCGTTTCGTAAGCCCGGACGGTTCTGGACATGGACTGCTTTATCGGTGATCACATTAATAAGTCAGTTATTGATCACAGAGTACTTTATCGGCGTGGAGCTTGTCCGATCAATGGTACTGTGGTTTCTGCTTTCCAGCCAGTCTTTTCGTGAAAAACTGCGCCGATGGTTCAAATGGTACAGCCCGTATTTGTTGATCTCTGCAGGATATATCCTTTGGCGCTTGTTTCTTCTTCAATTACCAAACGAAGACCCTTATAAAGCGCAAATACTGTATGATTTTCTCCAAGCGCCGCTGAAGACGTTGAATCACCTTTGGGTGATCATCTGGAAAGATACCATATATGTCCTGATTACTCACTGGTATCAAACTTTTGATGTTAGTCTGTTTGCCGAGAAAATGCAGCCTTTTGCAGCGGTTTCCTGGCTGGCAGCGATTTTAGTTGCTTTGGGGTCGGCTTTTTATTTTCACCGTTTGTCTGTAGATGATGAGTTTTCCAAGAGCCGTATGAATGGGGCAGGGCAAATGATGGTTTTAGGGCTAGCGGCGGCTTTGCTGGGTATGTTGCCTGCTTGGGTCACCGGGCGGCAGGTGATTTTTGACGCTCATTCCAACCGCTATGCACAGCCGGCGTTGTTTGGTGCCAGTTTGTTATCAGTTGGCTTTTTGAATTGGGTTTCTCAAAAACGCTTGCAAAAGAGTGTGTTATTCAGTGTCCTGATTGCATTGGCAGTTGGGTTCAACATGCGCCTGACCAATGAATATCGCTGGCAGTGGGTGGAGCAAACCCGTTTTTACTGGCAGCTCTATTGGCGTGCTCCTTATCTTCAGCCAAACACGGCAATCCTTAATGAGAAAGAACCATTGACTGATCAAGGATTGTTCTCAACTTCAGCAGCGATTAACTTGTTATATCCGCAGCCGCCGGAGTTTCAAGAACATGGAAGATTGGCTTACTGGCTTTATTCATTTTATCCTCGTTATGCCAGCGGATTACCGGAGAACTTGCAGTTTGGTTTTCACACCCAGTTTCGGACACTTAAGTTTGAGGGCAGCTCTCCCAACACTTTGTTGATTTTTTACGATCTCAGCAAGACGAACTGCTTGTGGGTGTTACGCCCCGATGATGCTGGCGATCCAGAATTGCCGACTATCACTGCTGAAGCGATTTGGGCTGCCAATCCTGCGCTGATTTCTGCACAACCGGTTTCTGATGACTATCCCCCCAGCGATTTGTTTGGATTAGAGCCAGAACATGGCTGGTGTTACTTTTTTGAAAAAGCCGATCTGGCACGTCAGTTTGAAGACTGGAACATGGTAGTAGAACTAGGAGATCGGGCAAAAGAAGCTGGTTTTTCACCGCTCCAAACGTCGTCAAATGCGCCGCATGAATGGCGACCATTTATTGAGGGATATGCTCATGTTGGTCGTTGGGATGAGGCACGCGAGTTAACTCTCCAGGCAGCGCAGAAAGGGGAACGGTACTTAATATGGTTGTGTCAAGTGTGGAAACTGATGGGGGAAGGTATGGAAGACAACTTGGGATGGATGGAGCAGATTAACCGGACCAGAGCTGATATGAACTGCGAAAAACTCGGCTTTTAGTTGATTCCATTGTTCGTTCAGGGCAGGGGAGTGCCGCAATTCTTTTCGCTATCATAGCGTATGACTTGCATATTCCCGGAAATAAAACAGCGGTTCTGGCGATCTTTGATACTTGCTTTGAGAAGAGAAAGAGCGTAATTTTGTTGACGTGGTGCTGACGGAATGGACATCAGTTCAAGCAGGGTTGGAAGGATGTTGCTATGACTGGCTGGGTAGGTTGTATCAGGACGGGCGGACAATTTTCCTAAAATCAACAGCGGCACACTGGCTTCAGCATGGGTAAAGTTGCAATGCAACCAGGTAGCCCCTTCTTCAAAAAGTGTCTGGGCATGGTCGGACGTGTAGAGAATCACTGTATGTTGTAGCTGTCTTTGAGGGTCTGGCAAAAGTCGCCTAAAAAACTCATCCACATTGAAGCGAATACCATTGTCATAAGGGTTTTTGACCAGGTCGGGTTCTTTCAGGTAATCTATTGGAACAGGTCCCCAGAGTGTTGCTTCGGGCGGATAGGAATGTTCATACAGAAAATGTACGCCTCTTTTGTTCAAAACGATAAAATTTCCCGTTGAGATGTCCAGAATATCGCGGATGATGTCAGCTGCTCTCATGTCTGCATAAACATCTGTACCCATCTGGTGGATATTCAGCCAGTTATCAATATAAGCCAGATCATTAAAAGTTAATCCATTCCAAAGGTAGTCGGTTTGAGCGTCAAGATAGTAGGTGGTATATCCTGCCGCTTTTGCAAAATGAAATACAGTAGGATATTCTATGGTTTGCTTTTTTACAGTGCTGATGTCGTCTACAATTTGCACACCGGTGATCAGCAGACTGTTAGCAATCTGGCTGCAAGTGCCGCCGGCAACCGCTATTCCCCAGTTGTACATGTAGCCGTCATTGGAAAGCGAGTCCAGGTAGGGTGTGGTACTCCGCTCATACCCGTTGATTTGCAAATGATCACCGCGAATGCTTTCGTCTATAATAAAGATCAGGTTGTTGACCGGCAGACTTTGTTGAATCGGTTCCACCGTTTGCCGTGTTATATGGCGCGAGCTGCTTAATACCCATTGTGTTATTGTCTGATAAAACTGAAATCCAGATAGACCAGGATTGGTTAACCATCCATTGCTTTGCGAGATCAGCACAGTTCCCCATAGCATTAAGGCGATAGGAAATAAAAGCCATCGGGTGCGGCTCAACTTTTGCTTTCCGGATAAAATGGCACAGATGGCATAAGCACCAATTGGAAGTAAGGCAACAGCGTTCAAGAAAATGGTTGCAGCGTCATTCCACATTCGTGGTGGCGCGGTCAGAACGGTATCCAGATCAATCTCTGAGATGAAGCGATGAAAAGCTTTCCAATAGCCATACTGCACAATCGTTGCAATTGAGAGCAATACTGCCCAGATAAAACGTCCCCAGAGCGGAAGGTAAAACGAAAACCATGTGAACAACGTGAATGCCAGAAATATCATTGCAGTGGTCAGCAGCCCCGTAACAGGCTCTATTCCTTGTCTTCTTTCTATGAGGAATAAAAAATATCCCTGTTGAGAAGATACAAAGTGTTCGACGACGTACATGAACAATGTGAAAATAAGTGCCAGCAGAAAGCGGCGATTATCAGGGTTGGAAAACTGAAAGACAAGCAATAATTTTTTCATCTTTTGTAAATGTAAAAAGCTGGAAGGGATGAGCTTCCAGCTTTGATACACGGTTGGAGCGCAGATTAATCCTCTCTTGCCTGCTGAATTTCCTTCTGCCGCGCAGCGACAATCTCACTAGTGATATGAGCTGGCACGGTCTCATAATGCGAAAACTCCATGGTGAAGATACCACGTCCCCCAGTGATAGAGCGCAGTTGCGTAGTATAGCGCAACATTTCAGCCAGCGGTACCTGAGCTGAGATGGTCGAGCGTCCTTTCTCAGTTTCCATGCCCTGTACGCGTGCCCGTCGGGTGTTCAGATCACCAAGCACATCTCCCATGTTGGCTTCAGGAACAATGATCTTGACATTCATAATCGGTTCTTCCAGCACCGGTCCAGCGTCTTTGAAAGCCAGTTTGAAGGCTTCACGCCCGGCGATTTCAAAGGCGATGGGTTTGGAGTCCACCGGATGTTCTTTGCCGTCAAATACAGAAACTCGAATGCCATGCACCGGATAACCTGCCAGGATGCCTTCTTTCATCGTATTGCGGATGCCTTTTTCGATAGCTGGGATGTAGCTTGAGGATATGGCACCGCCGAAAATGTCGTTGACGATTTCAAAATCGCTTTCTTGCAGGGGTTCGATGCGCAGATGGACTTCACCGAATTGTCCGGCACCGCCGGTCTGCTTTTTGTGGCGATACATTGCCTGAGCTTTTTTGGTGATGGCTTCCAGATAGGGGACTTTGGGTACATCAATCAGTAGATTGACCTGGAATTTGCTCTCGGCGCGACGTATGGCAACTTCAATGTGTTGATCGCCCATACCCTGCAGAATGGTCTGGTTGGTCGCTGCTTCGTTATACCAGCTCAGCGTTAGGTCTTCTTCACATAAGCGTGTTAAGGTGGGCGTGATTTTAGCCGAGTCAGCTTGAGTCTTGGGCATGATCGCTACGCGATAGAGAGCGTGCGGATATTCAGGAACAGGCAAGGTGAGCGGGTGCCCTCGATCACAGAATGTATTTCCGGTAGAGGTTTCGCTCAATTTTGGTACCATACCAATGTCACCGGCATGGATGGTTTTTACTGCGATGGTTTCTTTGCCGCGCGGCACATACAGGGTGCCAAGGCGTTCTTCTATCCCTTTGGTCTGGTTCCAAACACGGCTGTCAGAGGCAATCATCCCGGAATAGACCCGAAAATAGGTCTGTTTGCCAACATACGGATCGGCAGTAGTTTTCCATACATAGGCTGCCAGGGGACCAGCATCCGAGGCATGGAGTTCTTCATCTCCCTCTTTTCCGCTAGCGGTGATGGTAACATCATTGGGAGTGGGTAACAGATCGACAATGGCGTCCAACAAGGGGAAAATGCCTATTTCGGCGCTACCTGCAGCGACAAATACCGGGATAAAGTTGCCTTGCAGAACAACCTTACGCAACCCGCGTAAAATTTCTTCTGGTGAAAGTTGAAGGGTCTCGAGATATTTTTCCATCAGAGCATCTTCGCCTTCAGCGGCGGCTTCTACAAGCTGCTGATATGCGCTCTCGGCAGCGGCTTTAAACTCTGCAGGAATTTCCACAGCTTTTTTCCCGTCGCCCGGATAGGCTTTCATCGTTAAGAGATCAATCACACCCTGAAAATCAGCCTTTTCGCCCCAAGGGAGCTGAACAGGTATAAGACGGGTTTCGGAATATTCCTGGATAGATGCCAGCGCTTTCTGGAAATTAGCGTTTTCACGGTTCATCTTATTGATGAGCACAAAGCGCGGCAGTTTAAACTTATTGCAATAATCCCAAGCGATTTCAGTTCCTACTTCACGCCCGGAAACCGAGTCAATAACGACGATAGCACTGTCGGCAACACGCAGGGCGGAGATAACCTCGCCAATGAAATCATTATAGCCAGGAGTGTCAAGCAAGTTGATCTTGACATCCCGATATTCAACGGGGATAACTGTTGAATAGAGTGAAATTCCGCGTCGGATTTCTTCTTCATCATAATCGGACACTGTGCTTCCGTCTTCTATTTTTCCTAGACGCGTGGTAACACCTGTGCAGTGGAGAAAAGCCTCCGTGAGCATGGTTTTGCCGGCGCTGCTATGAGACACTAATGCAACATTGCGAATATGCTCAGCTGTATATTCTTTCATGGACAAATAACCCTTCTTTATACAAAAATTGCAGACACTCTATTTTAAGGGAAGTTGTTATTATTGTCAAAGTTTGCAGCGGCTTTTGTGTTATTACAGTGGGATGTCTTTCTCGCTTCTTTTCCGTCGGCTCTTTTCGGTGCGGAGATTCCCTGTACCAACACGATAGGAAGG
>Ga0068707_1000996_pt1 | contig 19510 bp, 20 predicted proteins | sample YNPNPMetaG_FD_66600 | JGI IMG/M metagenome (GOLD analysis project Ga0068707, IMG submission 66600) | Anoxygenic and chlorotrophic microbial mat microbial communities from Yellowstone National Park, USA - YNP NP MetaG | ecosystem: Environmental > Aquatic > Thermal springs > Hot (42-90C) >...
GTCCGGTCGATCAGGAAGAGGTCCCCGTGTCTCCTGTATCAATCAACAGCGGCCCCCAATTCCGTTTGGCGGACCCTTGGGCCGGGATCAGCCCGCCTGGCCGTCGCGGTGATAGTAGCGGTAGTACTTGCCGTAGTATCCGTAGTACCGGTAGGAGTCGCTCAGGCTGCTGGTCACCTCATTGAGCACGAGGCCCACAACGTTGGCGCGTACGCGCTCCAGGGCGGTCAGGGCCGCGTGAACAGCTTGGCGATTGGTCTCCCCGGCCAGCGCCACCAGGACCACGCCGTCGGCGGCGGCGGCCATTTGCAACGGCTCCGGGAAGCCCACGACCGGCGGCGAGTCAATCACGATCAGGTCGTACTCTTGAGCGGCCTGCGCCAGAATCTCGGGCAGGCCCCGGCCGATCAGAATGGCGGCTCGCCGGTTCGCCTTGCCGCTGGGCAGAATTGCCAGGTCCGGCAGCCCCTCCGGTCTCACCAGCTCGGCGCGCCAGTCAAAACCATCGCAGAGAGCGCGGGTCAGGCCGGCCTCGCCGTTGACGCCGAACAGGCGATGGACCCCCGGTTGGCGCAGATCGCCGTCAATCAGCAGCGTGCGATAGCCCTGCTGGGCATGGGCCACGGCCAAATGCACCGCGGTGGTGGTCTTGCCCTCTGCCGGCCCGGCGCTGGTAATGAGGACCGTCTTCAGTGGCCGGTCCAGGCAACCCAGAAAGATCGAGTTGCGCAGCGTGCGGATGGCCTCGTCAAAGCTTTGCGAACTGGCGCGCGGCAGCGCGGCCGATGAGGAAACTGGAACCAGGGCCGTTCCGGTGGAGAGGCCGGCCGGCGCCGGCAGCTCCCCCTTCCGCCATTCCCTGACCAGGGGCAGGCTGCCCACCACATCGGTACCCAGGGTGCGGCGCACCTGCTCGGGGTCACGCACCGTGTTGTCCAGCCGGTCGCTCAGGATGGCGGCGCCCACTGCCAACAGGCTCGAGAACAAAAAGGCCAGAGCGAGGTTCAGGCGGAGGTTGGGATAAACCGGGTCCGCCGGGGGGCGGGCGGGATCGGCCAGCCGGATGGCGCTGTTCTGGAAACCGGCGTTGATGCCCGCCTCCTTGATCTTGCGCACCAACTCCTCGTAGAGCTTCTTGTCCGCCTCAGCTTCCCGCTTCAGGGCCTGGTACTCGAAGGAGCGCGCATTCAGGCGATCTACCTCGGCCTTGGTTTCGTTGACCGCCTTCTTGAGCATCTCCTCCCGGTTGAGCGCCTCGCGATACTCGATCTCGACGCGGCGCTGGATGCTCTTCAAAGTCCGCTCGAGCTGGAGCTGGAGCTGGGCCACCTGGGCGGAGGCCTTGCGGTACTCGGGATGGTTGGCGCCGTAGTGCGTCCTGACCAGGGCGAATTTCTCTTGGGCCTCGTTCAGGCGCTCATTGAGGCGGCGCAGCTCGTCGCCCTGGGAGGAGCTCTGGGCCGCATCCAGCGACCCCTCCCGCACTGAGAGCCAGGCGGCCTCCTTCTTGAGGCGCTCGGCCTGGGCCCTGGTGTACTCGGTGTTCAGCTCCAGCAGGCGGGCGGAGAGGATCGAGGTTCGCTCCTCCGGGTTGATGACGTTCAGCTCGCGCTCGAACTGGAGCAGGGCAGCGGCGGAGCGCTCCATGTTGGCCTTGAGTTCCTCCAGTTGCCGCTCCATGAAGGAGGACAGCCCCATGGTGGAGCGGAACCGGATGTTGTAGGTGTGCTCGATGTAGGAGTGGGCGATGGCGTTGGCCACCTCGGCCGCCAGGCGGGGGTCGGGCGAGCGATAGGTGATCAACAGCAGGTAGGTATTGGGAGGCCGCGTGACCTTGAGATTGGGCAAGCGCACGGGAGCCTCCTCGGCCTTGAGCGCAACCGCCTGCCCCGGCTTGTTAGGCGCAGGGGTTCCCAGCTTGAAGCGCTGCACCACCGGGCGCAACACCGAGTCTGATTGCACCAGCTTGACCTGGGTGGCCAGGAACTGGTCGGAATCCCAGACTCCCGACTCGCTGGCTTCCGGTCCCAGCACACTGGCCGGCATGCGCCGGTCTATGTCAATGGTGGCGGTGGCTTCGTAAATGGGGGTGAGCCGCGAGGAGATGATCGCCGTAGCGATGACTCCGGCGGCCACGAAGCCGAGGATCTTCCAGCGGTTCCGGCGCAGGACCCAGAGGTAGTGGGCCATGGGAACGGCGGGTTCCTCTGGCTCGAATTGCGGGCCATACCAGTACGACGGCGAGGGGCCACCGCCGGCGGCAGGTTGTGCAGCGAGCCCCGGCTCCCTCTCCGAGGGGGGCAGCAAGGGAGGCGTGGGCTGGGTCGGATCAGGCATCTGGAAAGCCTCCTCGCCGAAACGGCTATTTCATCGCCCCGTCCGCCAAATCAACACGCCCGAGGCGGTGGCCGCACCGAAGCCCGCGATACGATCCAGCGCGGTGACGGTGGCGCGACGGCCGGAATTGTCCGGCACGTAAAGAATGTCGTTAGCCAGCAGGGGCACATCCGGCGCCTTGCGCTCCATGATCTTGCGCAGCTCGATGGGAAGCTCATGCCGGCCCCCGGTGCGCTCGTCGCGCCGAACGATGAAGCCCTGCTTGCTGGCGTAAGGCGCCAGACCCTCGGCCATGGCCAGCATTTTGAGCACCGTCGTTTCGCCGCTGTCGAGCACCGGGTAGGCGCCCGGCTTTTTCACGTTCCCCACCACGAAGACCTTGCCCACCTCCGGCACCCGAATCTCTTCGCCCCCGGTGAGCTTGAGGTTGGCCTCCGGATCCGCAGCGTTGATCAAGGCCTTCACCGCGACGCGTTGGGTGAGGGTGACTGGTTTGCCGTCCGGCCCGGGCTGCGCGCGCGAGACCAGGATCTCCGGGCCCGCATCCGGTGCGAGGCCGCCCGCCCGTGTGATGGCTTCGAGCAGCGTCACCACTCCGATCGCCTGGAAGGTCACTGGATTGCGAACCGCACCCGCCACGCTGATCGGCCGGCTATGATACTCGGCCACCGTTACCGTGACGATGGGGTCTACCAGAATATCCTCGCTGCGCAGTGCCTCGGCGATCGCTGCCTCCAGTTCCGCGGGCAGCAAACCGTCGGCTTGGATGCGCCGCTTGAGCATGGGCAGGCGGATGTAGCCGTCGGCGGCCACCCGCACAGTACGGGTGTACTCCGGGGCGTCGTAGACCGAGATGGCGATCAGGTCGTTCGCCCGGATACGCTGCATGGGAAGGTTGGCGCCGCCCGGATCGGCCGTGGGACGAACTTGGGCGGCCGCCCAAGCCAGCGCAAGCACAGACACCAGCCAACGCATATCACCCCCGTGGTGGCATTGTAGCCTCAGTCCACCCCCTTGGGGTGGGGTTGAGTACCGATTCGGGCAAGGTGTTGCAGCAGCCACGCCAGCCGGGATTCCACTAGGGAGATCCGCTCTTCCATGGCCGCCAGCCGGCGTCCGACCGCTTCCCCTGAGTTATCCGGGACCTCGAGGAAACCGGAGTTCCCATCCGCCGAGCGGAGATGTTCGAGCAGCACAGCTCGGATGAACTCCGAAATGCAGCGGGCGCCTCTGATGGCCGAGGCTGCGCGCACGCTCTCCATTTCCTCATCGGTGAGTCGGACGTTCAACACCTGCCGCCTGGGGTTGAGGATCCTGGTTTTCATAGGCGGTGATCTAGGGCTTCTGCGGGGATTTCCGCCGCCGGCAAGGCGGCGCGGTGGAGGTTCACTCAGCGGTTCAGGCGTCCGGGCAGCCAGGGAGGTGTATGGAGGCACACCTCCGGCCCCGCCAGTCCCATCGGATCCTGTCGCACACCCATCATCCCTACCACCCTATCTTGCGGTGGTATAAGACGGAAACCCAATGTGCGACGTCAGTTATTCCTTTTACACCACCCCGTCCGTCCAGTCAAGACCTAACGCGGATTCCCGCCCATTAAACTTAGTAAATCAACCCGGAATCCCCCGCACCCCTACCATAGACGGCTCAAACGAACCCGGCGAACCAATAGCGTCCCCTGAAGGCGAGGGGTGCCAGTCAGGCGCCTGTACTCGAACACCAGGCGGACCAAACCGGTCTCCCCACTGGTGCGGAAGGCCAGCCGCTGCTCGCTCCAGTCCTCAGTTTGCTGCGGTGCTGGCTCGCAAGCGGCCAACTCGGCTCCTGAGAGCGCCTCCAACACGCGCAGCACCAGCCCCGATTGCGGGGGGATCGCTCCTGCCTGGTAGGACAAATGCAATTCATAGGCCGCCTCAGGGGCCGTCGCAATGAATTGTTCAAGAAACCGGCACGCCTCTGGCTGCTTGCCCGAGAAGGTAACCTTCAACGCTGCGGGAGCGCTGACTTGGGTCACGAAGACTCCAGGGGCCACTGGCGTACGCCAGTCAAATCCCCGACCTGAGATCGGCCACTCGAAGTCCCCGTTCACCAGCGCCGCCCGGCGCTCGGGATCGAGGGCGGGCAAGGGAGTCAAACCCCGAGCGGCCAGTAGGTTCCATATTTCAACCGCCCAGGCGGCATGACCCTTTTCGAGCAGGCGGTCGCAGTAACCCAGCATAACCGGCGCCTGTTCGGGACCGGCTCGCGGCCCCAAGCGGCGGGCGACGGCGAGGGCCGCCCCCAGCCTCTCCTCTCCCACCAAGAACCCGAGATACTGACCTAGCGGCTCTGGCCGATCCGGCACCATCCGCTCCAGGATGGCGAGCGGCTCCGGCTCCAGGACCCAAGCCAGGCGGAACAATGGGGTTAAGTCGCGCCGGCCGATCTCGACCGCTTCGCGCGCCCATCGCCAGAACTCCGCCCTCCGGTTGCGGCGGAAGTAGTAGCTGGCCAAGCTCCAGCGGGGATCGAAGCCGCGATCCACCTGTGCAACTTTGAGCAGGCACTCCTCAGCCCGGCCGTGGTCGCCGCCGGTCTCAGCCCGGTAGGCTAGCTCCAGCCAAGCCTCGCTCAAGCGCGGATTCCAGCGCAGGGCCGCCTCGAGCGCCCGCCGGCCCTGCTCCCCCTCGGGGTGCTCCTGGCTCAGGTAGGCCGCCTGGCGAAGCCGGTACTCCGCGCACTCCGGCGCCCAGGCGACGGCCTTTGCCACCGTCTCGGCGGTGTCCTGTTGGAACAGCAAGTCCGCGTAGGCCCAGCGGAGGGCTTGCACTGCCCCAACCAGGAACACCGGCCCGGTGAGCGAGCCGACGACCACCCGCGCGATCCCGATTGCCACCCGAGCTCAGCCTCGCACGCGCTGCGTTCCGCTCAACCTCTTAGTGCGACCGTGGGCAGCTCGCCCGATTGACCGTCGCCAAAGAGCTCCCTGAGCCTTGATTCACGGGTGCTACCCACATCCGATCCACCTCGGCCGCCACCGACCGCCGCAACAACTCGACGCTCACCACCACCCGCCACCCGCGCTTGACCTGGATCAGGATCCCCTCTAACCCCTCCAGCGGGCCCCGCTCCAGCCGGACTCGCTGGCCCACCCGCAGGAATGGCCACGGCTCCACGGGCAGGCCTGAGGCAACCATCCTGCGCACCGCGGCCATCTCCTCCTCCGGGATCGGTGCGGGGCGCCGGCCGAAGCTCACGATGGAGTGGATGCCCGGAACCCGGAGCACGCGTACTCGGGACTGCCAAGCAAAACGCGTGAAAACGTAGCCGCTAAACAGGGGTAAATCCAGCTCCTTGATGCGGTCGGACCAAACTCGGCGGCTGCGGTACAGGGGAAGAAAGGTCTCCCACCCCGCCTTCTCAAGGCTTTGCGCCGCCACCTTCTCATGATGCGGGCGGGTCACCGCGGCGAACCACCGCGCCTCCGCATCCAAACCTTTGTTCTCGGAGCCGCCAACCCCGCCCCAAGCACTGCCGCCGGAATCTACCGAGTCCATGGTGCCGATCTCTCAGCTCTCACAGCCTGCTCGCGCGGAACCACACCCCGGAGCCGCCGCATACTGCTACGCGGCCGACCCCCTCCGGTCCGTGCGGGGATTGCGGCCCGGAACTCGTGACTTTTCAGCAAGCCGGATTCCAGAGTGCGGGCGTTCTCGGCCTTCCGCTTGCTAGCGCCCCAGTATAAACCAGCCGGGGGTGAAATACAACCCCCAATTGTGCAGGAATCTCACCTGCCGGCGAGTCGCCTTGAGGAGCCGAAGAGCGGGTAGGATCCGCGCCTCTCCAAGACCCTCCCTTCCGCAAAATCTGGCCGAAAGGCGGCCGTGTTCGGCAGGCCCTCGCTGCCGGCCGTCACCCTGGGCTGGTAAAGCGGCATCCCCCGGTTCCTGACCGCCAGCGCCGCCAGCGCCGCCGTCCCAGCGAAATTCAAGGCGGCGGAGGCGCTGTAGATCTCCTCCCCTGGGGCCTTGCGCGATACCAGGAGCTGCAGCAGCACCGCCGCCGAAGTGCCCGACAGCTTGACCGCCATTGCTCGCGAAAAATCGAAGCGGCCATCCCCGTCCCGAAGAGCCGGGTTCAGCTCGAATTTGCCCCTCGAGGTGTGCGCGTCGAGCAGATTCGCGCCGTAGAGAGCGGCTACCGAGACCAGCCACCATTTCTTGCCCCTGCGCCGCTCTGCTCCGGCACACGAGCTGGCGGCCACCGCCGCCAGAGCCAGGGCCAACAGGCGCACACCCGTCCTGCTCGAGCCGAACCGCATCGTTGCCTCCGCCGAAGGTCCGCGCCGGAGCTGGCCGGCGCTTCCGCCTGGGGGCTGACCGCCCTCCAAGCACGCTCATCGGCGCGTGGCAAGAAAACTTCGGTGGGGGGCTCTCCAACGAGCGAGGACCTGGCTCAAGCGCCCCGGGGCCAGGCTTCAACCTCCGGAACTCCTGCTTCCTGCTTGAAAACAGGCGCCCAACAGATTAGCCTTGACTTGGGGGGCGCCGTGCTAATAAGAGGTCTTACCAAGGGTAACTCTCGCGGGTGCTGACGGGGCTGAGCCGCGGCAGAACCTAAGGTGTTTGGGGGTGAGGCGCTGGGCAAGAGGCCGCAACCCAACTAAGTACCAAGCATCGGAGGCTTACAATGCCACAGCAACAAGAACCTTACACTGAGGACCAAGCTCCTGGCCGCGCCGACGCCGGCAAAAGGCCCTACGAAAAACCGAGTGTCAAATTCGTCCCTCTTCGGCTCGAAGAGCGGTTGATGGCCTGCCTCAAACAAAAGGCGTGCGGACCAGGGCCGGTTAGGCGTTTCAGTTAAATCCGGTTATGTGGCAGGCGGCGCAGAGCATTTGCCCGCGGATCATAGGCGAGGAATGTCTGCTCATTCCTGTTGGTCCTCGCGTCATTGATCTCAATGGGCTGGCTGTTCTGAACCCTACGGGCCGCTGCGTCTGGGAGCTGTTGGACGGCAGACATACCGTGCGGGACATGGCCGAGGCGCTCAGCCGTCAATTCTCCGTAGAGCGCGACCAGGCCGAGCGCGATGTAGCGGAATTCCTGTCCGAATTGGCGCGACTTGGGCTGGCGGTCTCCGATGGAGCTCCCGGCTGATTTCGGCGCTCTCACCCAGGCGCTGCTCGCCAAGGCTGCGGCTATTGGCCAGCCGGCCAGCGGGATTTTCGAACTCACCAGCCGCTGCAACTTGGCCTGTTCGATGTGCTACGTCCGTGAGGCGACCGCGGCGTGCCGTGAATTGTCCTCGGATGCCTGGCTGCACCTCGCGCGGGAAGCGGCCGGGCAGGGAATGGTTTTCTTGTTATTGACGGGCGGCGAGGTTTTCCTGCGCGAGGATTTCTGGGAAATTTACGAACCCATCGCAAGGATGGGATTAACTCTGAAGGTTTTCACCAACGCGACTCTGATCACCAACCAAGCGGCTGAACGGTTAGCCGCCTGTCCTCCGCACCTAATCGAGGTAACATTGTACGGGGTCAGCCGGCGCACTTACCGGGCCCTTACGGGCGCCGCCGAGGCCCATGACCGTTGCCTTGCGGGCCTCGAAAATCTGCTCAGGTTCGGCCTGCCCGTGCTGGTGAAGACGACCCTCACCACGCTCAACGTCGGCGAACTGGAGGGCATGCGGCGCATGGCTGAGCGGTGGGGCGTCCCGTTCCAGGCGGGTTGGCTCTTGACCCCGCGGCGCGATGGCCGGCCAACCCCAATCGAGCACTTGCGGCTCGAACCCGACCGGGTAAGCGGGATGGAACATGCCTGGAACCCGGCTGATCCGGCAGTCGAGCAGCCGTCGGAGGCGGCTTCGAACACGGGGGCTTTTTATTGCCAGGCAGGCAGGAATTCCTTTGTTATCACCCCATCGGGCGACATGAACGTCTGTGTTGATCTGCCTCGGCCCGCCGCCCGGCCCCTGGAATGTGGATTCCTGGAGGCTTGGCGTCAAGTGATGCGGTACGCGGACTCGGTGCCGGTCTCCGCGGCTTGCAGCGCCTGCGGCCTCGCGCAGAGTTGCCCCCGCTGTCCCGCCTGGTCCTTGCTGGAGACCGGGGATCTCACCGCGCCGGTGCCTTATCTGTGTCGCCTCGCGGCCGCTCGCGAGCGCCTGCGCCGCAGGTCGTCCCCGTGCACTTGAACCGGCTCCGCATTGCCGACCTCCTGCTGGAGCTGCGAGCGCCGCTCCCACCGGCCGAGCTCGGGATTGAGCAAATGCTCGGGCCTTTCTTCTGCCCGGTAGCAGGCCCGGCCGCCGATGTTGTCTTGAATTGGGTGGAGGGCGATCCCAGCCCGCCCAGCCAGGCGCGTTTGGTTTACGATCCCGGCGAGATCTGGCGCATGTACGCGGCCGGGGAGGGCGGCGCCTTTCATGCCCACATCCGCTATCCTGGCGGGCAGCACGAGGCCCCTGCGGAGGCGCTGCTGACCACCGATCCGGCTTGGTCCCGCGTGCGGCTCATCGAGCGTCGCCCCAGGGCCGGTGGGGCGAGCTTGCTCTCGCTGGGCGCCGGCGAGCTGGTCGTGCGCACGCGGATCCTCTTTGGCCGCGGCATCGTTCTGCATGCTTGCGGGATCGAGGACAGAGGCTCCGCCCTGGTGTTTGTCGGCCATTCCGGAGCGGGCAAGAGCACGCTGGCCAGGCTCTGGTCGGCGGTGGTTGGGGCGGCTCCCATCAATGACGACCGGATGGCGGTCCGCCTGTTCAAGGGGGGTGCGAGGGCCTACGGTCTGCCCTGGGGCGGCTCCGCTGGCTTGGCGCGGAACCGCCGCCTTGTTTTGCGCGCCCTGTTCCTGCTCGAGCAAGCTGCGGCCCACGAAGCGATCCCGTTGGCCCGGCAGGCAGCGCTTCCCCTGTTGCTGGCCCGTGGTTTCCTGCCCTTTTGGGACCGGGATCTCATGGCGCGTGCGGTGGCGGTGGCAGAGGCACTGCTCCAGAATGTACCAGCGTATTTGCTGCGATGGAAGCTCGATCCCTCGGTGATCCAACTGATCCGGTCGGTGGGGTGAGGCCGCTGACGGTCTCCTGCCGGTCCCTGATGCCTTTGCTGCGTGAAGCGCTCTGCCGGGGATCCCGAGTGCGAATGGCGGTGAGCGGCTCCAGTATGCGGCCGTTCTTGCGGGACGGCGACAGGGTCGAGCTGGTAGCAGTGGATTCGACGCCCCCGCCCGGCGAGGTGGTGCTAGCGGACGTCGGCGAGGGCGTCTACCTGTTGCACCGGATCGCCAAGCGGCGAGGTGACCGGTTCTGGCTGCTCGGGGATGCCCAAGTGGAAATCCAGGGACCCCTCCCCATGTCCCGCTTGATCGCCCGGGCGGTCGCTGTCGAACGCCGCACGCAGTGGATCCGGCTGGACTCCCCGGGCTGGCGAATTGCGGGCTGGCTGTGGGCGCGACTGCGTCCCTGGCGCCCCTGGCTGCTGGTTTGGGGCTCCCGGCTCAAGCGCCTCCACCGCTCCTTGCAGAGTTCGATCGCGCGTTTGCTGCGCTGCTCGGGTTGCGGAGGTCTATGAACGCCCTGCCGCCAGCGGCGCCCGATTGCCCGGAGAGCCTTTGCCGGCGGCTTCTTGGCCTCGCGCACGGCCCTGGGCAAACACCCGGCATGGCGGCGGCTGCCGGCGACTGTAGCTGGGAATCCCTCGCCCTGTTGTGCCAAGAACACGAGCTGGCCGGATGGCTCTGGGCCCAGCGCCGCCTCGCTCCTCTGGCGAGCGCGCCGAGCGGCCCCGCTGCTCGGCTCCAGACCGCCTACCTCTCGCAGGTGGCCGTGAACTCGTTAGCCCTGGCGCAACTGGACGAGCTCGCGGCGGCTTTTGCGGCGCGCGGGTTGCGCGTGGCGGCGCTCAAGGGCCTGGCCGCGCTGCTCTGGCTTTACCCCGACATCGGTAGCCGCGCCTTGGGCGACCTTGACCTGCTCATCGAACCCACCGCCCTGAGCGAGATCCATCCACTCCTGCTCGAGCTGGGCTACACCCGGCAGGGGGCGTACTGTTCGCCCGAGGACGAACGCGCGCGCTTCCATGACTCGCACCTGCTGCCCTACTGGAAGCCGGCCTGCCTGCCGCTGGAAATTCACGGCTCGCTGCTGGCCGGAGCGGGCGATGATGGACAGGCGGTGAGGGAGGCTTGGCAGCGGGCGGTTCCCGTCCCCCGGCGTGGCGCGACCGTCTGGCGGCTGGCCCCGGAGCACTTCCTGCTCCAGGCCGCTCTGCATTTCCTCAAGCACTTGAGGGCGGACGGCCTCGGGCCGCTCAAAGACCTCGCCGACATGAGCGTTGTCTTGGGCCGCCGGGCGAGCGATCTCGATTGGCAGGAGCTGTGGCGAACCGCCCGCCGCTGGGGTATCGTCCGGGAAGCGGCGGATGTAATGGCCACGCTCAGGCACTACGGGGGCTTCCAGGTCCGCTTGCTCCCGCCGAGTGCCCGGCCCCTGCCGGCGGATCTGCTGGTCCGGGGCCTCCCCAGGGGCTGCCCCTCGCGCGACTCGCTGACGCCCCGGGGTTACCTGGCACGCCTGCGAATGGCCCGGAACCTCCCCGATGCCCGCTCCCGGCTGCGCTACTGGCTCGGCTTGGTCTTTCCCGCCTCAGCCAACCTGCGCCTGCGCTATCGGCTGCCGGAAAGCCGCTGCCTGGCGCCTTACTACGTCTGGCATCCTTTTGCGATTGCGGGACGCTTCCTCCTCGGCCTGGCCGCCTTGGCTCGCACGGGCCTCAACCGCAGGATGCGGGCGATAGCAGGCGGCGTCAAGCCGGCGTAGGCGGAAAGTCCTCTGGGGCGCGAATTCCTCCCGACCACGCTCTGCGGCGGCTCGGGGAGGCGGCATCAACGCTAAACTGTTCCGGGCTACGCCCTCCACAGCTTAGCGTTCCCCACGGGAAGGAACATCAGACCCAGAGAAATTGCGGAACTTGACAAGCACAACTCAAAATCGAGACAGGCTGATTGAGGCTCACGCAATCCTGGTGGATAGGGCAGCGGGCCGGATCATACGAGAGAGCGCGCCGGAATACATTGACCTATCCGGGCGGTGGACCCCTGGGCTGAGACGATCAGTTAAGACACTGTTTGCCGTTCGCTGAAAATTGATTGTACGGCGTCCGGCATTCTTGCACAATGGTCGCGTTGGTGAAGCGGAGGCGGGCCCTGCTGGAGAGCACCCCGCCAAGGAATAGCCAACGGGAAACTCATCGAGACGATGGGTGCTGGGGGCGGCAGCCCACGCCGCTCCCAGCTTTGGAACGACAAACCCGCCTACATCGGATCGGGAGATTTCCCCATGCCTGAGAAAACTCACACCGTAACCCTGCGATCTGGCGGTGGCGCCGATGGCGGCGGCAGGCCCTGCTCGAATTCCGCCGGTGGTCGATAGTTCAACGCCGAATGGAGTCGCTTCTGGTTGTAGACCTGCTCCAGAAAGCGCCCGATCGAGGCCCGGGCCTCGGCCAGGTCACGATCCTCCTGGCGGTAGACCTCTTCGTGCTTCAGGGTCTTCATGAACGATTCGCAAGCGGCGTTGTCCGACGGGATCCCGCGCCGGCTCATGCTCAGGCGCCCGCCGTGCTCCCGAACCTGAGCGACGGAATCCTGGCAGGCGTACTGGACCCCCTGATCGGAGTGATGCACCCAACCGGGCGCCGGGAGGCGTTGCTCGAGCGCCATCTGCAAGGCCGCCAGCGTCAGTTCGGCTCGCAGCGTCCGATCCAGTGCCCAACCGATCACCCGGCGCGAGTAGGCATCCAGCAGCACCGCCAGGTAGACGGACTCCAGCTCCCGTCGAATGTATGTGATATCGGCTATCCACAACCGGTTGATGCCCGTCAGCACCATCGCCCGGGCGAGCTTATCGGCTACCGGCAGATCGTGATCGGACTCCGTGGTGACCACGAACTTCCGCTTCCGCAGACACAGCAGGTTGTCCTCCCGCATGATCCGCCAAACCCGCTTATGGTTCGCCCTCCAGCCGCGACGCTGCAGCTCGGCTGGGATCCGGCGTCGGCCGTAGCAGGGCCACTCCAGCGCGATGCGTTGGATCTCATCCCGCAGGTCGAGGTCCGCCGCCACCGCCTCCGGCCGGCGCCGCCAGCGGTAGAACCCAGCCCGGCTCACCCCCGTTAACGCACACAGCTCGTGCAACGTCATCGGTGGGGCCAAGCTCACTTCTTTTTCGATGTACGGATAGATGAGCTGGGGGTAGTCAACGCTTGCAGCTTCCGCTGCTCCTCGGCATGCTGCAAGCATCTTTGCAAAAAACGATCTCCATCGCCTGTCGGCCCACCTTCCGCTCCAGCTCGGCGATCCGGCTCTCCTCGGCTCGGCGCTTCCCCGGCCCGGTAAAGGCCTTGGCTCCGTGCTGGTCCAGCTCCCTCCGCCATCGGTGCAGCACGTTAGGGTCGACCTCGCAGGCCCGCGCCACCTCGGCCACCGAGGCCCCCACTTCCAGCCGCCTCACGGCGGCCATCTTGAACTCCTTCGTGAACCTTCGTCGAGACATTTCCATGGCTCCTTTCTCCATTCAATGAGATTTGAGCCTTCACTGGTTGTCTCAGTTTTGGGGTCCAGTCCACGCCACGCCTATGAGACTTGGGAGCGCACCTGCGGCCTGGCTCTCGGCGAATTCGCCTTGAAGGCCCTCAGAAACTGTGGCTCAATGCAGGGGAGCTATGCCGGTCCATAAGCTGCGCTACGCCAACGGGATGGTCGTTTGGCGGTACAAGTTCGACGCCCCAGGCTCGACCCGGGATAGGCGGATCATCATCCAGAAGGTCGGATTCGCCACAAAGAAAGAGGCGGAGGCCGCCGAGGCTGCGCGACGCCTCGAGGTTCAGCGCGAGTATGAGATGGCGAAGGCTGGCGTGGGGGTCGTTGCGGCGGTTCCGACCACGCTCGGGGCGCTGCTCGAGGAATTCATCGCGCAGCATGCTCAGGAGAAACTCGCGCCCAAGACGGTCGAGGGCTATCGCGAGCAGATCGGCTACCTCGATGCTGGCCTCTTGGCAATGCCGCTCGCGGAGATCACGCCATTGCACTTCAGCCGCGAGTGGGGCCGCCTGCCGAAGTCCGGCGGGCACACGCGCAAGGGCAAGCCGCGCCCGTTGAGCGCCAAGACGGTGCGAAACATCGCGGGGGTGATCTCCTCCGCCTTCTCGCGTGCCATGAAGTGGGGGTTGGTCACCACCAACCCGGTAACCTCCAGCGAGCCGCCGCGGGTGAAGAAGCGCCTTGCTGCCGCCTTGACTGCCGCACAAGTGCAGATGCTGATCCATGCAGCAGCAGGCCTTTGGTGCATGCGAACATTCCTGGAGCTGGCCGCCGCCACGGGCGCCCGGCGAGGAGAACTGCTCGCGCTGCGATGGTCTGACATTGTCGATGGGCGGGTATCGATCTCCAGGTCCCTCACACAGACGGGGGAGACCCTCCAGTTCAAGGACACCAAGACCGGAACCCCCCGGGTGGTAACCCTGCCGCTGTCCGCGCTGGCCCTGTTGGATGAGCACCGACAGCGGCAGGATGAGTTCCGGCGCCAGTTCGGGCCGGATTACCGGGCGGACCTGGATTTGATCTTCGCCCACCCGGACGGCACGCCATTGAAGCCGGACCGCGTCTCCGCCGCGGTCTCGGCGCTCTTCCGGCGCCTGAAGATCCCCAAGCCCAAGGGCGCCGCGCTCCACCTGCTGCGGCATTCCCACACGTCGGTACTCCTGGCGCAGGGTGTACCCGTGCCGGCGGTGTCGGCACGCCTGGGCCATTCCTCGGCCCGGACCACGCAGGAGATCTACGCCCACATGATCACCGGGCAGGATGAAGAGGCTGCGCGGAAGTGGGAAGAGTACAATCGCGCGCACGGCGCGCGCGTGGGAGTTGAAAAGGAGACCTTGCAATGACGTTAAGCAAGGAGGTGTATGGTCGCGAACACCTCGAGTTCCCCGTGCAAGGAGACCTCAAATGATCCTCCGTGTGATTGAGCGCCATGTCGGGCGTCGTACGGGACATGGCCGCGCCTGCCGGTGTCGTCGCTGCGCGGCCTGGCGGGTGCGACTGAAGCGTGCGGCGCGGCTGCGGGGTATTCTTCCTGGCGCGCCGCGCGTGGTGCTGCGTGGTGCTGCGACGCCCGTAAGTTGTTGAAACCATGGTAGCGCTAACGGGATTCGAACCCGTATTTGAGCCTTGAGAGGGCTCCGTCCTAACCCTTAGACGATAGCGCCGCTGAAGACGAGCTTAGCACAGGCGGGCGCGGACGCGGCAAGCCCCTCTCGGCGCTGCTCAACGCGGCCCCAGGGTCTGGATCAGGCTCTCCAGCCGGCTTTCCGGCACGGCCAGGCGCAGCCGGAGGGTGTCGCCCGCCACAGACACCTCGAGGAAGTTCAGCAGCTCGGCCAGCGCGGCCGCCTTCGGGTCCCGGCGGCTCAGCCGGGCTAAGCCGGCCAAGAGCCGCACCGAGTCGGCCAGGTCCCGGGCCTCCTCGGGTCCCACAGCGACGATCTCGCCCTCGGCCACCACCGTCGCGCCCAGCCGGAGGCTCCCGGCAGCCTGCCTGATCGCCCCCAATATCGCAGCCTTGGGACCGGCGCCCGGCGCTCCGGCCAGCTCCGAACCCGGGACCAAACAAACAAACCAAGCGTCGGCGCCCGCGCTCACCGCCGCAATCCGACTCGCCAGTTCGGCATTCAGGGCCGGCCCAGGGCGCCGGTAGCGGTCAATCGCCAGGCGCACGCTGGCGGGATCGCCGCTGACGGCCAGCGAGTCGCTCAGGAAGGCCAGCGCCGAGGGGCGCCGCGTCCCGGCGCCGAAGCTGACGACCTCAACGCCCTGATAGAGGCTGACTTCCGCGCCCCCGCCCCGCGCGGCCGCCACGATGCGTTCCCTCTGGAAGCTTCCGGCGGCCGCCGCCAGCCTCCGCTCATCGCCCGGCCCGCCCGGGAAGGCCGCCACGACCTCGCGGAGGTCGGTGCGGGGATCGAAGCCCGTCGCTTCCCTAAACCGGTCCAGTCCCTCGACAGCTTGCGGATCCAGCCGGGCGAGCAGGAACTGGCCGAGCGGGGAGTGCAAGGCGCGCTGGACGTCCACGCCGGCCGCCGCCCGGGCCTCCGGCATCAGCAGATTCAATAGGGCCGGCTCGGCCGCCAGGCCAAAGCCCGCAGATGCCAGCATCAGGGCGCCGCAACGCGCGAGGGTTTTCATGGGCTTGCTCCGCCTGCCTTCAGTATACGGCGCGGGCAGGCCGTGGGTTCTGCTATAATCGGTTCGGATGTTCATCTCCCCTCCGCCCGAGCGGACGGCGCCACCTCCCCATCCCACTGGAAATCGTCGTGTTTGATACCTTGCATCTAACGGCATCATCTGCGGCCGGCGGCCCGTTCTCGCCTTTGGCAGGGCGGCCGAGGCCGGCGCTCTCGCCGGGCCGCTCCGCCCGGAGGGAGGTCATCGAGCGTCGGAAAGGATGAAAGTCTCTGTCCAGATCACACGCGGGATCGAACCGTTGTTCGGCACCCGCGACGAAAACATCCGGCTGCTGGAGTCCAGCCTGAACGTCAGCACGCAACTCGCCGAGGACAGCCTGGAGATCGAAGGCGAGGCGGAGGCGGTCAGCCGGGCGGAAACCATCCTGGAGGACTACATCGCCCTGGTCAAGGAAGGGCACGTCTTCAGCAACGGGGATCTGAACAGCTACCTGCGGGTGGTCACCGAGGATCCGGCGGTCACCTTGCGCAACCTGGTGCTGAGCGGGCGGCAGCGGAACTTCGGCAAGAAGGTCGTCGTGCCGAAGACCATCAACCAGCGCCGCTACCTGGAGGCCATCGAGCGCAACGACCTGGTGTTCGGCATCGGTCCGGCGGGCACGGGCAAGACCTACCTGGCGGTGGCTATGGCTCTCTCCGCCCTGCTCAGCAAGAGGATGAGCCGGATCATCCTCACCCGGCCGGCGGTGGAGGCGGGCGAGAAGCTGGGCTTCCTGCCGGGCACCTTGCAGGAAAAGGTGGATCCCTATCTGCGCCCTCTCTATGATGCGCTCTACGACATGCTGGAGATCGAGAAGGTCGAGAAGCTGCTCGAGCGCTCGGTGATCGAGATCGCGCCCATCGCCTTCATGCGCGGGCGGACGCTCAACGACAGCTTCATCATCGTGGACGAGGCCCAGAACTCCACCCCGGAACAGATGAAGATGATCCTGACCCGCCAGGGCTTCAACGCCAAGATGGTGGTCACCGGCGACGTCACCCAAATTGACCTGCCCTTCGGCAAGAAGAGCGGCCTGCTGAACGCCGAAGAGGTGCTGCGCGGAGTCGAGGGGATCAGCTTCGTGTATTTTGACGAGCGGGACGTGGTCCGCCACAGCCTGGTCCAGCGGATCGTGAAGGCATACGAGCGTTACGACGAGGCCAATAGCGGCCGGCAGTTGAGCTTGCGCTGGAACGAACCGTCCGCCGCCCCGGCCGACGACGACCCGTCGCGGGCCTGAGAGGGCCCTATGGAAGATGCCGACCCCGCGGTAATCTTTCGCCGCCCGCTGCCGCCTGCCCGGCGCCGGGCCTTGCAAGCTTTCGCTCAGCGCCTCGGCCGCGAGCTGGCGCGCGGCAGGCCGTTTCTCTGCCTGATCACCGGCGACCGCGAGTTGCGCCGCCTGAACCGGCGCTTCTTGGGCAAAGACTACCCGACCGACGTGCTCTCGTTCCCCTGGGCGGAAGGGCCGGACGCAGAAGCCGGGCTGGGCGAGATGGCCATTTCGCTGGAGCGGGCGCGGCGCCAGGCCCGCCGTTTCGGCCATTCGACCGACCAGGAGCTGCGCGTGCTGATGCTGCACGGCCTGTTGCACCTGCTGGGCATGGATCACACGCGGGACCGCGGCCGCATGGCGCGCCTGGAAGCCCGCTGGCGCCGGCGCCTCGAACTGCCGGCCGGGCTGACCGAACGGGTGCGGCGATGAGTGCGGCGGCGGTGCTGCTGGCGCTGACCTGCCTCCTGCTGGCCCTGGTCAGTTTCGTGCAGCTTCTTTACCTGGAGGCGCTGCGCCTGCGGGCCCGGGAGCGCCCGGCTCTGGAGCGGTTTAAAGAGAGCCTGGCCGGGCGGCTGGGCATGGATCTGGAGCGCGGCGCGCTGAGCTATTCGCTCATCAAGCACGCCGCTCTGGTGCTGACCGGGGCGCTCTCGGCCGCGCTGGCCCTGGCCGGTGAAGGCCGCAGCGCCAAAGCCGCCGCCGGAGCGCTGTTGGGCGGCTGGTCGGCGATGCTGGCGGCGGCCTACGTCACGCCCCATTTGCTGTACCGGCGCACCGACGCGTCCTGGCTGGTCCCGCTGGTTCCCCTGCTGCGCTGGCTGGCCCTGGCGGTGCGGCCCCTGGCGGCCACCTTCGAGTTCTTCGAATCGCTGTTCGAACTGAGCCGCGCGCCGGCCGAGGCGCCCGAGGGCCCCCGTCCGGCCGACGACATCGAGGTGTTGCTGGAGGCCGGCACCGAGGAGGGCCTGATCGAGGAGAGCGACCACGAGCTGATCCAGTCGGTGGTGGCCTTCGGCGACAAGACGGTGCGCGAGGTGATGACCCCCCGGCCCAACATCGTCGCCATCCAGGCGGATCGTTCGCTGGAGGAGCTCCGGGAGCTGGTGATCAACGAACAGTATTCCCGCATCCCGGTCTACCAGGACTCGATAGACGATATCCTGGGCTTCGTGCACGTGCGGGACATGTTCGAGCTGGAGCAGGCCGAGCGCCGCCGGCGCAAGGTGCGCGAACTGGTGCGCCCGGTGCGCTACGTGCCGGAGACCAAGCCGGTCAGCGCGGTGCTGCGCGAGATGCAGCAGGACCGGGCCCACATGGCGGTCGTCATTGACGAGTACGGCAACACGGCCGGCCTGGTCACCCTGGAGGATCTGGTCGAGGAAATCTTCGGGGAAATCCGTGACGAACACGAACCGGGGCTGGACGTCACCCCCGACGGCCAGGGCGGCTACACCGTCTCGGGCAACTTGGATCTGGACCGACTGGAAGAGCTGCTCGGGTTCCGCGCGCAGCCCCGGCCGGAATCCACCACGGTGGGCGGCCTGGTCACCGAGTGGCTGGGGCGCGTGCCCGCGCCCGGCGAGCGCGTGCAGCGCAACGGAATCCTGATTGAAGTGCTGGCCGGCAGCGAGCTGCGGGTCGAGCAGGTGCGCGTCTCGCGGGTCGCCGAAAGCAACGGCCGGCCGGAGGGCGCCGAAGCCGATGTCTGAAGGCGAAGCCCCCGCCGCGCCGCCGCAGGCTTTCCGCTCCGGCTTCGTCTCCATCCTGGGGCGCCCCAACACCGGCAAGTCCACCCTGCTGAACGCGCTGACCCGCGCGCGGCTGGCGATCGTCAGCGACAAGCCGCAAACCACGCGCACCCTCATCCAGGGCGTCCTCACTCTGCCCGAGGCGCAGATCGTGTTCCTGGACACTCCCGGCATCCACAAGCCGGACTCGGTCTTCAACCGGCGCATGATGGAGACGGTGCGCACGGCCCTTCAAGAGCGCGACCTGCTTCTCTACGTGACCGACGCCACCCAGCCGCTCAGCCCCGCCGAGCGGGAGGCCGCCGGGCTGGTGCTGGAGACCGGCGCCCCCACCCTGCTGCTGCTGAACAAGATTGACCGGGTGCGCGACAAGAGCCGGCTGCTGCCCTTGATCGAGCAATACCAGGCGATCGGGCGGTTCGCCGAGTACATCCCCATTTCGGCCCTGCAAGGTGACGGCCTCGACCGGCTGCAAAAGGCGATCCTGGAGCGCCTGCCGGAAGGCCCTCCGTACTTTCCTCCCGACTATATCACCGACCAGCCCGAGCGCTTCCTGGCGGCCGAGTTGATCCGGGAGAAGATTCTCCACCTCACCCGGCAGGAGGTGCCCCACGCGGTGGCGGTCCTGGTGGACCGCTGGGAGGAGACTCCCAACCTGCTGCGCATCGCGGCCACCATCTACGTCGAGAAGGAAGGCCAGAAGGCGATCGTGATCGGCGCGGGCGGCCAGATGCTCAAGAAGGCGGGCACGGCGGCGCGCCAGGAGATGGAGGCCCTGTTTGGGCGGAAGATTTTCCTGGAGCTGTTCGTGAAGGTGCGTCCCCGCTGGCGGGAGGACGCGCGCTTCCTGGCGGAGCTGGACTGGCGGGCGATGGCGGGTTCCGGCGCAGACTCCT
>Ga0068707_1001000_pt1 | contig 19472 bp, 14 predicted proteins | sample YNPNPMetaG_FD_66600 | JGI IMG/M metagenome (GOLD analysis project Ga0068707, IMG submission 66600) | Anoxygenic and chlorotrophic microbial mat microbial communities from Yellowstone National Park, USA - YNP NP MetaG | ecosystem: Environmental > Aquatic > Thermal springs > Hot (42-90C) >...
CATAAAAATATGCACCCCGAGGTGTCAGTAATCATTCCCATCCACAACGAAGAAAAAATCCTTACCGACGCGGTCACCAGTTTGGTCCATCGTCTGGACCAGTTCTGTCCCCCTTACGAAATATTGCTCATGGAAAATGGCAGTAAGGACGGCACGGCTGAGACCGCCCGCAAGCTTTCGCACTCTTTCCCTCAGGTGAAAGCTTTCAGCGGCGGTGCGCCCGATTACGGCCGGGCACTGAAAGAAGGCATCCAGCACGCAAGGGGCAAATACTGTCTTTGCGACGAGATCGACATCTGCGACGTGGACTTCTATCGATCGGCCCTCGGCCTCATGCAAAGCGGCCGGGCGGAGATGGTAGTCGGTTCCAAACTAGCTCCGGGCGCCCGTGACGAAAGGCCGCTTATGAGAAATCTTGCCAGCCGCACCCTGTGCCTGCTTCTAAAAGTTGGAGCTGGCCTACGCGGCACCGACACTCACGGGCCGAAAGGGTTTATTCGCGAGCGGCTCCTTCCCATTGTCGAGCGCTGCCGTCTGGATGGAAACCTCTTCGCTTCGGAGCTGGTGCTGCGGGCCGAGCGTGCCGGAATAGAAATAACCGAACTTCCGCTGTCGCTCCGGGAAAAACGCGCCCCCACGATAAATCTTCTACGCCGGGTGCCGTCGGCGCTGCGCGACCTAGGAAAACTCGTCTGGATGATCCGACGGGAAGATGTTTTCGGAGAAAACAAGTGATTTTCACCCTTAGCATTGACCTTGACCCCCTGCAGTGTTACGCGAAAATATACGGTCTGGAATTTCCGCAAGGCCCCGATCCGCTCGTGGCTCCGGCGCTGGAGCGTTTCATTGAGCTCTGCCAAGAATTAGGCATCAAAGGCACAATCTTTGTAGTGGGCCAGACTCTGCAGGAGGAGCGGCTGGCCAATTGGGTAAAGTCTGCTTTCCAAGCGGGTCACGAGATCGCCAATCACAGCTACAGTCACCCTTATGAGCTTTCCCACCTTGCGGTCGGTGAAATAAAAAATGAAATAGAACAGACGAACGCTGCTGTTGAGTCTGTAACCGGCCGCCGGCCGCGAGGTTTTCGCGCTCCGGGGTATCTTCTTGGAAAACACGCCCTCGGCGTCCTGGAAGAACTCGACTTTACCTACGACAGTTCTGTGCTTCCCTCGCCTTTTTATCAGGGGCTAAAAGCCCTGGTACGGGCAGTTCTGGACTTAAGCGGCAAAAAGTCCCAGAGTCTCCCGGGTTCTTTTTCCGAGTCCCTGGCCCCCACCCGACCCTACCGGCCCGATGTCAAAAACCCTTGGCGCCGGGGCGGGGCGAATCTTCTGGAAATTCCCATAGGAACACTGGGAAGACTACCTCTTTTAGGCGGCGTTCTTTCACTGGCCGGAGAAGGTTTATCATCTCTTCTAGGAGCAATGGCGGCACGGGGGGCTTTCGTACACCTTCAGCTTCATGCAGCCGACCTCGTTGACATCCACTCCGACCATCTTCCTAAAGAGCTTGGCCTGCAGCCCGATTTCAAAATTCCCTGGCAGAAAAAGGCCCGGGCCATAACTGCCTTTTTGCGTAACTTATCTTCCAGCCACCGGCCCATGACTCTTTCGCAGGTGGCGGAAACACTCTCTGGGTGACAAAATTTGTCAACACCTGCTACCGAAATTTGTCAGCGAGCCGGACTGAAGAATTTTCTTCTTGCAAAACTAGTTGATTTGTATTACAAAAACCAGCAAGTTTTCTGGCACGACAGTTGCAATAGGAATAGCTGGTCGGTCTTTTATAAACCTGGTTGCTAAATAAGTCCCTCTCAGCGAGGGAAAGGAGGAGAGAATGATTCTAAAGATCAGAAGAAAACTGAACCAGAAAGGCTTTACCCTCATCGAGCTGATGATCGTCGTGGCCATCATCGGCATTCTGGCAGCGGTAGCTATTCCGGCGTTCATCAACTACATCCGTAAGTCCAAGGCTTCGGAAGTTAACGAGAACCTCGATAAATGCTACAAGGGCTCCATCGACTACTACGACAAACCCCAGACCAGACAGGACGGAACCACTTTCTCATCTCGTCTGATGGCCGATCTGTCCACCGTCTGCCCGGCTGGTGGCACTCCGGTCGGAGGTAGCCTGAGCGGCCAGTCGGCCTATATCAACTGGGACGGCGTGGCGGCGGCCGATAGAAACGGCTACAAGGCCCTGAACTTCATCGTCCGGGACGCCGTTTACGCCTGCTACAAATACGATGTCGGCACCGACCTCAACCCCTCTGCCAACATGGCTTCCAACTGCTCAACCAACGGCCAGGCCAACCCGGCGGCTTTTCAGTGCACCGCTTGGACGGACATCGACGATGACGATGCCGTGGGTTACTGGTGCAAGGCGGCCGGCTACAGCTTGAGCATGAACTCCTTCAACGCCGGCGCTGTCTGGCACGATCCCAATCAGGACGACTGGTAGAACCAGCAAACTTAGGCAAAAAGCCCCTCCCCAAAGGAGGGGCTTTTTATTATGAAAAGAGTAGTTATAGCTTTTGCTTTCTTTGTCTTTGCCGGCGCGGCCGCTTTTGGCAGGTATGAAATCGACCGCAGCTTTTCCCGCCAGCCGGCCTATAAGGAGGTTTTCAACCTCCCGCCCGGAAGAGTTCTTCGGCAAATGGATCTCGGCTGGCATACCCTGGCTGCGGATCTTTTGTTCCTGCGGGCAAATATTTATTACGGCCATCATATCCTTACCGATGAGGAACTACCCTGGCTCGACAGTTTCATCGATGCTCTTTTGGAGCTCGACCCGGATTTCAAAGCCGTCTACTTCTGGGGCAGCCTGGTAAGCCGCTTTCGTAGAAAAATCGCCGACAACGTGCCGGAGCAGTTTATCCAGCGCTCTAATGCTATTCTGGAACGAGGTCTACGACGTTTTCCCGATGACTACCGCTTTCCCATGCGCATCGCCTACAATTATTACTATGAGCTGGGAAAGATAGCCGACGCCTTGCCCTATTTCGAAGCCGCCTCCCGGCTTCCGGGCGCGCCCAACTGGCTGGCCGAAAAACTGGTCGATATTTACCGCAAGCGCGGCGAGCGCGAGACGGCCATAAAAATCCTGGAGCACCTCATTGCCTCGACGGAAGATCCGGTGCTTGCCCAGGGCTTGAAGGATCGGCTCCTGGCCTTGCTGGAAAGGCAACAGAGCGAAAAGCTGGTGGCGGAACGTCAGGCCATAATGGAAAACTGGCAGCGGGAGTTTCCTTATATTTCCTTCGACCTATATCTTACCATCCGCCCGCAGGATTGAAGTCTTATTTCACTTATTTATTGTTTTTGGTAATTTACTGCCATGAAGTTTGAGCATTCTGCAGAATCGGAAGCGAATCATTGAGTGATTTTCTCAGCCCTTAGAAAATAGGAGTGACTTCATGCTCACCCGTCAGGAAGCCAGTGATTTGATGCAGCAGAAAATCCAGAACGAAAACCTGCGCCGGCACATGCTGGCCGCGGAAGCAGTCATGCGCGGGCTGGCCAAACACCTGGGCCGCGACGAGGAGCTGTGGGGATTGATTGGGTTAGTTCACGACATCGATCTGGAAGAGATTGGCTCCGACCCTAAACGCCACGCCGACACGGCGGCAAAGTGGCTGGAAGGAAAGCTTCCCCAGGAAGCTCTCTCGGCCATCCGCGCCCACAACGGCGAAGCGTTGGGTATAGCCCGCCAGACGGAACTCGAACACGCTCTGGCGGCCTGCGAGACCGTCACCGGCCTGGTAGTGGCCGCCACCCTGGTGCTGCCCTCGAAAAAACTTGCCGACCTCAAGCCCAAGAGCGTTCTCAAGCGCATGAAAGAGCCACGTTTCGCCGCAGGAGTCAATCGCGATATCGTGCGCGAATGCGAAAAAATCAACGTGCCCCTGGAGGTTTTCGTTGAAATCGCCATCAGTTCCATGCAAGCTATAAGTACCGAACTTGGTCTTTAGCCGGAGGCGAAGGTTGGAACGCGATTTCAAGGCCCTTCTCATCATAGACATGCAGAACGACTTCGTCCGCCAGGACGGCGCGGCTTACGTTCCCGGGGCGGAGAAAATCATCGAGCACATTGCTGGCGAAATTAATTATGCCCGGGAAAAGGGCCGGCCGATCATCTACATCTGCCAGAAACATCGGCCCGATGATCCAGAATTTCAATACTGGCCTCCCCATGCAATTGAAGGCACTCGGGGTGCAGAGATCGTCGACGATCTGGCCCCGCAGCCTGGTGATGTAGTCATCCACAACTGGGGTTATTCGGCCTTTTTCCAGACCGATCTGGAAAAGTTGCTAGACGATCTGGAAGTCGAAGAGCTGCGCATCTGCGGGCTGCAAACCAACACCTGCGTGCTTTACACCGCCATGGATGCCTTGCAACGGGGCTTTAGGGTGGTGGTGCCGGAGACCTGTGTTGCCTCCGGAGACGAAGAAGCCGGCCGGGTGGCCTTGCGGCAGATCTGCGAGGTTCTCAAACCTCTGGAAATATTGTAATATCGGCTCTATGCGAAACTTCCTTATTCTGCTAGTGGCGGCGGGTAGTCTTTGGGCCTGCTCCTCTCAGCCCAGCAAAAGCGTGCGCTGTGTCCTGGACACCGACTGTCCTGCGGGACAGCAATGCGTCGCCGGAGATTGCCAGCTTCCAGCCGATCCCGGCACCAAACTTTGTTCGACCATCAGCGACTGCCCGGCGGGATATTTTTGCGACCAGGGATTTTGCAAACCCATTCCGGAGGAACCTCCAAAGGACGCCTGCTGCGGCCCGGACGGCGGCGATTTAGAGGACCAAACAGCCGTGGAAGAATCTCCCAGCGACGAAGACCGGCGCGACTTTTCGGCTTATGTCTTCATGCTGGCTGCCGGCACAGGCCTGCCTACCACACAGGCGGTGCAGTGTCTTTACGAATTGCGTCCGCCGGCCAATTCCGGCCCGGTTCTGGGCGAGGTGAAACTCAAGCCGGCCTTGCGCCTCAGCGGCTTGGTCAATAATCAAGGCGCTGCCCTGGCTCAGGCCGAGGTCTCCCTGGTTGGCGACAGCCGCTGCCTGCCTGCTCCTACAAAAACCGATGGTCAGGGTGCCTTTACCTTCCAGCTTTCCCCTGGCAATTATCGCCTGCGGGTCAAGGCCTACGACGGCCGCTACGCCTACGACCAAATTGATCTGCAGGCGCCGGCGACCCGGAGCATTGCCTTTCCCGCCACGGCCCAGTTAGCCGGCGGCCCGCTGGAGTACGAGGGCGGCCAGGCGGCCAACGGCTGGGCGCTATCGGCTTATTTCGCTTCGGGCATCTTCATGGGAGAAATTGCCCAATCCGGAGCGATAAGCGGCCCGCCCAATCAAGCCGGATGTTTTTCCCTCACCGTTTCTGCCGGAGCTTACTACGATATCTACGGGGATCCGCCAGTCGGGGGCAACTATCCCCGCCAGGTCATCTACCAGGCGGTGCAACCAGGAACGGCGCTGCACGACCGAACGTTGAAAAGCGGTGTCTTACTCAGCGGTGCAGTCTCGGCGGGAGGGCCCGGGCTGGCTGGCGCTACCGTATCTTTACGGGAAAAAAGCGATGGGGCGCTTTCCATGCAGACCGTAACCGCAACCGGAGGCGTCTACCGTCTGATGCTTGAAAATGCCAGAACCTGGCGCATTGAAGTCCTACCCACCGAGACGGCCTTCCAGCAAGGGGCGTTGCTCTATGTTAATCCGGAAAAGTTTATAACTGCGGATACCAGTTTGGATATAGAGCTCGGAACCGGGCGGCGCGAGGTTTTCCGCGGCCGGCTACTAGACTCGAACAATGTTGCCCTTTCGGGAGTTACCGTAAAACTTTATTTTCAGGGCGAATTCAACCACGAAGGTCTGTATCCCCTGTGCCATCCACAGGGCGCAACCACCGGACGAAGCGGCGAGTTCGAAATCGAATGCAACCTGCCTTAGGCCGCGGTCATCTCAGGCCCGGCGCCGCGGCTGGCGCAGTTCGGCGGCTAGTTCGCCTTTTTTGTAGATGCGCACCGAACCGGTAGTCTTGGAAATCACAAAGGCCACGCTGTTGGAGGCTTTGGTAACATACATGGCCGCGGCGTGGCGTGTACCCAGCCCCAGCGGAAGCTGCAAATCCACTCCTTCGGGAACGCGCAGGTATCGGCCAGCTGCCACAACCACCCCGTCCTCGCGAATGATGAAAGCCCCATCCAGCATGCAAAAGCTGCGGATGGCGTCGCGCACTCGGGGATCGAGAATGTTCTTTTCGTCCTCGGAGTACCCCTGGAAGGGGTTGAGGGTAAGCTGGCGGGACTTTTCCATCACCGCCGTGGTGTCACCCACCACCAGTATGGTACCCACCGGCTGGCCCTCAAAGCCTTCAAAGCCGATGGTCAAGGCTACATTCAGCACCGCTTCTAAAACTTGGGGGGAAATGCCGGTGCCCGAATGCAGCATTCCTATGACCGCATGATCGTCAGAATGCTCGCCTATTTTCACCAGCAGTGCGGTGTCCAGCTGGACGCTACCCGCCTGGCCAGCCAGGCAAAGCACCCGCATTCCCTGCTCTAATAGACCCTTAGAGGTGCAGCCGGCGATGGCCACTTTGATCTTTTCGAAGCGGTCGAAGGCGTATGCGGGAATTCTTTCTACCCGAATGCCCTTTTCCTCGCACAGAGCCATGAACTTTTCCGACGAGGTGGCAACGATGATTTTCTTCTTGACCTGTCGGCTTGCCAGCACCTCCATGGAAATGGCCGCTTCGGTGACCACCAGGATCTGATCCACCTCCAGGCGGCGGGCAAGCGTCAGGCTTTCAGCCAGAAAGTTCCTGCTACCAGAAGCTTTTTCGGTTTCGGGACGCTCCTTGGCTTGAAGCTTCTTGGCTTCGGCCTTGACCTCGGCTTCCGGCTTTGGTTTTACCGCTTCGGGTTCTTTCGCCTCTTTGGCCGTTGCCTCCGGCGCTGGTTTTTCTGGGGTCATGTCTCCAGACTAAGGCAGAACACCGGCTCTGGCAAATTTTCAGTCCCTTTTCATCCCCAATTTGCCAGCCAATACTACTGCAGGCGCTTTTTCTTGCCTTCCAACAAAAGCTCCAGCATCTGCTTTACCCGGCCCGGCTCTGCCTCCAGTGCGGCCAGGGCTTGTTCGAGGAGGGCCAGCTCCTTCTCCTCGCGGCTGCGCAACGCCTCCGCCATACGCTTAAGTTCGCCGGCCACTTCGACCAGTTCGTCTCCCCGGCGCAGGTTGCGCGGATGCGGCAGGGAGCCGTCGGCTATCTGGCTTAGGGTGCGGCGCATGGCGTAGGCCGGCCCGGCTATTTTGTGCGTGGCCACGATGCCCAGGGCAGTCAGGCTCAACACCAGGCCCCCCAGGAAGATGAAGAGGTATATCAAAACCTTGCGGTCTTCGGCCGCCAGCTGCGCCCGCAGCTCACCGTCGAGATCAGGGTCATCGAGCGAGGCTACCCGTGAACTTTCCCGGTGCGACTGGTAAAGCATCATACCCAGCCCGAGCGAAATAATGCTCGAGATGAGCACCACTGCCAGCGTGTATTTGAGCTGGAAGCGTCGGTCGAGCAACAAGTTGCGCAGGTAGCGTTTGGGTTTCGCCTGAGGCATCTGATTCTCGGTCATGTTCCTCTCCCTTGTAAGTACTGCAGCACCTGTTTGACTGCGGCCTGCACGGCGCTTTCTAGCACGGTGGCCGAAAGCTCCTCGCGGTTGGAGTCGGATATGTCGCCGCCTTCTATCCAGGCGTTGGCCTCTCCCGAGGCAGAAAACTCCAGACGCATTTTTGCCAGGGCGATTACCAAAAGATCGACCTTGCCTTCCATCACCGTCTGAGAGCCGTCATATCTTTCCTGCATTCCGGAAAGGCGGGGCCGCACCAGCATACCGGTAAGGCCACGCCGCTCCAGGTGCTGACTAAGTTGTTTCCCCTGCAAAACCCTCTCCTCTCCCGCCGAAAGCACCAGGGCGCGCGAGCGGGAAAATCTTTCGCGCAGCAGTTCCCCCAGCTTTACCGCGGCAAAAGGAGGCACGCCCTTGCTGCCCTGCGGCTTTTCCAGAACCAGAAAATACACCGGCTGGCCCAGGGCCTTATCTAGGGCCTGCAGGGCCTTTTCGGCCGCCCGGCTCACCAAAGGGTTCTCGTGGGCCAGCAGGGCGGCGATGTCCGCCCGCGCCGGCTGGTGGGCGAGTTTCCCCAACGACACCGCCGCCGCCGCACGCACCGCGTCGTTTTCATCGGCCAGCAGTCCACGCAGCGGCTCAGCCAGGCGGGACAGGTTCTTTTTGCCGATGATGATGGCCGCCTGCAGACGCACCTTGTAGGAGCCGTCCCGCAGGGCAGCCGCCAGCCTTTTCTCATCGGCGTCTTGAGACCAGGCTGCCGAAACAACCAGCAATACACCAATCAGGGTGAAAGTATATCTTCGCACCGCAATCCCTCTAGCGGCTTACAGTTATATCCGATGTGGCAAAAACCTTCTATACAGTAAATCGGCCGGTCGCACTCCGTTCCTCCCGGCGTACAGGGCCGGCGGGTGATGCGGCATTCCATGGTGGTGTCGTCGCAGGAATCCTGGGGGCACTGTGAATCCTTGGTGCACAGGCAAAAGCCCCATTCGTCGCCTTCTTTTATCTGGCAACGGCCGGAGCTGCATTCCGCGTCGCTACGGCAGTTGTCGCTGGTATAAACGATGCGCACCGAAAAGCAATCGTAGCCGTTGGGACAGGGCTGACCCTGGCTGCAATCCACTCCGCAATAAGGCGGAAGACTGAGGTCCCCGCCTTTTACTAAGCAGAAATTGGGGCCGCTTCCACACTGATGTGGCTCGTAGATGGTGGCAGATTTGCAGTAAGCGCAATAGGGGCCGCGGGTATCATCGTAACAGGTGTGGGTTTCATTGTTGCAAAGCTGGCCATAGTCGCACCAGGTCTTGTCCTCGCAGAGATTTTCGCGGCAGACATTGCTTACACACATTTGCCGCAGCGGACAATCGCCGCTTTCCCGACATCCGGGGGCGCAGCGAAAAAGCTCGGTGCAAATCTGCCCCGGCGGACAATGAATGTCGCTGGTGCACTTGCCGACCTCGATGCAGGTGCCGGTGGAGCTGTCGCAGAAGGTGCCCGGCGGACAATCCAGGTTATTGTCGCAGCCCACCCGCCGACGGCACTGACCATCGGGAGAACAAATATAGCCGGGCGGGCAAACTTCGTCGCTGGCGCATACGCAAAGTCCGGTTTCTTTCTGGCAGCGAAACCCCGCCGGGCAGTCGGCGTCGTTGGTGCAAAAGGAGCGGATCCTCTGCTCCGTATCGCATCCGGCAAGCATCAGCGCTGAAATGGCCAGCCACTTTAACATTGCAAACGCCTCTCTCAGTACAGCGTGAAATTGGCCAGGCCCACGGTGTAAGCCGTCCAGCGCGATGAAGAGAGCTGACCATAGTTAAAGCGGCCGAATTCGAAGCGTGGAGAATCGGCGGTGTAAACTACCAAGATAAGCGGTTCGGCCCGGGGAAGACTCTCGAACACCTCCGCTGGCAGCTGCACCTGGTGTTTATTGCCAGGCATGACCACCCGCCACAATACGGAAGAGACAATTTCATTGGTGAAAATCACCATCTGACAGAGATCCGGCTCCGGCCCCAGCGCTTCCCACTCGATTTTCCCCGACTGCCAGACACCGTTGTTCTGTGGCTCTAGGATTCTGACGAAACCCAGAAAAGGCCCGATGTTGACCGACGGATAAAGGCTGCCTTCCTGGCGTTTTAGAACGTAGGAAAGCGGATAACCTCCTCCCTCCGAGGCCAAGGCCACAAAAAGGAACGAATCGGCCGCCGCCTGAGGAAGATGTCTGAGCATCAGCTGACTGCTTTCCCCCTTGGTTCCATCCAGGTAAATCACACCGTCATTTCCCAGATCCAGCGAAGCGTATACGCCGTATTGCACGGGCTTTTCTCCACCGCCAACCGGAGGCTCGACCAGATACACCGGCACCGACTGATCCAGTGGGGTGCTCAGAATAATATCCTGACCACCCAGCGGTTCTTCGCTCATTACGGTGACCGATCGACGCAGGCCCAGAAGCGCCGGAGTGAAAATGCTGCTTTCTTCTTCGTAGGCTCCGTAGAGGGCATAAAAAGAATAATTTCCCAGGCGCAGGGTAAAGCGATAGCTTCCTCCGTCGGTCTCTACTGCCTGACCCTGCGGCTCCCCCCCATAAGGAGGCACGCCGTATATGCTGTAGGAAGTAAGATTGACCCGGGCTAGCATCTTGGACCCGGCTGGTTTTTCCAGCCAGGGTACGTCCTTGAAGCCGAAGACCCGGCCGGAAACGTCGCTTAGCTTAACCTCGCCCGGCTTTATTTCTACCGGCTCGCTCACGTTGGGAATGAGATAGACGGTGAGGTTGGCGGCGTTTAGGTTGGCAACGGTGATGGTTTCGTACTCCGGCTTGGAAACGGTGACGGTCACTGGCTTTACCAGCGCTGGTCCAGAAAAGGTGATCTGCCCCCGATCGTCGGTAAATCCGGTGAGGGCCGGTTCCTCAATAACCACCCGGGCTCCGGCCACCGGCTCGCCGTACCGGCTCCAGGCCGAATCAAGAGCGGTCAAATTGAATGAACCAACAAGCGGGCCACCAGATGCACCGCCGCGATCGTTGGTGGGATCAAAGTAGCTAAAGCCACCAGGCAGAGAAAAATCTTCATCGCCTACTTCCGCCCTAACTGCCACCTCGCCCGGCTCGCCACGCGGGGTGCGAGCGGTAAGTGCCGCCGCATGCAGTACCTCGATGACCTTGCCTTCACTCGAACCAAACCACACCCGAACACCGGGCCTGAGGCCGCGACCGTATATGGTTACAAAAGTACCTCCGGCCTGAGCGCCACTGTCCGGCTCCACTCGTACGATTCCGAGTGGCGAACGGTATTGAAAACCGGCCGCCAGCTCTGCCCGTCGCCAGCGGTCTTTCACCACCACCGGCACCACGCCTTCACTGCCCGGAGGGGTGCGCACCTTGAGCTGTCGGGCCGAAAGCATTTCCCAAGAAGTAACCGGCACGCCTCCGAAATAAATTTCCACTTGCGGCGAAAAGCCCTCTCCCTCAAGCGTCACCTCGGTACCGCCTGTGGCCGGCCCCTCTGCGGGCGATATTTTTTCCAACTGGAGTTTTTCAAGCATCCGGTACGCCGCCAAAAGGATGTCGCTTTCAGCACCGCGGCGCACGGTGACATCGTATTCGCCGGCTTCCAACTCGGGCAACACCACCTGCGCCAAGCGGTCGTCGACAACAGATATTGCAGAGGCCGAAAATCCTGCAAAAGCCGCATCATCCAGGCCACTGGAAAAACCTTCTCCTACCAGAAAAACTTTGTTGCTCTCACCCGCGATCCCAAATGCAGGGATCACCGCCTGCAACCTAAGCCGTCCCTGTGGTTGGTCCAAGTAGAAAAAGGCACGCTCCAGCCGGGCGCTTTCCGCCGGACAGCGCACTTCCACATCCACCGGCCCCGCCTCGCCCGGAGGAACATCGGCCTGAAGAAGCGATTCATCTACAAAGACGGACGAGGCCATTTTTTCTCCGAACCAAACGTTGCAGTCTTTTTCCAGGGCGCTTCCCCGTATCTGCACCGTCGTCCCGCCGGCAGCCGGCGCCGCCGGGGGATAAACGCTTTCCAGAACAGGGCGGGGATGTATCTGCAGAGCGTGATAAAATTTCATGCGGCCGTTACGGTTCACCAGTTCCAGATCGGCTGGTCCGGGCGCAAGGGCAGGCGTCCAGCAATCGATACGAGTTCCACCTTCTACGGTCAGGCCGGCGCAGGCCCGGTTTCCCAGGAGCAGGAGGTTCTCTCCCACCAGGTTGGCCCCCTCGAGGGTAAAGCGAGTTCCACCGACTGCCGGCAGATGGCGCGGTCCAAAGTTGTCCACAAAAACCACATCGTAATATTCGAAGGCCTCGGTAATCTCGGCCCTTCCGTTCGGATTTTCCACGCGCACCTTTACCCGGCCGGCCGGCCCCGGAGGAGTGCGCACGCTGAGCATGTCATCGCGCACCACTTCGATGTCCAGCGCCGAGTTGTCACCGAAATAAACCCGGGTCACGTCCCGAGCGTCAAAGGCGCTTTCGCCCACCCCGCGGATGAAACCCGCGCCCATGATGCTCACCCAGGTTCCGCCCTGAACCGGCCCGCGCGAGGGAAGCACCGCACTCACCTTCAATTCGACCGGCCCTTGATCGGCTTCCTCCACTCCGTCGGTATCGGCAACACCGTCGCCATCTGCGCCATCGGCTCCGTCTGAGACCACCCCATCTGCGTCGCCGGCGTCGGCCGGGCTATTATTGGTTGAACCGCATGCGGCCTGAACAGCACACAGCGCAAATAGCGCCAGCCATACTATCCATAATCTATTCATCATTCCTCCAGCACGATCTTCATCTCATACTGATTGCGCACCTGCGGCGCGGCAAACACCCTGACATAAAAGCGCGTACCCACCCCGGCCAGCGCCTGTACTAACTCGAAGTCGCCGGCGCCGGTTGAAGAATCTATGACCGTCCGGGTGTCAGAAGCCCGCAGTTCCAGATCCAGATTGCCCTCCTGACCGCTGAATTCGATGGACACCTGTAAATTTTGGGAGGCCGCCCGCTCTATGACGAACCAGTCCTCGTCCGCCGGACAAACGGCGAGCGGCCCGTAGCTACCCGGAGCCAAAAAAACCGCCTGTAGCGCGCCGTCGTTCGGCTCCAGCTCGTCGTCGTCGCAGGGAACACCGCGTGAGATGTTCAATATAATGCTGTAAGCAGCCTGAGGTTCTAGGGTCTGGCAGCGGATAAAATGCCGGCCGTTACGAGACGCGGTCACATCCAAAAGAAGCGAGCCCTCTTGCAGGATTTGCAGTTCAGGGTCAAAGAGCACCGTCTGAAAGTTCTCGGCGGCCAGAAAATTGGTATTGACGATTACCAGCAGCCGATCGGCCCGGTTCAATTCCACGCCGTACCAGTCGATGTCGCCCGGGCAAAGCACCAGCTGATCATAGGTGCCGGCAGAAATCACGGCCGTCTCATCGGGCAATTCGTTGGGTTCGAAACGATCGGAACGGCAGTCGGCGGTTTCGCACTGACCACTTTTGGTGTTGCAGATCTTGCCCACCGGGCAGTCGGCGTTAGAGACACAAGGCGGTGGGCTGGTGGTGCACTGGAAAGTCTGGGGATTGCATACCTGGCCGGGCAAACAGTCGCGGCTGGTGACGCAGGAATTCTCGCCCTGGCAGCGTAGGATCTCCAGGTTACAGTGCAGCCCCACGCCACAGTGGCGATCCTCGAAGCATTCGACACAGCGACCAAAAGAATCGCAAACTCGGCCCGCCCCGCAGATCACCTGTTCGGTCTCGGGGGTACAAGCGGGTGTGCAACGGCGGCTGGCTAAATCGCAAATTTCTCCCTGGGCGCAGTCGGCGTTTACGTTGCAACCGAAATCGGGAACGCAGACCAAGTTTACCGGATCGCAACGCTGGCTTTCCGGACAGTCTTGGCTTTTCAGACAGAAAACCACCTCTTCGGCCTTCTTGCACCAGCCCTGGACGCAGAACGCCCCCAGTGGGCATTCGTCGTTGAGCCGGCATTCGTCTCCCCCCAGCGAGTGGCAAAGGCTGTCGGCGGGGTGGCAAAACTCCGCGGCCAGGCAATCGCGGTCGCGCAAACAGGGCCCACAAAGGCCCTCGACGCAACCCAGGCGCCCGGGACAGTCCAGACGGGTCTTACAGGGGGTGTTGTTGCCCCCGTCGGGTTGTACCTCTGCCTTCTGGCCGCAGGCCGCAAGGAGAGCAAGCAGTAATATGCCGGGTGTGGCTCTCATGCCTTACTCCAGAAGAACATCCTGGCCCACCACCACGCCCTCCGGCCATTGTATGGTGGCGGCCAGCCAGCGTTGGGATTGCTCCTCCAGCCGGCGGGATATTTCGCCGGCCAGCAACCCGTCTATGAAAATCCGCACCGTGGCCGTGGTAGGCTCGCGGCCCGAAGGAGTGTGGGCGGCGTAAAAATGCACTTGTAGCTGGTACAGGCCGTCTATCGGCTTTTGGTAGACCAGCACTTCGGGGCCAAAGCCGGCCAGGTCGTCGCGTCTAAGTTCTGGATCGTCAGCCCCCTCGCCCGCCACGCCCCAGTCCGGATTCTGGTTGGCCCAGTAACAGTCCAGGGCCGAACCGAAATCACCCCCGGGAGCGATAAAATGCAAATCCAGATCGGCTACCGGCGAGTCCCACACCAGCTCCACCAGAAGTTTTTCCGCCGGCACCGCTTTTACCGTTACCCGGTCGGGTAGCAGGCTGCGCAGGCCGGTAGAATCAGTGACCCAGAGCTCGGCTTCGTAAAGCCCCACCAGATCCGGCACCAAAAGTGGACGGGCACCGTCGGCCCCCAGCAAGTCGGCCCCGGAACCATCGGGACGGCGAACCAGCGCCCAGGAAAAGGTAAGTGGCTCGTTGCCGTCGGGATCGTAACTACGACTTCCATCGAGCTGCACTTCGGAAAGAGGATCGACATCGATATCCGGTCCCGCGTCGGCCACCGGGGCACGATTCAGCCGGGCGAGCAGGCGCACCCGCACCTCGGGGTTGAGCGGATCGGCTGCCCGAACCAGCAATGCTCCTTCTTCCGGCGGCAGGCTCTGCAGGCCGGGCCGATAGGCCAGGCGAACCAGAGCTTCGGCTCCTGCCGGCAGCTCACCTGGCTTTGTCGAAGAAAGAATGTAAAAGTCCGGGCTGGTACCCGGTTCGAGTGAAATATCGGTCACCAGAAGCTCACCGTTACCAACGTTGCGCACGGTAATTTTGCCGTCGGCCACCTGCCCCGCGTTCACCAGGCCGAAATCCACCAGGTGCGGCTCGACCTCCAGAGCGCCCTTACGATAACCGTCTCCGCCCAGAGAAATTCGCAGCGCCGGAGTCTTGGGATCGTTACCTTTTATGAGCAACTTTCCCTCGAAACGGCCGATGGCCGGAGGCGCAAAGGTAACGGTTATTACCGCCTGACCGGCCGGATCGATTTCTTGTTCGCCCAAGGTCGCCGAAAAAGCCTCCGCACCCTCTTCGATTTCGGGAAGAGCTAGTTTCAAAATTCCGGAACCGGCGTTTAGCACGGTGACCGACTGTGAGGCGCTCCTGCCTACCGCCACCGCTCCGAATTCCAGCCGCTCCGTTCCTATCTGCATCACCGGTGGGGTCTCTATAAGAACGTCGTCCTCGCAGGCGGCAAAAGCGAAAACGACAAGCAGCAGAACCACGCTTCTCACGGTAGTTCCTCCACCGGGATGTAACCTATTTCTATGACCGCGCCGAAAGGCGGCACCGCCTGACCAAGAAAACGCACGCTGTTGGACTCCTGATCGTAGTACCAGCCGTCGGGATAGGTCTGCTTGACCACGCAAACTCTACCGTAAATATCGCTGGTAGAACCTGCGCAATCGTCGAAGACCTCCTGGCAGACCTCGGCCGGTGGGGGCGAAGTAGCACAGGAAGTCTTTACCCAAACCGCCAAGGTTGGTGGTTCGGGTGCTCGGGTCAGGGTAAAGATTTTCTTCAGGCCGGCTGCCGAAAAACCCAGCGCGTCGAGATTGGAGGCGAAGTTGTCGTCGCAGATACTGAGCACCGGCCCGCCGCTTCCGGCTGCGACCTGAGTGTAGCGCACGCCCGGCCGCACTCCCTTGCTGATGCGGCAGGCTTCGGGTACCTGAGGCACATCGCCCACGATGGCTGCCACCTTTACCATGCCATCGTTGCCGATACCTTTTATCTGCTCCAAAGTCCGTATGTGATATTCCACCGGCCCGAAAGAGTGATCATCTTCATCGGATACGAAAATTACGTAGAGCCAGGCCTGCTCACGTAAAAAGCCACGGTTATGTCCTGAAATCAACGGTTCGCTCAGCGCCAGCTCGGCCGCGCGCAAACCCTGTTCGTCGCCCTTGCCGCCAGTGCCCACGTTGACGTTTGCCGCAAAGGCCACCTCGGCGTCGGGCGTGTTGGCAGAAATGATGTAGTTTTCCCCCAGCAGCCGGCCTTGATGCTCGGGATTGTAGACATCGGTGGAGATGACGCCGATATGGAAGTCGGCGGCGGTGGCCTGAAGATACTTGAAGAACTGGCCGAAATTCTGAGCCAGCTGCTCCTGCTCGTCTTTCATGGACGCGGAATTGTCCACCACCCAAAGAACATCTATCACCGGAACGGCACTCTGACGAAAGACGTCGATCTGCCTGCCCGGCGGCCGGCGCACCTGGAAGCGGACTTCCTCGCAATCCATGGCTTGCAGACCACAGAGAAGAAGCAGCAGGTACCTTACACTTTTCATCGGTCATCCCATCGCTTATCTTATTCGAGTTTGGGCTCTGACCGGCTAAAAGTCAACGGCGACCAAGACCTGGCTGTACCCCACTTTTCATATCCTCCCGAATTGAAACAGCTTTTTGGGATGTATTGAGCACTCCCAGTCAGACATTTGCTGAATGAGCCAAATTCCGAGCTGGACCAGCGAAGCGCTCTGCCGACTGCGCCAGCTGACTGGTAGGGCTGCCAAATACCGCCGCCTCTGTCCCCAGCAGCTTTCCATACCCCAATTATGATCGCCGCTTCTTGCGGCGTCAGCTTCCCCAAGCTTCCATTTCCCGCGAACCTCGTTGCCCGGACCTCCTGTAAACCGTTACCCGCTTCATTCTTCATCCTCCTCGGCTGAATATGAAAACCGGACAGTCTATGTGTTACAAAACCGGACAATTTATGTGTTCCCAACAGGAAAGACCGCCGTCTGGGATTTCTCATTTTCCAGTCGGGGCGAGCTTTTCCGCGCTCGTAGTGAATCTTGCAAAAGTTGGGGTCATCTGAGCGGCGCTTGGGGCGGGCCTTGCTGTTCTTGGGGCGAGCTATGCCGCACTCGGGGCGGGTTTTGCAGAACTTGGGGCGGGCTTTGCAACACTTGGGGCGGGTTTTTCTGCACTTGGAGCCTTTTGTGCCGCACTCCGGGCCAGTGCTGCAACAGTTGTAGTCTTTTGTGCAGAACTCGGGGTCTATTGTGCTGCACTCGGGGTCTATTATGCAGCACTCGGGGCGAGCTCTGCCAAGTGGTCTGTAACAAATTGATAACAAAAGAGATAATGGCACAATGGAGGAAAATCAAGGACTTAGCGGGGTAGATAACCTTTTGAATTACCGCTGATTTTTAGCCGAGGCCGGGCGTCCGGGGCGGCGGTGGAGGATCATAAGGTTATAGGCCGAGGCGGCGGCGGAACAGCCTTCGTGAAGTTCTCGTCCGGCGTAGTTTACGGACTTTATGGCGTAATAAATCCGGCCCTTTTGTTTAGGGAGGTGTGCATCATCGTCCAGGAATGCGCCTCCACCCCCTGCGACGGCTCGGTTTTTCCGGAATGCCAGGCCGCTGGCCCCGACCCCTTGCCGGGCGTATGCAATTGCTCCAACTGTTCCTGGGACGCATCCGACAGCGGCCGTTCAGAAGCCGTCCCGCTATGTCCGGCCGGTTTTGTCTGTGGCGATCCCAACCTTCCGCCCATGCCGACATACATAGGCCCTAGCTGCACCTGTCAGTCGTCCGACTGCCAGCAGGATCTCTGATGGCGGTTACTTCTCTTCTATGGCGAAGAAATCGCGGTCGCTAAGCGGGATTTCGGCAACGGGGGGAATTTTCTGACCGTTTACGAAGCGTAGAGTGACCAGCGCCACCCGGAATATTGAATAGGCGTAAGGGTTGTCCAGGGGCACCTGGGCAAAATAGACCAGGATGTTGTTGTAGCCGGCACCAAAACCCGGGTTGGTTTCGCGGGTCTCCATCAGGGTGATGTTCTTCACCCGGAAGGAAATGCAGTTTTTGTTGGCCAGGCCCACCACCACCATGCGCCGGATGCGGCAGTGGCTGCTGGGCGAGCAGTCGGCGTCGGTCTTGCAAGGGGGTGAGGCGGGATCGCCATCGCACCAAAAGCCGGAAAGAGGAAGCTGGTCGAAATCCACTCGGAAAGACACCCAGGGCGGTCGCTGGCCCTCGGCCACCCGGAAGCCCGCGGGGCAGATCCAGCCGTCGCAAGCCGGACGACCGCATACGCCGGCCTCCAGTTCGCAGCGTTGCCCGTTCGGGCAGCTTACATTAAGGCAGCGGTCGGTAATGCACTCGCCAAGCAGCGGATCGCAAGCTTGACCCAGGCCGCAGCTTATGCGGTCGCAGTCGGCCAGGCAGCGACCGGTAGCGGGATCGCACTTTTCGGAAGAGGAACAGATGACGCTGCCGCAGGGGTCGGGCATGCAGGCGCCGCTTGCCCCGTCGCACCATTCGCCGGGCATGCAGGGAGGACACTCTTTCACGCACTGGCAGCGGGCATAGGCGATGTAATCGCCACTGGCGGTGATTTCCACCTCCTGGCCGCTTTCGCCGCTCATCGGTTCGGTCCAGCTCACCGCTGGATTGTCGCGGATGGAGCCGTCGGGCCGGCTGGTCCCCGCCGGATAATAATTGAAGGTCCACACCCCTGGTGTGGAGCGGCGCGATACATCGGTAAGGGTTATGCCGGCAACCGGGTTTTCCGGGGTCACGTAGGGTACAATGCGCAGGCCTTCGTCCACCACCTGATAGCGATAGGCGTCGCCGGAACGCGCGCCGATGTCGTTGGATTGGGGATCGGTGTGGATCTCCAGCTCCAGTCCATTGGCCATGCCGTCCATATCGCTGTCGGCAAGGTGATCGGCGATTAGATAGTTGGTGCCGCTGTAAAATTCCAGGTGATCGGGATAGCCGTCGCGGTCGGTGTCGAAAAGAGAGTTATCGGTGCCCAGGAGTTTTTCTTCGCAATCGTTTAGACCGTCTCCGTCGCGATTCTTGTAAGGATATTCCAGGGTGTAACAGGCCTGGGGAAGATCCAGTCGCAACGGGCTGAGGCCCAGGGTGGCAAATTGAATTTCCAGAAGATCGCTCAGACCATCGCCATCGGTGTCGGTCTTGGCGGGATCGGTGTCGGTGCCAGCGGGATTGGTGGGCGACCAGATGTCTTCCTGGCAGGTGCATTCTTCCACTTTCTGGCACTGGCTGGAAAGGATCTCCCCGTAGCACACTTCCTCACGGTCGCCCAAGCCATCGGCGTCGGAGTCGGGAAGCATTTTACCCTTGAGGGTGCGAGCGTTGATGTTGGTGGCCAAAAAGGCTTTTTTGACAAACACGCTCTGAGTGGTGTCGAAATTGAGCGCGGTGAAATTCAGCTTGGGATAAATCGGGAAGCGCAGGCTGTCTCCGCGTCCGGCAAAGGCCATGGCCTGTAGCAGTGAAGCGGTGTAGTCGTTGGCCGGCCCTTGCGGGTCGTCGCAGGCAAGGCGGGGGCAGCAATCGACATCCGCCCGGCATTCTTTGCTGGCGTCGTTACTGCAGACCCGTAGGAACTGACAGCGGCCGGCGCCGGCGTCAAGGCAGATGGC
>Ga0068707_1001001_pt1 | contig 19471 bp, 19 predicted proteins | sample YNPNPMetaG_FD_66600 | JGI IMG/M metagenome (GOLD analysis project Ga0068707, IMG submission 66600) | Anoxygenic and chlorotrophic microbial mat microbial communities from Yellowstone National Park, USA - YNP NP MetaG | ecosystem: Environmental > Aquatic > Thermal springs > Hot (42-90C) >...
CTGCCCCTTCCAGCCCCTACGCTCGGTCTCTCTTGAAGGGTCTGGAGGGTTGGCTGGAAGAGGATCATGGGATTCGCTCTTTGCTGGAGCGGGCCCGATCCCTCAAGCGGGAGGAGATCTGTAAGGGCGCCTCCTGGCGCAAGAGGGGGCAGGCAACCAGGGAGGTTTCCCCATGAAGAGCGATGCGACCGGCACAAGGCCCAGGGTTCTTTTCCTTTGCACCGGGAATTCCTGCCGAAGCCAGATGGCCGAGGCGTGGGCCCGCAAACTGCTGGGGGATCGGGTGGAGGTGTACTCGGCCGGGGTGGCGCCTTCGGGCCTGGACCCCAGGGCTGTGAAGGCCATGGCCGAGGTGGGGATAGACATCTCGGGCCAGAGCTCCAAACACGTGGATGAGCTACCCCAAACCGAGTTCGACTACGTGATCACGCTTTGCGATGAGGCCCGGCAGAGCTGCCCTGTATTCCCTGCGCGGGTGAGAGTTATCCACCGGGGATTCCAGGACCCCCCGCTCCTGGCCCTCTCGGCCAGGGACGGGGAGGAGGCCATGGGCCATTACAGAAGGATAAGGGACGAGATCCGCCTGTTTGTGGAGGGGCTCCCAAAGCTTCTGGCCGAGCTCTTCCCAGGGCAATTTCGGTGACGGCCCAAGGGCCGGAGCAAGAATCCATCAGGAGGTGGGATAAACATGACAGATCCATCGGGAAAGAAGCTCTCCATGTTGGACAGGTTCCTGACTCTGTGGATATTCTTGGCCATGGCCGTGGGGGTGGGGATAGGGTATCTCTCGCCTTCGGTGACCCAGTTCATAGCAGGGCTCCAGTGGGGCACCACCTCTGTGCCCATCGCCATCGGTCTCATCCTCATGATGTACCCCCCCCTGGCCAAGGTGAAGTACGAGCAGATGGGCAAGGTCTTCCAGAACAAGAGGCTCCTGGTCGTATCCCTGATCCAGAACTGGATCGTGGGGCCCGTGGTCATGTTCCTGCTGGCGATCCTCTTCCTCAGGAACTACCCAGAGTATATGATAGGGGTGATCCTGGTTGGCCTTGCCAGGTGCATCGCCATGGTGATCGTCTGGAACGAGCTCGCCGAGGGGGACAGGGAGCTGGCCGTGGGGCTGGTGGCCTTCAACGCCGTGTTCCAGGTCCTCTTCTACGCGATTTATATTTACGTCTTCATCACCTTCGGGCTCAACTGGCTGGGGCTGGTGAAGGGCGTGAAGGTCTCCATCTCCATCTCCGAGGCCGCCAAGACCGTGTTCATATATCTGGGGATTCCCTTCTTGGCCGGGGTGATAACCCGCTTCAGCCTTCTGAGGGCCAAGGGATACGAGTGGTACGAGAGCGCCTTCGTGCCCAAGATAAGCCCCATAACCCTGATCGCCCTGCTCTTCACCATCATAGTGATGTTCTCCCTCAAGGGGGAGTACATCATCGCCCTGCCCCTGGACGTGGTGCGGGTGGCAATCCCTCTGACCATCTACTTCTTCTTCATGTGGTTCATCACCTTCTTCGTGGCATACAAGCTCAGGGCCAACTACGGGCAGACAACGGCCGTTTCTTTCACGGCGGCCAGCAACGACTTCGAGCTGGCCATTGCGGTAGCGGTGGCCATCTTCGGTATAGCCTCCCAGCAGGCCTTCGCCACCGTGATAGGACCCCTGCTGGAGGTGCCTGTGCTCATAAGCCTGGTGAACGTGGCCCTCTGGTTCAGGAAGAGATACTTCCCCTATGCTGTGGAGACTCCCGTAGGGGTGTGTCATGTGAGCTGCAAGTGATCGGGCCCTGGCTAGGCCCAGGCCCCGAGGCCGAGGTGAAGCCGTGGAAGGGCAGCGATCCATCCATTGGCCCGTATGCACCTCCGAGGCTCAGCCGAACCCGTGCTGCGTGATCCTGGATTCCATCGGCGAGGGGGTCCTCACCATTGACCTCCAGCGGCGCATCACCTCCATCTTCAACAAGGCGGCGGAGCGCATCACTGGTTTCACGGCCCCTGAGGTTCTGGGCCGCCACTGCTTCGATGTCCTCAGATCCAGCATCTGCCAGAGCGACTGCCCCCTTGAACGTGCCATCTCCAGCCGCGAGACCCTCTACGACGTCCCGTGCACCATCATGGACCGAAGGGGGAGGGAGATCAGGGTGAGCGTCACCCTGGCCCCCATCCTGGACCCCGACGGGAGGCCTGTAGGGGGCGTGGAGACCATCCGGGACCTCTCCACGGTGAACACCCTGAGGGAGGCCCTGGCCGGCAGGTTCCGCATGGGGGAGATGGTGAGCAAGAGCCCTCGGATGCAGGAGCTCTTCGACATCCTCCCCGACATAGCCGAAAGCGACTCCACGGTGCTCATCCAGGGACCCACGGGCTCAGGCAAGGAGGTGATGGCCGCTGCCATCCACGACTTGAGCCCCCGCAGGACCGGCCCCTTCCTCAAGGTCAACTGCGCTGCCATCCCGGACACCCTGCTCGAGTCCGAGCTCTTCGGGTACGTCCGGGGGGCCTTCACCGATGCCAAGAGGGACAAGCCCGGTCGCTTCGCCCTGGCCCATGGAGGGACGCTCTTCCTGGACGAGGTGGCCGACACCTCCCCCGCCCTCCAGGTTAAGCTCCTTCGCGTCCTGGAGGAGAAGCAGTTCGTCCCACTCGGGGCGACGACCCCGGTGAGAGCGGATGTGCGGATCATCGCCGCCACGAACCGCCCCTTGGAGGAGTTGGTGGAGAGAGGGGCCTTCAGGGACGATCTTTACTATCGCTTGAACATCATCAAGATCCAGCTCCCTCCCCTCCGGGAGAGGAGGGAGGACATCCCCCTTCTGGTGGAACACTTCCTGGCCCGGATGAATGCCCTGAAAGGGAAGGACATCTCAGGGGTCTCCCACGAGGTGATGGGTCTCTTGCTGAACTACCCGTTCCCTGGAAACATCCGGGAGCTCGAAAACCTCCTGGAGCATGCCTATGTCCTGTGCAGGGGTCGGGGCATCGAGGTCAAAGACCTCCCGGCGGAATTCCTGGAGAAGGTGCGCGGGGGTGAGCCCAAGACGGATCTCGGCCCCTTGGAACTGTCGGAGGCCAGGGCCATAAGAGATGCCCTGAGGAGGCACGGGGGAAACCGTATCCTCACCGCCCGCGAGCTGGGCCTCAGCCGCACGACCTTGTGGCGCAAGATGAGAAGACTGGGCATAGAGTAACCCTGCTCATCCGGCCTGTCGCCATTTGCGTTTCATTCAAGAAACAATCCGCTGCAACTGTTTCAGAAGAGGCACCTTTTTCTCCGCCTTGGGCGCCAGTCATGGGGCCTAGTTCCCGAGATCCAAAGGTTTTTAGGGGACCCTTTTCGATGGACGAGGATGGTACGCTGGTTGCTCATCCGCACGGCGAGGCTTGCGGCGCCGATCATGAAGATAGCGATTCCCTTGCTCAACGAGAGGGTGGCCCCGGATTTCTCCACGGCTACGGGGCTCTTGGTGGTGGTCTCCCAAGAGGGGAACATATCCTGTCGCTGGAGGATGGAGGTCTCGGAGCTTTCCCCCCTCGAGAAGGCAAGGAAATTGGTCTCCCTGGGCATCGACCGGCTCGTGTGCGGGGGGATCGAGATCTCCACGAGGGCCTGGCTGGAACGCCGGGGTGTTCAGGTCGTAACCGACGTGGTGGGAGAGGCCGAAAAGGTCCTTTCGGACCTTGCAGCCTCAGCGGCAGAAGATCCAGAACCGGACGGGGCCTTTCAAGGCAATGAGGGTCGGCCCGACGGCGCTGACCGGAAAGGCGAGACGGGGGGGGAGGACGGGCATGGGCCGCAGGATCAAGGGGGCGACCGGGGGGGAAGGGGCCAGGAAGGGCGCGAGGGCCACGGCCGTGGCGGGGCGTGGCTCTGAGCACCGCTCTGAAAGCACGGATTTGCCGCCTCAAGTCCTGGTCCTCGCTACCCACAAATCCCTGGGCCTCTTGATTCAGTGCGAGCTGAACGACAGGGGAATGGAGGCAGCCGCGTGCCATTCGGTTAGGGACGCCGTGGAGCTCCTCTCTTCAGGCCATGGGTTCCTCGTGATCGTGGACCCACGGGAGATCGACTGGGGAGAGGCGGAAGCCCAAGGACTCCTGGGACTTTGCTCCGGGCTGCCGGTTGTGGCCTTCACCTCGCTCCCCCCACCGGAAGTGGCGAGGATGCCGCTTCCCTTTGTTGCGGCGGTCCCCAAGACATCGGACCTGGAGCCTCTCATCCAGGAGGTCTTGCGGCATCGGGGCGAGTGAGACGAGGGCGGGACCATGGGAGCGGTCTTGGCGCAGGAGAAAGAACACGGAAACGACCCGGTTTCGCCCGGGGCACCATGGTTCGATTCGCAGCTCCCCCGGGCCGTTCATCGATGCCTGGAGGAGATCTGGAAGCGGACCGGTCTGAGGGCCCGCCTCTTTTTGCTGGAAGGGGACGATCTGGTCCTCAGGGCCTGTATCGGAGGCTATCCCATCTGCCCGAGGAGGGGGCTCAAGGTCAATCGGGAGAGCGTGGTTTGGGAGATCTTCAGAAAAGGAGAACCAGAGAATTTGACGGACCCTTCTCATACCGAAGGACGGCCGCACACCCTCGCCTCCCCCGTGTTTCTGAAGGCGGTGATACCGCTCCGTGCCACATCGGAGAAGGGCAGGACCCGCGACCTGGGGTGCTGGTAGTGGACGCAGGGGGATCCGGGGAGGTCGTCCAGGAGAGGGATTTCCATTATCTCCAGCTCGTCGCCTCCTTGATGGCAGAGATATTGTGGAACTCCGTGTTGATGACATGGATCCGGCTGGAGGAAGCGGAAAGGGAGAGGATGGCCCGAGAGGTCTCTCACATCTTCAGGAACCGCCTCACCGTGATCGGCGGATTTGCCCGGAGGCTTGCAAGAGGCCTTCTGCCGGGTGATGCCGGAAAGTGGGCAGAGATCATCCGAGAGGAGGTGGCAGCGGCCGAGCGGGCATTGGAGCAGTGGAGGAACGCCCACCCGCAGGAGGAGATGATCGAGGACAATGGGCCCGGCCCCGGGGAGGTCGTGCGGGGCGAAGGATGCTTTCGGGGTAAAGGGGGGTTGGCATCATGAAGACTCTGGCCGAGATCAGGGAAGCAGGTATGGAGCAAGCATTCCACCAGATCTGCCGCCTCTTGGGGGGTGTCTCGTTGGATCGGATGATTCAGCTCACCCACTTGGGAGAACACCTGACACACGACCCGGAGATCCGGCGGATAGTCAGAGGGGTACGCTCCTACTTGGAGAACGAAAACCACTCGGCCCGGCGCCTCTTCGCACGGGTCATGGAGTATCTCCCCAGGGAAAACCAGGAGAGGCTCTTCCGAAGCCTGTTCCTCCACGGCTTCTTTCTCGGAAAGAAGAGGCGTGCGGAGTTCGCCAAGACCAACGGCTTCGAGCCCCCCCTTCTCATGATCCTGAGCCCCAGTTGGCAGTGCAATCTCAGATGCCTCGGATGCTATACCCTGGGCTACGCCCGAGACTCCAAGGGGCTCTCCCGCGAGACCGTGGACCGCATACTCTCGGAATGCGAGGAGATGGGGATATTCTTCGTAACTATCCTGGGAGGAGAACCCCTGGTGTGGCCTCCTCTGCTAGACGTGATCGGCGCCCATCCCGATGTCTTCTTCCAGGTCTATACCAACGGCACTCTTCTCACCCCGGAGATCGCCCGGAGGCTCAGAGAGCTGGGCAATGTGGCCCTGGTATTCAGCATCGAGGGCGGGGAGGAGCAGACCGACTCATGGCGCGGCAAGGGCGTGTACAGGAAGATCATGGACGCCATGGACATGGCCAGGGAGGCCAGGATCATCATAGGGACCTCTGCCACCGTGACCTCCAGGAACGTGGATGTGGTCTCATCCGATGAGTTCCTGGACTTCATGATCTCCAAGGGCTCTCTGGCCCAGATGTATTTCCTCTACATCCCTGTCAACGGCCGCGCGGACTTCTCCCTCATGGTCACCCCGGAGCAGCGGGACCTGCTTCGCCGAAGGGTCCTTCGGGCCAGGAACACCAAGCCGATCTTCGTCATAGATTTCTGGAACGACGGGCCCTATGTGGAAGGGTGCATCGCGGGGGGGAGGAGCTACTTCCACGTAAACGCCAACGGCGATGTGGAGCCCTGCGTTTACACCCATATCGCCGTGGACAACATCCACGAGAAGAGCCTGAAGGAGGCACTGAATAGCCCCCTCTTCAGGGCCATCAGGGCCCGCCAGCCCCACAATCAGAACCACCTCAGGCCGTGCATGATCATAGACAACCCCCACGTGATGAGGGAGATCATCGCCCAGGTCAGGCCCCGTTTCACCCATCCAGGGGCGGAGCAGATCTACACCGAGTGCAAGGAGCAGATGGACGCCTACGCCGCACGTTATGCCATCTTGGCCGACGAGGTATGGCAGAGGGAGTACGCGGCTTGCAGGGGTGCGGCTTCGGACGATCCGAGGGGTGACGAGCTCCAAAGACCAGTTGCGTCTGCTGGTTGAGGCGCTCCCGTGGGGCAGAGGCCATGGCCTTGCGTGAAGATCTGGGCCCTGCGTACGAGGCCTTCCGCAATGGGTGGCTGAGCCGTTCTCCCAGGGAGGCTCCCGGGCAAGGTCGGCGCCAACCCGCTGATTGCATGTGGCTCGAGATGTCATCGGCGGGAGGCGGGTATCTCCTTTCGGAGGACCAGGAGATCCTCGAGAATCTATCCTTACTGTTGCCCATCTTTCTTCCCCATTCGGATGCTGTGGCATCGGAGTGTTTGCTCCTCGGACACGGATTCAACGAGTCCGAGTTCGTGAAGCTCTTCCCCTGGGCATATTGCCTCTGCCGGGAGCTCCAGGTCCCGGTCCTGATCTTCCCCTGTGCCTTCCACATAAACCGCCGCCCGAGCTCATGGATCAGGCTCGGCCGAACCTGCCATCACAGGAGGAAACAGATCCCAGGGAATCGCTGCTCCAGCCCCTTCAACGCCGTGGTGAGCCAGAGGATATCCGAGGCACCTGAACGTTTCCTGAGAGGGGCATTGCAGAGTTACCAGGACCTGAGGGATCTCCTGAGGCTGATCCGCGAGGGTTCGCTCGAGGCTCGCGGGCCCGGAGGCTGGCTGAGGCCCCTGGCCCACGGGGCGACGCCCCATTTCCTCGGTTACTCCATAAGCGGTTACCTCTTCCTGGGCGCGCTCCTGATGGACGTGGACGGATGGCTTGAGGAAAGCCGGATGGTCCTATTCAATTCTTTCACCGCCTGGGATGAGGCAAACCCCGTGAGCGTCCTGGTCGTTGACCAGGAGGCTTACGAAAGGGGGACCAGCTTCTACCTGGAGGGCTACCGCAAGGAGGGAAGCCCCGGGTTTCGCTCCCTGTACGAGGACACGCCGGAGGGGAATCGATTCAGACAGCTCTTCCTGAAACACGGTGGCGACCGTCCCCTGAGCCATGATGTCTCCGGGCTGCGCGACCGACTCCTGGTGATCGCCGACCCCAACGACCCCATCTTCCCGGGCCAAGCGATAGGGGAGCATCTCGGGCACGAGATTCCAACCGTCCTGCTGAGCCTTGGCAGGCACGAGTTCCCCTTCAACTTGCCTCGAACGGATGCCATGGGCTTCCCCCAATTGGCCAGGGCCATACGAGGGTGCTGGGCCCCAGCTCCTGCCTACCAGAAGGCCTTCTTCGATTGGCTTCTCCTGGTGGGGCGGTTCCTGAAGCCCCATCAGGACTTCCCTGACCGCTGGCAATGAGACAGCAGACAGGTATGGGCTTGACCAGTGGGGTGTTTAAGAATATATTCCCAGCTAGGCATGCAGTTGACTGGACTATGTGGGTGGCTCGAGCCGGATCTTCTGAAAGGAGGACAGAGAGATGGAGGAGAGGAAGATGAGCGTCGAGGAGATCCTCAAGACCATGGAGCAGGGGCTGGGAGAGGAGCCGAGGCCCATGGTCCTCATGTCCAAGCTGATACCGGAGTGGATACCGAGGCAGGCACAGGAGAGGAAGTTCGTGATGGAGCTTCCGCATATCCCACCCAAGTACAAGCACCTCATAATGATAGCTGCCTCTGCCGCCGTGGGGTGCCACCTTTGCACCGAGACCTTCATCAAGCTCGCTCATAGGGCGGGGGTCACCAAGGAGGAGATCGCCGAGGCCATCCTGGCCACTCGCTTCGCCCTGGCCTCCACCACATTCGCCACGGCCATCGAGGGGATGGAGTACCTGGTGGAAAAAGGGTGAGGAGGACAAGGGCGTCTCCTTTGTTGTCGAGAGCGTACCGAGAAGGATAAAGAAGGGGAGGTGCGGGATGGAATTGAGCGTCTTGACCTATGTGATCCTGTTCGTGGTTGGAATTGCGGCTGGGATCGTCGGTGGACTATTGGGAACCGGGGGATGCGTCCTCATGCTCCCTGCAGCACGTTTCGGCTTCGGCTTTCCCCCTGCCTTGGCGGTAGGCACGACGATCACGGCCGTGGTCTTCACGGCCGGCTCCGGGGCGTGGAAGCACTTCAAGATGGGAAATGTGGACAAGGGGACGGCGTGGTGGGTGGGCCTTTTCGGGGTGGGGGGCGTTATCCTGGGCTCCATTGTCTTCGGTTACCTAATCCCGTACGGTAGCACCATAGATCTCATTGTGGGCCTGGCCTTCATCTGGGCAGCCCTGAGGATGCTCTACGAGGGCCTCTTCGTCAAACAACCCCCCGGCGGCCCTGGGGAGCAGGTGCCTGGCAAGGGCAGCAGCAAAGGGATCCTGGGAGGTTTCATAGGCTTCCTCACGGGCATCATCGGGCTGGGGGGCGGTTATGCCCTGGTGCCTTCCTTCGTCTACTTCTTCAAGGCACCCGTGAAGATAGCAATAGGCACTTCCATGGCCTCTTTCTTCTCCATCGCCTTGGTTGGTAGCGTGATCAAGATCTATCAGGGTGTAGTGCAGATCCCAGCGGGGATTGTGATGGGAGTGGGGGCAGCCATAGGTGCGGTCTACGGGGCGAAGCTGGTGGCCAAGATCCCGGCTGCCACCTTGAAGGTCTTGTTCGGTCTGCTCTTCACATACGTGTCGCTGAAGTACATCCTCCGTTACTTCGGGGTCACGATCTGAGCCACGGAGCAGGATCATGCTCGCCGCCTATGCCCGCTTCATGCGCGAGAGATATGCCTACGTGATCTCCGGGACATTGGTCCTGGCTGCGGCCTGGGGGCTCGTCACATCTGCCCCCGGGCTCTTTCTGCGGGGATTCAGCGCACCCCTCATGGTCATCATGATAGCGGCCATGGGCTTCACCATAACCATCCACAGTTTGGGCATGGCTACCAAGGACTGGCGCGCCTTCTCCTTGGGCGTGTTGCTGAACTTCGCGTTGGCACCCGCCATGTGCTGGGCCCTGGCCCGTGTGTTCCTTTCCCGATACCCGGATCTCGCGGCAGGGGTGATTCTCATAGGAGTAGTCCCATGTGCCGGGATGGCCTTGGTCTGGGCCGGTCTCCTTGAGGGGGACGTCCCCCTGGCAACGGTGATAAACGCTGCCACAATGATCGCAGCGCCCTTTCTGATACCAGCCCTTATGCTCCTTTTGGCCGGAAGGCTTGTGGCCGTGGCCCCCTTGGAGATGTTCGAGACGGTATTGTACACCGTGCTTCTTCCTCTGGCGGGAGGACTGGCCTCGAGAGAGTGGCTGGGCGGAAAGGTGGATTTGAAGCCTTACCTTCCCCTGATGCCGGCCATATCCGCAAGCGCAGCCGTGCTCCTCATGTTCGTGGCAGTCAACACCGCGATCCCTTTGTTGCTCCAGAACCTCGCTATCATCCTCCCCCTCGTGACCGCCACTGTCATCATCTTCCCTGGGCTCTTCCTGGCGGCACACCTTGTAAGCGCAGCCACCCTCACGCCCAAGAGGGATGTGGCCATCACGTACTCCGCGGGCATGAAGAACCTGCCCATCGCCCTTGGCATAGCGATCATGAGCCTCAAGGGGCTCTCCGTGCTGCCAGTAGCGGTGGGTTTCGTCTTCCAAATGCTGACAGCGGTCTCCTTCTATCAGTTCTTCAGGAGGAAGCAGGCGCGATCTGAAGGGCGTGGCCAAGGCACAGAACTATCCGAGGCGAGATGATTCTCCCTCGGGAGATCCTCTCCTTGTCCTCGTCAGGCTTTTGAAATCCTTTCCAGTCGGCCGAAACAGGGCCCAGGCGACCCTTTCGACCTTGGACGGGAAACTGGAGGACGCTGCGAAGGTCCTCGGACGCAGTCACGATGGGCGGTATCGATCGGAAATCCCGTCTCGCGGCAGGCCTTGCCGGAAGGCCACACCGATGCCCCTTCGTCGCTGTCACCACCCTCTGCCCATGGGTCCTTTTTCCCCCATCCACCTCGGAAGCCGGGGCGGTGCGATAGGGCTCTGCCCCCTCGGGTGGGCCTTTCCCCGGCGTCGGCTGGCAGGTGCAGGGGGGTTGAGGAAACCGTTGCGCCCGAGGCTCTCCGAGAGGGCGACAGGGGAGGGGAAAACGCAGGCGTGCCTAGTTGACAATCCCGTGAGAAGCCAGAAAAAGGCGTTGGGCCTCGTCGCGGTGAACCGGGGTTGTTGCCGCAGAGGCGCTATTGGGGTATGTTGTGGATCCGTGAGTCGTGCGGTGGGCCGAGGCGGCCCTTTGCTCACCGCCGTCGATCCCCCGTAACCACGGGATGCCGAGATATGCTGAAAAGAGACCAGGGCGGCCCCAAGGGGAGACACCTCCTTGGCCCGGTCCTTCTTCTCGCGCTGTGCAATATCGGCGGCGTGACCTTCGGCGCGTCGCCCGGAAAGGAGGCTACAGGCGGCATGAACCTCGCCCAGGCCCTGGTGCTGGGCGTGGTGGAGGGGATAACGGAGTATCTGCCGATTAGCTCCACAGGGCACCTCCTCCTGGCCCAGCGGGCCATGGGGATCGGAGGAGGGAGCCAGAGGTCTCAGTCTTCGGAGGGATCCGGCCGCAAGGAGGCCTCGGACGCCTATGCCATCTGCATACAGGGCGGGGCCATCCTGGCGGTCCTCCTCCTGTATCGGTCCAGGGTCAGGGCCATGGCACGGGGGCTTCTGGGGAGAGATCCTGCAGGCCTGAGACTGGCCCTCCGGGTGGCCCTGGCCTTCATGCCCGCCGCGCTCCTGGGCGTGGCCTTGGAGGCCCGCATCAAGGAGCACCTCTTCGGCCTCTGGCCTGTGGTCTCCGCCTGGCTCCTGGGAGGAGTCGTCATACTCTCGTTCTTCAGGTCGGGGGGCGAGGGACGTGGCAGGGTCGCCCGTCCCCTCGAGGATCTGTCCTGGAGGGGTGCCATTACGGTGGGCCTGATCCAGTGTGTGGCCATGTGGCCTGGGGTGAGCAGGAGCCTGGCCACCATCCTCGGGGGGCTTCTGGCCGGCCTTTCTCTCCCGGCGGCCGTGGAGTTCAGCTTCCTCCTCGGGGTGGTGACCCTGGGGGCGGCCACCGTTTTCGACGCCGTAAAGCACGGACAGGCCATGGTCCAGTTCTTCGACCCCACATCCATGGCGGCGGGTTTCCTCTCGGCCTTCCTTTCCGCCCTGATGGCCGTCCGGTGGATGGTGGGTTACCTGGAGCGCCGCGGGCTGGAGATCTTCGGTTACTACAGGATCGGCCTTGCCGTTACGGTCGCGGCCTTCTCGCTCCTCGGCTTCCTTTAGCAGGGGCCTGGCGTTTCGATTGTCAGTTGCGGAGGCGGCGTATATGCTATCTCTGTTCCGATTCCTGGCTGATCCAAGGCCCTGTTCATGAAGACCCGGTCCTGGCTTATTTTTCCCTCCCTCCTCGTACCATTCATCTTCCTTTGGCCGGCAGATGCGACCCAGACCACGCTCTCCGGGTCCCCGCCTTCCGGCTTCGAGGAGTCGATCCACGCAAGGCGTGGGCTGACCTGTCGCCATTGTCATCCCGATGCTGGAGGCCCGACGGGCGACGCCGTTTGCGCTCCGTGTCACCAGGAGGTCTTCACGCTCTACAAGGGGACTCCCCACGGGATGATGAAAGCAGCCAAGTGCACCGACTGCCACCCGCCTCACGGCATCAAGAGTTACACGGAGCTCAGCGCCCAGGAGCGCATCGCCAAGTGCACCCGTTGCCATGGGGATCACGCCGACAGGCATCGCTGGCTTCCCAACACAGCCTTGCACTTCCTGCACCTGGAGTGCACAAGCTGTCACAGTCCGGATTCCCGAAAGGGCATGATATTCGAGTTCGTCCGCAGGACAGCCACCGGCAAGGAGCGGCTGAGGCATGAGGACCTCATGGTCCTCTTCGTCGAGGCGGCTCACCCGAAGGCCTCCATCGACAGGGACGGCGACGGCATCGTCTCGTCGCAAGAACTCTCGGATTTTTTCGTCCGGCTGCGTCGAACCGCGGGAAAGGGCGTCTCCATAGAAGGCGCCATCCTCGTCACCGGGGTCCACCACGACTTCACCGCGACCAGGCATCGCGAGAAGGAGTGCGCCACCTGCCATTCGAGGAAGGCCCCTTTTTACGACTCCATGTACCTGCTCCTTCCCTCTGCTGAGGGGGGCGAGTTGGTCCAGGTAGAAGATACGGTGCTTTCCGCCCTTCCCCTCTCCCTGTCGATCAACCTGATCTTGCTCGGGGAGGAGAAGATCCGTTACAGCGACTTGCGGAGGCTCCTTTTCTCCGGGCCGGAGGGGCGGGCAGAGTTGTTGAGGGAGCTCGGCCTGCGCTGGATAGACTTCGTGGGACTCGGCCTCGCGTCGCTGCTGATCGGGCTCTTCAGCCTTCACGCGATCCTCAGGTGGGTGATCAGGCCATGACTGGGGCCCCGCTTCATCCCCTCGCGATCCGGATCTGGCACTGGACGAACGCCTCCTTGGTCCTGCTCCTCATGCTCACCGCTGTGCAACTGAGGGCCCCCGAAGTGGCGATCTTCGGCAAGTTCGGCAATGCCGTGTGGCTTCACAAACACGCTGGCTTCTGCGCTGCGGGTTCCTTCGCGTTCTGGCTCCTTTACGTGGTGCCGAGCGGAGCCTTCTGGAGGCACTACATGCCCAGGGCATCCGACATCACGGGCATGTGGAGGCAGGCGATCTATTATGCATGGGGCATGTTCCGGGGGGCACGCAACCCCTTTTCGCCCACACCATCGAGGAAGTTCGACCCCCTGCAGAAACTCGTCTATATCCTCATGATGACCTTGGTCACCCCCCTGTCCGTCTTCACAGGGATCTTCTTCAGCGACATCCTGTTTTTCCGGCGCTGCATAGAGGGCCTGGGCGGACTCAGGGCCCTCGATCTCCTGCACGTGGCCGCAGGATATGCCTTCCTGCTCTACACGCTGGTTCACATATACATGGCCACTACCGGTCCCTCGGTCCTCTCGTACTTCAAGGCCATGATCGTGGGCCACGATCAGCCCTCGGAGCGAGCTCACCTCCGAGCTCCCGTGGCCCTTCCCTCAGAGCCCTTCGCTTCCCGCGGAAGGACGGAGGAAGAGCCATCGGACTGACCCCTGTGAGGGCCGCCTCATCCCTTCAGGGATCCGTAGAGATCTCGGGCCCGGTAGGAGCTTCGCACCAGGGGACCGCTTGCAACCTCCCGAAGGCCCACGGCCAGGGCGATATCCCTCCACGCCTCGAACTCCTCGGGGGGCACGTAGCGCTCCACGGGCAGGTGCCTGCGGGAGGGGCGGAGGTATTGCCCAAGCGTGAGGATCCAACAGCCCGCCTTCGAGAGGTCGCAAAGGACCTCTCGTACCTCGTGCTCCTCCTCCCCCAGCCCCAACATCAGCCCGGACTTGGTGGGGATCCCGGGGGCCAGGGCCCTGGCCGTCCTGAGAAGCCCCAGGGATCGGTGATAGTCCGCCCCCGGACGGACGCGGGCATAGAGGCGAGGCACCGTCTCCAGGTTGTGATTGAGCACATCCGGCCCGGCATCTAGCACGATCTCGAGGGCATCTACGGACCCACGGAAATCGGGGACCAGGACCTCGATGCGGGCGCCCGGCACCGTCCGGCGAATCTCTCTGATGGTCTCGGCGAAGTGCCCAGCCCCGCCGTCTGTCAGGTCGTCGCGCGTGACCGATGTGATGACCACGTAGCCGAGCCCCATTGCCCGCACCGCCTCAGCCACCCTCCGCGGCTCTCCCGGGTCGGGTAGACCGTCCGGCCCGAAGCCCACAGCGCAAAAGCCGCAGTTCCTCGTACACCTCTCCCCCAGTATCAGGAAGGTCGCAGTCCCCCGGGAGAAACACTCCCCCATGTTAGGGCACAGGGCCTCTTGGCAAACCGAGTGGAGTCCCATCTGACCGAGCAAGCGCACCACCCCACGGTATGTGGCACCTGTGGGCAGCCTCCTTTTCAGCCAGAACGGTTTAGGAGATCCTTGGCTGTGTCGGTCAGGGGGCGTCATCTCCTGTCCTTCCAGGACCAGGATTGCCTCGGGCCAGGAGGCCATGGACGGCATCCAGGTCCGTCATCCGAAACTCCGCTCCGAATACCTCCCCCGCATGCCTCGAGGCGGCCCTCCTCACCTCCTTCATGGAGACCTCTTCTCCCAGGAGCCTCTGCATGGAGGTCATGCGGACCCCTCGAAGGCCGCACGGGTCGATCCAATCGAAGGGCTCGAGGTCGGTGTTCACGTTGAGGGCAAGACCGTGGTAGCTGATTCCCCTGCGCACGGCTATCCCGACGCTCCCCAGTTTCTCCGTGCCCACCCATGTCCCCCGGTTCAGGGCGTTGCGGCCAGCCGGGATCCCCCACTCACGCGCCGTCCGGATCATGACCTCCTCCAGGGCCCCCACGAAATCCACGACCTTCCACCCCTTGCCCCTGAGATCCACGATTGGGTAACAGACCAACTGGCCCGGTCCGTGGTAGGTTATTCCTCCCCCGCGCTCCGTATGGATTAGCGGGATCCCGCGAGCCTCCAGGAACCCCTCGGTGACCTTGAGGTGCCCGCGCCCCCCCCTGCGTCCCAGGGTGAAGACAGCCGGATGCTCCAGGAAAAAGATGACATCCGGGAATCCGCCCCCTCTTTCTTTGGCCTCCACCAAGGCGAGCTGGAGGCGCCTGGCCTCCTCATAGGGCATGGAGGCGATGTCTACGTGAAGCCATCTTCCACTGGGAGCCATACCGCCCTCGGATCACAACTTGCAAAGGCGATAATACTTACACTCATGCGAAAGGTCTCAACTCTTGCCCGCTCCAGATGGGCCCAGTAAGGTCCAGCCTGGCCAGAAGCTCGGCGATCCGCCAGAGATCAGGTCCCTGGATATCCTAGCAGCCGCCGGGGAGGGGCACTTGCCCGATGCACCACCGCCGCGGAAGGCCTGATCTTCATCCCCCCTTCGAAGCCACTCGCCGATTGGGCGACTCCGGTTCTCGAATTCTACCGTATGGCCGCGCGAATTGCGACCAACGCCTTTTTTCGTCACATTTCCACCTTTTCCTTGACCCCGGCTCCTCTGTGTGATATGCGGATCCTGAAAATTCGTCGATGCCTGGCGATCGGGGGTGACATGTGCCGGTCCTTCTGCCGCTGGGACAAAACGGGCTCGAGCCGAGTGCCCGCACGGGTCTCGGCTTTTTCGTTGGTGGCGCCAGCATCGAGCAGGGGGGAAGGGGGGTGAGAGGGACACTATCCTGAGGCCCGCGGGGTCATGGAGACTTCATCAAAAAAAGGAGGGTTGGTAATGGCACAAAGAGAAGAGAGATCTGCCATGGAGTTCGTGAAGAACTGGGGGGATGCCCTCAACCGCTGGACCGAGAGGTGGATCCCCGACGCCCTGGTCATTGTCTGGATCCTGAGCATCATCACCTTCGTCATGGCCCTCATCTGGGGCAACACCACGCCCAAGGGGGCGGTCCTGGCATGGGGTCAGGGTTTCTGGGCCCTGCTCTCCTTCGCCATGCAGATGTGCCTCATCATGATGACGGGTTACATCCTGGCCTGCTCTCCTCCGGTACGCCGGCTCCTGGACGGTCTGTCCGGGCTGCCCAATGCCGAGAAGCCCTGGCAGGCCATAGTGGCCATGGCCCTCTTCTCCATGCTCACGGCATGGATCAACTGGGGCTTGAGCCTGATAGGCAGCGCCATGTTCGCCCTGTTCCTCGTGCGGCGAAACCCGAAGGTGGACTACCGCCTCCTGGTGGCCTCCGCCTATCTGGGACTGGGATGCACCTGGCACTCGGGGCTGTCGGGTTCCGCCACGTTGCTCATGAACACCCCGGACAACTTCGTCATCAAGGCCAAGCTAGTGGATAGCGTCATCTCGACCAAAGAGACGATCTTCACCGGATTCAACCTGATCCTGGCCCTTGTCATCGTCGTCGTCATAACGATCCTCATGGCCCTGATGCATCCGAGAGAAGAGAAGGCCTATCGGGTGCAGCCAGAGCTCATGGAGAAGCTCAAGCTCTACGTGGCGCCGGATCGGCCCACGGGGAAACTCAGCGCCTCCCAGTGGATGAACTGGTGGCCCGGGTTCAACATCATAATCGGCGTCGGGGGGCTCCTGTGGCTCGCCTGGGAGGTAGCGAAGAAAGGTGTCGCAGGCTCCATAAACCTGGACAACATAAACCTCTTCTTCCTGATGCTCGGGATCCTCTTCCACTGGAGGCCCTGGAGCTTCCTCAAGGCCACGGAGGATGCGGGCAAGGCGGTATGGGGGATCATCATCCAGTTCCCCTTTTACGCGGGGATATTCGGCCTGTTCAAGTTCACTGCCCTGGCTACGGTCCTCACCAAGGCCTTCGTGGCTATATCCACCCCTGCCACTTACCTCCTGATCATCTACTGGTACTCGGGGTTGCTCAACTACCTGGTCCCCTCCGGCGGGTCCGAATGGGCCATCACCGCCCCCTACCTGATCCCCGCGGCCAAGGAGCTTGGCGTGAGCATCCCCAAGACGGTCCTTACCTATGCCTGGGGGGATATGCTCACGGATATGATCCAGCCCTTCTGGGCCATCGCCATGTTGGCCGTGGCCAAGCTGGAGTTCCGGGAGATCATGGGGTGGCTCCTCATGGTCTTCTTCGTCTATTTCGTCGTCACCTCCATCGCCTTTCTCATCTTCCCGTTCATCTGAAGGCCTGCTTCCACCGGGCTGGGATCCCTCCGAGGGACCAGCCCGGTGTCCCCCGGTAACCGAGCGAGGAGCTCTGGGCGGGCTGGAAAGTATCCACTTCATGGCACTTTTCTTGCTTGAAGGGTTCGCAGTGGTATACTGATTTGAAGGATCGACGCGCCACGAGGACACGACTTTGGACACGGGTCCGAGCCGCGCTGCCAGGAGGCGTGGAGGGGTCCTCATCGCTCAGATCGGCCGGTCGCCAGGGCGGCCGGCTCTATTCTCGATGCCATGAAAGAACCCGATCCCCACAAGGAACCGATGCAGGTCATCTGCGATGGCCCCGGGGGGCATGTACCAGATCGCGAGGTGCAATGGCTGAGGAGCATCCTTGAGAGCCTGCCTGTGGGGGTATTCACCGTGGACAGGGAGTGGAGGATCACCTCCTTCAACCGCACCGCCACGGAGATCACCGGCTGGGAACAGGACGAGGTCCTGGGCCGCCCGTGTTATCAGGTCTTTCAGACCGCTGTCTGTCAGAAGGACTGCCCCATGGAGAGGGCCCTTTCTTGCGCGGCGGCCGTCTACGATCGGGAGGTCTCCTTCGCCAATCGGCTCCACCGCAGGGTCACGATGCTGGTCAATGCCACGCCCCTCTATGACCCGGATGGGAACGTCATAGGTGGGGTGGAGACACTGCGGGACGTGAGCGCCCTGGAGTGGATGAGGCAGGAGCTCGCCCTCACCTACGATTACAGTCACATCGTGGGCAAGAGCAGTGCCATGCAGGAGGTCTACAAACGCCTGGACGTTGTGGCAAAGACAGACACCACGGTCCTGATCTTGGGCGAAAGCGGGACGGGAAAGGAACTCGTGGCCAGGGCCATCCATTTCAACAGCGACCGCAGGGACAGGCCTTTCGTCGGTGTGAACTGCTCGGCCCTGCCGGAGGGGATCCTCGAGAGCGAGCTCTTCGGCCACGTCAGGGGGGCCTTCACGGGGGCGATCCGGGACAAGGTGGGGCGCTTCGAGATGGCCAACGGGGGGACACTGTTCCTGGATGAGGTGGGTGATCTCACCCCCACCGTGCAGGTGAAGCTCCTTCGCGTCCTGGAGCAGAGGGAATTCCAGAGGGTGGGGGATTCGCGCAGCATCCGGGTGGACATCAGGCTCATCGCCGCCACCAACAGGCAACTTCGCCAGGAGATGGAGAAGGGCCGGTTCCGAGACGACCTGTTTTACAGGCTCAACGTCTTCCCCATCGAGCTGCCCCCGCTTAGGGAGCGGGCAGAGGATCTCCCCATGCTCGTGAACCATTTCATCGAGAAGTTCAACCACGAGATGGGGCGCCGGGTCCGTGGTCTCTCGGGGGAGGCCATGGATGCCCTCTACCTCTACCAATGGCCTGGCAATGTGAGAGAACTCGAAAACGCCATAGAGCATGCCTTCGTTCATAGCCGCGGCGTCCTGATCCAGTCGGACGATTTGCCGACACACATCATCCGGGCCGTCTCGCAGCCGCCGGCGATGCAGGAGAGGGGACGCGACGAGGCAGTGGATTCCTTCGAGCGCAACCTGATACTCCGTCACCTCCAAGAGGCCAACTGGCGAAGGAAGGTGGCAGCCCGTCGTCTCGGCATAAGCCCCGTGACCCTTTGGAGAAAGATGCGGAAATACAGGATCGAACCTTTTCAGAAATGAAATTTACAACTTCGCCCATGAAATACCGGCTCCTTCGGCGGAGGCATTCCATCGTGCGGTAGGACGGGGCGAGTCACATTTCATCCCTGAAATCGGCCGGCCCTCCATGCATCCCGGCTTCCACCTGAGGAAAAGGGCGTCCCTGGTGGGGGCACCCGTATAACCCACCGAACAGACAGTTACACTTCGGACCGCAGCGGCACCTTCGCGTTGTGTGGCACGTCCCTTGCGTCTTCATGGAATACCCCGAGTGAGCGGCCGAGGGGGTGAGGCAAAAAGTGGCTCTTTCACCTGAAAGGGAATTCGGGAGGCCGGTCATCCCACCCCCTTTCACTTCCCAAGGAGGGCTGTCCGTGTCCGCCATACCTACAGTCCTGGTAATCGACGACGAGCCCGATGTGACGAGCTATCTCGAGACGGTGCTTTCCGATCATGGGTTCGCCACGCACTCGGCCAACAGCGCGGACGAGGCCTTGGAGAGACTCGGGGAAAGTCGGCCCGATCTCATCCTGCTGGACCTCATGATGCCGCTCAAGAGCGGCATAAACCTCTTCAACAAGATCAAGAAGGACGAGAGATATCAGGACATCCCCGTGGTGATAGTCACGGGGATCCAGGAGAGGTTTTCGGAGGATTTCAAGGGCTTCTTCGAGGGCCTCAAGCTCAGGAAGCCTTCTGCTTTTGTCGAGAAGCCCGTCAACCCGGAGGAACTGGTGAGGACCGTGAAGAGGGAGCTC